>ENA-OOXJ01002141-OOXJ01002141.1-human-gut-metagenome-genome-assembly--contig:-NODE-2141-length-10656-cov-4.623620_pt1 | contig 10656 bp, 8 predicted proteins | sample MGYA00241587_ERZ501343 | MGnify/ENA primary metagenome ERZ501343 (study PRJEB25962, sample SAMEA2042918) | human gut metagenome | biome: human gut; feature: human-associated habitat; material: faeces...
GGGCGACCAGGGGCTCTGCCCCTGCACCCCGCCACCTTTGAAAAGGTGGACGAAACTTTCAAACGCGCGCGAAGCGCGCAGCGCGCAAAAAGGCCCGTCTCGTTAGAGGCGGGCCTTTACTCATACGAACCAGATATCGGTACAGAACAATATGAACAGCACTGCGGCGACGGAGAACACGGCGGTCACGAGCAGCGCGGCTTTGACCGCGCCCCAGGCGAACGCCCGGGACTCCTCGCGGCTCAGACGCACGGGCTCGCCGTCGGATTCGGAACGCTCCGGCGCATCGGCCGGCCGCTCCGTATACCAGGGCATGCCCTCCACGTTCATCCGGGCCACGACACGGCCGTCGTCGCCCTCAATCCGCTTTTTCCGGCTCATCTTTCTTGGGCTCCTTCGCCGGCGCCTTCACAGCTCCGTCCTTCGCCTCGGCCATTGCGGCCTCAGCGCGCTTTGCGCGTTCGGCGTCGTCGTACAGGTGGCAGGCGCACCAGTGCTCAGGCTCTATCTCCGCCCACTCCGGCACCGCGTACTTGCACACCTCCATGCACTTGTGGCAGCGCGTGTGGAACTTGCAGCCCTTCGGCGGGTTCGCCGGGCTGGGCAGGCTGCCCTTCAGGATGATGCGCTTCATCTTCACATCCGGGTCGGGTATCGGTATGGCCGAGAACAGCGCCTCAGTGTACGGATGCAGCGGGTGCGCAAATATCTTGTCCGTGTCCGCGTACTCGACCATCGAGCCGAGGTACATGACGCCCACCGTGTCCGAGATGTGCTCGACGACCGAGAGGTCGTGCGAGATGAAGAGGTACGTGAAGCCGAAGTCCTTCTGCAGCCGCTTGAGCAGGTTGATTATCTGCGCCTGGATGGACACGTCCAGCGCGGAAACGGGCTCGTCGCAGACTATGAAGTCCGGGTTGAGCGCCAGCGCGCGGGCGATGCAGATGCGCTGCCTCTGGCCGCCGGAGAACTCGTGCGGATAGCGGTCCTTGTGGTATTCCTGCAACCCGCAGGCGCGCATGATGCGGCTGATGTAGTCGTCAAACTCCTCCTTGGGCACGATGTTGTGCTCGCGGACCGCCTCGCCTATTATCTCGCCCACGGGAATGCGCGGGCTGAGGCTGGAGTACGGGTCCTGGAAGATTATCTGTATGCGCGGCCTGAGCTTTCGCAGCTCCTCGCGGCTCATCTTGAAGATGTCCTGCCCGTCGAAGATGACCTCGCCGGAGGTCTTTTCGATGAGGCGGAGTATCGTCCTGCCCGCGGTGGATTTGCCGCAGCCTGACTCGCCGACGAGGCCCATCGTCTGCCCGCGCTTTATGTGGAAGGAGATGCCGTCCACCGCGCGCACGTTGCCGATGGTGCGCCTGAAAAAGCTGCTCTTGATGGGGAACCACTTGACCAGGTTCTTGACCTCGATGAGGTATTCGCTTTCCGTCCCGGGAGCGTTCTTTTTGATGTCTTCCATATCAAAGCTCCTCCACGTTCACGGATTTGGGCCAGCGCTCCACCGTGCCCTTGTCCTCAAAGCGCCAGCAGGAGACGACGTGCGTGTCGCTGACGCGGATCTCGGGCGGGTAGACGCCGTGGCATTTCTCCACGCACTGCTCGCAGCGGTCGCGGAAATAGCAGTAGTCGGGCATGTTTACGGGGTTCGGCACGCTGCCGGGGATGTTGTAGAGCGCGTCCACCTTCTTGCCCACGACGGGCTTGGACTTCATCAGTCCTATGGTGTAGGGGTGGCAGGGGTTGTGGAAGATGTCCTCCGTCGTGCCCTTCTCGACAACACGTCCGGCGTACATGACGACGACGTAGTCCGCCATGCTCGCAATGACGCCGAGGTCGTGGGTGATGAGCATGATGGAGCTGTTGATCTTGTCCTTGAGTTCCTTGAGGAGGTCGAGTATCTGGGCCTGGATTGTGACGTCCAGTGCCGTGGTCGGCTCGTCCGCGATGATGAGCCCGGGGGAGCAGGCCAGAGCCATGGCTATCATGACCCTCTGCCGCATGCCGCCGGAGAGCTCGTGCGGGAACATGCTGTAAACGCCCTCGGCGTTGGCGATGCCGACGAGCTTGAGCATCTCGATGGAGCGCTCCCTGACCTTGTCCTTGTGGAGCTCGGGGTTGTGCAGCTTGATGACCTCGTCTATCTGGTAGCCGCAGCGGAACACGGGGTTCAGGCTGGTCATCGGCTCCTGGAAGATCATCGAGACGCGGTTGCCGCGTATCTTCATCATCTCGCTGGTGGGGGTGTTGACTATGTTGTAAGCCTTGCCGTCGCCCATGTTGAGCCTTATCTCGCCGCCCACGGTCTGGCCCTGGGGGCGCTGCAGCAGCTGCATGAGCGAGAGGCTGGTGACGCTCTTGCCGCAGCCGGACTCGCCGACTATGCCGACGGTGGCGCGGCGGGGCACGTCGAAGGAAACGCCGTCCACGGCCTTTACGGTGCCGACGTCGGAGAAGAAGTAGCTGCACACGTTGTCGAACTCGACGATGTTGTTGTCGTCGCGCATGGTGGTCGTGTACTTGGCAGGGTCGGCCGACTTGTTGGCGCGCTCCTTTTCCAGCCTGCGGGTGAGGCGGCGGTTGAAGCGGGTTATCTCGCGGGACTCTTTGCCCGAAATGTAGGATGTATTCTTGCGTTTTGACATGGTTCCCGCCTCCTTACTGCTTCATCTTCGGGTCGAAGGCGTCTCTGAGACCGTCGCCGACGAAGTTGAAGGCCACGACGGTGAGGCAGATGAGCAGGCCGACGGGCACCCAGATGTAGGTGTACTTGAGCATGCTCTCGGAGGAGCCAGTGACCGAGTTTATCATGTTGCCCCAGGTGGCCAGCGGGTGCTTGACGCCGAGGCCGAGGAAGCTCAGCGTGGCCTCCGTGATGATGACGGAGCCGAGGGACATCGTGGCGTTGACTATGAGCTGGGGCATGACGTTGGGCACGAGGTGCCTGAATATGCGCCTGGAGGAGCGGATGCCTGTGGCCTCCTCGGCGATCATGAACTCCTGCTCGCGCAGGGAGAGTATCTGACCGCGGACCAGACGCGCTATACCGGCCCAGCCCAGCAGGCCGAGCGCGGCCATCATCCAGACGAGTCGCACATAGGGGTCCATCTTGAGCGCGTCGAAGAGGGCGCCCATGATGATGAGTATCGGGTAAGTGGGTATGCAGTAGAAGATGTCGACGAGGCGCATGATGAGCGTGTCGACCCAGCGGCCGAAGAAGCCGGCCAGGCCGCCGAGGATGACGCCGATGAGCGTCTCCAGGAAGACGACGACGAAGCCTATCATCAGGGAGATGCGGCCGCCGTACATCATGCGGGCGAGGATGTCCATGCCGTCGCCGTCGGTGCCGAACCAGTGCTCGGCGGAGGGACCGGCGTAGATGTCGATGAGGTAGGTGGTCTGGTCGCAGCTGAGCACATACTCGCTGGTCTTGCGCTCGACGGTTATCTCGGTGTCGACGAGCACGGGGTTGCCCTCCTCGTCGTAGACGGGGCTGGACTCCTCATCGGTCTGGGGAATGGCGTGGACAAAGGTGGTCTTGGTGACGCCGTCGGCCTCCATCTGGGCGATGACATCCTGCGTGGCCTCCTTGAAGTCTATGGGCAGGGTGTCCTGGCCGGAGTAGCGGCGCACGACGAAGGTGCCGAGGGAGACTATCTCGCTGCCGGAGGCGTCGGAGATGCCGCCGCTCTCGCCGTCGAAGCTGACGGTGTAGGTCTGGCCGTCGTACTCGAACTCACCGTCACGCCCAGCGGCGAGCAGGGCCTCGGCCTTGAACTCGTCGGAGTACTGCACGGAGGTGTCGTAGGAGTCGAAGACGAGCGTGGAGCTCACGAGGGCGTCGGTCGGCTCGCCGATGGTGCAGAGGTAATAGGCGCCGCCGCTCTCGGCTATGCGGTAGCTCTCGCCGTTGTAGCTGATGTTGGTCTGGCCGTTCTCTATGGCGGCCTCGACCTCGGCGGTCATGCTCTGGTCGGGCACAAAGCCGTCGATGCCGAGCAGGACGGAGCTCTCGCGGGTGATGTTGTACTTGTTCTTGACGGCCATCTTGACGGAGTAGGTGACGCCGTCGCTGGTGAAGGTCTCCTCGCCGGCCTCGATGGCGGCCGCGGCGGCGGCCTCAAAGTTGGCCTGCTGGGCGGAGACGGCCTCGGTCTCGACGGGCTCCTCCCCTTCCGCGGCGGGCTCCTCCTCCCCGTCCGCGGCCTCGGCCGCGAAGGCCTCGGCGTCGGTGTAGGTGAAGGCCTGGTGTATCTTGTCGTAGCTCGCGATGAGGGTCACGCCGCTGTAGCGCGCGACCTCGACAAGGTCGTCGGCGGCGAGGGTGTAGATGTTGTCGGTCAGCTTGCTGACGGTGTACATCGTGCCCTCGGAATCCGTGACCTGCATCTCGTCGAGCCCCTGAGCGTTCATGTCGCGGATGTAGGAGTTCATGCTGTTCTTGACGGTCTTGGAGACGCTGATGTCGTCGCCGAGGCTGTAGGAGACATACTCCGTGCGCTCGGTGGCGCTGGCGTAGTTGGAGTTGAGCGTGCCGTACTTATAGAATATCTGCGTCTGCGTGTAGGGGTAGAACAGCGGGAAGATGAACGCGAACACGAACATGAAGATGAGGATGGCAAGCCCGACGATGGCGAGCTTGTTCCTGAAAAAGCGCTTGGCGACGAGGCGGCCGGGAGAGAGCACCTTGACGCGCTGGGTATCGTCCAGCGCGAGGGGCTCGCCCTCGTGGTGAACGTGCTGTTCACCGGCGGCTTCGCGGCGCTTGAGGGCCTCGTTCAGGCTGTCTGAGCGTCTTTCGTTGTTAGCCATGTGTCTGCCTCCCCTCTCAATGCACGCGGACGCGCGGGTCGACCACGGCGTACAGCACGTCCGCCAGCAGGTTCGAGAGCAGCGTCAGGATGGAGATAAAGGCGAGGTAGAACATCGTGAACGGGATGTCGCCGTTTATCATAGCGTAGTAGGACGTGTAGCCTATCCCGCGGATGCCGAAGAGCGTCTCGGTGATGAGCGCGCCGGAGAAGAGGGCGGGCAGGGTGGTGCCCATTATCGTGATGAGCGGGATAAGTGTATTTCTGAAGGCGTGGCGGTTGATGACGGTCCTCTCGGAGAGGCCCTTGGCCCGCGCGGTGCGGATGTAGTCCGAGTTGAGGACCTCCAGCATGTTCGTGCGGGTGTAGCGCATCAGGCCGCCTATGCCAAGCATAGTCAGAGTTATGACCGGCAGGACCATGTGATGGCAGAGGTCAAGGAATTTGCCAAAGTCGGAGAGCAGCATGTAGTCGCGGCTTTGCATTCCTATGAGGTCGAACCAGCCGAGCTTTATGGAGAAAATCAGCTTCAGCAATGTAGCCAGGAAGAAGGTCGGCATTGAAATACACAGCAGCGCCACGACCGTAACGGTGTAGTCGGTGATGCTGTACTGCTTTCTCGCCGCAGTGACGCCCAGATAGACGCCTATGACCGTCTCAAAAATAAATGCCGCAAGCGACATGGCCACGGAGAACCAGATGACGTCGTTGAACTTCTGCACGACGGGCAGGGTATAGTACCAGCTGTCGCCGAACTCGCCCTTTACGACGCTCCCCAGCCAGGTGAGATAGCCGCCTACGATGCCCTTGTCGAAGCCGTAGGTTACATTCAATTCCGCGAGCCACTCCTGGGCGCTCTTGGTGCTGCCCGGCTTGGTCGCGAGCTCGCGGGCCATGGTATCCACATAACTTGTGGGCAGGGAGAACATAAGCGCATACACGATAAACATCACGAAGAAGAGTATCAGTATGCACAGAAGCAGGCGTTTGATTATAAACTCGCCCATATCTTCACCACCAATAGTAATAGGGCCTGCACCGGGCGCCGGGGGCGCCCGGTGCAGAGGGTATTATGCGAGAATGTGCTGGGTCAAATCACCTGCTCAGGCAACGAACTTGCCGGAGGCCTCGTCCCAGTTCAGGCCGGCGGCCTTGAAGAAGCCGATGGCGGCCTGCAGAGCGGCGTCATAGCGCTCCTGCTCGGTCATGTCGTCGGTGTAGATGGGGTTGCCGTCCACGTCGACGGAGTAGGCGATCTCATAGCCCTCGTCGGACGGACGCGGGGCGGCCCAGGAGGTGTTGGAGATCGGGTACTGGATGATGCTGGCGGTCTCGCCGTAGTAGCTGTTCACGACGGTGTCGCGATACACGGCGAAGAGGGTGGCAAAGCCCTTGCGGAGGTTCTTGGAGGCGTCGCTGGCGGGGTCGCCGTCGACGCAGACGTTGTTGGCGCACATGGCTATGTAGCCGTAGCCGAGGTTGTCGACCGCGAAGGTGGTCAGCTTGTCACCGGTGAGCTCGCCGTTGGAGTTGTAGCTCTCGATATCGTTGGCGGTGTCAACGGTGAAGTTGGGGTCGGTGATGTCGAAGGTAGCCGCGTCGGAAGCAACGCCGCTGAGCTTGTCGGAAGCGGCGGTCTCCTGGAAGAGGATGTACTTGGTCACGGGCTCGCCCTTCCAGTAGTTCTCGTTGGCCTCGAAGGTGACAACGCCGTTCTCATAGGAGACGAACTTGTAGGGGCCGGCGCCCATGGGCTGGGTGGTCTTGGCACGGACGGTGCTCAGGTCGCCCTTGGTGAAGCCGAACATGTTGTTCTCGTAGTCGTACTTGGAGACGTCGCCGTAGTAGTGCAGCGGGGCGACGGTGACGCCGAGCTGATAGATGGCGGCGGCGTCGTACTTGGTCATGTGCACGGTCATGCTGTAATCGCCGGTCTTGATGATGCCGGTGATGTTGGGCACGGAGCTGCCGGTGGCGATACCGGTCTGATACACAGAGGCCTGGTCGCCGAGCTCGGTGTAGATGAAGTCGGTGATGGAGGTGTCGGGAGCGGCCTCGAGGTTGATGCCGTTGTCGCTCAGGTCGTAGCCGTAGTTGTCGACGATGGCCTGGAAGAAGTCGGCGGCGGTGGCGTCGGCAGCCAGGTCGGGATAGGCCCAGGCGGCGGCAGCGCCGGCGACGTCGCCCTCTTCGGCGTAGCCGTTGGCAACGCAATAGTCAATGATGGCCTGGGCGAACTTCTCGCCGCCCTTCCAGAAGGCGTCCCAGAAAGCGGTCTGCTGCTCCTCGGTCCAGTTGGTGAAGTCGGTGTTGTCCGGGCCGGCGGCGCAGATGAGGTTGATGAGGAGCTCCATGCCGGAGCGGTACTCCTCCATGCCCTCGATGGGGACGGAGTAGAAGGTGGAGCTGCCGTCATAGGTGGGGTCGCTGAGGACGTACATGCTGAAGATGACGTCGTCGATGGTCATCGGGGTGCCGTCGGAGAAGACGATGTCGTCGCGCATGGTGATGTTGTAGTCGACGGTGCCGTCCTCGTTCTGCACGACCTCGATGTCGGCGATGCCGTCATAGGTGTAGTCGGTGCCGTTGTAGTTGCGGGTCTCGCCCTCGATGCCGTTGAGGACGGGGTTGCCCTCGCGGTCAAGGCCGAAGAGGCCGAGGCTGACCATGGTGTAGACGTCGGTGTCGTACTGGGTCTTGGCGAAGAAGGGGCTGAACTTGGAGGAGAAGTAGTCGTAGCCGACAACGAGCTGATCGGCGCCGGTGGTCTCGAGCTTCTCGAGGTCGTTCATCCAGGTCCAGAAGGTGGTGATGTCGGGGGTGACGGTGTCTATGTTGACACGCTCGGTGCTCATGACAAAGGCGTTCTGGCGCTGATAGATGGGGACCTCAACAGCCCAGTCGAGGATGATGTCGAGGCAGTCCTTGTAGGTGGCCTTGCGGAAGGCCTGGTCGGAGCTGGAACGGGCCTCCATGATGAGCTCGTCGAGCGTGGGATCGCAGAGCATGTAGGCGTTGGAGTTGGTGCCGCCCGCGCCGACAGCGTTGGAGCTGTGGTAGACCTGATACATGTCGGGGTCGGCAGTGGCCTGCCAGGCAGCGCACCAGATCTCAGCAGAGACGGGGTTCGACTCGATGGCGGTCCAGAGGACGTTGGAGTCGGAGGGGTCGTTGATCTGCAGATCGATGCCGATGGTGGCGAGGGCTTCCTTGGCGTTGGTCAGGATGCCGTAAGCGGGGTGGTTGCCCACGCCGTCGCCGGGGACTATGGCCTCATAGCTGAGGGCGTAGCTCCCGTCCGCGCTCTCGCTGGGCGCGGCGCTCTCGTCCGGGGTCTCGCTGGTGGTCGGGGTCTCCTGGCCGCAGGCGGCAAGGGCGAACACCATCGCGAGAGCGAGGGCAAGAGCGAGGAATTTCTTCAGGTTTTTGCTCATTTTCACTTTTTCCTCCTTGTTTTGGGTCTCTTTATTAAGCGCACTTGGCGCATAATAAACTGAATCAGTCCTCAGCGGCGCACTCGGCGCAGCGGAGAGTCTCACGCCGGGCGAAACCGGCGCCGCCCAGGGCCGCGATGAGCGCGGCGCAGGGCCCGAAGATGAGGTCGTAAACATTGACTTTTTCCGGCGCGGCTATCGCCGTCACCGCGAGCGCGATGACCGCCACGCCCGCGAGCACCAGCACCCAGAAGGCGCAGACCGGCAGCCGCTTGGCTATCCTGTCCGTCTCGGAGCGGATGAGTCGTCCGGCTCCCCTCCTCCGCCAGAGGTACACGGCGGAATCCGTCATATAGCCCAGAGGCAGCGCTGAAAAGGCAAAGGGCAATATGACCCACATGAGCCGGGACGCCCCGCTTTTGGGCAGCAGCGCCGCTATGAAGAGCAGCCACGCCGCCAGCGAGCCGGGGAGCAGGAGCCTCGCGCTCTTCGCCGCCCCGTCGGCATCCTCGAACCTGTAATACTTGCCCACATATACGGCCTCGGTGCGTATCCCGCCCCGGGCCGTGACGCTCTCAGAGAACTTGTAGTCCTTTATGTACCTGCGAGTGACCATTCTCAGTCCTCAAACAGCCGCGACACCGGCACGTCCAGCTTTTCCGAAATGAGGAACAGCGTCTCCAGCGAGACGCCCTTGACGTCCGCGGCGTTGTTTGCCTCAATTTGGCTGACGAAGCTCACGCTCCGGCCGATCGCCTCCGCAAGCTGCTCCTGAGTCAGCCCGCGCAGTTTCCTGTAATACGCTATCTTGAGCCCAAGTACTCTGAATTTTTCACGGAACTCTTCGCGCATCTGCCTACCCCTGAAACCAAGCTGAAAGTCTGCATATTCACTGCCGACTGGTCATACAGACCTCCGGATTGTATAATTTTATACAAATTTCACACTCATTATAATAATCCACAAGTGCCTTTTCTCTCGCTCACAGTGAAAGAATCTTGAATTATAGCGAAATCAGGTCGTTTTTTGCCATTTTCCGCCTGTTTCTTGGTGAAAGTGAATAATTCAAAATGAAAAAAAGCGGGCATATGCCCGCTTTTTTGAGATTTGCTCCGACAAATCGACGGAGCTGCATATGAAATTTTGTAGCTTTTGCCTGTTCTCAGGTGAGCGCCTTGCCGCTCTCGCGGTCGAAGACATGGATAACGTTGTCACTGAAGGTGAAGTCGACGGACTCGCCGTAGCGGTAGCCGAGCTTGTGATCCTCAGGCAGGTCGACGGTGGAGATGACGAGGACGACGTCCTTGCCGTTGGCGTTGACGTGCAGGTGGATGGAGGAGCCCATCATCTCGGAGACGTCCACAGTGGCGCGGACGAAGTGGGGCACGCTGCCGTCGCAGAGCATGATGTGCTCGGGGCGCACGCCGAGTACGACGGGGCCGGCCTCGGCGCCGTGGGCGCGCAGGCTCGCCTGCTTCTCCTCGGAGATGGGGAACTCGGTGCCGTAGAGGTCGATGGAGTACTTGTCGCCGGACTTTTTGAGCTCGGCGTCGAAGAAGTTCATCTGCGGCGTGCCGATGAAGCCCGCGACGAAGAGGTTGGCCGGGTGGTTGAAGACCTCCTGCGGGGTGCCTATCTGCTGGATGAAGCCGTCACGCATGATGACGATGCGGTCGCCGAGGGTCATGGCCTCGGTCTGGTCGTGCGTGACGTAGATGAAGGTGGTGTTTATCCTCTGGCGCAGCTTGATTATCTCCGCGCGCATCTGGTTGCGGAGCTTGGCGTCGAGGTTGGAGAGGGGTTCGTCCATGAGGAAGACCTTCGGCTCGCGGACGATGGCGCGGCCGATGGCGACACGCTGGCGCTGGCCGCCGGAGAGGGCCTTCGGCTTGCGGTCGAGGTACTGGGTGATGTCCAGGATCTCAGCTGCCTCGCGGACCTTCTCGTCGATGGTTTTCTTGTCGACCTTCTTGAGCTTGAGGGAGAAGGCCATGTTCTCATAGACGGTCATGTGGGGGTACAGAGCATAGTTCTGGAAGACCATGGCGATGTCCCTGTCCTTGGGCGGGACGTCGTTGACGACGCGGCCGTCGATGATGACCTCGCCCTCGGAGATCTCCTCAAGGCCCGCTATCATGCGCAGGGTGGTGGACTTGCCGCAGCCGGAGGGACCGACCAGGACGATGAATTCCTTATCGGCGATGTCGATGTTGAACTCCTGCACGGCGACGACGCCCTTGTCGGTGATCTGGAGGTTTACCTTGTTCTCCTCGTGGGTCTCCTCGCCCTTCTTGGCCTTTTTCTTCTTCTTGCTGTCGGACGCTGTGTTGGGGTAGATCTTCTTTACGTTTTTCAGGACTACTTCTGACATTTTCCGGCTCTGGCGCCTCTGCCTCCGCAATGGG
>ENA-OOXJ01002143-OOXJ01002143.1-human-gut-metagenome-genome-assembly--contig:-NODE-2143-length-10644-cov-2.847861_pt1 | contig 10644 bp, 9 predicted proteins | sample MGYA00241587_ERZ501343 | MGnify/ENA primary metagenome ERZ501343 (study PRJEB25962, sample SAMEA2042918) | human gut metagenome | biome: human gut; feature: human-associated habitat; material: faeces...
TTGTGGCGAACCACGCTCAATTCCTGCTCATTCAGGCAGATTTCCTTGCGGATGGGTCGTGTGCGGTCTGGCATATTGAAACACTCCTTTCACAATACAACGGACATTTTTTCTCAAAAACTTGGTAGTGGCGAAAATAAAATTTTGAGAACAGGGGAATTGTCGCTTGGCTGCCCTTCACTTTACAACGGACATTTTTTCTCAAAAACTTGGCACCCTCTTTCAAAAAACTTCTTCTGCCCCTGATCCCCCTCTACTTAGCTAAGTGAATCAGAGACCGGTTTTGCCCCAGATTTCTCGAAAAAGTTTCGGAGACGGCGAAACAATCTCTGTGCATTGCTCCAAATTGCCCTTTCTACTTTTCAACGGACAAAATTCTTGCAAATTAGGGGGTAGCGCGAAAAATTTTCCTTCCATATAACACACGGACATGTTTTTGCCTTTTGTCCGGAAAAAGTTGCGCGATATTTCCCAAAAGCCTTCTACTATACAACGGACATTTTTCTGCAGTTTTTTAAGTATCGGAGAAGAAAAAATGTCCCCGCTTTCGAAAAAGCGGGGACATCACGATCTGCGGATATTGAGATTTGAGAGAACAGCAAGCACAGCCGCTGTCCGGACACGCGGCGATTTTGGGATAATCCCAAGCCCTTTGCATTTGGCGTACAGCCCGATGTTCAGAAGGTATTCGATTATGAATCATTCAGTGCCGGGCGCTTGCTTTCTTCATGAACTCCAGATAAAGACTGTACAGCACGGCGCAGACGGGAACGCTGAACAGCATCCCTAAGATGCCGAATGCTTCGCCGCCGATTGTGACAGCCATCAGCACCAACAGTCCGGGAAGCCCAACGGACTTACCGACCACCTTGGGATAAATCAGGTTGCCCTCCACCTGCTGTAAAACGAGCAAAAAGAGAATGAACCACAGAGCCTTGCCGGGTTCTGCCAGCAGGATCAAAAACGCACCAAGACCGCCGCCGATCCATGCGCCGAAAATCGGCACCAGCGCAGTAACAGCCACAAACGCCGAGACCGCACCGGCATACGGGATCTCAAGGATCAGCATTCCAAAGAAGCACAGAACGCCGATGATAACCGCTTCGGTAAGCTGACCGCTGACAAAATTTGTAAATATCTGGTTGGTTAGAGAGGCGATACTCAGCAGCCGCTGCGCCTTCTTTTGCGGAAGGACTGTCACAACGAGCTTTTTCAAATGTGCCGCGACGACTTCCTTCTTTGCAAGCAGATACAGCGCAAAGACAAGTCCCAAGAGAACGTCCACCAAAACCGACAGGACAGAGGTTGCCGCGCCCCACGTCACGGTGAGGATGCCGCTTCCCTCGTCGCTGATCAAGACGGTGAGCTTCTCGATCAACAGGTCAGAGTCTATGGTGTATTCGGGCAGGACAATATTATATTTTGCGGCAAACTGGACAACGCCTGTCCACCACCGCCCGATTTCCTCCACATAGAGCGGAATATTTTGGATAAACTCATTGCCGGATTCCCGCAGGCTGGGGATCATCATAAACACCACGGCAAACAGAATTCCGAGGACAAGTACGGTGCTTGCTGTCAGGCAGACAGGGCGGGCCAGCTTTGCAGGAGCTTTGCGGCACACCTTGTTCCAGCAGCATTCCAACGGTCGAAGGATTACGTTGATCAAAAAAGCAATCACGCCGCCGATCAAAAACGGAGTGAACAGCGCAAGCACCTTGCCGAGAAACCGCAAAACAACATCAAGGTTTACCAGTGCCCATGCGAATACAATCAGCAGTACCAATGCGCGGGTAATATAGCGAACGAGCGTCTTGTCCGGCCACTTGCTTCCCTGCGGCGCGGGATCCTCGTTTCTGTCACCGGTTGTGTTTTGTGGTTTTTTCTCCATGTATTTCCTTTCCGTCGGTATGGGAAACCCCGTCAAATCCGAAAGCACTTTTGCAGGGCTTTATACTCACCCAATGCCAAAATCGTAATGTCATCGGACAATACGGTGTCCGGCGTAACGGAAACATCCGTTTTCCCGGCTCGTTTGATGCCGAGAATGTTGATGCCAAACTTTCTGCGGACATCCAGCTCACCAACGCTTTTCCCGATCCACGCCTCCGGCACCTGCACTTCAAAGATGGCGTGCTGCTCGTCGATCTCTATGTAGTCGAAAATATGGTCGGCAGTGAATCGGATCGCCGCCCATTTTGCCATCTGCTTTTCAGGGTAGACCACGTTATCTGAGCCGTTGCGGAGCAGAAACTTCGCCTGCACATCGCGTTCGGCGCGGGATACCACGCATTTGGCACCCAGCTCTTTCAGCAGCGAGGTGGTCTCCAGCGAGTTCTGGAAGCTGCCGCTGATGGTCACAAAACAAACATCAAAATTTCCGATACCGAGCGAACGCAGAAACTCCGCATTGGTGCTGTCGCCGATCTGTGCGTTGGTGACAAACGGAAGCACATCGTTGATCCGTTCCTCATTGGTATCGACTGCCATGACCTGATGCCCCAGTTGAGAGAGCTGCATGGCAATATGCCGCCCGAAGCGGCCTGCTCCGATCAATAAAACATTTTTCATGGGATAGATGCTCCTTTGCTTATCCAATCGTGATGCTATCCTGCGGCAGCTTTGCGCTGCCGATTTTCTTGCTGGACACCGCCGCATAAATGAGTGTAAGCCCGCCGACTCTGCCCAGATACATCAGCGCGATCAATACCATTTGCGAGGGAATATGCAGCTGCGGCGTAATACCCAATGTCAGTCCAACCGTGCCTACCGCCGACGCTGCTTCATACAGGCAGGAGGACAGCGGGAGATCCTCGTATACGCTGATAAAAACGCCTCCGCCAAAGAACAGCGCAAGGTACATCGTCAGGATGGTCGCGGCGGTTTTGACGGCGCTGCAATCGACTCTGCGCCCAAAGAACTGGGCGCTGTCCCGCTGGCGGAAGGTCGCGGCAGCATTGGAAAGCAGAACTGCCAGCGTGGTGGTTTTCATGCCGCCTGCCGTAGACCCCGGAGAGCCGCCAATGAGCATCAGAAGGATCATCACGCCCAGCGATGCGCCGGACATGGCGGGTAGATCGACTGTGTTGAAGCCCGCCGTTCTCGGCGTGACCGATTGGAACAGGGCTGCCTGAACCCGCGCTCCGAGGGGAAGGGCATCAAAGTCCACAAAGAAGAAAAACAGCGCCGGAAGGACGATCAGCGTGAGTGTCGTAACGAGAATGACCTTACTTTGCATTCGATAACGGTGGAAATGCAGCTTGTTTTCGCAAATGTCATCCCACGTTAAGAATCCGATGCCGCCGGTTATGATCAGCAGCATGACCGTGATATTGATCACCGGATTTTGGACATAACCGGTAAGGGACGGATACAAATTATTGTTCGTTCCCAGAATGTCAAACCCTGCGTTGCAAAAGGCGGAGATGGAGTGAAATACCGCCATCCAGATCCCGTGCCATCCGTAGTCGCGGCAAAACACCGGCAGCATGGCGAGCGCACCGATCAGTTCGATCAGAAATGTCCCTCGTAGGATGAACCGTGTCAGCCGGACGATCCCTCCGACCTTCGGCGCTGAGATGGCGTCCTGCATGGTGCTGCGCTGCATCAGAGAGATCCTTCGCCCGGACAGCAGCGCAAACGATGCCGTCACAGTGACAACACCGAGCCCGCCTATCTGAATCAGCGTCAGGATCACCGCCTGGCCAAAGACCGACCAATAGCTGCCGGTATCCTGCACCACAAGACCCGTCACACAAACAGCGGAGGTCGCGGTGAAAAGCGCTTCATGAAATGGCGTTACGCACCCGGCTGTTGTGGAAAGCGGCAGCATCAGCAGCAACGCACCCAACAGAATGACCCCGACAAAGCCCAATATGATAATTTGAAAAGACGAAAGGCGGTGCTTTCTGCAAACCATTTCTTCCGACATCATCCTCACCCCTTATGAATCGCGCGATTGCTTTATTGTTCGCAGGTCAAACACATGTCGCATTGCCTGACTGTGATGAAGGATACCCTGTACGCACTCAGATCGGAGACCGTGATCTCCAAATTCTGAGCGGTAAAGGAATCGCCCTTGATGGGGACTCTATTCAGCTGCTCCATGACCCAGCCGCCGACGGAAACACTGTCCGATTCCAGCTTGACGTCAAAGAATTCCATAAAATCCTCCAAGCTGACGGAGCAGTCCACGCGGTAGGTATTCTCGTCCAGCTTTTCAAAATCTTCTTCCACCTCGTCGTGTTCGTCCCAAATTTCACCGACCAGTTCTTCCAGAATATCCTCCATCGTAACAATACCAAGCGTCCCGCCAAAATCGTCTACGACTACGGCGACATGGGACTTCTGATGCTGGAGCATTTTCAAAATATCCCGGATTTTTGTGTGCTGATAGACAAACAGCGGCTTCGTCATAATCTCCGCAATGGTTTGATCCGTCATCTTGCCGTTGATATAGAAGTCCTTCTGATGAAGAACGCCGACGATCTGATCGATAGTATCCCGGTAGACCAGTAGGCGGGAAAAGCGGGACTGCGTAAAGGCTCTGGCAATTGCCTCATGGCTTTCGCCGATGTCCACGGCCTCCAAGTCGATTCGATGGGTCAAAATTTCTGCCGCCGTCAGGTCGCGGAACTCAAGAGCATTGCGCAGCAGCTCGCCCTCGTTTTCGTCAATGCCGCCGTCCTGCTCAACGTCCTCCATAAAAAGAAGCAACTCCTCGTGGGACATTTTTGCATCGTCATCTGTCTTGAAGAAGCGGGAAACCAGCTTTTTCCACTGGGAAAAGAGAAAATTCAACGGTGTCAGCACCCAAATCCAAAGGCGGATAAAGGGCGCGCTGAACAAAGCAAAGCGTTCAGGGGCGTCCTTTGCAACACTCTTGGGGGTGATCTCACCAAAAATCAAAACAACGATCGTTACGACGATCGTAGAAACCGTCGCGCCGATGTCGCCATAAAGTCCGACGAACAGAAGTGTGCCGATGGACGCCACCATGATATTGACGATATTGTTGCCGATCAGGATGGTGGAGATCAGCTTGTCATAATCTTCGGACAGCTTGAGCGCCAGCGCTGCCCGCTTGTTTCCGTTGTCCGCCAACACCTTGAGGCGGGTCTTATTCAGAGACGAGAACGCCGTTTCTGTGGCGCTGAAATAGGCGGACATGGCGATGCAGACCACCATTGCGAAAATGCTTCCAAAATAATTCATTTCAAACTCCTTTATGCTCTGTTCATACGATCATTTCATGCAAAAAAGACACACCTATACCCGATACCGCAGCAAAGGGCGTAGATATGCCACATACGAACAGACCATATAAGAGCAGTTACCGTTATCGTCGCTACTGTCATTTTCCACGGATTTCTTCCTCCTTTTTGCTGTGTGCTTATATCATAACATTTCTCCGGTGTAGATTCGGTAAAGAAACAAGTGCGGGGGTAATATCCTCCTGTGAGAAATCTTGAAGCGCTTCCGTTTCTGCGGTATAATTATAATAATGTCGCAGTACAGCTCAGGAGAAATATGATGAAGAACCGTCAACGACAAAAGGATATTCTATTTTCGGTCATCGTTTTTTGCGCCACCTTTGCTGTCAATTTGCTGATTCAGAGACTCTTTACCACGCAGACGCTGGTGCCCATGATTTTTGTGTTCGGTGTGTTTTTGATTTCATTGAAAACCCATGGGTATTGCTATGGCATTGTCTCGGCAATTGTCAGCGTATTTGCGGCGAATTTTGCCTTTACCTATCCATATTATGTCTTCGACTTTTTCGTGGAAGAAAGCATCTTATCCGCCGTCATTATGCTGGCAGTTGCTGTTTCTACCAGTACGCTGAACAGCCGCATTCGGGATCAGGAAAAGCTGCGGGCAGAAAGTGAAAAAGAGAGAATGCGGGGCAATCTGCTGCGGGCGATTTCCCATGATCTGCGCACACCACTCACCTCCATATACGGGTCCTCCTCCACGCTGATCTCCAAGTATGACGCGCTGCCAAAGGAGCAACAGCTCAAGCTGTTGGGAGAAATTCAGGAGGACAGCGAATGGCTCATCCGCATGGTTGAAAATCTTCTGTCGGTTACAAGAATCGACGGCGCGAAAGTGGAAGTCGTGAAGACACCCACGGTTCTGGATGAGCTGATTGACTCGGTTCTCATGAAGTTTTCCAAAAAGCATCCGAATCAGAAGGTCATCACACAGATACCAGACGAGTTTGTGGACATTCCCATGGATTCGCTCCTTATTGAGCAGGTGCTGCTGAATCTTCTGGAAAACGCTGTATTCCACGCAAAAGGAATGACGGAGCTGACGCTTTCCGTTTCTCTCGTGGGAGGCAAGGCGGTATTTAAGGTTGCTGACAACGGCTGCGGCATCCCGGAGGATGCGTTTCAAAAGATTTTTACCGGGAGCTATGAAAAATCCACCGCGCCGGTGGACGGGACCCGCAGCAATATGGGGATCGGACTATCTGTGTGCGCCGCCATCGTCAAGGCGCACGGCAGTGACATTACCGCAGAAAATAGAAGTAGCGGCGGTGCGGTATTCCGCTTTGCTCTGGAAAGAGGAGGTGAGGACGATGGGCAATAACAAATTCAAGATCCTGATTGTAGAGGATGAGGCCAACATCCGAAGCTTTATCAAAGCCAATCTGGAAACCAGCGACTATCAGGTGCTCTGCGCGGAAACCTGCGAGCTTGGCATGATGATGTATGCCTCCCATCATCCGGACCTCATCCTTTTGGATCTTGGTCTGCCGGATCGAGACGGTATGAGCTTGATTCAAGAAGTTCGGGAGACAGACACCGTGCCCATCATTGTGCTTTCCGCCCGTTCCAACGAGAGGGACAAGGTGGAGGCGTTGGATCTGGGCGCGAATGACTATATCACCAAGCCTTTTGGCACGGAGGAACTACTGGCTCGCATCCGCGCCGTTCTCCGCAGCCATCGGCACAGTGAAGAGGATGAAAGCAGTCCCGGCGGGAAATTCCGCCTGCAGGATTTGCTGATTGATTACGATACACGGCAGGTCTTTGTTGGCAAAGAAGAGATCGACCTGACTCAGACGGAGTACAACATCATGGCGTTTCTCTCCGTTCACGCCGGAAAGGTGCTGACGTATGCCGCCATCATTCGCTCGGTCTGGGGGTATTCGGACTATGGCAGCGTCAAGAAGCTGCAAGTCAATATGAAGAACATCCGCAAGAAAATGGGCGTGACGCCCGGCGAAAAGCGCTATATCATCAATGAGCTTGGCGTCGGATACCGTATGCTGGCGGAGGATGAGGCATAGCGCTGCCAAAGTCCTGCGCCGCTTGACAGGCGTGGTACAACACAAATGAGCTTTTTCCGTTTCTATCCCAAACGGAGAAGGCTCATTTGTGTTTGAAGGATCAAAGGAGTGAAACGCCTTGTATCTCTCTGCGCCGGTGCGCAGATAAAAAAGCTGCCCTGCTTGTGCGCGGGGCTGCTTGAATATTCTTAGTAATGTTGCAGCAGGCGATTTTCGCAACTGCGTATCGCCGGTTCCTCTACGCCATTTTTACGCCATTTCTGCGTGGGGATGCGTAGGGAAATAGGAACTTTTATGTTTTGACTTCATCCGAAAATGCCTATCCTATCAAGCTTTATCGGCATTTGTGCGTTTGCGGAGAGTTTCAGAAACAGGCTCGCTTTCGACGATACCTAATTTCATATATCTCTACATCTCCTTAAAAAATCTTTGTTTTATGGGGTTTTGCGGCTTTTTTGGGCTTATGCCATTTTTACGCCATTTCCTCATTTGGATTTATAGGATTTCATCAGTCTATACTACAAAATTATAACAGATAGATTCTTTTCCCTCAAGGTGTTTTTTTAGAATTTTGTGGTCATATGATCTATCATTATACTGTATCCTAAGTCAAAACAGGAGGACACCCATTGGGTATCCTCCCGCCTCAAATATCTATTGGCTTTTCATCGCCTGGTCATGATATAACGGTCTTTATACTCCAACACGGCTATTTCTCCGTATATTATACCAAGTGTCGCTTCTATCGTCGCACGGTCGGTATTTCTCATATCAATTTCGGCCACTATGGTGCCGTCTTGCATCAGCAGCAGGCGGTCGCAGTAGCTTAGGGCAAAGTTGGGGTCATGCAGGGTGATAAGCCCCGCTTGCTGCCGCTCATGCAGCACCTCTCTTATTTTCCCCAGCACCATATGCCGGTTGACAAAATCCAGCGCGCTGTCCGGCTCGTCCATCAGCATCACCGGCGTATCCTGCGAAAGGGCGCGCGCCAGTATCACCAGCTGCTTCTGCCCCTCGCTTAAAGTAGCATAGTCCCGCCCTGCCAGTTCTGCCAGTCCCAAATGGGTCAGATGTTCCATGGCAATTCGGCGGTGTGCCTCCCCGGGGGAATCCAAAAGACGCAGTCGGGCGTTGAAACCCATCAGGACAACCTCCAGCACGGTTTTACCCATGATAGGACTGCCGCGCTGCGGGATATAGCTCATCAGGCGGGCGCGGCTTTTTTCGTCCAGATGGGTGGTTTCGGTCTCCCCCACCATACAACGGCCCTCTTTCATCGGCAGCAGACCGCAGGCGGCGCGCAGTAGAGTGGTCTTGCCACAGCCGTTCAGCCCCAGCAGCGCACAGAATTCCCCGCCTTCTACCGCAAGGGAAGCGCCGCGGACAATTTCTCTGCTGCCGTATCCGGTGTGGATATTTTGCAGGGAAAGCAATGTGCTCATACCTTGCCCTCCTTGCGCTTACACATAAAGTACACCAGCACCGGCACACCAATAATGGTAGTAAGAATACTGATGGGCAGCCCACCGGCATACAGGCTGCGGGCAAAAATATCTGCCACCAGCATTACGGCAGCGCCCACCATGGCGGAAAGCACCATAGTATCGGTATTTTCCCGTTTTATCATCATGCGCGCGATGTGTGGGGCGATGAGCCCGATAAAGGAGATCAGCCCCGTAATGCTGACGATTGAGGCGACCAGCAGGGTAGAAAGGGTAAGCACCGTCAGCCTTACCCGATACAGCCGCACTCCCAGTGTTCGGCATTCCTCTTCATTCAAAGAGAGAAGCCCCACCTGACGGTGCAGCAAAAACAGCCCCACAAAACCGATCAGCCAGAACGGCAGGATAGAAAGCACCTTGGAGGCTGTGACACCCGCAAAGGAGCCCATTGTCCAATATTCAATGGCGGCCAGGTTGGATTCGCTGTCGGCATAGTACTTCAGTAGCATAATGACCGACTTGGCGACCGCCGAGATAACGATACCCGCCAGCACATAGGTGGCGGTGGTATTGGCACGGGTCGCCCGCACCAACAGCATCACAAACGCCACGGCAAGCAGCCCGCCCGCGAAGGCGCCCAACGCAATGCCGCCCACGCCGATGCCGACACTGACGATGGCAATGGCGGCGCCCAGATTGGCACCGCTGGAAACACCGATGATATCGGGGGACGCCAACGGATTGCGAAAGATCATTTGATAAACGGAGCCGGCAACGCCCAGCCCCGCGCCAGCCATCACACCCATGCAGGTACGGGGCAACCGCAGCGTGAAAAAGACCTTGCGGGTCATGGCACCGACCTCCCCACCGGTCAGGATAGAAATGATCTCCCGTATCGAAATGGGGTAATTGCCGATGCAGATGGAGGCAATAAAGCCCACGGCAATGCACGCCCCTACCAGCCAGTAGGAGCGGATCACGGGTTTTCGGTTTTGCAGCATGGTTTCCTGCATGTTATCTCCCTCTAATTCCACAGTGGACTTATTGTACCGCATACGCCGTTAAAAAGCAAACAACGGGCAGAAAAAACGGGATACCGCACGCAGCAGTATCCCGTAGGTCATTCCAAAGAGGAATCAGGCTGCCTGATCCAACGCAACATGGAAGCCGTAGAAGGTGGAGTAGAACTCATCGGCATCTGCGGCAAACTGCTCGGCGGTGTACAGCTCGGGGTGCAGGGTATGCAGCATCCACAGGGTACCCAGGATACCGGAGGGAACGGGGGAATCCCAAGCCTCAAAGCCGACAGGCATCTGATAAACGGCACCGTTCTTCACGGCGGTCACATCGGCAAAGGTGGCGTTATTCAGCACATCCTCTGCGGTGTAGTCAGGGCTGCTTACGGCAAAGTTATCAGTAGGGATCACGATAACATCGGGGTTCATGGTCAGGAAGGTCTCGTTATCAATATCAGTCCAGGAGGTACCCTCCAGTACATCACCGGCGTTCTTGCCGCCCGCGGTGGTGATGAGGGAAGCCTGATACATCTCCTTGGGGGCGGTGCGCAGGATATCGCTGGTGCTGCCGATATACACAACAGGCTTCTGCTCATCGGTCAGGTCCTTGGTCAGCTCGGCCACTGCCGCCAGCTTGGTGTTGTAGTACTCGATCAGCGCGGTCGCTTTCTCCATGCTGTTGGTGGTGGTGCCGATGAGAGTGAACATCTCCATCAGCTGCTCATGGCTTTCCGGCAGGACCAGCAGGGTGGCAATGCCCATCTCGGAAAGGGTCTGGGCGGTGTCCTTCTGCTTCATGGGCAGGATAACGAGATCGGGGTTGGCATTGACGCAGGCTTCCAGGTCAAAAGCCTTGGCGGAGCCGACATTGGGCAGGTCGATAAGGGCG
>ENA-OOXJ01002144-OOXJ01002144.1-human-gut-metagenome-genome-assembly--contig:-NODE-2144-length-10631-cov-3.170575_pt1 | contig 10631 bp, 7 predicted proteins | sample MGYA00241587_ERZ501343 | MGnify/ENA primary metagenome ERZ501343 (study PRJEB25962, sample SAMEA2042918) | human gut metagenome | biome: human gut; feature: human-associated habitat; material: faeces...
GAGGCTACGGGCTTCGGCGCCGTATACTTCCTGCGCCAGATGCTTGAAAAGGCCGGTATGGACATCAAGGGCCAGACCATCGCCATTTCGGGCTTCGGCAACGTGGCCTGGGGTGCCGCTACGAAGGCTACCGAGCTGGGTGCCAAGGTGGTGACCATTTCGGGTCCCGACGGCTACATCTACGACCCGGCCGGTCTGGACAAGGAGAAGATTGCCTACATGCTCGAGCTCCGCGCCTCGAACAACGACGTTGTGGAGCCCTACGCCAAGAAGTTCCCCGGCTCGCAGTTCTTCCCCGGCCGCAAACCGTGGGAGGTCAAGGTCGACATCGCCATGCCGTGCGCAACGCAGAACGAGCTTGACGGCGAGGATGCCAAGAAGCTGCTGGCCAACGGCGTGAAGATTGTTGCCGAGGTTTCGAACATGGGTTGCCGTCCGGAGGCCATCGACGCCTTCATCGCGGCGAAGATTCCCTACGGCCCGGGCAAGGCGGTGAACGCCGGCGGCGTGGCTACGTCGGGTCTCGAGATGACGCAGAACGCACAGAAGCTCAACTGGACGGCCGAGGAGGTCGATGCCAAGTTGCACCAGATTATGTCGTCGATTCACCACGCCTGCCTCGAGTACGGCACGGAGAAGGACGGCTACATCAACTACATGAAGGGCGCCAACATCGCCGGCTTCATGAAGGTTGCCAAGTCGATGGTTGAGCAGGGCATTCTCTAATCAACGGTCCGATATTCATATCGAGAAGGGGTTCGGTCAATGACCAAACCCCTTCTTCCGTTTCATTCGGAGCAATTTACAACTCAGGCACCTCTTCTCCGTTGGCTTTTGCCTTGGCGTACCATTCACGCGCCTTCAAATAGTTAACCGATATTTTCCACCCATTCTTATAGCAGTCGCCCAAAAGTTTCTGCGCGGGGCCATATCCTTTCTCTGCAGCCTTTACTAGGAGGTCAAATGTCTCGTCATTAATACTGGACTTCCACCTCTCTATCTCGCTGCGAGCATATTCATAATATGCCTCCGCATCATCCAGACCAAGTCGTATTGCATTTAATATTAGGTATTTTCGATTTATATCAGAAATAGAGAGATGCTTCTCCTTCATCAGTTTGGCTGCATGATACTTCGATTCTGCGATATCGCTTTTGGCATAAAACCGGACTGCCTCTTCCAGATTCTCGGCTACACCATAACCAAATTCGTAACATTTACCGATATACCAGCATGTCCAGTTCCAGGCCCACTTATAATCCGAATTGAAGTTTCGGCTCTGATACAACGTCATAAACATGTAGTAAGCCTCGGTATTATTGCCCGGATTCCCTATGCCATAATAATAACTGCGCGCCAACAGGTATGCTCCAAGCAGGTCATGCTTTGCATAGCTCTTCTGATATAACTCGAAAGCCTTTTCAGGATTCTTCTCGACTCCTTCGCCTTTCTCGTACATCCTGCCCAGTTCAGCCTCACCCTTATTGTAGCCAAACTCGGTGGAGCGCTCATACATTCTCTTGGCAATCGTATAGTTTTTTTCTACTCCATTTCCATTATAGTACATTTCACCCAACATATAGCATGCTTCGCCATAACCCTCTTTGGCTGCAGATTGCAAATAAGGGACCGCCCTCGCATACTCTTTCCACATATAATATCTCCTCCCTGTTTCCAGGGTTGCCTGAGCCTGCGCACCCAACCAGCACAGCAGGCACAGGGCTGACGACAAAATCAGTTTTTTCATCACTTACTGCTGAATTAAGAAGTGTACTACTTGTTCGGCTTAATCTGGAAGACCATACCTCCATGGCTGACGGGCATACCGAAAACGAGCGAATAACCCGGAATCGTAAACAAACCATCTTCGGCATTGTAGGGATACTTCTCTTTCAACACCGCAAAAATATCATCGACAAAACGCCATGCACGGCCATTGTCACCGAACTCCACACCCAACATGTAGCTGTCTACCGGGATGTCGGGGCGGAATGTATAATTGTAACCGAACCATCCGTCAGAGGCTTTGTTCCATGCATTGATTCCCGATACTTCAATTTTGAAAACCATATCAGGTGCTGCATTCTTCTTGCACAGGGTAACAGAACCGCCATTCTTGGGGAATCTTGATTCCTTCAGGCCAAAGGCAGACAACAACTCTCCCGTTGTCGAAACCTTAAGAGCCAGAATCTGCTCCTCAATCAGTTTCGCGTACCCCTCGACATCCACATAATCACTCTTTGCCTTGTACTTTGCGCCAACACCTGAGACATTGGACAACAGCTCCTTAGAGGCATTGGGATATTCCGGAGAAACCAGATATTTGCCCTCCTTATCAATAATACCGAAATTACGAGTCTGGTCCATTACCAGCAGACGGCTCTCATCTCCGTAATCGTACATCGACCGGAACTGCGGATTAATCACCCATTTGCCCGTTTCATCAATTGCACCCCACTCACGGCTGCTTTCATCCTGTACCGGAGCAATACCGCTTGCAAGGAATCGCTGTGCACGACGGAACTGCGGATTAATAGCCCATTTCCCCTCTCGGTCAATGTATCCCCACTCTCCGTCTCTGTTTTTAACGGCAGCCAGCTCCCGGCCACCGAAAAGCACGGCATCACTGAACTGAGGGTTGATGATGTATTGGCCGTTCTTGTCACACCAGCCGTAAAGATAACCCTTCCGGAAAAGATAGTTGTCCCCGTCAAGCATGATTTCATCAAACTGCGGATTGATTACACTCGCACCTTTGCGGTCGATGATACCCCACTTTCCGTTCTGGTTTTTGACGGGTATACGACCCTTTTGCAACGCCTGAACATAGTTTTGAAGGAAGCCTTCCTCGTAATTCTTCGTACCCATCTGCGAATAGTATTCCGAAAGGACATTACCTTCGGTATCGGACAGGAACCAACCCCAATCGGCATCCTTGGCCACAATCCGGTCGTTGACAACCATCGGCACCACGTCAGACCACTGAGGAGTGACCACAACCTTTCCCGTCTTGTCTACAAGCCCCCACAAACCTTCGATATTCGAGAAGGCCGCATATCCTTCGTGAAAGGCACACGCCTCCTCGGCCTCTTTGAATTCAAAGAGCGTTTCAAGTTTCTTGTTAACGGCCATCAGCGGTCCCCCGGTCTGAACCACCCACGCCATGCCATCATGAAAAATGGTCATATCCATAAACGGTGATTCACTCATGAGTTCGCCCTTCTTATCCAGGAAACGATAGCCATCCGAACAAACATCCACGATGGCACAGCCATCATAATACAATGTTGCATAAGAAAAACTACCAATAAAGGGTTCACGGTCCTTTGCGACATCGACGTATAGGAATCCCTCCCCGGTTCCTTCCAACGGCAGAATACCCAAATCAGTCGTTTTCCACCCCGCATCGGACGAAGAGCCACAAGCCGCCATGGCAAAGGCAGCACAAACAAGCAAAAGTTTCTTCATAAGACCAAAGTTTAAAAAATTTAAATTTTTGCATGGGATGTGGAACTTCAAGGAGAATCCTTCCGCAGACGAGAAAACCACCCCGACAAGAAAAAAGATAAATGCCCACACTGTATGAAACAGCATGAGCATCAAACTTGCCTCACTCCACACTTTACGCCCAACTGGAAAGCGAGAAACCCAATGCGCCTTTTATCGATGCAATCATCCCAATTGCATTTATAAAGATATACAATTTAGGCCTATAAACAAAGCGAAAATGTCCTCTTTTGCAATAAAGAAAAGAATTTTCGACAAATACATACCAACAAACAGCCATACCCGGCGGAACCATTCACAGAATGAGTAAAAAAATACCACAATGATTCTGCAAGCCATAATGAAAACGGAGTTGGAAACTCATACATGCTCCCGCGCCACAAAACCCTTATGATGGAAAACCGCCTCCCGGTGGGGAAAATCCAACGGTCCGTTGAATTTATTTGACCAAGAGACCGCCCGTCGCTACATTTGAGCCGTATCACCAAAAACAAACGACCATGAAACATCTGTGCAGATTGACGGCTACGGCCCTTTGCCTCCTTGCGACGGCGCTCTTCACCGCCTGCGGCAACAGCAACAAAAAGGAGTCGCCGACTCCCCTCTCGCTCTCCGACATGACGGGCGAATATGCGGGCACCTTCGACTTCACCCCCTCACCGAGCAGCCTCAACCCCTCACCCGAGGCGCAGAACGGCGTCGAAGTATCGCTCCGCGTGGAGGATGGCCGCATCGTCATTCCCCGCTTCCCGGCCTCAACCCTCGTTACGGCCCTCCTGGGCGAGGAGCAGGCCGCACAGTTGCTCACCATGCTGGGCGACATCTCCTACGAGGTGGAAATCGGCACCCCCACGGCCGACGATACGCAACTCTCGGCCGCGCTGACCGCGCCCCAGCTGCGCATCGACCTGGCAGGCGTGCTCGTCGTCCTGATTGACATCGAGGCCCCCGCAAAGATGACCTTTACCCGGTCGGGGACGCTCGCCTTCACACTCAGAACCACTCGCTGTCAGCTGGGTGAGGGCGCAAGCGCAGGCGAGCCCTTCGAACTGGTCAACGAGCTGAAGTTCAAGCTGACGCGGAAGTAATCCGCGACGCAGCAACCGCACGAAACGGCCGAGTCCCCGAACACCGGAAGGAGTTTGGGGACTCGGTTTGTTTTCAGAAAGCGCCTCTGCGGCGGAGCGGCAGAGTCTGCAGGGCCGCGCCTCAGAAGACGGCCGCCACGGCAAGGCCCAGCGTCACCCGATGCAGCCGTTCGTGCGACGAGCGCACCATCGGCGGCGCCATGTCGTAGTCGAGCAGGAAGCGCACGCCGAAGTTCTGCGAGGCAAGGTAGGTAGCCGACACGCCCGTTCCGAGCTGGAATCCGCCGCAGCCCCCCAGGCGGGTCGTATCGGTGTTGCAGCTCTTGTAGCCCTCGTAGCCGCCCAGAAGCTTCGACCCCAGGAGCCACCGCACCGAGAAGGGGTAGGAGAGGTAGAGTCCGGCGCTGGCCGAGGCGCACTTGAGGTTCTCGGTCTGCGAGACATTGTTGACGCTCACGCGCAGATACGACGACGAGAAACGTCCGCCGATGCCCCAGTAGGGTGTGCGGAACCACGCCCCCCCGACCCCCACCGAGGGACCCGACATCAGCTCGACGCGCGTGGAGGGTCCCAGCCGGTAGCTGCCCGGCATGGTCGAAAGTCCGAGCGAAAAGCTCAGGAACGAGGGGCAGCGGTAGCGGTCGTAGACAAGCATCGTCTCCTCGACGTTGAGCCCGCGCCGCTTGTAAATGAGGTCGGCGAAGAAGTAGCCCAGCTCCGTGGCAAGGATGCCGATGCCGGCCCCCACCATCACGTCGCTCACCCAGTGGCGGTTGTTGAGCTGGCGAGAGACGCCCGTCAGCGTGGCCACCGTATAGCCCCCGACTCTCACCCAGGGCGAGAGGTGGCCGTACTCCTTGTGGAGCATCGTGGCCGCCATGAAGGCCGTCGCCGTATGTCCCGAGGGGAAGGAGTTGCGCGTCGAGCCGTCGGGGCGCATCACCTTGCAGGAGTACTTGAGCGAGTTGACCGCCGTGGCCATCAGCGCGGCGGAGAAGGCATCCGAGACCAGCATGCGCCCCCACGAACTGCGGCTTCGCACGCCGAAGGCCTTCATACCGAACATGGTGGCCATGGGGAGGTACTGCACGTAGTCGTCGTAGTGGTAGTCGAACGAACGGGCATGGTCGTTGCGCAGCTCGCGGAAATCGTCATCGAAGGGCTTCATGACCAGGCCCCCGACGATGAGCGGCATGACGACGAAGGTCATGCGGTAGGCGCGCGTCGAGCGGCGCCGGTCGATGCGGCGCTCGTAGGAGGGCCGAGGCGGGGACAAGGCAAGTGCGGCCGGTGCTGTCGGCAATCTGGCCGCATGCGTGCCGGGGTGCAAAGAGCACCGCCAGCACGAGCAGTAAAAGGGCTCGTGTCATCACTGTTTCGAAACCTGTTTACCGGATATCCGCGTTTCGTCTCCGGTCGGGACAATACCGCAAACCGAGGCCAAACCTCCCCGCAACACACACATCCGCACATCAAACATTCGGGCTGCAGGCTCCGGAGGGTATCGGAACCCCGACCCGCAAACTACCGCGCCCGGCGGCGCCGGGTACGAACCACCTCGCCGCCGATGGCAATGAGCGACGTGGAGCCGATGACGGCGGCCCACTCGCCCCACGAGAGCGGCACGGTACGGAAGACCGCCCCGCCGAACTCGACAATGAGCACCTGCCCGACGGCAATCACCAGCAGGATGAGGAAGAATTCACGACAGCCGTGCCAGTCCTTGAAGACCGAATGGCGCGTCTCGAAGCCCTTCGCATTGAACATGTTCCAGAACTGCATGAAGACGAAGGTCGAGAAGAAGAGCGTCAGCTCGCGGACGGTCATCTCACCGCTGCCGAACGACCAGTAGAAGAGCATGCCCAGCAGCACGACCACCATCACGCCGCCGCACGTGAAGAGCGTCCGCGCCATGGCGGGCGTAATGATGAACTCGTTGCGCGGACGCGGACGGTCGCGCATCACCTCGGGGTTGGGCGGCAGCGAGGCCATCGCCATGGCGGCGAAGGTGTCCATGATGATGTTCACCCAGAGAATCTGCACCACCGTGAGGGGCATGTCGGTGCCGAAAATCGCCCCGACGAAGCAGATAACAATCGCCGCGAAGTTGATGGTCAGCTGGAAAAGGACGAAGCGCTGGATGTTGCGGTAGAGCGACCGTCCCCACATGACGGCCGTGGCAATCGAGGCGAACGAGTCGTCGAGCAGCGTGATGTCGCTGGCATCCTTTGCCACCGAGGTGCCCGACCCCATCGAGAGGCCGACGTTGGCGAAGTTGAGCGCCGGGGCGTCGTTCACACCGTCGCCGGTCATCGCCACGATGTCACCCCTCTTCTGCCATGCAGACACGATTTTCATCTTCTGCTCGGGGGCGATGCGGGCGTAGACGGAATATCTGTCGACGTTCTTCTCGAACTCCGCGTCGTCGAGCTTCTCAAGCTCGGTTCCGGTGATTGCGAGGTCGCCATCGTTGTAAAGTCCTATCTTGGAAGCGATTGCGAGTGCGGTGGCCTTGTGGTCACCGGTGATCATCACGGTCCTGATGCCGGCCTCGTGGCACTCGGAGATGGCTCCGATCACCTCCTCCCTCTCAGGGTCTATCATTCCGGTGATGCCCGCGAAGATGAGGTCTCGCTCCACCACGTCAACTTCGGAAGATACTTCGTCGATGGGCCTGTATGCCATCGACAGCACGCGCAGCGCGGAGTCGGCCATCTGCGAATTGCGCTTCTGGAGGTCGGCGATGTCGGCGTCGGTGATCTTGCGCACTCCGTCGGCCGTCTCGATGCGGGTGCAGACTGAAAGCACCTCGTCGAGGCCGCCCTTCACGTTGGCCTGCAACTTGCCGTCCTTCATCCTGTTGATGGTGGTCATCCTCTTGCGGGTGGAGTCGAAGGGCACCTCGCCCTCCCTGGGGCATTCGGCGTCCAGCTGCTGCTTAACGACACCGTTCCTGTCGCCAAGGTCGATCAGCGCGATTTCGGTGGGGTCGCCGACCTTGGTGACTCCGCCCTCGGCGTTCTTCACCTCCTTGGCGTCGCAGCAGAGAACCGCGATCTCGATCAGCCTGTCGAGGCTGCCGGAAGGGGTATACTGGTCGACCACGGTCATCTGGTTCTTGGTCAGCGTGCCGGTCTTGTCGGAGCAGATCACGGTGGTGCAGCCCAGAGTCTCGACCGAAGGCAGCTTGCGGATGATCGCATTGTGCTTCACCATGCGCTTCACGCCCATGGAGAGGATGATCGTGGAGATTGCGGGCAGACCCTCGGGAATCGCGGCTACGGCCAGGGAGACGGCCACCATCAGCATGCTGATGAGTTCGCGCCCGTAGGCCAGGCCGATGAGGAATATCACCACGCAGATGACCACCGAAGCGGTTCCGATGACCTTGCCGAGCTTCTCGAGGCGCACCTGCATGGGGGTCTGGGTGTCGGAGTCACCGCCGAGCATGTCGGCGATCTTGCCTATCTCGGTGTCCATTCCGGTGCCCACGACTATGCCCCTGCCGTGGCCGAAGGTGACCACGCCGCTGGAATATGCCATGTTCTTCCTGTCTCCGAGAGGAATGTCCTCGTTCTCGAGCACGTCGGGATGCTTCTCCACCGGCACTGACTCGCCGGTCATCGAAGACTCCTGTATGCTCATGTTGTGGGCCTCCGTGATCCTGATGTCGGCGGGCACGATGTCGCCCACCTCAAGTTCCACCAGGTCGCCGGGCACCACGTCCTCCACGTTGACTATCATCGACTCGCCGTCGCGGACGACCTTCGCCGCAGGCGCCGCCATCTTCTTCAGCGACTCCAGCGACTTCTGCGCCTGGTATTCCTGATAGGCGCCGATGATCGCGTTGAGCAGCAGGATGCCCATGATCACGTAGGTGTCGAGCAGACCCTCGCCCGTCTTGACGCCCATCACGCCGGAGATTATCGCCGCGATGATGAGCAGTATGATCATGAAGCTCTTGAACTGCGAGACGAACATCACGAAGAACGACTTGTTCTTCTTCTGCACGAGAGTGTTCTTGCCGTACTTCTCGATGCGGGAGGCTATCTCCTGCGAGGAAAGACCTCTGGACGCGTCGGTGCTGAATTCGCCGGCGACATCCTGGATTGTCCGATTGTAGAATTCTTTCATTACCAACTTAATGACTACTTACTGAACGGGAGCGGACGGCACAGCCGGCACGCCCCTTTGAAAACGCCTGCAAAATTAGTCGCAGTATCAGGATATATTGTTATGTTTGCAGAATAAAAAATGTTGAAAAAGTCGGATTTTGATGGATAGGAACAAATACTTGCGCCTCGACATGACTGACCTGTTCGAACGCGGCGACCGCAACGCCGTCAGGCATTTCTACCTGTCGGGCAGGGACTTCGACACCAAGGTGCTGCGCGGAGTCCACTCGTTCTCCTTCAACGGATTCTTCATCAGCCTCTGCATATCCGGAAGCTGCTCGGCGAGAATCAGCGGCAGGAACTACCGAATCTCCGCCGGCTCGCTGATAATCTTCTACCCCGACCAGCTGATCGAGATACAGTCGTCGAGTCCGGACCTCGCCTGGAAGTCGATAATCGTCTCGCTCGACGTGATTCTCGAATTCCCCAGCCCGGTCGACATAGACATCATGACCACCGCCCTGCGAAAACCCGTGACTATGCTGGACGACGGCAGGATGGCCAGGCTGCTGGAATACTACGAGTTCATCGGCAAGCAGTACTCCCGCGAGGCAGGCGCCTACCGCGAGGAGATCTCCAAGACCCTGCTCTACGCGCTGCTGCTCGAAATCTGCGACATGCTGCGGAGCGCCGGCGACGATGCGGCCGACATCGCAAAACCCCGTCAGGAGCAGCTCACCGACGACTTCTTCCGGCTGCTGGCGAAGCATTTCCGCACGGAGCACAATGTGGACTTCTACGCAGCGAAGCTCCACAGGACGCCGAAATATCTCTCCGGCGCGATCAAGCGGATCAGCGGGCGTTCGGTCGCCGAATGGATCAGTTCGACCCTGGTCAACGAGATCAAGATGCAGCTGAAGGTCACCGACAAGACCGTCCTGGAAATATCGGAGGAGCTGAATTTCTCCAGCCCCTCGGTGATGGTCCAATTCTTCCGGCACCACACGGGCATAACGCCGTTGCAGTACAGAAAGGCCTGAACGGCCCTGCTGTACTGCAACTGTCTATTACGGCGCTTCGCCGGTCCGGCCGCTTTGATCCGGCCGGTGCCGGAAAGATGCGGATGCGATATGCCGACTGTCCGGTGCTACTCAGCTGCCGTTGAATCTGCTGCGGCCTCGAGGGCTACGACGGAATCAGCGGGAGCGGAGGCAGGCTCGGCAGGAATCTCGGTCCTGACAAGAGTCAGCACCACATTGCCTTCGGCGTCCTTCAGGCTCATCACATCGCCCTTGACCTCAACTGAAGCCACGGTGCCCAGCGCAGCGCCGAGCTTGCTCTCCACCTCCATGTCAGCGGGGAGACCGGCCATCATTGTGGAAGCCAGCTGGCTGAAAGTCAAGTTGTTGCCATCGAGGGTATAGCCGCCGTTCACTATGTTCACTCCGAGGCAGCCGTGGACGCGGCCCTCAGCCTCGTTGAACTCGATGAAGGGGGTCTTCTCGGAAGTAACCACCTTCTCTCCATTTACGGTGTCGAACACCCACTCGGCACCCCCGAGCTCCACGGGGCTGCTGCAGGAAAACGCCATGCAGCATGCAGCCGCCATGGCCATAATTGCCTTGATCTTCATATTCTTTTCTATTTAATGGTTGTACATTTTTCAGTTTCCATGCATTCCACGGTCACATAGGCGACGCCCGCCTCCTTGAGCCTGCGGTGCAGTTCAGGAAGCACTTCCGCGCCGCGGATTCCCGGAGCAAGCAACACGTGTGCGGTCAGCGCCGTGTCGAAGATGCTGACCGGCCAGATATGCAGCTGCTCCACCGCCTTCACTCCAGGAGCCGAGGCTATCAGCCCGCGCACCTGGTCGTAGTCGATTCCGGACGGAACACCGTCGACACACATACAAAAACTCTCC
>ENA-OOXJ01002146-OOXJ01002146.1-human-gut-metagenome-genome-assembly--contig:-NODE-2146-length-10622-cov-2.031135_pt1 | contig 10622 bp, 7 predicted proteins | sample MGYA00241587_ERZ501343 | MGnify/ENA primary metagenome ERZ501343 (study PRJEB25962, sample SAMEA2042918) | human gut metagenome | biome: human gut; feature: human-associated habitat; material: faeces...
GGCTTTAGTTGCTTATGGACAGCGGCGCGGGTGATTCGTCTAGTTCTACCTGCGATTTTGTGGCAATTTGTATAATCTGCAAGTATCCCGTCAAGTGTTTGGCCAGCATCTGGTTTGCAGCCTGATGCCCATTTCGCCCGCGCTGGCGGCGACCACCTGCCCTCCTCGTAAGCTCAAATTGAGGTTCATCAGTTTGAGGAGGATGCCATGGCTGATCATGTTTTGGACCGGGGACGTCTGGCCGAATCTGTCGGTAACGATATTGCCGACATGGCTCAGTTTTGGATGCTGCGCAAGTTTCAGTTTTTGGAGTCGGCGCGCACACAGTTCGAAGTGATAGTCGATCCATGGCTCAGCTATTGCGAAGAACCATCGCAAAGCGAAATCATGGCCTATAACATGGCATTTACCGATTGGCTGCTGTTCGAGCGTCCCTATTACCATGGCAAGACGCTGCTTGAGCTGTATGTGGACGAGCCGCCGGCGTCGCTTTCGCCTGCTTCGCTCAGGCGGCTCGAACAGGTGCGCGACACGCAGTATTTTTCGCGCTTTGGCATTTTGGACAAGGATCCTGCGACTGGTATGGTCGCGTTGCGCGACACGCGCACCGACCGTCGTTTTGATGTCTACGACCCACATATCGTGCAAAAAGAGCACTGGCGCGAAGGTGCGATTGCGGTGCGCATTGCGTGCGTTGACGATGTCTGGCTGACGGCGGGGCAGCTCTACCTCTACGACATTGCGCGCCTGAGCGATACGGCGGTCGACGGGCCTGGCGCCGTCCATCCGGAAGACCTGGAAGACGGCTTTGATACCTCGCGTAACAGCTTCTTTTTGAGGCTGGTCCGCGACATCATGGGTGTCCAGGGGCGCTACGTAAAGTCGCTCAATATTTATAAGCAGGAGTGGGAGTAGGGGATGGGCGGCTGTCGCCTGCCTTGCCTTCTGCCTTTATATCTCGATCTGTAACGTTCAGGGACAAAAAACCGGTCTTCCTGTTACAGATCGAGACGAATGCTTGAGCGCCGCTGGTTTGTCTAGATATGTAACGTTTAGGGGCCTGGAGAACGTCTACCTGTTACAGATCGAGATGTTTGGAACCTGGCTGGGGATGTCTCAATCTGTAACATCTACAGGCCAAAATTCGACCTAACTGTTACAGATCGAGACAAAGGTTGGACGCGGTGCCGAAAGATCTTGATCTGTAACGTCTAGCGGCCAAAAACCGGTCTACCTGTTACAGATCGAGACAAAGAGGTGCAATGCTGCGCGAACGTCTCGATCTGTAACGTTTGGCGGCTGCTTGTGCCCGTAACTGTTACAGGTCGAGACGTTTGTCGGCGGCGGCAACAGCGGCGATGGCCCATTTTTTCGATGTGGTGGTGATGGAAGTGTCTAATACCGTTTTTAAACACAAGCATGCAGCACGTAACACCTTGGCGCGGAATAGGATGCTTGCCAGGCTCACGGAGGCGGCTGAACAAGGTGTGCTGCTTGTAACGCACGACAATGCCGAGCTCATGTGGCTGCGGCGCCATGTGGGCACAGACGTTATTACGGAGCCCGAATCGTACCTATTCTGTTTTCAGCATGAATGGGATGCATTGACGCCGCCAGAGCGGGCTCGGTGGACTATCAAGGGGCTTGCCGAGTTTCACCCCGATTGGGCGTTTTGGGGATATGACGCCGCGCTGATATGGGGTCTGGAGGTGCCGAACGATCTGCTTGGGCCGCGTTACTTGGTCAAGACGGGTTGTTCGGTGGCGTTGAGTACAGGATGTCGGCTGTTGCGTCCGCAGGCGGCGGGTGCGCTTGAACAAGTCGATGGCGTGCGGGTGACGCCGTTTTGGCGCACGGTGGAGGATTGTCTGCTGCGTGCGCCGTTCTCCTACGGGTTGGCGATCGCCGATTCTGCATTGCGGGCAAGGGACGTATCGCGCGACGACCTCTGCGAACGGCTCCAGGTCGATTGCGAGGGCAGGCGAGGGTATCGCAGAGCTCAGGTGATTGCGTCGCATGCGGACGGGCTGTCCGAAAACGGTGGCGAGTCTCGGTTCCGAGCGTTCTTTATTGCATACGGTTTTCCGGTGCCAGAGCTGCAGGTGGAGTTTCGCGACCCGCTTGATCTGAGCCAAGTGTTTCGGGTCGACTATTTCTGGAGGCTCGAGGACGGGACACGCGTCATCGGCGAGCTCGACGGAAAGGGAAAGTATGCCTTGCAGAACGGCGAGGGTCGGGAGTCGGTCGACCCGTTCGTGGCAGAGCGTCAGCGGGAATCTCATCTGACAATGCTCGGGCACAAGGTGCTTCGGTTCACGTTTGATGAACTCAAGAACCCGGGGAAATTGATTGAAAAGATGAGGCTAGCAGGTATTCCGCAGCGGGCCGATTTGGCTGAGGGATGGAAGCGTCAGTGGTATGGGCGCTAAGGGGTGCAACTGACACGGATATGGTTGTTCCTGCCGGGTTTGTCTCGATCTGTAACAACAAGGGGCCGTTTGGCCTCGTAACTGTTACAGATCAAGACAAAAGGTTGGCTACCGCTAAAAGATCTCAATCTGTAACGTCTAGAGGCCGAAAACCTGTCTACTTGTTACAGATTTAGATGTTTGACGATGGGGCCGGAGAATATCTCGATCTGTAACATCTGACGGTCAAAATTCGACCCAACTGTTACAGATTGAGACAAAGGTTGGACGCGGTGCCGAAAGATCTCGATCTGTAACATTTGGAAGGTTAAAGACGGTCTATCTGCTACAGATCAAGACGTTTTGCTGGAACGCCCGAAGCATCGCTGCACTGGTCTGTTCATCCTTACGCCCTTCTCTTCCTCCCGTTAGCCGATATGTCCGCAGTAGTCCTGTCGCGCTAGGTAATAATGGACAAATGTTCAAGTTAATCGTGAGGGAGGAGCTCGATATGGCGTCTGCCGATCGTTCCACGTTGTTTATCAATGCGACCGTCCTGGATGGTTCGGAACATATGGAGCCGCAGCCCGACATGGCCGTGGTCGTTGAGCGCGGCGTCATCACGTGGATGGGGCCGAGTGCTGTGGCGCAGGCGCCTGCAGGTGCCGAGGTCATCGACCTGGCAGGGGCGTATCTCATGCCAGGCCTCATCAATATGCATGTGCATCTGTGCGGTTCGGGCAAGCCGGTTTCGGCGGGCGATGCGGGCGCGCTGATGAAGAAGCTCGATAATCCCGTGGGGCGCGCCATCGTGCGCCACATTCTTAAGGGCAGCGCCCAACAACAGCTGGCAAGCGGCGTGACCACGGTGCGCGGCGCGGGCGACCCGCTGTTTGCCGATCTGGCCGTGCGCGATGCTATCGATGCCGGCAAGTATCAAGGTCCTCGCCTGGTGGCGCCGGGAACGGGCGTCACGGTGCCGGGCGGCCATGGTGCGGGCTTGTTCGCCCAGGTGGCAAACAGTCCTGCCGAGGCAGCCGAACAGGTGCGTGACCTGTATGCGCGCGGTGCCGACGTCATTAAGCTGTTCGTGACGGGCGGCGTGTTTGACGCCACCGAGGTGGGCGAGCCGGGCGTGCTGCGCATGCCGGTCGATGTCGCCGCGGCGGCGTGCAGGGCGGCGCACGAGGCTGGACTTCCTGTTATGGCTCATGTCGAGAGCACCGAGGGCGTGAAGGCCGCGCTTGAGGCCGGCGTTGACACGATTGAGCACGGCGCTCCGTTGACGCCCGAGATCATGGAGCTGTACCGCGGCGCCGCGGGTACGCAGCTCGAGGGACGTGCGCCGAGTGTGACTTGCACCATTAGCCCGGCGCTGCCGTTTGTGTTGCTCGACCCGGAAAAGACCCATTCGACCGACACGCAAAAGAAGAACGGCGACATCGTGTGCTCGGGCATCATCGAGAGCGCTCGTGCGGCGCTAGAAGCCGGTATCAAGGTAGGCCTGGGCACGGATTCGAGCTGCCCGTTCGTGACCCAGTACGACATGTGGCGCGAGGTGGCCTATTTTGCCAAGTATGTCGGCGTGAGCAACGCCTTCGCGCTGCATACGGCTACGCAGGTCAATGCCGAGCTGCTGGGGCTGGGCGGCGAGACCGGCACAATCGAGTGCGGTAAGGCCGCCGATATCCTGGTGACGCGCGAGAACCCGCTCGATGATCTGTGTGCGCTGCGTGAGCCAATGCACGTGATGTGCCGCGGCAACTTGGCGCGCAAACTGAACGTGAAGCGTATCCCCGAGGTTGATAACGAGCTTGACGCGATTATGGCCATGCCTGCTGAGGCGCTGGCCGAGGAGCTTGTCCGCGACGGCGTGGCATAGGTGTGGCAAGGGGACGGTCCCTTTGCCATAATCAAAAAAGCCGAGGTCTCAGCGCGAGGCCTCGGCTTTTTCTGTCCCATGGTATGGCGGCTACGAGCGCGTCTCCATCTTGGCGTGGCACTTGGGGCAGGTGACGCGGATCTTGCCTTTGCCCTTGGGGACGGAGAGCATCTGGCCGCAGTTGGGGCACTTGAGATATGCCGTGGTCTTGCGACCCTTCCACATCTTCTTGGCCGTGCGCTTGGCACGCTCAAAGTCTTCCTTGCTCGTTCCGGCCGCGCGTGAGGTGCTGGCCGCTGCGGCCCCGCCGCCCAAGCTGGCGACGAACTTGCCCAAGCCGGGAACATTGGCAGTTGCGGCGACAAAGGTCTCGTTCTCCTTGCGACGTGCATCGATGTTTTTGGACAGGCCGCGCAGCACGCCAATTACGATGACGGCGATGGCGATCCAGCTGAGCCACTGGATGCGGGCTATCGATCCGATCATCGCGATGATGATGCCGGCAAAACCCATTACGATGGTGAGCTCGTCAGCGCCATTGCGTCCTTTCATAAAGTCATTCATGCAAATTGCCTTTCGTTCGATATACTGCACGCCTTTATACCCGATTTAGAGCAAGAAGGACAGGTTAATCTGCACCAAGGTGGTGCAAACATACCTGTCCCCGGAACACCAAGACGGTGCAAAGAAGTCTGTCCCCAATGCCCCAATTACTTGGAGAGCTTGTCGACAACGTGTTCGATCTCGGCGAGCTTGGCGGCCTTTAGGTCTTCGTCGCCCGATTCGATTGCCGAAGTCACGCAGCCCTCGATATGCGCCTTGAGCACGTCGGCGTTAATGCGCGCGAGGAGTGCCTGCGTGGCCATGAGCTGCGTGGAAATATCGACGCAATATCGGTCCTCATCGACCATCCGCAAGATGCCGTCGATCTGGCCGCGCGCCGTCTTGAGCATGCGGGTCACCGATTTGTGGTCTGCCATCATGGCGGGTCCTCGTTTCTGGTCAGTCTTCCAAATACCCCGCCCTCAGTTGCGGTGGAATAGTTCCTGTTTTAGCGCCTCAAGCCTTCAAACAGGAACTATTTCACCGCTACTTCTGAAGGGTTGGTTGAGTGGCGGTTGCTGAGCGGCTATGTCAGCCGGCAGTGGTGCCTGTTGGTGCGGCAGCTGCTACGCGGCGGCCACGGACAGGGCGTGGAACTTCTCGCCCGCGGCCTCGACGGCGGCGGCGAGCTGCTCGGCGGTGTCGGCGCACTCCACCTGGACGGTCTGGGTCTCGTGATCGGCGTCGGCGTCGGTCACGCCGGCAACGTTGAGCAGCGCAGTCTCGACGGTGGCATCGCAGTGGCCGCACATGAGGCCAGACGTTTTAACGATGTAGTTCATGATTATCTCCTTTTCGTTGAGTACCTAAAGTTGCGGTGGAATACGGACTAAATAGCGGTTTAGCTAAGCATGTTACGCCTTATTTCACCGCAACTGATGGTTTAAAGGTTCGAAGGCGCAGCGCATTGCTTACGACGCAGACACTCGACAGGCTCATGGCCGCGGCGCCAAACATCGGCGAGAGTTGCCAACCGGTGAGGGGGAAGAACACGCCCGCGGCGAGCGGAATGCCGATGCCGTTGTAGAACAGCGCCCAGAACAGGTCCTGCTTGATGTTGCGAATCGTGGCGCGCGACAGCTCAATGGCGCGGGCGACGTCCATGAGGTCGCTGCGCATGAGCACCACGTCGGCACCCTCCTTGGCGATGTCGGCACCGGTACCGATCGCAAGGCCCACGTCGGCGCGCGCCAGGGCGGGGGAGTCGTTGATGCCGTCGCCCACCATGGCGACCTTGCCGCCCGCATCCTGCAGTTCGCGCACGTGGCGTTCCTTGTCGGCGGGCAGGACGTCGGCGATGACCTGCTTGCTGCTCAGTCCCACGCGGCGGGCGATTGCTTCGGCCGTCACACGGTTGTCGCCGGTGAGCATGCACACGTCGACGCCGAGCTTGTGGAGCGCGGCGATGGCCTCGGCGCTCGTCTCTTTGACCTCGTCAGCCACGGCGATGGTACCGACAAGCTCGCCGTTCTTGGCAAAGAACAGCGGTGTTTTGCCCTCGGCGGCGAACTGTTCGGCAAGGCCGGCGGGAACCTTCGCGCCCAGCTCGTCCATCAGGCGCACGTTGCCGGCGGCGATGACATTCTGCCCCTCGCGCGCCGTAACACCACGACCGGGCACGGCGGCAAAGTCCTCGACCATGCGCGCGACAATTCCGCGCGCCTCGCACTCGGCCATAATCGCCTCGGCCAGCGGGTGCTCGCTTGAGCGCTCCAGCGCAGCGGCCAGCTTGAGCAGCGCCTTTTCGCTCATGGCGGGCGAGCCGTCAGTGCGCGTGGCTACCACGATATCGGTTACGGCAGGCTTGCCGCGGGTGACCGTGCCCGTCTTATCGAGCACCACGGTGCCCACGCTGCGCAGGTTCTCCAGCGCCTCGGCGCTCTTGAACAGAATGCCCATCTCGGCGCCCTTGCCGGTGCCTACCATAATGGCGACGGGCGTGGCCAGGCCGAGCGCGCACGGACAACTGATCACCAGCACGGCCACGGCAGAAGTGAGCGCCTCGTTCACGCTGCCGGTCAGTGCCATCCACACCGCAAAGGTCACGATCGAGATCACGAACACCACGGGCACGAACACGCCGGCGACTTTGTCGGCCATGCGGGCGATGGGCGCCTTGGTGGCGTTGGCGTCCTCGACGAGCTTGATGATCTTGGCGAGCGATGTCTCGGCGCCCACCCGCGTGGCGCGGAAGGTAAACGAACCGGTGCGGTTGACGGTGGCGGCGTTGACGGTGGCACCGGCGGTCTTTTCCACGGGGATGGACTCGCCGGTGAGCGCACTCTCGTCCACGGCCGAGCTGCCCTCGAGCACCACGCCATCGACGGGGATGGACTCGCCGGGGCGCACGCGCAGGACCTGGCCGGGAAGGATGCTGTCGACGTCGACGGTGGTCTCGCTGCCGTCCTCTGCCACGACGGTCGCGGTCTTGGGCGCCAGGTCGATGAGCGCCTCGATAGCGCCGCCGGTCTTGGACTTGCTGCGCGTCTCGAGGTATTTGCCCACGGTGACGAGCGACAGGATCGTGCCCGCGCTCTCAAAATAGAGGTTGTCCATGCTCGTCATCATGGCCTCGTGTACCTGACCCGTGGCCAGCTGGTCGGCCATGATAAACATGGCATAGAGCGACCAAGCGATGGAGGCGGTGGCGCCCACGGCAATAAGGGCGTCCATGGTGGGCGCGCCGTGTACGAGTGATTTGAAGCCGTTGATAAAGTACGCATCGTTGACGTAGACGATGGGGATGAGCAGGACAAGCTCGGTGAGGGCGAGCGTCATGCTGTGGATGTGGTCCGTGAAGATGCCGGGCAGCGGCCAGCCGAGCATGTGCCCCATGCCTATGTAGAACAGCGGGATGAGGAATACGATCGAGACGATGAGGCGGGTGCGCATGGCAGAGGCGGCGGCCTCCAATTTTTTGGTGGGCGACTCCATGTGGGCGGCGCCGGACCTGACTTGCGCACTGCCGTTTGAGCCGGCGGCACCGGTGCCCGCATCGACGGGCGAGGCCGAGTAGCCGGCACGGTCGACGGCGGTGCAGATATCGTCGGGGGAGACCTGCGCAGGGTCGTAGTCGACCATCATGGAACCGGCGAGTAGGTTGACCGCGACGCTTTGGACGCCGTCGAGTTTGCTCACGGCACGGTCCACATGCGCCTGGCAGGCGGCGCATGTCATGCCGCCCACGTCGAACTTATCTTGAGCCATGGCTTCTCCTTTCTGTAGTTCGGTGTTGGAATTGTTAACCTACCGATACTATACACCCATACCCCCTGGGGGTGTCCAGTGCAGAAAGAAATGTATGACATTCCGATACAGATGAGGGCGGCTGCCGGGTTGGTGCACCATCCCCGCCCTTCGTCTCGATCTGTAACATCTAGCCCCAGTTTTGCCGGGTTACTGTTACAGATTGAGACAAACAATTCGGCGGTTGCTTAACATCTCAATCTGTAACATCTAGCAGGGAAAATAACCTCTAGCTGTTACAGATCGAGATTTTGTTTTGCGAGGTTTGGGTATGTCTCAATCTGTAACACTAAGACCGGTTTTTGGGTTCCAGATGTTACAGATTAAGACAAACCGTCAGACGATGACTCAATATCTCGATCTGTAACATCTAGACCGGTTTTTGGGTTCTAACTGTTACAGATCGAGACAATTGCCGGGGAGGAGCCCCGCCGCGGCAAGGCGCCCGCTTCCTAGATACAGAATCCGGGAATCACGCAGGTTCGCTTGTTTGGCTTTTCCGCAGGCGTTGCGTACGTAAAGACGTCGCCGTCGTGCCCCACGCGGTTCATATAGAGTGCGCCTTCGCTCTCTGATGTGTCGGGGCTCACCGTGCGCTCCCACCAACAGGTGTCCTTGCCCTTCCACTGGCGGACCATCGTCTCGTTCGTGGAATACGGGCTCACCTTGAGCTCGCGGAAGAGCTGATACTCCTTGCCCTCGCCGTTGTAGATGTCGGCCAGGTAGTGAAAGCCCTCGGCAAATGACTCGGGCGGCTGCACTCCGCACAGCTCGACCATGGCGGGCAGCCAAAGGGTTGCGGGCAACTCGCTCAGACACGATGCGCTTCTGGCAGCGCCAACGTTATTCGAGATCTTTTTGACAGATTTAATGAGTGCGCGCAACTCGTTGGGCAGCAGCTTAAGGCCGTCGCCGTCGAGCCATTCCCGCAGCTCGCAATCTGCCCAGCCGGCGCTTAACGGTTGGGCCGCGGCGTCGCGTTCGGCAATGCCGGCATCGAACATAAACGTTAACCCTGCCTTGCCCGTCCCGTCCAGAAGCTCGTCGTGACGGATGCCCACAAGCTGCGCGCCGACGTGCAGCCCGTTGGTGAGCCTCACGCGCTTGGTACACGGATAGGGGATATGCCCGTTGTCATCGAGCAGATGATAGCGCTTGGCAATCTCGCGTGCCTCGCTACGGGTCTCGGCGGCCTTAATCTTGAGCGAAATCTCCTGCAGCTGATCCCAGGTGTAGTCGTCAAGTGAACCGCGGATGCCGTCCAAGTAGTCGGGGATGCCAAAGCCATGGGTTGCCGCCCCGATAACGCCAAGCCCCGCAACGGCTGCGACAACGCCACCGATAATAAAGCGGCGGCGGGTCATGGCATCGTGCCGGGCCTGCTCCAGGATCTCTCGCGCGCGCTCGCCGGCGACGTCGACCTTAAGGTGCGTGCCAGAATCGATATCAATTGCGGCTTCGTTCCCTGCACCTTCGCGGCCCTCTGATTCGGCATCGGTGAGGTATGCCGAGAGCACCTCAAGCATCTGCTGCTCGGTAGGACGATCGCACTGCTCGACTGAGATGCCTTTCATGATGATCTGGACGAGCGCTTCGTCGTCATTGCATCGCGGCTCGAGCGGTGCCGGCTTGGTCTTGGTCTTTATGAGGTAGAACGAGCCGGTTGCCGCGGCACCCGTCGACTCAACATCGAACGGTTTGCGACCGCTGTAGAGCTGGTACAGAATGCTCGAAAGCGCATAGACGTCGATTGCGGGCGAGCGGCGAAGGGCCGCGATGCCTTCGATATCCTGCGTGAGCATCTCGGGCGCGGCGTATGCGGGCGTGGCAAAGCGCCAGATGTCGGCGCGCCGGGTGATCGTGTCATCGCCGAGGGCCATGGTCGCGGAGCCCATGTCGATGAGGCAGGGGTCAAAGGAGCAATCGACGATCTGCTGCTCGAGCGTTCGACTGGTGGTACGGAACATAATGTTGGCGGGCGACAGGTCGCGATGGACGACCGGATTTACGAGTCCCTGGGTCATCAGGAGTGCGCGAAGCACGGCGTTTCCAACGGCGGCCACCATCTGGGTGGTCAGAATGGACCGTCCCCGGCGGGAGGTCCACTGCATGGCGCGGGTCCTCCGCAGCCGGTCCCGCACCAGCGTGGGGCAGAGCAGCAGCACGATGCTCAAAACACACCACACCGCCAGATCCCTGCCATACTCCCGGGTAGATTCCTTGACAGAGAACGGAAGCAGCCCGTGAGCCCTCTCCGGTTCGGCCAGTTGCTTCTCCCGCAGGATCATGGCCTCCGGATCGCCCTGCTCTTCACGGTTTGAGATGACCAGGGCCAGATGTTCATCCTGGGTGTCATAGGTATCCATGGTCTGCTCCAGCTCCCGGATCACATACCAGTTGGTGCCGCCGTACACCCGGCTCAGCAGATATTCCATGTCCATGTCCGCCTGACCACCGCCGTCGCGAGCGTTGTTCAGATAGTC
>ENA-OOXJ01002148-OOXJ01002148.1-human-gut-metagenome-genome-assembly--contig:-NODE-2148-length-10617-cov-2.143723_pt1 | contig 10617 bp, 9 predicted proteins | sample MGYA00241587_ERZ501343 | MGnify/ENA primary metagenome ERZ501343 (study PRJEB25962, sample SAMEA2042918) | human gut metagenome | biome: human gut; feature: human-associated habitat; material: faeces...
GAGTGATGAAGGCTATGAGATTTTTCTTATGGACTTGGAAGATTATAAATCGGAACTGGAAGAGAGGGAATGAATTCAAGCCAGAGTGCAGTATAGCAGGTGAAAGATGAGAAGCGAAGGAAAAAGTGTCAGCATTGAGAAGTGTTAACAGGTATATATTGGAAGAATTCAGCCAGGGGAACTCTGGCTGATATAAAAACACATCTGCAGAAACAGTGACTGAAGAAATTTTGAGTAGTGGAATTGGGAAGAAGTATTTAGATACTATAATAAAGAGATTAGCTGGCTTGTATACTGACAGAGAGGACATAGTAAACAGATTTGCGTTATTATCAGGGATTGTAGGGAGATTCCGAAGAGCTTTTGTTCAGATGATGAAACAATAGGATTGGTACAGGAAATATATGGAACAAAAGTTAATAAAGGGATTTGTTGCGTTTTCTGCTATAATAATCTGCCAGCAAAGAATGTGTTGTCTGAATATGTTTGTGATTATAAGAAACGAGCAGGGTTATTTCAAAGATCAGCAGATTTAGAGTAGTTCTTTTTTTTCTGAGAGAAAATTAAAAATCGTTTTTGGTTCTTCTGGAGAGTGATTATAGCGTTTGGGAAACATCCGGAGAAACCATTACCTCAGAGTGTCGTAAAGTTCTTTATCAAAGAAGGCTTTGAGATGCCCTTTCTTTTTTATGCAAATCTTTTCTCTTGTCTACATATATAAACCTAAGAAAAAGCTTGACGTTTAAATATTACAAGTGTAATATTTAAGAAAATATGAAAAAAGGAGAAATAAAACTATATGAGAAAAAAGAAAAGAAAAAAACACACGAAGATTATTACAAAAATAGTTTTATTTAGCGGTATATTGATTGGTGGTGGAATCGGTATTGTAACAATAATGAATTGTAATGTTCCTGAAAAAAGACTAATGGAATATATGAAATATATTGAAAAAGGGGAATATGAGCAAATGTATGCCATGCTGGATCAGAAAAAAAGCAGCATGAACAGTAAGGAAGAATTTATAGAACGAAATTCTAAAATATATGAAGGCATTGAGATGTCTGATCTGTCCATAACCGATATTACAGTAAAAAGACAAGAAAACGGAAATGCGGCAGTTTCCTATACAACAAATATGCAGACTGCTGCAGGAAATGTAGAATTTACCAACGATGCGGTATTTTCACATAACTGGACAGGATATCATTTAATCTGGCAGGATCAGTTGATTTTTCCAGAGTTATCTGCAACGGATAAAGTTCAGGTAACGTCAGAAGAGGCAAAGAGAGGAGATATTTTAGACAGAAATGGTCGTCAGTTGGCTGGAGAGGGAACTGCATCTTCGGTAGGAATTGTTCCGGGCAGGATGGAGAACAGAGAAGATACAATAAAAAAACTGGCAGAGTATCTTGGAATTGGAGCAGACGAAATTGAGGATAAGTTAAAAGCCGGTTGGGTAAAAGCAGATTCTTTTGTACCAGTAGCAACAATTCCTAAAATACAAGAGGTCGATCTTCTGACAGTGAATCCGGATAAAACTGTTCTGGAAGAAAAAGAAAAGCAGGACACATTATTGAAGATTCCAGGTATTATGTTATCTGATGTAAAAGTACGAACTTATTATCTAAAAGAAGCTGCCTCTCATCTGGTAGGGTATGTACAGGCGGTTACAGCCGAAGATTTGCAGGAACATAAAGGGGAAGGGTATCGTACAAACAGTGTGATTGGAAAGACTGGACTGGAAACGCTTTATGAAAAAGAACTAAAAGGAACAGATGGGTGTGAAATCTGTATTGTAGATGCAAATGGAAATAAAAAAAGTGTTATTGCATATGAGCCTAGAAAAGATGGAGAAGATATCCATATTACGATTGATGGTGATCTTCAAAGTACTCTTTATGAACAATTTAAAGAAGACAGAGGATGTTCTGTAGCTTTGAATCCTTATACAGGGGAAGTATTGGCGTTGGTAAGTACGCCATCTTATGATAATAATGATTTTGTACGTGGAATGGACAACAGCCAGTGGAGTGCATTAAATGAAAATGAAGACAGGCCTTTATACAACCGCTTTCGCCAGACATGGTGTCCTGGCTCAACTTTTAAACCTGTAATTGCTGCAATTGGATTAAAAGTGGGGGCATTTACTGCAAATGACGATTTTGGAAATGAGGGTCTGGCGTGGCAGAAAGATTCCTCGTGGGGAGATTATACAGTGACTACACTTCATGATTATGAACCTGTGATCTTGAAAAATGCGCTTATTTATTCAGATAATATTTATTTTGCAAAAGCAGCATTAAAAATTGGTGCGGATCAACTGATGCAGTCTCTAAATCAAATAGGATTTAATCAGGAACTTCCATTTGATATTAAAATGTCAGAGTCCCAATATTCTAATATGGACAAGATAGAAACAGAAATCCAGCTTGCTGACAGTGGGTATGGACAGGGACAGATTCTGGTAAATCCTTTGCATCTTGCAAGCATTTATACGGCTTTTCTAAATGATGGAAATATGATAAAGCCATATCTTCACGCGGATGGTGGAAGCACTTCCAGTGAAATCTGGATAAAAGATGCTTTTTCACCACAAATTGTTTCGGAGGTTATGGAGGGGTTAGAGGGTGTAGTGAATAACCCGGAAGGAACTGGTTATGGAGCATGCCGGGAAGACATTAGATTAGCAGGAAAAACCGGAACAGCGGAACTGAAAGCTACAAAAGAAGATACATCTGGAACAGAAATTGGCTGGTTTACAGTTTTTACTACAGACAGAGATACAAAGAATCCTATTTTGCTCATCAGTATGGTAGAGAATGTGAAAGATATTGGAGGAAGCGGTTATGTGGTGGAAAAGGATAAGGCGATACTGGATGAATATCTTGGTAATGAATAATTTTTACCTTTAAATATTACAAATGTAAGAGGAAAATGATATGAAAAAAATTTGGAAAATATTTGTGGGAGTTATTTTTCTTGCTGTCTGTAGTGGATGTGGCATAAAGAAAGAGCAGAAAAAGACAATTGAAGATACGAAAGAAAAAATTTACAGAGAGTGTGAAATGCTAGCAGAAGGCTATCGGAACATATATGAGAATGCTGTGAAAGAAAATGCACTATATGAGCTGAGTACAATACAAAAAAGTATGGATTATTTTGGAAAATATGGATATGCAGTAATTGATTCCTACAATCAGCTGGATATGGTTCAAAGTATTAAAGTAGATGATTTTTTGAAAAAAGCAGAAAAAGAGAAGAATGGAAAAACTACTATATTTCAAGTTATAGCAGGGGATTATTTTATCCGGTATGATCTGAAAACCAAACAGGGGAAAATAGACGTTGAAGTAAGCTCTTTTAAATGGAAAGAGGACACTTGGCAGGAAACATATTATCATGAGTTTAGAGCTAATTCATGGAAATATACAGAAAACGGGCATTTCTTTATAGAAGAATATCATCCGGCAGGATATGATGGACCGTCTGGATATCGGGACTTTCGGGTAGCACCGTTAAATAAAAAATGTCGGGAGTTGAATCGAAAATATATACTTCCTTTTGGATATACACTTAATAAATTGTTTACTTCTAATTGGAGTGAAAAAAATTATGATGGAATAAATTTTTATGATGTTTTTGATCGTTTACTTTCAATGGAAGAAAAAACTGATGAATTTAAGGAAGGAAAGACTTATGAAATCCCAAAAGAATCATTTGAAACGATATTTCAAAAATATTTTAATATAAGCGCAGAGATACTGCAGACAGGAACGGTATTTCACACAGAAATACAGACATATCGGTATCGAACCAGAGGAATCGTATATGATTTTGCTCCCACACCATATATTCCATATCCGGAAGTTGTTTCCTACATAGAAAATCAAGATGGAACAATAACACTGGAAGTAAATGCGGTATGGCCACAAAAAGAATTAGATCAGGCGTTTTGTCATAGCGTAACCATTCGGCTGTTAGATAAAGATAGATTTCAATATGTATCCAATTATGTATCAAGGTCAGAAATAGAGGTTACCTGGTATACGGAAAGATTATCAGACGAAAAGTGGGAGGAATGTTATGGAGATAATTGATATGATTACAAAAAGAAAACTGAAAAAGATGATGAGCGTTTTATTTATTTCGGGATGCTTTTTCATAGGAAATACAAAATGTAAAGGGGCTGATTTAGAATATATTTCACAGGAAACTGCGAATTATGCTGTACAAGAAAGAGGATATGATTTGCCAGTAGATGAAGTCGTGAAAGAAGAAGCTATTGAAGATTGTAAGAATGTTATGAATCAGATGAAAGTCATTTATCAAAAGGCGGATAAAGGGACTTCATCGAATGTAGTAGTTTCTGAGACAGTAATGGAAGAAATGCAGGAAGTATTAAAGGAAAAAAATGTCCCCGTTATTACATCAGCACCGTATTCAAATATGGCTAATTATTCTAAAATGGAAGAATTTCTTTTCAGGGCAGAACAGGATCTGACAGGAGATATCGTCTTATATAGGATTAACAGGGATGGTGGGATAGAAAGACTCAAATTCAATTATGATGGGACAGATATGTATTTGCTGGCTGTGAAAGCTGTTTGGGGTATGAACGACAATCCATCTATTGTATATGTTTCGTATACAAGGATAGAAGAATGGAAATATACAGAAAAAGGCTGGTTTGGTTATACGCTATGCGTTCCAAAGTATCCGGAAGTATCAGAAGCGGTTGATGGCAGTTCTATGATAAGAATTAAACCTTTAAGTGATGAATGCAGGGAAGTTTCAAAGAGGTGTGTGTATTTGCTTGGATATCAGGGGAATAATCTTTTATGTTCTGATTGGGATAGATCTGATATGGAAGGGTTAGATTATAATGGTTTATATGAATATTTATATCGAATGAAATACGGGGAGAGATATGAGTTTTCAGGTAACTCAAGTGGAATTCCGGCAGAAGAGTTTGAAAATCTGATAATGGAGTTTTTGCCGATAACAGCGGAGCAAATTAAAAAATGGGCAGTATTTGATTCGGAACATCAAACTTATGACTGGGAACGATTAGGCTGTTTAAATTATAGCCCTACTCATTTTGGAACATCTTTACCGGAGGTCGTTGAAATAAGAGATAGCGGAGAGGGAAACAGTGTGTTGGTTGTTGATGCTGTATGTGATACATTTATATGTAATGATGCCGTTATTACAAGTGAGCTGACTGTTAAGTTCAACGATGATAAGAGTTTTAAATATATGGGGAATAAAATTCTGAATAATGGTACGAAAGAAGTTCCCAAATATCAATATAGAATAAAAAGAAAGAACTGATAACAACTATCAGCCCTTTCATATTTGTTAATTCCATATATGTAATTTTTTTAAGATATCAGAAGTGATTTCAAATGCTTTTTTGCCAGTTGCATTAGAATCACTTTGGATATTGGTTGCAAAATAATAGCTGTTATCGGAAGTTTCTACATATCCGATAAACCAGCCGTTGATATCCTGTCCGTTGACACGACCGGTTCCAGTTTTTCCGTAGAAATTACCATTAGGTGTACTGGCAATTTTTATAGCATTTTTAACAGAAAATACATTTTGGAAATTTAGATGGAATTCATTTGTGTTAAATTTTTTTAATAATGTTACTTGCTCTAAAGGCGAGATTTTTAATGAAAAATCGGACCAGTATAAATCCAGATTTGAACTGGTTGTCTGGTTTCCATATTCTATTTTATTCAAAAATTCCTGGACTCTGTTAATTCCGAGCTGCGAATCAATTGCCTGGAAATACCAGTTAACGGAATTTTGCATAGCAGAGTTTAAATCCTGATCAGCTTCCCAGGATGGAAAAGGAAAGGCATCACCATTCCATGTCATGGAAGAGTGTTCTGGTGTGATGATTCCGGATTCCAACCCTAATAATGCATCGTATATTTTGTAGGTAGACTCTGGCGGAATACGTTTGGTGGCTTCTTCAAGATCGTATATTTTCCAGGAATCCAAATTATTGTCATACAAAACAAATGATCCATCATATGTTCCAAATGTTTCGGATATATCTAACAGGGAGATATTTTTGTCTGTATCACTAAAATGATATACGCTTTGAGTAGAGGCATCAATGGATAAAATGGGTGTACATCCAATAAAAACAGCACTAATGACCAGATAAATTATCAATGCTCTCATTTTTTGATAAAGAGTTTCTTTCCTAAAAACGGCGATGTTGAGAATACGTCGTTTCATCTGCCTGAAATTTCCGGACATTCCAACTGCCAGTGGAGAGGAAAAAGAGGATATTTTTTCTGCAAAATTAATCAGTGTAGTTCCATAAGCTTGGTATTCATCAGCAGAAATCATCTGCAATACAGCAGAATCACAGGCTATTTCACGGTCACAGAGAATTTCTTTTAAAGTGTACCAAACAAAAGGGTTAAACCAGTAGAGTATATTACTTATGACCATGAGGAAGCCAATAAATGTATCTTTGTGACGGTAATGCTGTAATTCGTGTAGCAGCATAAAACGCATATCATCAGGATTCAGTTCGGAAATTAAATGGATGGGAATGTAAATTCTGGGATGTATTATTCCGATTAAAACTGGTGATTTTAAAAATGCAGTACTGTAGACTGATACTGGGTGAGAGATTTTAAGTTCCTTTAAACAATTGTAATAAATAGTTTTTACCTGCTGATTTTGAAGCGGGAGAGCAGATCTTTTTATGGAACGTACATAGTTTAATGAATGAAGGGTGAGGACTGACATAATCATAACACCCGTTATCCATATTAGAAAGAGTATGGTATTCAAGCCTCCAGAAAATTGACTACTGATGGAAACTGAAAAATCATTCACCTGGTTTAACAAAATATTTTGTGTATTACTGGTAAGTTCGGATAGCGTGTCGGTACCAGAGTTAAGTCCTGAGTCAGTTTGAAAAAAATGTAACCATGAAAAAAGTTGTGAGCCATGAATCTGTACAGGAAAAAATGGCACGGCAAGTAATAAAAATAAAAGAAAACAGAGATGGTACTGTGTAGTCGCAGATAAATATTTTTTCAGAAGTTTTTTTGTTCCGATTATTACAAGTGTAAAAATACATATGAAGATATTACTGATTAAAAAGTGGATGATCCAGTTGCTCATTCAAAACCTCCTATTTCTGATGTTTTGATAATAAATGGCGTAAGTTATCAATTTCTGTTGAAGAGAGCTTATCGTCTTCAAGGTAAGAAGCCAGCATAGAAGAAAGATTTCCATTATAATATCGCTTTAAAAAAGAATTGCTTTCCTGGCGTATATATTCATCTTCTTGGACTAATGGAGTATAGACAAATACCCGGCTTTGTTTTTCGCAGGAAAGAGCTTTTTTGGAAACAAGTCTCTTGATAAGAGTTTGAATTGTTTTTGGACTCCAGCTGGTAGTTAGAGTAAGTTTTTCTGTAATTTCATTTGTATTGATGGGAGCATATTTCCATACAATTTTCATAACTTCAAATTCGGCTTCTGAAATCTGGGGTAGTGACATAATAAAATCCTCCTGCTAAATCCTACATATGTAATAAATATATTATATTACTTGTAGAAGAAAAAAGTCAAATGGCAGATGATATATAGAATATAAAATTAATAATGTAGAGGCAATAAAGGTGAAAAAGATAGAAATTATTGAGAGAATCACAGATGCTAATGGAAGCATAAGTGAAAACATATTGACTAGCTGGGAACATAAAAACCAATTCATACCGGAAATTATAAGGTTTGGAGAATTAAAAATATATCTACAGGAACGAATTGTTAAAAAGAATGATAGTGATGTTCATCTTTCAAAATATGAATATGATATTTTACTTTTTTTAGCGAAAAGTCCAGGTATGCAAATTATGCTTAAACGGAATGCCAGTTCCGCTACTGCGGAACGGCTATTCCATTTTTAACGGTACGAAGTACCGCTAGATGATATCATTCTGTTTCACGCATATTTATACCGTTCATCTCCAGACGATATGTATGATGCTTATCTGTGATTCGTGTAAGGCACGCATCAGCGTAGGTATTATCAGCAAACATATCAAACCACGTACTGACTGGAAACTGTGAGATGACTACAGTTGATTTTCTTCCATCCCTGGTGTCAAGGACTTCAAAAAGATCCCGGCATTTATCAAGATCGAGATCCATAAGGCCGAAATCATCGATCACAAGCAGATCCAGCTTGGTCAGTTTATTCAGGTAATCCAGATTTGTGGATTTGATGCGTGCCTGTTCCATTTCACTCATAAGTGTGTTCGCTTTTATATACTTTACACTCTTGGACTGCTTCATTGCAGTTATGCAAAAAGCATTGATCAGATACGTTTTTCCACTGGCAGAAGAACCTGTTACAATGAGATTTTTTCCTTCTTCTATCCAATGGCAGGTACTCAGACGTTCTATTGTCTGGGTATCAAGCTGACGTTCTGGACGGTAAATGGTTTCATCAAGATCTGCCGCCGGGTATCGCAGATGTGCTTCTTTCATCAGACGATTAAAGCGTTTATCTGCCCGTGCCTGCCACTCTGCATCAACCATTGCTGTCATGCGTTCCATAAACGTGTTCAGATCTGCATTGGGATCTTTCATCTGTTCTTCCAGGATATGTGCCATTTCCGGAACGCGGAAACTCTTCAGACGCATGATCAGAGCTTGTTCCTGGGGTGTTAATGTAATGTCATGGGATGAACTCATTTGTATGCCTCCTTTCCACGGATGTTTGTATGGGAAGGAAGTTTTCCGTTTATACCGCTGCTGGAATGATTATTCTGGACCATGCCAAGCACTTTCTTGAAATAAGAATACTTGCAGGCATTAGCTTCTACGCATTTCTCAGCAGCCTCCCGAACCAGTCGGTGAGGAACATCCTTACAGGAATGGAGTACACCGGCACAGCTGTTGTATGCCTGTTCCTCGTGTTTGGAACTGCGGAGTATCCTGTCAATAAGAGTTACCATAGATTCTCCATAAACAGATGCCCCTCGTCTGTAATAAGCTCCGTCATGTGCATTCACTTCTTTGTAATACAGGTGTTCTGGTGGCATATGACTGTCATCTGTAATGTAAAGAGGAAAATCACGGTAAGATCTTGGATGGCGGCAGATCAGCCGGTTATACTCGTCGCAGATCCGTATCTCCGTCATGGTAGCCTTAAGAATTGCAGACTTCCCCTTATAGGTATACAATACAGAATAGTAGTGGGCATCATACTCAAGGTGGTAATTATCTGGAACTTTAAGAAAGTATTTATAATCACAAAGTGTATAACTTTCGCCTGGAAGCTGGTTCATACGCGGTTTGTCATACTTTTCAAATCCATTCATGCGGGATTTCCGAATGTCAGATTTTTTCTGGAAAGGACGCTGGTTGATGTCCGCTACGATCTTTTTGACCGCAGCATTCAGGGCTTCCAGAGAGGTATAAGTGTCTTTCTTTAATTCTTCTACCAGATGCGTTTCTAAGAAACGCACATGATTTTCAACGGTCGGTTTGCCTTTCGGTTTCCTTGGCGGCGGAGGCAGAATGACCGTATCATAGAAGGTCTCCAGATCTGAAAAGGCTGACTGCAGCACAAGTTCATCTTTGCTATGCATGGTAACAGCTGTTTTCAGATTGTCCGGGACAAGATATTTAGGAACTGCCCCATAATAAGACAGTGCGTGTACTGTGCCGGCAATAAAATGTGGAAGTTTTTCATCCGGAAAGATCTCTGCATAAACAAGGCTGCTAAAACCAAGTGTAGTCGTAAAAATGTGAACTTTCCGAAGTTCGCCAGTTGCTGTGTCCAGTAGCAGTTCCGGCTGGTCGCCTACCCAGTCAATATACATCTTTTCACCAGGGATCCGTTCCACAGGCATAGATGTTTTTGAAGTACCATAAGTATCTACCATAAAATCACGATACAGCTTATAAAACTGGGCAAGCTGGTAACCATTGGGATGCTCTTTTTTATAATCAATCCATAGAAAACTCAAGTCAGCATGTTTTCCCATTTGGATCATCTGCTCATGTATTTTTTCAAAATCAGGTAGTGGAATGTCCTTATGTCGAAGGTTTTCTTTTGGATAGATGAGATCAACAACCTTTGCGGGTGGCATTTGCCGAAGATCATCCAATGATAAGCCTGAATCCTTGTAGCGGTTCATGATTAATGCAATCCCGCTCCGTCCGATCCGGTAACGTTTTTGTACAGAGTCATAACTGACTTTACTGAGTCGAAGTTCTATGACTCCAAGAATAGTATTGTAGTCGTGCATAATAGTTCCTCCTTTGCACTGTGATGAATAATAGTTACATCACAATAATAAAGGAAAAACGTACCGCTTTGAGCAGAAAACGCATACCGCTAAATCAGAATGGATGTACCGCTAATTTCAGAATAGGCGTACCGTTCGAGCAGAATTTGCAATTTTCCGTCAGGGCAGACTGTTTTTTTATACCCTTTTTCAATGATATTAACTCCATGGTTCAGCGATAACACATATGGAAACTGTAAAATTAAAATAATTTGCTAAATTTCGGAAAATGATGTCCGATTTTGCATCTGCCAGTACAGAGTATGAGTTTGTTTTC
>ENA-OOXJ01002149-OOXJ01002149.1-human-gut-metagenome-genome-assembly--contig:-NODE-2149-length-10604-cov-1.404399_pt1 | contig 10604 bp, 13 predicted proteins | sample MGYA00241587_ERZ501343 | MGnify/ENA primary metagenome ERZ501343 (study PRJEB25962, sample SAMEA2042918) | human gut metagenome | biome: human gut; feature: human-associated habitat; material: faeces...
TTAAAAATATAGTATATATGTCTGAAATGACGGATTGAATCACATATATCATCTATATCATTGACGGAATATTTTGTAAAGGTTTTCAAAAATCAGAAAATATGACAAAAATATGAAAAAGAATTGAATGAAATCGTATTCCAAAGATGGAAATGATTCATTATGATATAAACGTAGATCGGAGAAAAGAATTCTAAAGAAGGGAGGAAACAAAATTAGGTATATACAATCATTAAGAAAGGTTAGCAAGTACTTGATGATTGTCGAATAAGAATTTTATTTCTCCCTGTATACATAATAACAGAAAAGGAGACAGAAATTTATGATTTTATCAGCAATTTTAGTGGCATTGCTGGCAACAGGTAGTCAATGGTGGTTCAACCATTTGATTACAAGAACTTGGTTATATCCATTATGGTCTGGTTTCTTAGTTGGAGTGTTCATGGGACAACCAATCTTAGGCATGAAAGCAGCAGCATATATTCAATTGACTTATTTAGGATGGATCACAGCAGGAGGATCTATGCCTGGAAACTTGATGGTTGCAGGTATTTATGGAACTGCTCTGACGATTATTTCAAAGGCAGATCCGCGAATGGCTGTTACATTTGCAGCAGCATTATCGTTAATAGGTATTGTACAGAATACAGCGTATATGACAATCAATGCATTTTGGGTACATCGTGCTGATAAATATTTGGAAGAAGGTAACTTAAAAGGTGTACGCCTGATGAATTATTTGCCATCTGGAATCTTGTCCTTGCTATTGTACGGTTTACCAGTATTCTTGATGATTGTTTATGGAGCAACCTGGTCACAAAATATGATTGCTTCAATCCCTAAGAGCTTAGCGAATGCTTTAAACTTAGTTGCATCCATTATGCCAGCTTTAGGTATTGGTATGTTATTGAACTACATTGGAAAGAAAAAACTTATTGGTTTCTTCTTCTTGGGCTTCTTCTTAACCGTGTACTTCAAATTGGATACGATGGCTTGTTTCGTCTTCGCATCATGCGTTGCTGCAGTTATGTATTACTTCCAAAATGATACAGAGGAGGCAGAATAATTATGGCAGAACATCATTTGACACATAAGGATTTAGTTAAGGCTTGGGTATTGTCCTATTCAAGTGAAACTTGTTATAACTACGAACGATTGCAGGCTTTGGGGCAGACGAACCAGATGATGTCTGTAGTCACAAAACTATATGACACCAAAGAAGAACAAGTTGCAGCGTTAAAGAAATACATGGAATTCTTTAATACTGAACCTTCTTGGATTGGTACTGTTATTCATGGAATTACGATTTCAATGGAGGAGCAGAAAGCCAATGGTGCAGCTATTGAAGATGAAGATATTATTTCTCTACGTACTGGTTTGATGGGACCTATGGCAGGTATTGGTGATACAGTTTCTCAAGCTGTTGTTTATCCAATTTTAGCAGGTATTTGCTGTCAATTTGCATTACAAGGAAATATTGCAGGACCGTTGCTGTTTGAAATTGTTTATAAAGCATTGATGATTTTCTTTGGATATAACTGTTTCATGATGGGTTACAAACAAGGAAAACAAGCAATTGTTTCATTGTTACAATCTGGAACCTTGGATAAAATTACTGAAGCCTTTAGTATCATCGGTCTCGTTGTTGTCGGAAATATGGCTTATTCTCGTGTTGCTGTTAAATGTCCGCTAACTTTCAGATCCGGAGAAGTAAAGGTTGTTGTTCAGGATATGTTTGACACCTTGTTGCCTGGTGCTATTCCATTAATCATTACTTTGCTGGTATGGCGTATGGTAAATAAGAAAATGAATCCTACTTTAATTATTTTGATCATCTTTATATTTGGTATTGTTTGTTCATATTTAGGAATTTTATCGGCGGCATAAACTAAAAAGAATTAATTAAGCTATGATATTACTTCAAATGAATGTCATAGCTTGATTATTTAAAGGAGGATTAGAGTGAAAGAAGTGAAAATTTCTCCATCAATCATGTGCTGCAAGGTAGAAGAATTTAAGCCATATCTTGATTTATTTGCAAAAGTGAAATTAGATAGTATCCACTTTGATGTCATGGATGGGCACTTTGTTGATAACGTGATGTTGGGAGTCACAACATATAATGATGTAAAGAGACTAAGTGATTTACCTGTGGATGTGCATTTTATGTGTACCAATCCAGAAAAATTTATTGATATGTATCACATTATGGAGGGAGATAAAATTTCTTTTCATCCAGAAACGACATATCAACCATACAAATTGCTGCAATCCATACATGAACATGGTTGTAGTGCTGGTTTGGTATTAAATCCTGGAACACCATTAGGATATTTGGAAGAATGTATTGATTTGATAGATTATGTAACGTTAATGACAGTAAATCCGGGTTTTGCCGGGCAGAAAATGGTTCCGTCAGCACTCGAAAAAATTGAACGGACTCGAAAATTATTAGATGAAAATGGAAAAGAAAATGCAGATATTGTGGTAGATGGTAATACGACCATGGTAAATGCCAAAGCAATGAGACAAGCAGGAGCTAATGTATTTGTTGTTGGGACTTCAAGTATCATTACTGGATTGGATACTTTTGAGGAAAATTATCGTAAATATAAAACAGAATTGGAAGTGGTTGATTTGTGATAGGATTAGTATTTGCTGGACATGGTAAATTTCCAGAAGGATTGCGTAATAGTACAGAAATGATATCTGGAGAAATGATCCAAACAGAAGTAGTATCACTAATGCCAGAAGATGATCCTTCATCCTATGGTAAGCGATTAGAAAAAGCTGTCAATAGAATGGATACAGGAGATGGAGTTCTGGTGTTAGCAGATTTAAGAGGAGGAACACCATTTAATCAAAGTTTAATGTTATGTCAAAAGAAGCATATTTATATTGTTGTTGGTATGAATTTACCATTGGCATTAACGGCAAATTTGAATCGAAATGAAGATACTACTCTTGATGAATTAGCTCAATGTTTGATAGATGCTGCACCAGACAGCATAGACTTAGTGAAATACACTTACGAGGGGGAATAAATATGGAAAAAAATTTATTGTTTGTACGTATTGATGATCGTTTGATTCATGGACAAGTCATGACATCGTGGATGAAAATCATGCCCGCTAAGCAGATTATCGTTGTTGATAATAAAGTGGCAAAAGATGATTTTATGCTTTTTGTATTACAAAATGCTGCACCGAAAGGTGTAAAAGTAATAGCATTAACGGAAGATGATGCAATTACTAAGGTGAAAGAAGGACTTAAAGTTCCAACGTTTATTTTAGCGAAAACACCATTGAGCTTGAAACCTTTAGTTGATGCAGGTTTAGATATTAATGAAATCAATGTTGGTGGAATGGGAATGAAGCAAGGACGTGAAAAGCTATATAAAAATATTTCAGCTTCTGAAGAAGAAAGAGAATGCTTTAAGTATTTTGATGAAAAAGGAATTCGTGTATATATTCAAATCGTTGCGACTGCAGCCGCGATTGATGTGAATGGATTGTTAAAGTAAATGGAAAGTGTGAATAAATGAAAGCATTGAGTTTATATGCAGTCAATGATTTTCGATTAGTAGATTTACCGGTTCCAGAACCGAAAGGAGAAGAAATTCTCTTAAAAGTTGGAGCTTGTGGAATTTGTGGTTCGGATATTCCTCGTGTATATAAATTAGGTACTCGTGTCAATCCTGTTGTTTTAGGCCATGAATTTGCAGGTGAAGTAGTTGCTGTTGGTGATAAAAAAGATAAAGATCTGGTTGGAAGAAAAGCAGCTGTTTTTCCATTGATCCCATGTAAGAAATGTGATTCTTGCGAGATTGGAAATTATAATCAATGTCAGAATTATGGATATTTAGGATCTAGAAATAATGGTGGTTTTGCACAGTATTGTTTAATTCCATCTAGATGGCATTTGGTATTAGCGAATGATGATGCAAATCTTGAACATTTGGCAATCACTGAACCGGCTTGTGTTGCACAGCATGCAATTCGTAAAGGTCGTGTTACTGCAGGCCAAACGGTTGTTGTTTTAGGTGCAGGGCCAATTGGCATTTTGATTGCACGCTGGGCTAAACTTTTTGGAGCTAGCCAGGTTGTTTTGACCGAAATTAATGAAGAAAAAGAAGCTTTCGCAAAAGAAAGAGGATTGACAGTGATCAATTCGCTGAAGGAAGATGCTAAGCAGATTATTGATCATTTGACAAATGGTCGTGGGGCCGATGTCGTGATTGAAGGAACAGGATCTTCTGGAGGAATCAACGATGCTTTACAAATTGTAAGATATGGAGGAAACGTGGTTTGGATGGGAAATCCATCAAACGATACCACGATCAAACTACAAAATCATTCTACATTATTACGAAAGGAATTGAATATGTATGGTATCTGGAATTCAGCTTATTCAAATACACCAATCAATGAGTGGAAATATACGGTAGAAATGATTCAAAATGGAAAGTTAAAAGTAGATGATTTAATTACACATACCGCAGGCATACAGGATATGTTGAAGCTTTTTGATCAAATTCATGACCATGAAATTACTATATGTAAAGCAATGTATAGCGCAAAACTAGATAAAGAGTAGGAGAATTAAAATGGTCAAGTATAAATATGATTTTACACAGTTTATAAATGAGCACCAAAGCGAAATTTTTGGTAAAGAAAAGAATTTTCTTGGCCATTCATATGTAAGTAAATATAGAAAACAAATTAATGCGTTAAATATAAAGATGAATGAAGTTATCAATGCATATGGAACAAAAGATAAAAAATTTTTACTTGGTCTATTTTCCATGGCAATTAGCCAAATTAATAAAATGATAAAACCCAATGTAAAATTATATGAAGATGATTTCTATGCATTGTTTGATAAGGAGTAGATATTGGATTCAAATAAAGATATAGTGCTTGATGAATTAAATAAGGTATTTGACACTATTGATAATTCTCAAGTTGATCAGATGGTGGAAATGATTTGCGGGGCGAAAAAAGTGTTTTTTGTTGGTGTCGGACGTGTACTACTGATGCTGCAAGCATGGGAAAAACGATTGAATCATTTAGGAATTGATGCCTATTATGTTGGTGAAATTAATGAACCAGCTATCACTTCCGATGATATATTAATTGTTGGATCTGGGTCCGGAGAAAGTATTTTTCCACTATCAATAATTAAATTAGCGAAGAAATATGGAGCTCAAACGATTCATATTGGCTCTAATAGTGAAAGTTCAATGAAACCATATGAAGATTTGTTTGTGCGCATTCCATGTCAAACTAAACTATATTTAAAGGATGAAATACATTCGGATCAAATAATGAGTAGCTTATTTGAACAGAGTTTGCTGCTTTTGGGTGACATGGTTGCTATGAAAATCGTTCAAAAAAAAGATATAAAAGATTTACATTTGTTGTGGAAAAAACATGCAAACTTAGAGTAGGATAATAAAAATAAAATGATGAAAGCTAGTGTTTTACATGGTATTGATGATTTAAGATATGAAGATGTTGAAATACCCACTATCGGGAATGATGATGTATTAGTTAAAGTAAAGGCATGTGGAATTTGTGGATCAGACGTTCCTCGGGTGCTAAAAACGGGAACATACCATTTTCCAACGATTCCAGGCCATGAATTTGGCGGTCAGATCGTAAAAATTGGGAAAAATGTAGATTCAAAATGGTTAAATAGAAATGTTGCGGTGATTCCATTAATCCCTTGCCATGAATGCAATCAATGTGAAATTGGAAACTTTCAATTGTGCGCAAATTATGATTATTTAGGATCTCGAAATGATGGTGGTTTTGCGGAATATTGTCGAGTTCCTAAAGATAATTTAGTTTTAGTGCCAGATGGGGTAGATTTTGAATGTGCTGCTATGTTAGAACCGATTACGGTAGCTCAACATGTAGCATCTAATATCGGCATAGATTATGGTGATGATGTTGCTATATATGGATTAGGCGCAATTGGAATCTTTATTGCACAATGGGCCAAAGCGATGGGGGCTAATCATGTATTTGCGATTGATCTAGATTCAAAAAAGGTAGCAATTGCTAAAAAAATTGGATTGACGGATGCGATTTGTTCAAAGGAAGTTGATCCTAAAAAGATTATCTTTGAGAAAACCAACAAGCAGGGAGTCGATTCTGTTTTTGAAGCGAGTGGATCTGAATTTGTATTTAATGAAGCTATATCATTATTGAAGCATAATGGTAAACTAGGGCTAGTAGGTCGCCCTATAAAACCTCTTCAAATCCAAGTAGATACTTTTGAAAAGATTTTAAGACGTCAAATTACGATTAAAGGAACATGGGCTTTCGAAATGAAAAATACCCCTCATAATGCGTGGGATATTTCATTAGAAGCACTACGAGATGGAAAGATTGTTGCTAAACCAATTATTTCATCTAGATTACCTCTGTCTAAAGTTTATGATGGCATTCGTATCATGGCAGATCATACAGAGTTCTTCTATAAAATCCTAGTGGAACCTGAATTAGACGAATAAAAATAATTAATAAAACTAAGTAAATTGCAAAGTGGAATATTAAGTAAGATAATATTCATAAATGGAGGATACTTATGATAGGAATGATTATTACTGGACATGGAAATTTTGCTTCTGGATTAACTTCAAGCGCAGAATGGTTCATTGGTAATTTAGATAATTGCGTAACTGTTGATTTTCATATTCAGGATGCCCCGGAGGTTTTTTATGACCATCTATTGGCAACGGTTGAATTTCTAAGCTATTGTGATTCTATCATAGTGTTATCTGATTTAGTTGGTGGTGTGCCTTTTCAATTAAGTGCTCAAATTGCTAATGAAAAGAAAAACATGCAAGTTGTTGGTGGAACCAATATGGGCATGCTTATTGAGATTGCTGTAGCTCGACAAGAAGAAGGTATGACCGTTGAAAAACTAGCCGATATTGCTGTGCAAATTGGTCAACAACAAGTCGCAAAGTTTAATTTTGATGAAGTAAAAGATGACGAAGAGAATAAAATTTGAGGAAGCTTGATAGCTTTCTTTTTCTATAAAAGGAGATATTTAATAAAAATGAAAGCGTGTATTTTAGAAGCGCCACATACATATAACATTAAAGATATTCCTGTTCCGGAGCCAAAAGATGGTGAAGTATTGTTACGCGTATTGACTGCATCTATTTGTGTCAATGATGTCAGGGATTATAATGGAGATAATAATTTTTCATATCCACATATCGGTGGACACGAATATTCAGCAGTTGTTGAAAAGTTAGGACCTAATGTAAATGAGAATCTAATTCATGTTGGCGACCATGTGATTAATGACACTACGGATGAATGTGGCATTTGTGACGATTGTAAGTTTGGTAATGAAAATATTTGTGACGAATTCACCAAAGGGCCCGCTTATTTTAATTCAAATGGATATTCTGGTTTCTTCGGATTTTCAGAATATGTTGTAGTAAAAGCAAGCCATATATACATATATCCAAAAGAAACTCCATCGGATATTGCAGCATTAACAGAACCATTAGCCTGTGTCATCAATAGTATCCAGCGTACACCAATCAAAATGGGAGATGATGTCGTTGTTTTAGGCGGTGGTGTCATGGGATTGCTTCATGTGATCTGTGCTAAGAAACAAGGGGCACGAGTAATCGTGAGTGAAGTCAATCCAGAACGTGCAGCTTTTGCTCGTCAATTGGGTGCCGATGTAACGATCAATCCAATGGAATCGGATGCCGTAGAACAAATCAAAAAACTAACCCATGGACGTGGAGCCAATGTTGTCTTTAATACCACAGCTATTCCTGCTGTAGCCGCCCAAGCCATTGAAATGACCGCAAAGAGTGGTTATTGTAACATGTTTAGTTCGATTCATCCAAACAAACCAATTGAAGTGGATGCTGGACGTTTACATAAAGCGGAGATCTATGTAACCGGCACACAAAATGGCACAAAAGAATCGTTCCGTCGTGCGATTGATTGTATCAGTAAAGGTATTGTGGATTTAAAACCTGTTATTTCCAAAACGTATGCACCCGAAGATATTGTGGAAGCCTTAGATTTTGCCGCAAGTCCAGAGTCATATAAAGTATTGATTGAATTTTCAAAGTAGGAGGAACCATGTTAGCAGATTTAAATGAAGTATTTCAAATCGCAAATGAGAAAAAGATTGCGATTGGTGCATTCAATGTTGTTAATTTTGAACATATTCAAGCTATTCTAGAAGCAGCTGAAAAACTGAATATGCCAACCATTTTAGCATTTGCCCAGACCCACGAAGAAAATGATATTGCCTATCTCGAAGAGATGGGCCCTGTCATGGTTCTCATGGCGAAACGCGCAAAAGTACCTGTTGTTGTCCACTTGGATCATGGTGTGGATCTAGACTATATTGAAAAAGCTTTGAAATTAGGCTTTACCTCCATGATGTTTGATGGCTCTTCTTTGCCTTATGAAGAAAATGTCAAGATGACTCAAAAAGCAGTGGCGCTTGCCAAGAAATATGGAGTAACCATTGAAGCAGAAATTGGCAAGATGGCCGGTATTACTTTGAATAATGAAGGAATCACCGAAAATCGTAAATCGGATCGTAGCATGTATACCGATCCAGCCGAAGCTAAGGATTTTGTTGAAAAAACCGGAGTGGATTGTTTGGCTGCTTCTTTTGGAACCGTACACGGCGAATATTTTGCCGAACCAAATCTAGATTTTGCATTGGTCAAAGAACTCAGTGAACAAACCGGTGTGCCAATTGTGATGCATGGCGGCAGTGGCGTTTCACATGAAGACTATAAGAAAGTCATTGCCAATGGTGTTCGCAAGATCAACTACTATACATATATGGATAAAGCCGGTGGAGATGCCGTATCGAAACAAGGTCCATATAAGATGTTTAGTGATGCTGCCAAAGTAGGACGCATTGCGATGGAAAAAGATGTAGAATCAGCAATGCGATGCTTTGTGAATATGGATGAATAGGCATCATAAAATGGAAGATGTATTAATGATTAGAAATAGTGAATATGATATGAAAGACTATGACCATATCAATTCACACAATAAGAAATTAATGTATCAACGAAAATTTGTTCAAGTTCCCGATCGTATGTTAGTCAAACGAATGATCTATCCCAAAGGTAATATGATTACCAATCATGAGCATCATTGTGCACATGGTGACTTTGTCTTAAAGGGAACCATGCATACCAATGTCGGTGATTTTGGTCCAGGCGATTTTGTCTGGTTTAAAGAAGGCTACAAAATGTATCATGGTGCAACGGATGAAGCCGTTGATGTTTTATACATGACCAATAAACCATTGGATATGGTCTATTATGATGAACCATACAGTCATGAATCGGATGATTCAAATAGTGCAATCTGTTTGCCAAAAAATAGTTATGACATGAAAGATTTTCCACATACGAATTCGAAAACGAAAAAGACGTTGTATCAAAAGTTTTTTGTGGAAGATGAAGAAACGGGTGCCACGATCAAACGAATCATTTACCCAGCTGGTTGTATGATTCCTTGGCATACCCATACATGTAATCATGGACTTTATGTTTTAAAAGGAAAATTAGTCACCAATGTGGGTGATTTTGGACCTGGAGACTTTGTTTGGTTCAAAGCAGGTACCCAGATGTATCATGGGGCAGAAGAGAAGGATGTGGATGTATTGTTCATGTCTGATTCAAAGGTAGATATCAACTATTTATAGAAAGTGTATGAACTATGGATAAAACATTTCGTTTCAAATCAACATCGATACAGGTGTATCATGATCGAATATCCATCAAACAGATGTTTCTGAGTGAAGACTTTAAGAAAATGGATATTATGGATATACGACAAGAAAAAAATATGTTGTATATACAAACACGTAGGAATCAATTTAAAATCAAAATTCCAAAGGGACAGGCACAAGAAGCGGATGCTTTATTCCAATATTTGACAGATCAAAAAGAGGAAAGTCAAACCATTGAAAATGTAAAAGTCAATTATTTGGGTGGTCATCCACAAATGCCGGAAGAAGGCTGGGCCGAATTGGATATTCGGAATGATCGTTTATTACTATCGACGTTTCAAAGAACTGCACAAATCGATTATAAAAACATTCGGACATTGCGTTATGAGAATGAAGTTCAAATTGTTCACAGACTACCTAAAGAACGCTTGTCTTTGTTGAGTACATTGGCTGTGCGTTTGCGATCTTGTCCCAATGCATCCAAATACTACTTTACGATTTATTTTACGAATGCTTTGGGAGATCTGTTTTGTGTGGTATTGGGTGGCAAACAAGCCAAACATGCCTATGACATTGTCGTGTCTGCATGTCGAAAATCTCATGGTATAATGGATACAAAGAAAACAGGAGATGTAAAACCTATGAATAATTTTACTTATTACATTCCTACGCGTATCCATTTTGGGAAAGGAATGATTTCACATTTGAGTGAAATTACGCAAAAGAACATATTGCTTGTATATGGTGGGGGATCTATTAAACGCAATGGCATTTATGATGCAGCCTTAAAGGAATTATCTGGTCATGAAATTTTTGAATTGCCCGGTGTAGAACCCAATCCGCGTATTGAA
>ENA-OOXJ01002152-OOXJ01002152.1-human-gut-metagenome-genome-assembly--contig:-NODE-2152-length-10596-cov-2.745755_pt1 | contig 10596 bp, 4 predicted proteins | sample MGYA00241587_ERZ501343 | MGnify/ENA primary metagenome ERZ501343 (study PRJEB25962, sample SAMEA2042918) | human gut metagenome | biome: human gut; feature: human-associated habitat; material: faeces...
AATTTAAAACAACTTTGAACTATAAGGGCTATATACCCCTTAGGAAAAAACTGAGGAACTGAGGAACTGAGGAACTGAGGAAATGATAGAGACTTAGAATCTTACTCTTGATACTGTTGAATATGTGCTTATATTAAAAGTTAAGTATCAGATTATCAGATATATAAAACACTTGACCCCCTGAAATAAGGGGTCAAGTGTTTATTGTGATACCCATACGTCGTGAAACACGACGTATGGGTATGAAAAGGAGTTTCGTTACATTGAACTTTCAAATCGTAACTTGATGAAATTTCGCTGATTTTACATCTCAACCACTACTTCATGCTTGCCTTCAGAGCAAGGAATGATGGTGCCTGAGATAGGAGTGTCATCCACTGTAATCTGCTTCACACCCTTCTGGTTTCCGCTAGGATTCTTTACTGTGATATGGTATTCGCCACCACGGAACTTGCGGGTTACCTCATACTCCTTAGCGGTGCTTGGGAGACAAGGATCGATGAGTAAACCTTCATAATCTGGCTTGATGCCGAGGATGAATTCTGATACTGTATACCACATCCATGCCGCTGTACCGGTGAGCCAGGAGTTCTTTCCTTCGCCCGGTTTGGCTGCATCCTTACCGGCTACCATCTGGCAGTTTACGTAAGGTTCTACCTTGTGAAGTGTCTGATATTTTTCCTCTACATAGCTAGGCAGAATCTTGGTATAATGGCTCCAGGCATCGTTGCCTCGACCGGCTACAGTCTCTCCGATGATGACCCAAGGATTGTTGTGGCAGAAGATACCGGCGTTCTCCTTGTAGCCTTCAGGATAAGAAGAAATCTCACCCATTTCTACATGATAGGTGGTGTAGGCTGGGTTGTTCAGCACCAGTCCGTGCTCGCATTCCAGTCGTTTCTTGCTGCTATCCAGTGCTTTATCGCAGAGTCCTTCTTCCAGACCGATACCAGCCATCGTACACCAGCCCTGGCTCTCGATGAAGATTTTGCCTTCCTTGTTCTCATCACTACCAATCTTGTTGCCGAAGAAATCGTAGGCACGGAGGAACCATTCACCGTCCCATCCATGCTGCTTCACAGCCTCGTTCATCTCATCTACAGCCTGCTGCATGCGCTCGGCTTCTGTCAAATAATCTTCCTCTGCAAGACCGGCTATTTCGCCCTCCTTGCTTTCCATAGCTTCCTTGGCAAGCTGCTTGCACAGAGCCACATAATCCTTGCCGGTAACCACGAACAGACCGGCTATCATCAGACTCTCTGCCTTGCTTCCTTCACCCTTGTTTTCGGTGGTCTGGAAACTCTCGTTAGGGTCCCAGGAGAAGCAGTTCAGGTTCAGACAGTCGTTCCAGTCGGCTCTTCCGATGAGTGGCAACTTGTGTGGACCCAGGTTGTTGATAACATGGTTCATCGAAATCTTGAGGTGCTCGAAGAGGCTTACTTCTGTGCCTGGCTGGTTGTCGAAAGGCACCTGCTCAGCGAGGATAGAGAAGTCGCCCGTCTCCTTGATATAGGCTACGGTACCGAAGATGAGCCAGCATGGGTCGTCGTTGAAACCGCCACCGATATCGTTGTTGCCGCGTTTGGTGAGCGGCTGATACTGGTGGTAGCAGCCACCGTCAGGGAATTGGGTGCTGGCGATGTCGATGATGCGCTGGCGGGCACGGGTAGGTATCTGATGAACGAAGCCTACGAGGTCCTGGTTGGAATCGCGGAAGCCCATGCCTCGACCGATGCCGCTCTCGAAGAAACTTGCCGAACGCGACATACAGAAGGTGATCATGCACTGATACTGGTTCCAGATGTTCACCATGCGGTCTAACTTATCGTTGCCGCTCTTCACGGTGAAGATGTTCAGCAGGTTATCCCAGTACTGGTTGAGTTCTGCGAAGGCAGCATCCACCTTTTCGGTGGTATCAAACTGGGCGATAAGCTGATGAGCTTTCTCCTTGTTGATTACCTTCTTGGCGCTGAACTTCTTGTCCTGCTCGTTCTCCACATAGCCCAGCAGGAAGATAAGGTCGCGGCTCTCGCCTGGCTGCAGGGTTACTTCGATGTAGTGAGATGCGATTGGGCTCCAGCCGTGGGCAAAACTGTTGCGTGGCTTGCCTTCCATCACGGCTTCAGGCTCGGCAAACTCGTTGTAGAGTCCGATGAAGCTCTCGCGGTCGGTATCGTAGCCCTGAATCTCGGTATTCACTGTATAGAAAGCATAGTGGTTGCGGCGCTCACGATATTCGGTCTTGTGATAGATGGTAGAGCCTTCTACCTCTACTTCGCCCGTAGAGAAGTTGCGCTGGAAGTTCTCCATATCGGTAGCAGCATTCCAGAGGCACCATTCGGCAAAGGAGAACACCTTGAGGGTCTTCACCTCCTTAGTCTGGTTCTTCAGCGTCATCTTCTGCACCTCAGCCCATGTATGGAGCGGAACGAAGAAGAGCACACTCGCCTCCACGCCGTTCTTGCTGCCCGTGATGCGGGTATAGTTCATGCCGTGGCGGCACTCGTAGCTGTCGAGCGGTGTCTTGCAAGGTTTCCATCCCGGGTTCCATATGGTATCGCCATCTTTGATATAGAAATAGCGACCGCCGTTATCCATCGGCACACCATTGTAGCGATAACGGGTGATGCGACGGAACTTGGCATCCTTGTAGAAAGAATAACCACCTGCTGTGTTTGAGATGAGCGAGAAGAAATCCTCGTTACCCAAATAATTGATCCAAGGCCATGGGGTCTTTGGGTCAGTAATCACGTATTCGCGATTGGCGTCATCAAAATGACCATACTTTTTTTCTGCCATTGTTTTTTTAATGTTATTTCTTGGTAAAATATACTATTTTGGTGCAAAGTTAGTAAAAAGTTTCAGTTTCGGGGTTAGAAAACAGTTTTTTTTTGTATTTTTGCAATGAAAAGTTTGATGATTATCATCATTCCATTAACATTTTATACAGTTAGCTTATGAAAAGAAACATTTTATCACTTCTGATAGCCCTCTTTGCTACGATGCAGGTAGCGGCTCAGACATACGACAACTTGTGGAAGCAAGCTGAAATCAATGCTCAGAAGGACCAGCCTAAGAGCGAAATCGCGGTGATGAAGAAAATCATCGCCAAGGCTTCGGCTGCCAAAGATTACGGGCAGCTGCTGGCGGCTGAGACAAGACAGATGACACTCTGGAATGAGATTTCGGCAGACTCGCTGACGCCTAACGTGAAGCGGATGGAAGCAGAGGTGCTGAAGGTGAACGACCCGGCATTGAAGGCGGTGAGATATGCCGTGCTGGGTAAGGTGTATCGTGATATGAACGAAAAGAAAAGCCAGGAGTTTTTCAAGAAAGCCCTGGAGCAGCCTGAACTTCTTGCCAAGCATACTTCCACTGAGTATGTGCCATTGACTCTGAAGGGTGTGGATGGCAGTTCCTTCAACAACGATCTGCTGCATCTCATCGGATTCGAGGCAGACAGCAAGGAGGCGTATCTGCAGCTGTACACCTATTATAATAAGGTGGGCAATCGGGGTGCGGCTTGTCTCTGTGCCTATAAGCTCATCGAGAAATACCGCCAGGACGACGTGAGAGAGGTGAAGAAGTCGAAGTATCTGAATACCATCGACTCGCTCATCCAGGTTTATCAGGATATTCCGGAGGCAGGCGAACTTGCCGTGGAGCATTTCCGCTTCATGGAAGGTGCTACCGATGCCAAACCGCAGGATAAGCTCAACTATATCAACTATGCGCTGAGCCGCTGGGGGGGATGGTCGAGAATGAACGAACTGAGAAATGCGCAGAAGCGACTCACCGAACCGATGTTCCAGGTGAAGGATATGCCACAGGTGTTGCGACCAGGAGAGAAGGCGTGGGTGCATCTGGACGTGCGCAATCTGCAGAACCTGAAAATCAGTATCTCCCGCCTCAATATTACGGCAGATAACGATTATAATGCCCAGGATGAGGCTACCTATAAGATGCTCCTGAAGAAGACTACGAAGCTGCATCAGAAGGATTTCAGCCGCAACTACTATGGTCGTCCGGATTACGAAGAGGTGAAGGATTCCATCGAAATCGGTGGCAATCTGCCGCTGGGTGCCTATCTGATGGAGGTGACTTCGGATAATACCGGCATCGCTCCGCAGCGAGAACTCTTCTATGTCAGCAATCTGGCGGTGATGATTCAGCAGTTGCCTGATGATAAGCATCGCTATGTGGTGGTGAATGCTACCGACGGACAGCCTATCGCCGGGGCGAAGATTGAACTCTATGACCAGTGGTATGATTTCAACACGAAGAAGAACAAACGAACGGTTCATGCCCGCTTGACGACCGATGAGAACGGCGAGGCTTACTTCAAGAATGTGGATGGAGAGGTATTGATTTCTACCAACAATGACAAATTTACGCCAGCCAAGTACATCTATCTCAGCCGTACCCGCTATTATGAGAAGAAGGATAATGAGACTAAATATCAGGTTTATACCGACCGTGCTCTCTATCGCCCAGGACAGAAGGTGCATGCCTCAGCCATTTCCTATACTGTCAAGAAGGGGTTGGATGCCAGCGTGCCAGGAAAGAGTATGGAACTGAAGTTTGTCCTGAGTGATGCCAACTGGAAGCAGGTGGCAGAACAGAAGGTTACGACCGATGAATATGGTACGGCTTCGGTAGATTTCGAACTCCCGAAGGAGGGAAAGACAGGACAGTATTCCATCTCCGTGAATGGTACAGCAAGCGAATATTTCAGAGTTGAGGAGTACAAGCGTCCAACCTTCGAGATTACCTTCCCGAAGGTGAATGAGAAATATAACTGGGGCGACACCGTGGTGGTGAAAGCTTCAGCCAAGACCTATGCTGGTGTGCCTGTGCAGGGTGCCAAGGTGGAGTATCAGGTGACCCGCAGAAACCAACTCTGGTGGTGGGGCGCAGGATCTGCCGGACAGTTGGTGAAAACTGACAGTTGCGTGACTCGTGAGGACGGAACCTTCGACGTCGAGATTCCGCTGGAGGCTTCCTTGTCAGGAAAAGACGAGGCTGATATGAGCGATTTCATGCGCCAAGCCCGTTTCTTCAACTTCGAGGTCTCAGCCATCGTTACCGACATCAGCGGCGAAAGCCACGAGGGCGTGATGAGTCTGCCTCTGGGCACCAAGCCAACCATCCTCACGGTGAATCTTCCTAAGCGTATCGAAACAGACAGTCTGAAGACGGTGACCTTCGCTTACCGCAATGCCAGTGGTATGCCGATTTCTAGTAGGTTGAAATATCGAATTGATAAGGGCGAATGGAAGGATGCCGAGGCGAATGCACCGGTTTCTATCAAGGAATATGCTTCTTCCTCTGCCTCTTCTTCCCTCGTTTGGAAATCTGGCGTTCATCAGTTGGAGGCAATCTGCGGACAGGATACCCTACAGCAGAAGTTCACCCTTTTCAGCATGAAGGATACCCATCCGGTGGAGCCAACTACCGAATGGTATTATCAGACGGCGAAGACCTTTCCTCGTGATGGCAAGCCTGTCTATATCCAGGTGGGCTCTTCGGAGAACGGAGCGCATATCGTATATTCCATCATCGCCGGCAACAAACTGCTGGAGAAGGGCGCCTGGGAGTTGGGCGACAGCATCGTGACTCTGCCTTTCACCTACAAGGAGGAATATGCGTCGGGCATCGTACTGAACTATAGTTTCGTGAAGCAAGGCAAGTGCTATACCCGAATGATGAGCATCGCCCGTCCTTTGCCTGAGAAGAAACTGAACATCGCCTGGAAGACCTTCCGCAACCGTCTGACCCCTGGACAGAAGGAGGAGTGGACGCTGAAGATTACCACCCCTGACGGCAAGCCAGCCAAGGCACAGCTGATGAGCGTACTCTATGACAAGTCGCTCGACCAGATAGCCCCGCATTCCTGGAATCTCTCCCTGGGCTTCTATCAGAGTTTGCCAGACTGCTACTGGAAGCACAACCTCACTTTCCGTTCATTATACTTGAATGGTGTTTATCCTACCAAGTATTATGACGAGAAGCAATTGGATGTGGATAAGTTTGATGGCAAATACTTTAGTTATTATGCTTATATGCAAGCGGTGGAGCTAAGCAAGTTGGAACGTTCTTCCGGTAGAACCGTTGAGGCTGTTCGTATAAAGAAAGACGAGCTGGTTAAGGAAGAAGGGAGAGTCATGAAAACTCGTGGGAGTAATATGATTCGTGTTGCAGCGGCTGCTCCATCTGCCAACAAGGTTTTTGATGTAGTAGAGGAGATGCCGCAGTTTGCCGGCGGTTCTGGCTCAGATGCAGAACTGTTCCTCGACCAGGTGCAGGTGCGCGAGAACCTGAACGAGACTGCCTTCTTCTATCCTGCCTTGGAGAGCGACAACAATGGCAACGTAGTCATCAGATTTACCTTGCCTGAAAGCGTGACCACTTGGAAGTTCATGGGATTGGCTCATGACAAGGAGATGCGCAATGGTTTGCTGGTGGATGAGGCTGTGGCTCAGAAGACCGTGATGGTGCAGCCTAACATGCCTCGCTTCCTGCGTGAGGGCGACAAGAGTACCATCGTGGTGAAACTCTTCAATACTTCCGACAAGAAGGTGAGCGGCAACACCCGTATGCAGATTCTCGACCCGGAGACCAACAAGGTGGTTTGGCAGAAGACGCAGAACTACAGCATCGATGCCGAGGGCTCTGCTACCATCTCCTTTGATGTCCAGGGACTGAAAGAAGGCGTATATATTAATAAGGTGGTGGCTGCCGGTAATGGCTACAGCGATGGTGAACAGCACTATCTGCCGGTCTTGAGTGATCGTGAACTCGTGGTGAACACCCTGCCTATCACCCTGCATCAGAAGGGTGAGCAGAACTTCGACCTGAGCAAACTCTTCCTGAACAAGGAGGGCAAGCAGGCGAAGGGCGCTGAAGAGGCAAAGGTAACCATCGAGTACACCAATAACCCAAGTTGGCTGATGGTGAAGGCGCTGCCAGCTATCAGTAATCCGGATGAGGAGAACGCCATCTCGCTGATGTCTGCCATCTATGCCAATACCATCACCACTTATATCCAGAAAAATCTATCTTTGGAAACCAGCCGTCTGCAAAATCAGGTGGAGAAACTGAGGAAGTTGCAGAATAACGATGGTTCCTTCTCCTGGTGGAAGGGAATGAAGGGCAGCAGATATATGACTACGGCTGTAGCCGAAATGATGGTTCGTCTGAATGCCATCGCCGGCACGCAAAAGTCAATCTCTAAAATGCTGACTTCTGCCATCAATTATCTCTCCTGGCAGACAGCTCGTGAAGTTAGAGAGATGAAGAAGATGGAGGAGAAGAAGCACAAGGTAAGTCCAAGTGAACAGGCGCTGCATTATCTCTACATCCTCTCGATGGATGGCAGAAAGATGAAGCAGGATCTGGAGCAGGATAAGGCTTATCTCCTGGACAAGATGTCGAAGATGACGGGTGATTTCTCCATCTATGGCAAGGCGCGTGCTGCCGTGGTACTCGCCAGAAACAGCCAGCAGAATGCTGCCTACCGCGAGAAGGCAGGCGAATATCTGCAGAGCGTGAACGAATATGCCGTTTACCGTGAGGAGATGGGCCGCTACTACGATACCCGCAAGGCACTCTACAGCTGGAGAAACTATAAGATACCAACCCAGGTATCCGTGATAGAGGCGATGCAGATGCTGAAACCGAACGACAAGCAGACCATCGAGGAACTGCAGCGCTGGCTCCTGATGTCGAAACACACCCAGGTTTGGGATACGCCGGTGAACACCGTAGATGCCGTCTACGCCTTTATGAAGGGCAATGAGAGCAACTGGAGCAGGAAGGCTGAGAATGCCGTTCTGAAACTGGATGGCAAGCTGCTGCCGATGCCGCAGGATTCCACTACTTTGGGCTATGTGAAGACCGAAAGACCGAGCAAGGCATCTAAGCTGAGCATCGACAAAAAGAGCGATTATACCAGCTGGGGAGCCGTCTATGCAGAGTTTAAGCAGCCTATCAGCGAAATCGGTTCTATGGAGTCGGGCATCAAGGTGCGCCGTGTCATCGTTCCTGCTGAATCTGAGGGTAAGGGCAAGGCGCAGGCGAAGGTAGGCGAGAAGGTGAAGGTAACACTCCTCATCACCGCCGACCGCGACTACGACTTTGTGCAGATTACGGATAAGCGTGCGGCATGTCTGGAGCCGGTTAACCAGAAGAGCGGTTATCAGTGGGGCATAGGCTGCTATGTTTCTCCAAGAGATCATGCAACAAATTTCTATTTCGATCGTTTATCTAAAGGTATGCACATCGTAGAAATGGAGTATTACGTGGATAGAAAGGGCGACTATCAGAGCGGAACTTGCACCGCTGAGTGTACCTACAGTCCGGAATTTGGTGGCCGCACAGAGACTTATGAATTGAAAGTTAATAATTAAAGTTTATAGATTGATAATTTAAAATAGAATAGTATGAAACGGATGAATATATGGATGCTCTCAGCGCTGTTGGCGCTGCCTGCATCAGCACAGAAGATTACAACCCAGCACGAGGTGGTAGACTGCGGACAGGTGGTGTTCAACAAGCCTGTAACTGCCGAATTCGTGCTGAAGAATGACGGGCTCAAGCCGTTGGTTATCAACAATGTATTGAAAAGCTGCGGCTGTACGGAGGTAGATTATCCGAAGACGAGCATTGCTGCCGGCGAAAGTTTCGTCATCAAGGCGGTATACGATGCCAAGCAGATGGGTACTTTCACCAAGCAGGTTTGCCTCTATACCAATGCGGGTGAAGACCCGTTCATCCTCTCTATGAGGGGAAAGGTAGTGGGCAGCGTAGTAGATTTCGCTGGTTCTTACGATGAGATGCTGGGTGTCATCAAGAGTGATGCCCAGGAGGTGGAGTTTGATGACGTGAACCGTGGCGACCGTCCGGTTCAGCGCATCCATATCTTCAATCCTACCGACGAATTACTGGAGCCGGTAGTGATGCATCTGCCACCCTATCTTCATGCTTTCGTATCGCCTTCCAAGGTAGCTCCGCGTCATTCTGCCGAAATCAGTTTCGTGCTGGATTCCAAGAAACTGCGCGACCTGGGCTTGAACCAGACATCGGTTTATCTCGGTGAGCGTCCTGGCGATAAGATTGCGCCTGAGAAGGAAATCGTGGTATCAGCCGTTCTTCTTCCTGGTTTCGAAAACATGACTCCAGCCAAGAAGGCACTGGCTCCGAAGATAGAGATGTCTGCCACCGATCTCAATCTGGGTAGTTTCAATGGAAAGAAGAAGCTGAAGGGTGAGATTCTGATTACCAATAAGGGTAAGTCGGAACTGGATATCCGCAGCATGCAGATGTTTACGATGGGCTTGCAGGTGAACCTGAAGAAGAGTAAGATTCAGCCAGGAGAGACCGTTAAGATGAAGGTGACGGCTGTGGCTGCCGACTTGAAGAAATCGCGTGTCAGACACCCTCGTATCCTCATGATTACGAATGACCCTGAACATGCTAAGGTGGTGGTGAAGATTAATGTACAATGAATTAAAAACGAATATCGTGCAGATAGAAATAGATAACGGCAGTGGGTTCTGCTTTGGCGTAACCACTGCCATCAAGAAAGCTGAAGAGGAGTTGGCTAAGGGCGGTAAACTTTACTGCCTGGGCGATATTGTGCATAACGGTATGGAGGTGGAGCGCCTGCATGAAGCGGGACTCATCACGATAGACCATGAGCAGATGGAGGAACTGCAGGGCGTAAAGGTCTTGCTCCGTGCTCATGGTGAACCGCCTGAAACTTATGCCCTTGCCGAACGGAACAACATCGAAATTATCGATGCTACCTGTCCTGTGGTGCTCCAGTTGCAGCGCCGCATCAAGAAGCAGTATGTCAACAATCCGGAGGCACAGATCGTGATTTTCGGCAAGAACGGGCATGCTGAGGTGCTCGGACTGGTGGGACAGACGGAGAGTCATGCCATCGTGGTAGAGAAGTTTGAGGATGTGAAGCAGCTGAAGGAAAGCGGTCAGTTGGATTTCTCTAAAGATATCTATCTTTACTCCCAGACTACCAAGAGCCTCGATGAGTTCCACCGCATCATCGAATACTGTCAGGAGCATATTGTTGAGGGCGCTGTCTTCAAAAGTTTCGATACCATCTGCCGTCAGGTGGCTAACCGCATGCCTAACATCGCTGCCTTTGCCAGCAAGCATGATGTCATCCTCTTTGTGAGTGGCAGAAAGAGCTCGAACGGTAAGGTGCTTTTCAAGGAATGCAAGAGCGTGAATGCCAACAGCTACCAGATAGAAAGTGCCGACGAGATAGATATGAACTGGTTCAAGGATGTGGAAACGGTAGGTATCTGTGGTGCTACCAGTACGCCGAAGTGGCTGATGGAAGAGTGCAGGGAGAAGATTATCAAGGATAGTTCTGCTCTTTTGTAGTAAGAGCTAAAATATTGATTATCAGTTATTTGATATACTTGATACGGTGTTTCACCGTATATGGGTAGAGGATAGTTTTATCGTTGATTGGAAAGCTTAAAGTGCTGGGTATTAATTAGTTAACCCCCTTGCTACCGCGTTTTGCGGTTTTATCTCTATTAAAGGTAAAAAAGAAAAAGGGTAAAAATA
>ENA-OOXJ01002153-OOXJ01002153.1-human-gut-metagenome-genome-assembly--contig:-NODE-2153-length-10592-cov-2.363576_pt1 | contig 10592 bp, 10 predicted proteins | sample MGYA00241587_ERZ501343 | MGnify/ENA primary metagenome ERZ501343 (study PRJEB25962, sample SAMEA2042918) | human gut metagenome | biome: human gut; feature: human-associated habitat; material: faeces...
AGGTATTATTAACATTGGCCATAACTAATACAACCTGTATATAATAATTAATATAATATTTTATTATTCCATTTATATAAATCTATCATTATTAAATTTATAAAAATGTATATCATACTTTACAAATAAATTTATATTTAATATTTACTATAAAATAAATTAACTACAAATATCAATACATCACAAATTTAATTGTAATTTTTTTAATTTAAAATATAGGGATTAAAATGAGTACTGAAATAGTTAATGTCAATACTAAATGGCTTAAATGGGCCAGAACATCAGTAAAATATGAAAAAGATGATGTTGCTAGAAAATTAAATATTAATCCTGAAAAAATTACAGAATGGGAAGAAACAGGCGAATTAACTCATGACGAATTAATAGCTTTATCAGATGTTTATGAAGTTTCTCCCTACACATTCTTCGATGGTAATGACCCAGTTTATGATAAAGAAATACCTGATTTTAGAACAATTAATAGTGAAAAAATTAAACTTACGCCTGAAATCATGTTTGAATTAAGAAGAGCTAAAGAAAATAGAGAAACATTGCTTAATTTTGAAGAAGATTTTGATGATTTTGAATTTCCTTTATTTTCATCATATACTCTTGATTCCACTAATCCACTTATTGTTGCTGAGAATATTAGAAATCTTTTAGAGATGAGTAGGTCAAATTCACATAGAAAATTAGATTATTGGATTAATTTAATGGAATCTTTAGGAATACTTGTTTTTGAGTTTTATAATATTGAACCAGAACAATTAAGAGGTTATGCATTATATTATGATAAATTACCAATTATTGGAATTAACCATAAGGAATCCACTAATGCTAAAAAGTTTACTTTATTCCATGAATTAGCACATTTAATTATGAAAAAAGATGGCATAAGTAATATAAATGAATATACTATTATTAATAATGATGAAGCATATTGTAATAAAGTAGCAGCCGAAGTATTAGTGCCTAATAAGTTATTTAAAAATTATATTCGAGATAATTCCTCTTATAAAAAGTTCAGAGTTGAAGATATAAAAGGATTATCTAAAATATTTAATGTTAGTAGACAAGTTATAGTTAGAAGGGCATTAGATTTAGGATTCATTAGTCGTGTGGATTATAATAACAGAATAAAAGAATTTAATGAGTATATTAATCCCCCTAAAAAAAATAATTCAAATAAAAATGTTAATAGCAAATTACAACCAAAAAAAGACAATAAGTCAAAAGATTCAGATAAAGGACTTCATAATAAAGCAAAAATTGCTTTAAGAAAAAATGGAAATTATTTTACAAGCTTATTAATCAAAGCATATGAAGAAGACATAATAACTGATATAGATATGGCCTTGGAATTAAAAGTTTCTCTTGAAGTAATGTCAAAAATTATTAGTATAATGGAAAAGGAGGATTTATATGCATTCTCCTAAATACTTAGTAGATACAAATGTTATTTTAGCTAGAACTAATTATAGAGATTATGATGAAATGGTCTTTCCAAAATATTGGAAAAATTTTGATAAATTAGTTAATGAAGGAATAATAATTTCAACTATCAGCGTCAGTAATGAAATAAAAGATTTAGTTGAAAGGAACGAAGTGGATGATAAAATATTAATTTGGGTTAAAAACAATTCACATATGTTTAAGTTACCAAGTGATAGCAAATACACTGCTGAAACGAAAAATATTAAAAGAGAATTACCTGGTTGGTATCAACGAAACAAATTTTATGCTGATTGGGATTTAGTTGTTTATGCTAAAGCTTATAATCTAATTTTAGTTACACAGGAAAAACCTAATTTTAATAAGAAAAAACCTAAAGATTATAAAATCCCTACAGCATGTAAAAGATTAGGTGCATATTGTCGATGCGGAATAGAAGTTACATCTGATATTGATCCATCTCAAACCCCTTTTCAATGTATAAATTTTGTTGAATTAGCTAGAAGAGAAAAATTAGGTCAAGAATAACTTTTATAATATGCAATTCATTTTTAAAATAAATTTGATAATAAAAAACCATTTGATGATTAAAAAAGAAAAAAAAGATTTGAAAGTATATTAACTACTATACAAATCCGTAAATATCCAACTAGGGTCAATTGCTATTACATTTCCATCTTCACACCAGATTGCTCTTACATTACCTGAAGTTGTATCAGCAACCGCTGCGGATCACGGTTAATCCATTTTCCTCCAGTATGTTTCTTATGTCTTAATCTTAATCTGATGTGGCCTGTTCCTGAGACTCTGCATCTGACATGGACAAACTGCACATCATAACCTAAACTTTTAGCTATTCTATAATAGACCTGTCCCCAGTCCACACAGTTGGAACCTTTACCCTGACTAGCGTCTGTTATTGTTTTCTTATCGGTTTTTTGTGAATCAAAGTATTTGCTGTATAATTTCTTATTAGCTATTACTGCCAAGGCCTCATCAATACTATTACCTTTGAAAGTATAAGTCTTTATAAATAACTTCATTGTTGAATCGTTATAGTCTGGCAATGTTGACTTGCGATAGACAATAGCAGGAAGCTTCCGTTTGCTCTGATATATGCTTCAGTCATTATGGCCATGTCCACATATTCAGCCTTATCGATTTGTTCCTTGTTTTTTAAGGTTACGTAGTTTGGTAGGAAATCCAATGACTTGTTGTCTTTAATGGCCGCCATCGCATACATTGCCACTAGCTTATCGGTTCCAAGTTTTTTAGCTTTCTTTTCTATGTCCTTGCAGTTTCCTTTTTGTTTTAATATTTGGTAATAGTCACGTTTCGTATATTTCTTTTTATTTTGGATTAGCCAGTAAGCGATTGAATTCATCGCTTGACAAAAGCTAGTCCAACTAATGCTATCATTTGACATATAATATAATTTGTATTATCCTATTTATTATATTTTTTATATAAATAACATAATAAAAAATATTGTGATTTCCAAGTATTGAAACAATCCATGTTTAGACAAAGATATCATCAATAAAATCAACAGTTAGTGTTTCAGATGCAATATGATGAATCAACATTAACATTAACTGTGATGTTTAATTAAATAAAAGTGATTTTTAAAATGTGATGTATATGAAAACATTTAATATTTGTCAAGGTCACGGTTATGAATCCATTCACGATGCTTGCCAATAGCTACTCTGACAATAAAATCAATAAAATCAAGATCATCAATTTGTTTGAAGTAATATTGTGCTGGTCCTTCCAACATCTGGCGAAGATCATAAAAAGGTCTAGGCTTAACTGCATCCGGATTCATCAAACCATAATTCTTTAATAGCTTAATATTCTCTGTTTCGTATTTTTCTAATTTAGATTTCTGTACCTTTGTAGCTACAGTCTTTTCTTTCTTATCAAATATCTTAGCTATTTGTGATGAGTCAATTAGGATACTAGATTCTATTAAAAGTAATGTAATTTGTTTTCCTTTAACTGTTATTGTTGTTGGATGTGAATTTTCAGTATCTAAAATAAGTTTCATCATAATTGCCTCATTATTATATTGTTTTTACTGTTTAAAATATATAGCTGGGCAAAGAGTGAAACCCAGCTATTTAGAATTAAACTCTAAGAGAAGTGTTTAATGAAGAAAAAGCAATTAAAACTTCACTAAACAGAGATTTAATATTCTTTAATCCCTACATGCTCCCTGACGAAAGGGTCAGATATTTAGAAGATTTTTATGAAAGTTCGGTTTTATGCCCTGAATTTACCAGTTATGATTCTGTTAGGCGCATTCATTAACACCCCAACGCTTGAAAGGATGAATAGCTTTGTATACATTGGAAGTTCATCTCTGATATCTTTTCTCATGAATTCAATCAACGGATAGAAATCATACATCTCACCGTCAGGACCTAAAGGCACAACGGTTGTACCAGTGGTTCTTGAGTATAACAATTTCATTCCAGGATTTATGTAGTCCATTCCGATGTATGTTTTGTCACCCATTTCAGAACCGCCATCACAGACTGCAGTTCCAAGGATATCAATATTATCCACACCATAATAGCTTTGAATATGCTCTACCGGTTCGACCTGTCTGTTGGAAGAGAACAAGTCAGACTTTAAGGTAGTTAATGATTTATAGCTTACTGCCATTGAATTTAAATTAGTGAAACTTCCTGCTGATTCCTTAAATTTCTCTTGAGCTTTCAAGATAGTCATACCAGTATCATCACCAGATTCAAAATCATATTTTGCTACTTTAGATGAATTGGTAATCATGTCAATAGCTGCCTTTTCAATGCTTCTGCCAATAAGTATTCCCACATCCTGCAGTATGTCATTAACGGAGATTAAATTGGAATCCAACATTTGTGCGGAAACATTTAATACTCCTCCAATGGTATCAATGGAGATGGTTTCTGAGATTGGTTTTCTGACGTTTAATTCCTGAAGGGTTGCACCGGGAGCAATGTCTTTGGCCTCACCAAGCACACCTGATTGAATGGCTTCCTCAATATTGACTCTTTGTGACATGTAAGTGTAATATTGGCTGTTTTCTTCAATCTCTTGTTTTGGAAGTAATCTGGTGAATTTCATCCATTTTGCTGAAGTGTCAGCAACAATCTGTGCCATCACTTCATTTTGTACTTTAGCATCATTTCCTTTGGTTAGCATTTCTTTCACTCCTTATGGTCTGCAGGTACCTTTCAAGGCAAGTCCTGGTTTATTCAACAATATTCCGACTTTACTTTGGATGAACAATTTGGTATATTGTGGTAACTCATCGTAGATGTCTTTTCTCATGATTTCAATGATTGGATAGAAGTCAGCTATGTTTTCATCACTGGTGATTGGTGCAGTTGTGGTTCCGGAAGATTTGGAATATAATACGGTTAACGGAGCGTTTCTTAAATCGAAACCGATGTATTCCTTATCACCCACCAGTGATCCGCCGTCAGCCTGAGTTGTTCCCAGAAAATCAATATTGTCTATACCATAATAGCTTTGAATGTCTTCAACCGGCTGCACTAACTTGTTGTTTTGGTAAGCAAATGTTACGGCATCATCAACTTTAACTTTGACTCCAGAGTATTCATAACCCGGTGTTTCACCGGTTGGAGTGGTGACAGTAGTTTCAGTGATGGTGCCTTCATCTAGCAAGAAGGTTGTGACTTCTTTTCTCTCTTCAAGTAAAATAATTGAATCTGCCATTAAATATGTCCTCCACTTAAATTCTTTATTATGTAATTTATTACTTATAATATATAAAGATTTATATATAATGGCTACTTTTTTAAAAATTTAACAAGATTAACATTAACAGTTAGGATTTAAAAAATTAGGGATAGAATAGAAATAATCCGATAATTGTTAAGGGTTAATTTCTCCTGACTTATTTCTATCTTGAAAACAAAGTAGGAGTAATCTTTTTGTCTTCAGTATAATGTATGTTAGTCATATTATTTATTTTCATCATCAATAATCATTTGTTCTGCTTCACCAGTTTCAATCATGTTAATTGCTATATCAAAATTAGTTTTAATCTCGCTCATTAACTGCAATTCAGAATTCCAGATTTCATTTTCCTGTTCCCTTGTGATTCCCAAATACTAGCGTCTAATTCCCCTTCAATTAATTCTTCATTGAGTAATTCTTCATAAACTGAAAAGTATTTGGCTTGGATTTCTTCTCTGAGTTGTTTTAATTGTTCATAATCTTTGATTAAATCTTCCACTTTGAATTTGTATAATTTGAACATATTATAATCAGACATCAGTTTCATTTGTCTAAAAGCATCAAGCACTTCCTTTTCATCATCTTCAAGTTCGTCATATTTTCTAAATCTATCTTCGGTCATTTAATCATCAAGTTATTTGTTATTAACTATCATCAATGAATTTTTCTTTCGACATTTCTATAGATTTGATTAATTTATCCAATTTAAAAGGAGTATGTTTTTGCGATATTTTTAAATTTTTAATCAAATATTTCTCATGATTTTTATATAGACTTCCCCTCAAGTTTTTATTTACATTAAATTTTGAAGTTGTAATCCCAATTACATAAAACTTATCATTTTTATTTGAAATTAAAATATGTCCCTCTTTATGAGATATTCCAATTTCATTATCAAATCTATCATCAATAACATGAGATATTTCATTAATATAACCAATATCTAATTTTAAACCATTAACTTCATCATTTTCTTTAAAAATTTCAAACTTGAATTTAGAAATGTTTTCAAGTGAATCAGTATCAAAAACTTGATAGATGATATCATTATCTTTATCAAAATAATATTTAATATCAGCATCTCCAGTTTCTATTTCATTTATTAACCCCACTATTGAAGTTGATAATTCATTAAAATGAATTTTATTAAAAATATTTAATTTTCCTTCAAGTTTAGAATCATTATAAGCATAAACTCCTGAAAAATCTAAAAAATTATTAATATGATTTTGAAAATATCTCTTATCCCCTAAAACTGTAAAAATTATATCTAGATTATTTTCATCAGCATATTTTTGCAATAATTCTTTATCAAACATTAATAATGACCTAGTATCATCAATTTCAGAAAAATCAAATCCACAAACATTATTTTCATGATACATAAAACTATCAAGTTCACCATAACTTAAATTAAAGTAATTAAATAACTTTTTATTGATTTTTAAATAATAATTTTCATTTATAGAATCATCATCGATTGCACTAGAATTTATTGCTGGCAATTCTACTTTTAAATTTAAATGTTCAATTACTCTACACTCATTATAATTCTTATCATACAACCAATTAAACGGTGATGAGTTTGGAATTTCTTTGTTAAAAATATTATGCAACTCATAAGATTCAGGCATTAGTCTCCATTCAATCCGACGATATTTCAAATAATTTATAACATTTTTTGAGTAATTTTTAGGAATTAAATAACATTTAATTTGAATATTAACATCCTTATCGGGAAATTGGTATTTATCTTTTAGTAAAGGCAATTCTTCTTTCCAATTAAAATATCCCTCTAAAATTAATGCATTAAATTTTGAATCATCAATAGTAACTGTTGTTTCAATTAAATTTATAGGATTTGGTACATCATCAATTGTTAACATGTAATCTTCTTTTTCAAAATTAGCATTATCATATAAATTAGTAAATGGATTTTCAATTTCTAGATTACAATCTAAATTTAAAATAGTTGGATCAATGTCTCTTATAAATAATTGCCATGCCCCTACAAAATCTATTTCATTATTATTGACAAAATATTCTCTATCAATTTTTTTGTATTTATCAGAAACTTTAGCTAAAAGTTCATACAGTACCATCCATTGATACTTTTTACCAATTCTTTCTAGAAGTGGCCTACCACGACTTTGAAACCTAATATGTCTATCAAAATCTCCATGTAACTCAACATCATAGCCTAATTCAAAAATTCTTTTTAAAGCTACTTTCATTAAATCATAATAGGAAATATTGTCATCATTTAACTGTTTTTCCCAAGTAGCTAAGTTTGATTCAAAATCATATCTTCCAAAATCACCAAGCCCACACATATTTCCTTCATTATCATATTGCACACTCATTGAGTGAAAGATTTTCCTTATAGCATCATTTTCATCTTTTAGTATTTCAATTTCATCATCAGAAGGAATTTCTGGAAAATCAATTTTGAAATAAGGAGGTTTGATTTTATCTTGATTAATTTCTGGAATATCTTCCAAATTCAAAATATATTCAATTGTATTTTTAGCATAATCTCTAAGTAAAATGTTAGGATAAACTTCTCCATTAACATTGAAAATAATATTATAAATATAAATAGCTAATTTATCAAGATGTAAATTGTTTGTATTTAGCAAAGTAGAACCATATGCCACAGCAAACAATCTTTCATAAACATATGGGTCATTAACATTTTCAAATCTTTTTAAAACTTCTATCAGTATATCAATCCTATCTTTTAGAATATAAACCAATGCTTTTGTTGAATAATCTCTTAATTTTCTATGAGAACTTGTTAAAAACCATGATAACAGGATTGAGTATAATTTAATTGAATTTTCACTATAATCTTCAAAGCTCTTTGAAAAACAAAATTTCACAATAGGTTCCAAATCTTTGTATCTTCTATAATCAGTATTTATAAATATTGTCCATATATAATCTCTATAAGATAAATCCATATTAAATAAAAATTTATGAGTAAAATCGGCATTCAATAGATGGTTTTTTATTGGAGCAAGATAGATTAAAATCTTTAGAAAATCATCAGAAGTTCCCTGATATTTTAAAACATAATCCTCAATATAATCTACAACATGAGGTTTAACAGAATTAGTTCTCCATTTTAAACTATAAACAAATGATTCAATAATATCATATTCTTCTTTTAAGTTTTCAGGAATGAGCGAATAAAATTCCTCATCAAAGTTCTCAGGAATATAAATTGAAAGCATATTTAAAATTTCTTTATCTGAAAACTCAATATTAGGATGTTGAATTGCACTGCTTTCTGAATCTTTAGTAAATGAATTACAAAAATCCACATAATTATTATTCTTCAATAAATATTCAACATTTAAATAATCTGAAAGTAATTGAAAAGTAATATAAACACTATCAATTTCTCCCCACTTTAATCTAATTAATAAACCTTCATCGATTAAGGAATTTAGGAAATTAGCTTGTAAATTATAATCTTTTAAGAAATTTAATAAGATCATATATGTTTCTTCAAATTTTAATCCATGATATATTCCATTTTCAATCAATTTAAGCAATACTGCTTTCACTAGGTTTATATCTTTAGAATAATTATGAATAGATGATAATTTTTTATTAATAGATTTGAGATATGCATCAAATAAATTTATTAAACCCTTTAAATCATTAATCGTCCTATCATTTGAAATTGTTTCACAATATAATTTCAAAAAAAGAGGATTATAAAACTCATGATGAAACAATTGAATATTATTTACAGGCAAATGATAATGATCAAAATAATGTAAAATCGCTTCTTGAGTATTATACTTAAATCCTTCCAAAGTAACCTTAGAAATTATTTCATCAATTTCTTCATGAATTTCTAAGTCCTCAACATACTCTTTTCTAATTGATAATGCACAACCAATCCATTTTCTTTTAGAAATTGAATTTAAAAATGAAGATAAATATTCATTCCATAAATTTATATCCTTACTTTCATTTAATGCATCAATCAAAATTAAAACACGGCTTTTTTGAATTTTAGCCTTACATTCTAATGCATCTAGCAAGTTATCAAAATTAAAATTCCTTAAACCTAATTCATCCATCAATGTGGTTTTAGGATCTTGATATATTGAAAATTGATGTCCAAAAAGTAAAATACAATTTTCATCATTCTTAATTTTTTCATCTAATGTTTGCACAAATAAAAAGGTTTTTCCGATGCCTGCTTCGCCATCAAATATGAGAAATGGATTGTTAATAACTTTTATTTCCTCGGATTCTAAAAAAGATTTAAATTGATTTATTGAATTTTCAAAACGAAGATTATAATAATATAAATTTTTCAAGGATTCTTCATCCTTTTTTTCAATTTTATCATTCAAAGAATTGATTATTTTTTCCAAATTTGAACTTAGATTGTGTATTTTTCCTAAATGATATGTTATTTTAACAATATCTAACTTTTCTATTTGAGAATATACTTTTTCAAAGCTTTTAAAGACTTGTTTAATATTTTCAATATTGCTTCTAAAATTTGACTCGAAATTTAAATTGTTTAATTCATTTAAATTCAACTTATTTATTTTATCATTACAACTTCTGTAATAATCTTCTAATGAATATAAAAATTCATTTATTTTACTGAAAAAATATTCCTTAAATGATTCATTTCTAGATATTGAATTAAAATATTTCTCATTGTCTGTTTTAATACTTAAATTTGGATTATATTTATTTTTAAAATTTAATATGGTATTTTCGGCACGTTCTTCAAACCAATGATTAGGAAGTTCTAATTCACCAAACCAAAATGATTTAAAACCCTCCATTTCAGGAGAGCTAATGCGTTCAATGATTTCAGATTTTCCCCAGAAAACAATTTCTAAATCAGGATTAGCATTCTCAAATTCTTTCCATTTCTTAATTTTTTCTTCTCTTTTTTTATTCATCTCAATTGGAGCATCAGTTGGAACTACAACTATAATTTTTTTAAGATTATAATCTTTAAAATTGTCTGTAGCATTTTTTACTGATCTTTCAATTTGATTCCATTGACTAGTAGAAAAAGCAGTGGGGAAATATTTAGCTTGCCAACCTATAATTGAATCATCATTTAATTTCCAATAACACTCTAATCCACCATCAGGATTGCCTAAACGAGTGAAATCTACAAATCTAGAATCTTTTTCTTTTCTAGCTAATTGACAAACGAATTCTTCAAATCCATCTCTTTTATCACCATCAATCTCAAGAATATTATTAAAATTAACCATAATATCAAATTTTAGTATTTAAATTTTAATTGAAAATCAATTTATCTATTCAACTATTCGTCAGAACATCCTCAAAATATTAAAAGTTATTCCACACCAAATGCTTTCATAACAGCTTCT
>ENA-OOXJ01002156-OOXJ01002156.1-human-gut-metagenome-genome-assembly--contig:-NODE-2156-length-10587-cov-3.128086_pt1 | contig 10587 bp, 8 predicted proteins | sample MGYA00241587_ERZ501343 | MGnify/ENA primary metagenome ERZ501343 (study PRJEB25962, sample SAMEA2042918) | human gut metagenome | biome: human gut; feature: human-associated habitat; material: faeces...
GGCGCTGGGCGGCTGCGACGTGCCGATACTGGGCATCAACGCCGGGCGGCTGGGCTTTCTGGCCGACGTGGCTCCCGCCGAAATGCCGCCGGCGCTCGACGCACTGCTGGCCGGCGATTACGTCGTGGAACGGCGCACGGTAATCGGCGTGGAAATGGCGGGTGCGCAGCCGGCTGGCTATCCTTTCGCCCTAAACGAGGTGGCTGTGCTGAAACACGACAACTCTTCGCTCATCGGCATCGAGGCACGGGTGGACGGCGAACTGCTGGCCCTCTACATGGCCGACGGCCTCATCGTGTGTACGCCGACGGGCTCTACGGGCTACTCGCTGAGCGTTGGCGGCCCCATCCTGGTGCCGGGCTCGGGCACGCTATGCCTGGCCGCCGTGGCTCCCCACAGCCTGAGCATGCGCCCCGTGGTGCTCAAAGACGACGTCTGTATCGAACTGAAAGTGGAAAGCCGCGGACACCATTTCATGGTGGCCATCGACGGGCGGAGCGAGAGCTTTCCCGAAAAAACGTTCATCACGCTGCGCCGCGCACCCTACCGCGTGGGCGTGGTGAAAATTACGCACAAACGCTTTTTCGACACCCTGCGCGACAAACTGATGTGGGGGCTTGACAAACGGGCATGACGCGAAACAACACATCCGGCGGCCGCAGAACGATGGCAGGCGCCTTGCAAACAGCCCGGTGGTATGGCCGGTCGTGGCGCGGGTTCAGGCGCCAGGCCCTGCTGAACACCGCGCTGGGCCTGCTGCTGGTTGGCGCCGACCTGGCCTTCGTGGGAGCGACAAAGCTGGCCATCGACGCCGCCACAGGCACGCGCCCCGGCTCGGGGCTGCCCGTGTGGCTGGGGCTGCTGGCGGGCATCGCCGTCGTGCAACTGGGCTTGGGATATGCCTCCAAATGGATACAGGCGGTGCTCGGCGCCAAAGCCGTCAACAGCATGCAGCGGCGCCTGTTTGCCCACCTGCTGCACGGACGCTGGGGAGAGCTGCGGACGTTCCACACGGGCGACCTGCTCAACCGCATGGAGAAAGACGTGGCCGTGGCCGTGACGTTCGTCACCGAAAGCCTCCCGGCGCTCGTCACGACGCTGGCGCGCTTCGTCGGCGCCTTTGTGTTTCTTTTTTGGATGGACCGCATGCTGGCCGTCATCGTGGCGCTGGTGCTGCCGCTCTTTGTGGCCGCCAGCCGCCTTTACGTAAAACGCATGCGCCGCCTGACGCACGAGGTGCGCGGCGCCGAAAGCACCATTCAGGCCGCCATGCAGGAAAATCTGCAACACGCCCTGGTGGTCAAGACGCTGCAAAGCGAAGACATGGCCACCGGCCGCCTCGCGCACCTGCAAGATGCGCTGCGCAGCAAGGTGGTGGAACGCACGCGCTACGCCTCCACCTCGTCGACCCTCATGAACGCAGGCTTTGCCACGGGCTATCTCGTCACCTTCGGCTGGGGCGTACTGGCGCTCGCCGGCGGCACCATCACCTACGGAGCGCTCATCGCCTTCGTACAGCTCGTGGGGCAGATCCAAGGCCCCGTGCGCAGCCTTACGCGCTTCGTGTCGGCGTTCATCACGGCCGCTGCTGCCGGCGAACGGCTCATGGAGCTGGAAAAAATTGCCGAAGACGAAAACGAGGAAGCCATGCCGATGGAAAAAAACGTGGGCATACGCTTCGCCAACGTCGACTTTTCCTATACACCCGGCAGCCGCATGGTTCTGCGGCAGTTCAGCTACGACTTTCCTCCCGGCAGCGTCACGGCCATCGTGGGCGAAACCGGCGCCGGCAAGACAACGCTCATACGTCTGCTGCTGGCGCTGGCCGCTCCCGGGCGGGGCGAAGTGAGTCTGTACGGCGGGGGCAGAACGTGCCCCGTCGCTCCCCGCACGCGCTGCAACTTCGCATACGCCCCGCAGGGCAACACGCTGCTGAGCGGCACCATACGCGACAACCTGCGGCTGGCCGCCCCCGATGCCTCCGACGAAGAGATGGCCGGTGCGCTGCGAACGGCCGCGGCCGACTTTGTTTTTGCACTGCCGGGCGGCCTCGACGCGCGCTGCGGCGAAATGGGCGACGGCCTGTCGGAGGGGCAGGCGCAACGCATCGGCATAGCGCGCGCCCTGCTGCGAAAAGCCCCCGTGCTACTACTCGACGAAGTCACCTCCGCGCTCGATCCTGCCACCGAGGAGCGCGTCATCAGCGGCGTCATTGAGGCCAGCCGCGGCCGCACGCTCATCTTCGTAACGCACCGGCCGGCCGTACTGAAATATTGCACGCAAACGCTCCGTTTGGAGAAAAACAGCCGCTGACGGCAGAAAAACAACGCTCACAGCTTGCGGGATAAAAATATATTGCCTACTTTTGCAGCCGAAACACGGGTAAGTGCTGTACGGCCAGCTCCCTTCGAATCCTCCAGGGCTTGACCGCAGCAAAGGTAGCAAGGTTGTAGCGGCGCGATACAGAGAGCTTACCCACCCGCCTCTTTAGCTCAGTTGGCCAGAGCACGTGATTTGTAATCTCGGGGTCGTTGGTTCGAATCCGACAAGAGGCTCAAACGAAGAAGCATCCTGAAAACCTGCCGGCAGGACGGTTTGAGAGATGCGTCTCCCTCCTTATAAAAGCGCAAAGCCGATGCTCAACGACATGGCTTTGCGCTTTTTTGTTACCCTCCGGCAGCCTGCGCCCGAAGCGCGCCCGCAAACCACCTGCAAGCAAGGCCGCCGTAAAAATGCCTCCCGGCCCGTATGAGGGCTACGCCCCGATCACACCACGCTCGCCCCGGCCCTATACTCGTTCGGCGTACAGCCCACCACCTTCTTGAACATACGGCTCAGATGATGCGGATACTGGAAGCCCACCTCGTAGGCAATCTCGCTCACGGTCTTGCCCGTGCCCCGCAGCAAGTCCTTGACGCGGTCCACGACGGCAAGATGGATGCATTCGATGGCCGATTTGCCCGTTTCCTTCTTAATAAGGTCGCCGAAATAGTTGGCCGAAAAGTGGAGCTGGTCGGCACACCACGCCACGGTGGGCAGGCCGATGTGTGCAGGCTTGTCGGAGTCGAAGTAGCCGGCCATCAGATCCTCGAAGCGGGCGAGGACGTCCTTGTTGACAGCCGCGCGCGTGGCAAACTGGCGGTCGTAGAAGCGGAGACAATGGTTGAGCAGCACCTCGATGTTGGACGTGATGATGCAGCGGGTGTGCCTGTCGATGCTGTGGTGCAGCTCCTCGCGTATCTCAGCGAAGCAGTTGAAGACGGTCTGGCGCTCCCGCTCCGACATGTGCAGGGCCTCGTTCACCTCGTAGGAGAAAAAGGTGTATTCCTTCATCTTGCGGGCCAGGCCGGTGCCGCGCAGCAGGTCGGGGTGGAACAGCAGGCAACAGCCTTCGGGGCGGAGCGTTTCGCCGCCGTCGTCGATGCCTGCCACCTGGCCGGGCGCCACAAACACCAGCGTGCCCTCCTCGTAATCGTACCGGCTGCGCCCATAGGTCAGCTTGCCGTGTATCTTCTCTTTCAGGTAGATACCGTAGAAGCCGTAGAGCTTTTTCCTGTGTTTCAACACCTCGACCTCGCGAAAGTCGATAAACGTAACCAGCGGGTTGAGCGTCTCGATGCCCAAGAACTCGTTATAGTCGGGGATGGTGCCAATGTTTAAAATGTCGCCCATATCTCGTTCCCTCCATTATATAAGTTAAATATACTGCCACAAAAATAACCTTTTTCCCCCGATCTTTTTATCAGACGGGAGGCCCCATCTGTAAAATGGGTGCAACATTCCGCAATTTGTGTTACCCCGCCGGGCCGTCGCCCATGCCGGCCGGTGCCCTTCGGTGAAATGGGTGCTTCAATCCGTAATCTGTGTATGGCCAGGCGAAGCGTTTCGCCCTACCTTTGCAAAGGCTGATGCGGGCTGCGCCCGGCCATCCGAGCCAGGCCACACCGGCGCTCACAGCCGCAGCCCCAGCACCGCATAAAAGGAAATCCCCGATGAGAATGACAATCAATACCTGTCTGCTTATGGCAATTTTATCTTTCGGCAGTTGCGACAAGCATACGGCTTCGCCCTGCGTTCCCTCGCAGGATGGGAACCACTCCATCGCCACGACAACGCAGCACCTCACCACCCGCAGCACCATCGCCGACGTTTTGGCGCATCCCGCCTTCAAGGGGTTCAGCAGCTACATCCTGCCTCTGGAATGGGGATACGACGCAGACATGCCTCTCTCGGACGTGGAGCGGCTGCTCCCCTACCATAATTATATTGACGCGGAGCGCTGCGTGGGCTACATCAACCAAATGATCGACTCGGTGGTGGCCGGGCGAAAAATATTCTACGACCTCGGGCGCAAGGACGCCGGGCTGTTCTTCTTTCGCGGACGGCCGGGCGCGCCGTTTGCGGTCATCTGTCCCGGAGGCGGCTTCTCGTACGTCGGCTCCATCCACGAGGGCTTTCCCCATGCCCTGGCGCTGAGCCGGAAAGGCTACAATGCATTCGTCATCCAATACCAAACGGGCAGCGCGCAGGCGGCCCTCGAAGATCTGGCGGCAGGTATTTGGTGCATCTTCCGTCATGCCGCAGAGCTGCAAGTCGACACGGCGGGCTACTCCGTCTGGGGCAGCTCGGCAGGGGCCCGCATGGCAGCATACCTCGGTTCCTACGGCACGGCAGCTTTCGGAGCAACCCCGCTTCCCCGCCCCGCCACGGTGGTGATGGCCTACACGGGGCATAGCGAATACACCCGGCAAGACCCGCCAACCTATTCGGTGGTCGGCTCAAACGACGGCATCGCCAACCCCGCCACGATGCGCCGCCGCACCGAAGCCCTGCAAGCCGCAGGCATCCCCGCGGAGTTTCACCTCTACCAAGGCCTCCGCCACGGCTTCGGGCTGGGCATCGGGACGAGCGCCGAAGGCTGGACAGACGGCGCCGTACGCTTCTGGGAAGAAAACAGATAACGGGAGCCCCGCGGCAAACGGCCCGTGAACGAACAGGCCCCGCCGGCTCAGCCTGCATCAAGAAAACGAAACTACTAAACAACAAAACAATCAAAGAATATGGATACAGTAACATTGAGAAACGGCGTCGAAATGCCCATTCTGGGCTATGGCGTCTACCAGGTATCGCCGTCGGAATGCGAGCGGTGCGTAAAGGATGCCATCAGCGTGGGTTACCACCTCATCGACACGGCGCAAGCATACGGCAACGAGCAAAACGTGGGCAACGCCCTGAGGGGCTGCGGCGTACCCCGCGAGCAGCTGTTCGTCGTAACGAAAGTATGGATAGCCAACGCCGGCTACGAACGGGCCAAGGCCAGCATCGACGAGTCGCTCCGCCGCTTGCAGACCAGCTACATCGACCTGCTCCTCATTCACCAGCCGTTCAGCGACTACTACGGCACGTGGCGAGCCATGGAAGAGGCGTACCGGGCCGGCAAGCTCCGCGCCATCGGCGTGTCGAACTTCTACCCCGACCGCTTCATCGACCTCTGCGAGTTCAGCGAGATACCGCCCATGGTCAACCAGGTGGAGACCCACGTGTTCAACCAGCAGATTGAGGCGCAGCAGATTATGGAGCAGTACGGCGCACACATCATGGCGTGGGGCCCGTTTGCCGAGGGGCGCAACAACCTCTTCAGCAACGCCACGCTCGTAGCCCTCGGCGCCAAGTACGGCAAGAGCGCGGCACAAATCGCCCTGCGCTACCTCGTCCAGCGCGGCGTCGTTGTCATCCCCAAGTCGGTGCGCAAGGAGCGCATGGAGCAAAACATCGACGTGTTCGGCTTCGCGCTGAGCGACGACGACATGCAGGCCATCCGCCAGCTCGACCTGGGCCACAGCCTGTTCTTCTCCCACTACGACCCGCAGACGGTGAAATGGCTTTGCAGCTATGGAAAGAGCAAATGACGGCCGCAGGCTGAAGTGTTGCTCGTAAACGGAAAACATACGTACCAACTTTATCAGATAATCCGCGCATGAAAAAAACATTTCGCTCCACGCGGCTTTTCACCCGCCCGAGCGGAGCGGCAAGCTCTTTTTGCTCCCGCCTGCTCAAAACATTCCCGGCGCTTTGCCTGCTGTTCGCCACGGCAATGCCGGCGACCTGCGAGAGCGCGGAGAGCAGCCTGCCAACCGGCCCCATCGGCGAAGCTCCCGCCGCCGACGACCCCGATGCGGAACGCATCTATCTGTGGCCCGAGGGAAACATGCCGGCCGTGACCCGCTACACCGTGAACAACGGCAGCTACCAGGACGACCCCGACTTCCGCCCCTATATAATATGGTATCCCGTGCCCGACAGCGTGGAGGTGAAAGGAGCCGTGATGGTATGCCCCGGCGGCGCGTTCATGTTTCGCAGCGGAAACGAGGGCACGCCCGTGGCAGAGCGACTGGCAGCGCTGGGCTGGCAGAGCTTCGTGGTGAACTACCGCGTGCGCCCATATACGATGGAAGAAGGCAGTCTTGACCTGGCACGCGCCATCCGCTACGTCCGCAGCCACGCCGCCCGCTATGGCATCGCCCCCGACTGTATCGCCTCGGTAGGCTTTTCCGCAGGCGGCATCCTTTGCGGCGACGAGGCGCTCCACTTCGACAGACTGGTGAACGGCACGGCGCTGGACGGCAGCTACGCTCCCGATGCGCTCGACGAGGTGTCGGCCGACGTATGCGCCATCGGTATGATCTACTCGTTCTACGGGCGGCTGAGCGTGTCGAACAACAACGTGGACGACCTGCGTGCCGGCGCCATTCCCCCGACATTCTACACCTATGGCACGCGCGACCCCTTCTACCAGCAGTTCGTCGCCAACGCCGGCGCTGCCCGTGCAGCCGGCGTGCAGGTGGAGGAACACGTGCTGGAAGGCTGGCCACACGGCTTCGGTGCGCAGGGCGAATGGACCACGTGGTTCGACCGTTTCCTCACGCAGGTCACGCTGCACCGATGATGCCAAACGCCGAACGACGAGACAAAACCAACAAAGAACCAACCAAAAACGAAACACAGATGAACTCACTGAAAAAACTCCTCCTCGCTGCCGCCCTGCTCATGAGCGGCGCGTGCGTGGTGAACGCACAGGAGAAAACAACGACCGCCGGCGTGCCCGTGGTCGAGCTGAACAACGGCGTGGAGATGCCCCGCTTCGGACTGGGCACCTTCTTGCAAGGCTCCAACGAGGTGTGCAAGCAGTCGTGCCTCACCGCCCTGCGCACGGGCTACCGCCACATCGACACCGCCCATGCCTACAACGACGAGGAAGGCGTGGGACAGGCCGTCAAGGAGAGCGGCATCCCCCGCAGCGAGATATGGATCACCAGCAAGCTCTGGCCTACTGAATACGGCGAGGGCAAGACGCTCCGGGCCATCGACGCAATGCTCGACCGCACGGCAGCTCGACTACATCGACCTGCTCTACGTCCACCAGCCCGTAGGCGACTATCTCGGTGCGTGGCGCGACATGGAAAAGGCCGTAAAGATGGGCAAGGTGCGCGCCCTCGGCATCAGCAACTTCGACACCAGCGACGAGGCGTTCGACGAGATTATGGAAAAGGCCACCATCAAGCCCGCCGTGCTCCAAATGGAGTGTCACCCCTACGCCCAGCGCGTGGCGGTGCGCTGGGAAGGCCGCCGAGAATGGCATCCAGGTGGAGTGCTGGTATCCGCTGGGCGGTGCCCAGAGCCAGGGCCTGCTGCTGCGCGACCCCGTCATCAAGCAGATAGCCCGGGCGCACGGCAAGACGCCCGCCCAAGTCATCCTGCGCTGGCACATCCAGGAGGGTTTCTCCGTCATCCCCGGCGCCACCAACCCCGACTACATCAAGGAGAACATCCAAATTTTCGACTTCACCCTTACCGACGCCGAGATGCAGCAAATACGCTCGCTCAACAAGGAGCAGCGCATCTTCAACGCCACGCTCGACGACGTGAAGCGGATGGTCTGGGGAAACAAGGCAATTGAGAATTGATAATGGACAATTGACAATTATCAGTTCTCATTCCCCAATTATCAATTCTCAAATATCCATTATCAATTCTTCATTATCATGAGACACATCATTTCAACGCTCTTTCTCGCCCTCGTCGTAGCGATGCTCGCATCGTGCGGAAACAGCGGCGAACAGGCAGCGGCAGAGCAAGACCGCTACCACATCAACCGTTCCGACACCTCCACCATCAAAAAAGCCCATAAAAGCGTGCTCATCCTCTCCGGCAGCCCGCGCCGCGGGGGAAACACCGACCTGCTCTGCGATGAGTTTGCCCGCGGGGCCAAGGCTGCGGGCGCGCAGGTGGAAAAGATATTCGTGAGCGACTACGACATCCGCTTCTTCCAGGAAGCCGACGAGCGCCACGTGGCCGACAGTGCCGACGTGGCCACCGACGACGCGCCAACCATCGTGCGCAAGATGCTCGATGCCGACATTATCGTGCTTTCCAGCCCTGTCTACTTCATGAACATCGACGGGCAGATGAAAACGCTCATCGACCGCACCTACTCACACTACACCGACTTGAAAAACAAGGAGTTTTACTACATCACCGCCTGTGCCGACAATGCCGAGAGCACGGCCGACTATGCCATCGCCGCCTTCCGCGGCTTCGTTATGTGCCTGCCCAACCCCACCGAGCGGGGCATGGTGAAAGCCATCGGACTGGGGCGGAAAGGCAGCGTCAAAGGCACAGCGTTTATGCAGCAGGCGTATGAACTGGGAACAGGAGTCTGACGTATGAAATACAGGAACTTTGGACGCAGCGGCCTCCGCGTCTCGGCCGTGGGGCTGGGCTGCATGGGCATGAGCCACACCTATGGACAAACGGCCGACAAGCGGGAAATGACCGAACTGCTGGCCCGGGCGGTCGACTTGGGCTACACGCTGTTCGACACGGCCGAGAGCTACGGCACAGCCGCCGACCCGCACGACAACGAGCACCTCGTGGGCGACGCCCTGCGCCCCTACCGCGACCGTGTGGTGCTCGCCACGAAGTTTGGCATCGCGATGGACCGCAGCGTGCCTTGGCCGTGGCCCGTTCTGGCCGACTCGTCTCCCCAAACCATACGCAGCGCCGTGGAAGGTTCGCTCCAACGCCTGCATACCGACCACATCGACCTTTACATCCAGCACCGCATCGACCCCAATGTGGAGCCGGAGACGGTGGCGCAGACTATGGCGGAACTTATCCGGGAGGGCAAAATATTGCATTGGGGCATCTCCGAGGCCGACGAAGCCTACCTGCGCCGGGCACACAAGGTATGCCCCGTTGCCGCCGTGCAAAACCGCTATTCGATGATGGCGCGCTGGCACGAGTCGCTGTTTCCCGTGCTCGATGAGCTGGGCGTGGGGCTGATGGCGTTCTCTCCGCTCGCCAACGGCCTACTCTCCGCGTGCTACAACGCGCAGACCCGGTTCGACGCTCAGACCGACTTCCGCAGCACGATGCCTCAGTTCTCGGCCGAAAGCTTCGAGAAAAACCGCCACCTGTTCGCCCTCGTCAACCGCCTGGCCGACGCGCACCACGCCACGCCCGCACAGGTCTCCCTGGCGTGGATGCTTTGCAAAAAGCCGTGGATCGTTCCCATCCCCGGCACACGCCGGCCCGACCGCTTGCAGGAGAACGCGGCGGCGGCCGACATCGCGCTGACCGAAGAAGAGGTGGAACAGATAGACCGGACGCTGGACGCGATGCCCATGTCGGGCGTGTATGGCGGCACAAAAGCAGCAACAGCTTAAACACAAAAGCATGAACATTTCGACAAAGAGAAAGCAGAGCAAAGCTTGCTCCGGCTATGCCGGGCACAAGAAAGGCCGCACGAGGGGCAAACGCATTCATTGCATCTTCCTGCTCACCCTGCTGGCCTTGTGCGCAGGCTGTGGCGGCGCGCGGCCCGGAGCGCCCGGAGAGGCAGCAGCCAACAGCATCCTGGCCATCCGCGAGCAAGGCAGTTTCATGGTTGGCGGCTCGGTAAAGACGGAGCCGGGCACCTACAACACGCACCAGCCGCTGAAGGCAGACGGCCAGACCCTGCACGGCGACCACGCCTACGTGTCGTACCAAATCCCGGTGGGCGCCCGCAAGAACCCGCTTGTCTTCCTGCACGGGGCAGGGCAATCGGCCAAGACGTGGGAAAGCACGCCCGACGGCCGCGAGGGCTTTTCCACGCTCTTCCTGCGCCGTGACTTCGGCGTCTACCTGATAGACCAGCCACGCCGGGGCCGCGCCGGACGCAGCACGGTGGACGAAACCATCAAAGCCACGGCCGACGACCAGTTCTGGTTCGAAAACTTCCGCATGGGCATCTGGCCAAAGCTTTACGACGGCAGCCAGTTTCCACAGTCGGCCGAAGCGCTGGACCAGTTTTTCCGCCAAATCACGCCCAACACGGGCGCCTACGACGAAGAGCTGATTGCAGCCGACGTGGCAGCCCTGATGGAGAAGATTGGCGGCGGCATCCTCGTCACCCATTCACAAGGCGGCGGACCGGGTTGGCATACTGCCATCAAAAGTGACAAGGTACGTGCTATTGTTTCCTACGAACCGGGCAGCGGCTTTGTCTTTCCCGAAGGTGAAACTCCCGAACCGTTACAGACCATC
>ENA-OOXJ01002157-OOXJ01002157.1-human-gut-metagenome-genome-assembly--contig:-NODE-2157-length-10578-cov-4.244987_pt1 | contig 10578 bp, 5 predicted proteins | sample MGYA00241587_ERZ501343 | MGnify/ENA primary metagenome ERZ501343 (study PRJEB25962, sample SAMEA2042918) | human gut metagenome | biome: human gut; feature: human-associated habitat; material: faeces...
GCGGGCGCCCCCGCCGGCTGGCTCACAGAGGAAAGGGAGCTGGCCCTGTGGCACCTGCTCTACTCCGTGTCCGACCCCGCCGAGCTCGAAAAAGGCCTGCGCACCTTTGCCGCAAAACACGGACTCGACGTCGAGGCCACGGCCGAAGCCTTCCGCCGCACGCCGCCCTTTGCCCGCGACTACGGCAGCCTTTCGGCCAAAGCCATCGGGAAGCTCCTGCCCCTCATGCGCCGCGGACACCACTGGCAGACCGACGCCATCGACAGCGCCACACGCTGCCGCATTGAAGCCCCGGCAGCTGCCGACGGCTCCCCCCTGCCCGAGAAAGCCGCGGAAGCCCTTGGCATGCTGAAAACCGCGGACGACTTTCAGGGTCTGCCCACATGGCTGGCCTGCTACGCCGTTTACGGCCGCCATAGCGAGGCTGGCGACTCGGAGCGGTGGACCTCGCCCGACGACATCGACCGCTTTCTGGCCGGCTGGCGACAGCACGCCCTGCGCAACCCCACCGTTGAAACCACGCTGCTCGAAACGCTGCGCGTTGTGCGCGACGTGTGGCGGCAGGAGGGCCACATCGACGAAATACACGTGGAGACCGCCCGCGAGATGAAGCTCACCGCCAAGGAACGGAAAGACCGCACCACGGCTATCCTCGAAAACGAACGCACCAACCTGCGCATCAAGGCCCTGCTCACGGCGTTTATGAACCCCGAGTTTGAGGTGGAGAACGTGCGCCCCTTCTCGCCCAACCAGCAGACGCTGCTGCGCATCTTCGAAGAGGCCGCGCTGGCCGGCGAAAAAGAGCTGCCTGCCGACATCGCGGAAACGCTGCGAAAGTTCAACGAGAGCGACGCCGCCAAACGCCCCTCGAAGGCCGAAATCATGCGCTACCGCCTCTGGCTCGAACAGCGCTACTGCTCGCCCTACACGGGAACCGTCATCCCGCTGGGCAAACTCTTCACCCCGGCCTATCAGATAGAACACATCATCCCGCAGGCGCGCTACTTCGACGACTCGCTGAGCAACAAGGTGATCTGCGAAGCCGAAGTGAACCAACTGAAAGGGGCAAGGCTGGCTTACGAATTCATCCGAGAGTGCGCAGGGCAGAAAGTGACACTCTCGGGCGGAGGCGTCGTGACCATTTCCACGACGACAGCCTACGAAGCCTTCGTCAAAGAGCATTATGCCGCCCTCAAAGGCAAGCAGCGGAAGCTCCTCATGGACGACATCCCCGACGGCTTCATCCAGCGTCAGCTCAACGACACGCGCTACATCACGCGCACCATTCTGTCGCTCCTTTCGCGCATCGTACGCGCCGAGGGTGAAAGCGAAGCCACCTCGCGCCGCGTCGTGAGCACCACCGGCGGCGTAACCGACCGCCTGAAAAAAGACTGGGGCATACACGACGCCTGGAACCGCCTCATCCTGCCCCGCTTTGTCAGGATGAACGAAATGACACATTCGGAGCTCTACACCACACGCACCGCCGGCGGGCATCTCATCCCCCACATGCCGCTCGAACAGCAGCGGAGCTTCAGCTTTAAACGCATCGACCACCGCCATCACGCCATGGACGCCATCGTTACGGCCTGTGCCACACGCAGCATGGTGAACTACCTGAACAACGAATCGGCCCGCAAGGGAGAGGAAGTGACGAGAAAAGAACAGCAACGCCGCTTGTGCGAAAAAGTGTGGGACGCGCGTACGGGCAAATACAGCTGGCGCGTGAAAAAGCCGTGGGAAACGTTCACGAAGGACCTCAAGGAAACGCTCGAGGGCATCGTCGTGAGCTTCAAGCAGAAAAGGCGCGTGCTGACGAAAGCCACCAACCGCTACCAGCACTACAACGAAGAGGGAAAAAAGGTGATGACGCCACAGACGAAGGGCGACCGGCGCGTCGTGCGCAAACCTCTGCACCAAGACACCGTCTACGGCGAAGTGAACCTGCGGAAAACGAAAACCGTCCCCCTGCGGACGGCCATGGAAAACCCAAAGAACATCGTCGACAAGGACCTGAAACACAAGTTGCAGGAGCTCATACGCCGCGGCTTCGGCAGAAAAGCCATCGAGCAATACTTCGCCGCCAACCGGGAAGCCTGGCACGAGGTGGACCTGAAGCACATCGCCGTCTACTACTTTACCAAAGACACCAAAGACCGCTACTTCGCCACGCGGAAAGCCCTCGACAAAAGCTTCGACCGGAAGAAAATCAAAGAACACATCACCGACACGGGCATACAGCAAATCCTGCTCCGCTACCTGGACGCCATGGGCGGCGACCCGGACACGGCCTTCAGCCCCGAGGGCATCGAACGCTTGAACCGCGACATCACCCTCTACAACAACGGGAGGAAACACCAGCCCATCCGCAAGGTGCGCTTGTATGAAAAGGGGGAGAGATTTGCCGTCGGAGCCAAGGGGAACAAAGCGGACAAATTCGTCGAAACCGCCAAGGGAACCAACCTCTACTATGCCATCTACGAAACGCGGACGACCGACCCGCAGAGCGGGAAAACCGTTTGCAAACGCTCGTATGCCACCATACCGCTCCGAACCGTCGTCGAACGCCTGAAACAAGGCCTGCCGCCCGCCCCCGAAAACGACAAAGGGCAGCGCCCCACGTTTGTGCTATCGCCGGACGACCTGGTATATCTGCCCACAGCGGAAGAAACCGCATGCGGCGTCATCAGGCAGCCGCTGGATCGTGAAAGAATCTATAAAGTTGTTTCTTCTGAAAATGTCAAATGCTACTTCATACCACATTACATCGCAAAAACTATTGTTGATGGGAAAGAATATGAAAGCCATAACAAAATAGCAAAAACAGATAAGAAAGAAATGATAAAAGAGAGCTGCATCCCCCTTAAAGTGGACCGTCTGGGGAACATCCTCGGCTTTAAGAACGAATGCATACCGGAAGAACGCCCATGCAACGAGCAAAACCATGATTAAGAAAACCTTATATTTCGGCAACCCGGCCTATCTCTCCCTGCGCAGCGGGCAGCTGGTTATCAAACCCGCCGGCAGCGGGCAGGCCGGGGGCGACCACGACCATGAAAAGCCACCGGGCGAAACCACACGGCCGATTGAAGACCTGGGGGTGGTCGTCTTAGACCATCCGCAAATCACCATCACCGCAGGAGCCGTCCAGGCGCTGCTCGAAAACAACTGTGCCGTCATCACGTGCGACCGCAAGCGAATGCCCGTCGGCCTGCTGCTACCGCTTTACGGCAACACTACGCAGAACGAACGCTTCCGCCGCCAGCTCGACGCCTCGCTCCCACTGCGCAAGCAGCTTTGGCAGCAAACCGTTCAAGCCAAAATCGCCAATCAGGCCACAGCCCTCACCGCCTGCACCGGTGCCGAAACGAAATGCATGCGCACATGGGCATCCGACGTGCGCAGCGGCGACCCCGACAATCTGGAAGCACGAGCCGCAGCCTATTACTGGAAAAATTTTTTCCCGGACGTCCCCCTCTTCACCCGCGATCGCGACGGCATGCCGCCCAACCACCTGCTCAACTACGGCTATGCCATCCTCCGGGCCGTCATAGCCCGGGGACTCGTAGGCAGCGGCCTGCTACCCACCCTGGGCATTCACCATCACAACCGCTACAACGCATACTGCCTGGCCGACGACATCATGGAGCCCTACCGCCCCTTCGTCGATCGCCTCGTCTTTCAGATATGCAAAGAGCACGGAGCCGACGCACCTTTGGATAAAAGCATCAAAGCCATACTGCTTACTGTTCCCACAATCGAAGTAAACATAAGCGGAAAACGCAGTCCGCTGATGGTAGCCGCCAGCCAAACCACGGCTTCGCTTCACAAATGCTTCGCCGGAGAGCTGCGCCGCATAGCCTACCCCGAACTGTAAAATCCAACCAAACATGGACCGTTTCAGCGAATATCGCATTATGTGGATACTGGTGTTGTTCGACTTACCGACCGAAACAAAGAAAGACAAGAAAGCCTACGTAGACTTTCGAAAAAACCTGCAACGCGACGGTTTCACCATGTTCCAGTTTTCCATCTATCTACGGCATTGTGCCAGTAGCGAAAACGCAGCAGTCCACATCAAGCGCGTGAAAGCGTTCCTCCCCGATTACGGAAAAGTAGGCATCCTTTGCATCACAGACAAACAATTCAGCCAGATAGAACTGTTCTACGGAAAGAAAATGCAAAGCGTATGCGCCCCGGGCCAGCAATTGGAACTCTTCTAAACAAAAGGATCCCGCCTTTGTTGAGGCGGGATCCTCGTTAGGAACTTCCTTTTTTCTTTTCTATCTTTCTTCACAATTCATTGGAACAAAGCAAAATACTCAAATCAAGCTGTTCCTAATGGAGCAAAGATACTAATTTGAAAGCAAATCACAACTGTCGGGTTATTTCGGCCCCTCGGGGGCGGGCTGTTCCTAATGGAGCAAAGATACTAATTTGAAAGCAAATCACAACGGGACAACCTCATTCGGGGGCGGGCAAAAAGCTGTTCCTAATGGAGCAAAGATACTAATTTGAAAGCAAATCACAACGGGAGGGCTCTTGCGAAGCGGAAGCGGACGGCTGTTCCTAATGGAGCAAAGATACTAATTTGAAAGCAAATCACAACCGTAGGGCGATGTCGGCGGGGGGCGGGCAAGCTGTTCCTAATGGAGCAAAGATACTAATTTGAAAGCAAATCACAACCAACTGGTCACCCCTTTTTTGTTTCCTTTGGCTGTTCCTAATGGAGCAAAGATACTAATTTGAAAGCAAATCACAACAAGGCAGACGTCCGTTCCGCTACCTCGTCCGCTGTTCCTAATGGAGCAAAGATACTAATTTGAAAGCAAATCACAACGCGTGCCTCCTGCCGGCTGCTCACGGGCCAGCTGTTCCTAATGGAGCAAAGATACTAATTTGAAAGCAAATCACAACTGTTCCCCATCGTTCGTCCCATATACCTACGCTGTTCCTAATGGAGCAAAGATACTAATTTGAAAGCAAATCACAACATAGAGGGGACGCTGCAAAGCTGTCCCGCGGCTGTTCCTAATGGAGCAAAGATACTAATTTGAAAGCAAATCACAACCCTCGTATAGACTGGGAGGTAGGCAAGGGGGCTGTTCCTAATGGAGCAAAGATACTAATTTGAAAGCAAATCACAACGTTATATAGAGGCTATTCTCTCGCATTTTGCTGTTCCTAATGGAGCAAAGATACTAATTTGAAAGCAAATCACAACCGACGGACACCCCTGCCCGCCGTCCCTCCGGCTGTTCCTAATGGAGCAAAGATACTAATTTGAAAGCAAATCACAACAGCGCGACGGGTGGGCCCCGCCGTGCGGAGGCTGTTCCTAATGGAGCAAAGATACTAATTTGAAAGCAAATCACAACTCCGGCTGTCGATTAACTTCTATGGGTTTGCTGTTCCTAATGGAGCAAAGATACTAATTTGAAAGCAAATCACAACTTAGGAATGACGTAGCCCATCGAACCGAAAGCTGTTCCTAATGGAGCAAAGATACTAATTTGAAAGCAAATCACAACGAGGTTCTCCTTGAACGGTATCCGTTACTGGCTGTTCCTAATGGAGCAAAGATACTAATTTGAAAGCAAATCACAACCATTGACATATCAGCAACAACGTGACCTTGGCTGTTCCTAATGGAGCAAAGATACTAATTTGAAAGCAAATCACAACAGCCCGCTGGCCGCGCTGTCGGGGCTGACGCTGTTCCTAATGGAGCAAAGATACTAATTTGAAAGCAAATCACAACAGATGGCAAACCTGGGTAATCTGTTTTTCGCTGTTCCTAATGGAGCAAAGATACTAATTTGAAAGCAAATCACAACAGGTCATTTCCAAGTAAGCACGGGGGATGGGCTGTTCCTAATGGAGCAAAGATACTAATTTGAAAGCAAATCACAACGCGCCCGGGCGGTCGGACGCCGCACAAACGGCTGTTCCTAATGGAGCAAAGATACTAATTTGAAAGCAAATCACAACGCAACGAGATGAAGCACACGCGCGAAAGGCGCTGTTCCTAATGGAGCAAAGATACTAATTTGAAAGCAAATCACAACGCGGGCGGCCTCTATCTCTTTGTTGAGCTTGCTGTTCCTAATGGAGCAAAGATACTAATTTGAAAGCAAATCACAACCACGGCGCAGTGCGCCGCGCGTGCCGCGCCGCTGTTCCTAATGAAGCAAAGATACTCATTTGACAGCAAATCACAATATGCGTAAAGTGTTAGTTATTTGTGATTAGGCTGTTCCTAATGATGCAAAAGAAGTGGTTGCCACTGCTGAATTATCCATATCAGAATTGTTTATAGTTGGCGGGGGCTTCCATTTTATAAGGAGGTGAACCCGCTGTTGGCATATCTCGTTTGTTTTTTTGCACCCTGAGTAAGGCGGAAGGGCGCGGTTCTTAAACGGGGGGGCGCTGTAAGCATTTCCCGCCATTTTGCGAGGTGGGCATGGACGTAAAACGCTGAGCCGACGGCCGTAAGGTTTGGCTCGCACGGCCGAAGATGAGAACGGGAGACCGCAAGATAAAGAGAAAAAGCATGACGAGAAGAAAGAGCAAGGAGAAAGAGAATGGGCTCTTCGCCGATGGGCTCTCTGCGAGGGAGCACATGGCGGGGCTTATGGCGTGGATGAGCGAAGGGCTCTACGAAAAGGAGCACATCATGGCTGTGGCGCTGCTGGCGGCCATAGCCGGCGAGAGCCTGTTCCTGCTTGGGCCGCCGGGAACGGCCAAGAGCATGGTGGCCCGCAGGCTGAAACTCATTTTCAAAGGGGCGAAGTCTTTTGAATATCTGATGTCGCGATTTTCATCGCCCGATGAAATCTTTGGCCCCGTGTCGATCGCGAAACTCAAAAACGAGGACAGGTATGAACGCCTTGTTGATGGCTATTTGCCAGATGCCGAAGTGGTTTTCCTCGACGAGATATGGAAGGCGGGCCCCGCCATACAGAACGCTTTGCTCACGGCTGTGAACGAGCGCGTGTTTAAAAACGGTTCGCAGACCTTGCGGCTCCCCATGAAAGTCCTCGTAGCGGCCAGCAACGAGCTGCCGGCCGAGGACGAGGGGCTCGAAGCTCTGTGGGACCGTTTTCTCGTGCGCATGGTGTCGGGCTGCATCAGAAATGAAAAGACGTTCTACAAAATGGTGAGAAGCAATGCCCCCGGAGAACCGACAATACCCAACAGCTACCTCATTGATGATGCGTTGTTCGAGAAATGGGGGGCGGCCATCCGCGAGGTGGAGATAACCGACGAGGTGTGTCGGCTCGTTGCCCATGTCCGTAAACGGCTGGCTGAGCTGCAAAAACAAGAGGAAAGCGCTGCGTTGGATTTTTACGTCTCGGACCGGCGCTGGAAGAAGATTTTTCACCTCATGCAAACCTCGGCTTTCCTAAACGGGAGAAGCGCCACCGACGCCACCGACTGCACGCTGCTTTTCCATTGCCTATGGAACAGGGCAGACGCCATTCCGGCCGTGCTCGACGCCGTGTGCTCGGCCATTACTGCCCGCTTGGATGAGAACATAGCGCAAAACGTAAAGGCCCTGGACAAGCTTATTTCTCTATTCTCTACCAACGTGCAACACAACCGCGCGGGCATGGATGGCGCAGAGGACGATTACGTTGTGATGAACCATTTCTATTATATCGTAGAAGGCTTCAACCAAGGACCGTGTCTGTTTGCCCGTTTCGACTACAACCACGTTGACGCCCAAAGGCCTGCTGACGGCATTCTATACTACGAGGAGAAAAGCAAAAACTGGATGATCCATGCCATCTATACGGAGGCTCCTTTCGCTTGCAGGGTGACGGGCGGGAAAATTACAAAGGTGAAGCTTCAAAAATGCAGGGATGGCATCATGGTGGACGGCACTCCTTACTTATTCAAGAAGAAAGACGGGGCAGAGCCGGGCGCAACACGTGCAGCAACGTCTTCGGCAGATGCCGACACGCTGTTTGCCGAGTACGTCGCTATGCAAGACGAGTTCGAGCGGCTTAAAGGGCTGTTTACCTCCGGTTGCAATCTGTTTGTTTCCGACGACGACATTAACTTGATTGGCAAACAGCTGAGCAAGACCGGGAAAGCCTTAAAAGACTTGGGCGTCAAGCTGCGAAACACGAAGCTTTTGATGATGCGCTGATGGAAAAGGGAGAGTATATCGACTCGAAGGTGGCTGTCTACAGCGAAGCGTTCGACTTCTACATGGATTGCGGACAGATGCCCGACGTTGTGCCCGACGGCGACCTCCTGGGCGGGTATATGAAATCGGTGATAGACGCCAATCCGCAGCTGGACCGCGGAGATGCCACCTGGAAAGAAGTGCTGAAAGACGACCTGCTGGCATTCTTGTCGGCGCTCCTTGGCGAATTTTTCCATATGGAGCAGGCTCTTCAGAAAGAAAGGGCTTTTATCGAGCGGTTTCAAAAAGCTGATATCAGGGAGCAGCGCGGTTTGTGGCCCGCGGTGTATAAGCACGTAAAGAATGACTACCCTCCGGCAGAAGTGAACGTGGATGGCTACGTTGAGCAGTTCGAAGAAAACGAAGCGCAAGACGTCATTGACGCCTTGACCGGCGACTGGAAGAAGGCTGCCGAAAAACGCACGAACAAGAAGAAAGCGCAACTGCTTGAACTGAACAAGGATAAATGGGAACGCCACATGCGCAAATGGGGACGCAGCGATTACGAGCAGCGGAAGAAAACGGAGCAAATGTTCTACCGTTACCCTGCCTTGCAGGAGATTGTGCGTATCATCGGGCGCGAGCAGCCACAACGCAAAGACGAGAAAGACGACATTGTATGCAGGTACATGCCTACTGTTCTCTCCCACCCGTCGGCTACAAAAGAAGTTGAGCAGATTGCCGTGGGCAATGAGCTGTCGCTTGTCGTTCCCACAGAAATCGCCACGCTGGCCGAGCCGGCCACGGAAATGATATTTTTCAAGAAGTTTGCTGAGCACCAGTTGCAAATCTTTTGGGGCAAGCCGCCGACGGGCGCCGCGAGCAAGCAGGTGCAGGAGCATCTGCGAAAGCCACGCCTTGAAAAGGGGCCAATCGTTGTGAGCATCGACACGAGCGGGTCTATGGCGGGGCAACCGGAGAGGCTTGCCCACAGCCTGCTGATGCAGCTGCTCCGCCTGGCCAGGAAGCAACACCGCAAGTGCTTTGTCATCACGTTCGCGGTGCGAGCCAAGGCGTTGGAGCTGACCCGGCCGGCCCATTGGAGATTACTGAAAAGATTTCTGGAAAAGGAGTTCTGCGGCGGTACGTGTGGCGAAGAGATGCTGGCTGCAGCGCTTGACGCACTGCAAACGAAAGATTTTTGCATGGCGGATGTACTGATCGTCAGCGATTTTGAGTTTCCACTGCCAACAGAGAAAACAAACATGCGCATGAAGGCGGAGCACGCCAAAGGCACAAGATTCTACGGGTTGCAGATTGGCCACTTGGAAAACCCGTATGAAAAAGTGTTGGATAAAATATGGAAAATCAAGTATGACTAAGGACGGGCAGTTTTTCATAAATGAGAAGATGAGGCTCCATTCGCGTTACTTCTGTCTGTCGATGTACAAAGTGGACTACGACGTCATGCAGCATGAGGCTGCTTTCTCGAAGCCCGGCCGGGAAGTATATTCGGAGTCGGGCGTTTGCTCGATTATCGCGGAGTTTGATGGCCGCTGTCTCGAAGTGTTTTATTCCGAGAAGACCTGTTGGGATAACAAACGCCTACAATCGTGGTTGCGCAAGCTGCTCAAAGAGAAGATAACGGAGACAGCAAAACGTGTACTTCCGGCCCGCCTCCACTATTGGGGGGAAAAGAAAAAGCTGAAAGCCAAAAGCGTAAGCGTGAGCGCTCTCCGCAAAAACACATTGGGGTGCTGCTCTATGGACGGGTGCATAAAGCTAAGCCCCAAGATATTGCTCATGCCTGAGAAATACACCGACTCTGTCATCCTGCACGAACTGGCCCATTTAAAGCACCCCCACCACCGCAAGCCGTTTTGGGATTTCCTGTCGCAGCTCCTGGGAGAGGACGCCAGACGACAGAAAGTCGGGATGGACGTAGACATGAGCAAATACTGGTGCTACATGAACTACATCATGAAATAAACACCTTCCGTTTTCTTGGAGCAGCTCTAAACTTTCGGGGTACTCCGAAAAACCTTGCCGCCGGGGTTACGCACCGGGCCGCGCTCCTGTCAAAAAGAAAATGTGCACAGTGGAATGAATGTGGAATTTTCTATATAGCGACTTCCCGCGCCAAACGCTTGCCCGGAAAAGCAGACACCCCGGCGCTGCGGTGCGTCGGGGTGTCTTTTTTTCGGGAGCTCCCGGGGCGGGCGGTAAGGGCCGCCCGGGAGGGAGGGGATTTACTTCACAAACACTTTCTGCGTGCCGTGGATGTAGACGCCAGAGGTGGCGGGGCGACCGTTGAGGCGGCGTCCGCTCAGGTCGTACCACGGTGCGTCGGCAGCGGGATCGGCGGTGGGAGCACCGTTGATGCCGGTAGACGTGTCGCTGAACGTGTAGGCCAGCGCGCCCACTACGCCGCTACCCATGATGGT
>ENA-OOXJ01002158-OOXJ01002158.1-human-gut-metagenome-genome-assembly--contig:-NODE-2158-length-10577-cov-1.746341_pt1 | contig 10577 bp, 10 predicted proteins | sample MGYA00241587_ERZ501343 | MGnify/ENA primary metagenome ERZ501343 (study PRJEB25962, sample SAMEA2042918) | human gut metagenome | biome: human gut; feature: human-associated habitat; material: faeces...
TAGTGGTGCATGTAGCGCTTGCCCTCGGTGGGCTCGATGGTATCAAGACGCTGGCCCTCGTTGAGCATGCCAAGCGACAGGACAGAGAGCACCTGGGTCTGGCCACGCTGGAACAGGCCGGAGCCGTGAACGAGCGGCAGATAGTTATCCTTCACCATGATGGGGCGAATCTCATCGGCGGCACGGCCGTCGACGCGCTCGCCGGTCTCGACGACCATGGTGCGCATGGCCTTCTTCTCGAGCTTCTTGAGCGCCACGGGGATTTCGCGCTCCCAAGCGGCCTGCTCCTCCTCGGTAAACTCGGAGCGGATGGACTCCTTTAGAGCCTCGACCTTACCGATACGAGAGAGCTTGTCGGCGTCGCGAAGGGCAGCTGCCATCTCGTCGTAGTGGGCGAAGATGCGCTCCTGGACCTCCTCGACGGGCTGGTCAAGCGGATACTCCTTCTTGACGATGGGGCCGTTGACCTGCTCCCACTCGGCGACAAACTCGTCCTGGGCCTGGCAGAAGGCAGCAAGGGCCTCCTGGCCAAACTTCATGGCGGCGAGCATGTCGTCCTCGGAGATCTCCTCGGCACCGGCCTCGACCATCGAGATGAAGTCGGCAGATCCGCCCAGCTCCAGGTCCAGATCCGAGTTCTCGCGCTCCTCGTAGGTGGGGTTGACGATAAACTCGCCGGTCTCCACGTTACGGCCGATGCGCACGCAGGCAAGCGGGCCCTCGAAGGGAACGCCGCCGAGCGTCATGGCCAGGGAAGCACCCATGACGTTGATGACGTCGAAGGGGTTGACCTGGTCGGCGACGAGCGAGGTAGCGACGATGTGTACCTCGTTGCGGAAGCCGTCCGGGAAGCTCGGGCGAATCGGGCGGTCGATCATGCGCGCGGTGAGCGTGGCCTTCTCGCTGGGACGGCCCTCACGCTTGAGGTAACCACCCGGGATGCGGCCGGCGGCGTACATCTTCTCGTTGAAGTCGACGGTCAGCGGGAAGAAGTCGTAGTTCTTGCGCTCCTTAGAGACGACCACGGTGTCGAGCATCGTGGTGTCGCCCTGCTTGACCAGGCACGCGCCGGTGGCCTGCTTGGCAAGCTCGCCCGACTCAAAGGTGTAGGTCTTGCCGTACAGCTCAAAGGTCTTGGATACGAGTGTCATTGTTCTCCTTTACCCCACAGGCCCCTTGCCTGCGGGCTTCTCATGTGACACGGGCCCCCTGCCCCCGCCACGCTTCAGAGCGTGATTGTTCACGCCCTTACACAAAAAGAGCGCCCCGCTGCGCAGGACGCTCTTAGCATGTACAAATCCTTACTGGATGTTGTCGCGGATGCCCAGAGCCTTGATGAGCTCACGGTACTCGACGATGTCGTTCTTCTTGATGTAGGAGAGAAGACGACGACGACGGCCGACGAGCATGAGCAGGCCACGACGAGTGTGGAAGTCCTTCTGGTGGGACTTCATGTGCTCGGTCAGCTCCTTGATGCGCTCGGACAGGATAGCGACCTGAACCTTGGGGTTGCCGGTGTCGACCGGGGTGTTACCGAACTGGGCAGTCAGCTCCGCCTTGCGCTCTTTGGAAACAGTCATTGTTTCACCTTTCGTTTCTTGTCGCCCTCGGGCGACGCTATTCGCCTCGGACTGGGAAGCCGCCGGTGGAGCGAGCATCCAAGATCGAGGTACCAACAGGTCGGTATGTTACCACAAGCAGCCCGCGCCTGCGCGTCATCACCGACCCAACATGAATTCCATCGCACGGAGGCGCTGATCGGTGTGCGTCGCAGCCCAAACATGCGAAAGCCCCAATAAAAAGGCAGCGGTATGGGGATCGATCCTCTCGGCCATGAGTGCATCGAAGGTCATGGACATGAGGGCGCGCAGCCACGCGACCTCACCGGTCGACACCAGCTCGGCACCCGGAACGCTCGACGCGCACGACCCGCACATGAGCCCGCCCGCCCGGGGCGAAAAATACGACAGCATGGGGTCTCCGCACAGCACGCAGGCCGAAAAATCGGGTCGATAGCCAACGTGCGACAGCAGCTTAAAGACATATGCCGCCACAAGTAGATCCATATGCGCCGTGTCGAGCCCGCTGCCCACCAGGGCAAGCGCTCGCTGCGTGATGGCAAAGGTAAATGGATCCTCGGCGTCCTCAAACGAGCACACGCGCGCGACCTCGGCGATCGCGCTTGCGGCACAGGTCGTCTCGTAATCGGGCGCAGCGCCGAGCGGCGCCTCCATAAGCTCGGCCTGGGAAACCACGTCGAGCGACCGTCCATGCGCGAGCAGCATATCGACGGTGCAGAACAGCTCGCAGCGCGCAGCAAGGCGCCCACCGGGTTTGCGGGCGCCCTTTGCCACGGCGCGAACCTGCCGACCCCGCTCGTCAAGCATCGTCAAGATCAGGTCCGTCTCTTTGAGCTTCGTCTTATCGAGGACGAGCACCTTCGTGCGATATGTCCGGGAGCCTGCCATGCGCGCCGCGCGTCCTTAGTCCTCGGCGTTGTAGCCAAAGCGGCGAATCTGGGCCTCGTCGTCACGCCAGCCGGCCTTGACCTTCACGTCCAGCTCCAAAAAGACCTGCGTGCCAAAGATGCGCTCAAGGTCACGACGGGCGTCGATACCGATATGTTTGATCATCTCGCCGCCCTTGCCGATGATGATGCCCTTTTGCCCCTCGCGCTCGACGTAAATGGTGGCGTGCACGCGCAGCACCTTCTTGGTCTGCTCGAGCGCATCGCAGATCACGCCAACGGAGTGCGGAATCTCATCACGCGTGCGGCGCAAAACCTTCTCGCGCACAAACTCGGCAACGAGGGTCTCATCGGAAGCGTCGGTACCCATGCCCTCGGGGAACCAACGCGGACCCTCGGGCAAAAAGTGCGCAACGGTCTCGATGAAGGCATCGACGTTGAAGTTCTTGACGGACGACGTCACGATCTCGTCGTCATATTCCATGAGCTCGTGGGCGGCCTTAAGCTGCTCCATGACCTGTGCGGGGTCGGCCTCATCGGCCTTGGTGAGCACCAGGACCTTCTTGGAACGGGCATTCTTGACGCGCTCGGCAACCCAGGCGTCTCCCCTACCGATCGGTTTGGTGGCATCAATCAAAAACGCGACGACGTCGACATCGTTCAGTTCGAACAACGCGCTCTTGTTGAGCTCGGATCCCAGACCGTCCTTGGGCTTGTGAATACCCGGGGTATCGACAAAGACCAGCTGGTAGCCGGGACGGTTGACGACGGCGCGCATGCGGCGGCGGGTCGTCTGGGCCACCGGCGAGGTGATGGCGACCTTTTTGCCATAGCAGGCGTTGAGCAGCGTGGACTTGCCGGCGTTGGGGCGGCCGACAAGCGCCACGAAGCCGCTGCGGAAACCGGGCTCAACGTCGCCAAAGCCCACGAAGCTATCGTCCTCGTCGCACAGGGCGTCGAGTTCCTCGTCGCTCATGCCCTCAAACGGGTCGAACTCCTCGATCTCCTCGTATGCCTCGGCCGCTTCGGTATCCACCGCATCCAGGGACTCGTCATCCAGAGTTTCATCGATAGGCTGCATAGTGTCGGACATGGAAATCCCTTTCTAAATAAAGTCGAGTGCGTGGGCAAATACCAGCAATCCCACAATCGCGGCGGTGATGGAAAGTACGTATACGGAGGCGGCGGCGATATCTTTCGCACGCTTTGCCAGAGGATGGAGCTCCTGGGTCGCCAGGTCGACGATCGCCTCCATGGCGGTGTTGCACAGCTCGCCGTGAATCACCAGGCCACAGCAGATGATAACCGTGGCCCATTCGGCAATATCGAGCCCCACGATGCAGCCGGCAATGACGGTGCACACGCCCGCCACGAGCATGACCTTGATGTTGCGCTCGGTCTTGACGGCGGTGACGAAGCCCTCCATGGCATAGGAGAACGACTTTAAGAAGGACGGATGGTCCTTGTTCGATCCGGGAATCATAGACGGCTCCTAGTCGTGGGCGTGGTTGGTGATGGGGCCGACGTGGACCAGCTTGGGGTCCTCGCCGCGCTCGAGCGCCAGATCGCGCAGGATGACGTCCTCACGGGCCTCCATGACCTCGGCCTCGTCGTCCTCAATGTGGTCAAACCCCAGCAGGTGCAGCATGCCATGCACGAGCATCAGGCGGCACTCGTCGGCAGGGCTATTGCCAAAGCCGGGGGCCTGACGGGCAATGACTTGCGGGGCCAGGATGATATCGCCGAGCTCGAGCGTCTCGTCTGCGGGAATATCCTCGTCAAAGGCCGAGTCGCACTCAAACGAGAGGACATCGGTGGTACGGTCGATACCGCGCCACTCGTGGTTGAGCTCGTGCATCTCGTCCTCATCGACATATGAAAGGGAAATCTCGACTTCACGCTCAACGCCCTCGGCGGCAAGCACGACCTCGCAGATGTGCTCTACCTCCTGCGCGTCGAGCAGCGTATCGAGCTCGGCATCGTTGCTGATCAATACACTCAACGGGACTCCTTTCGGTCGTGCACGCGTTTCTCGCGCACATCATCATAAGCATCGTACGCCTCGACGATACGCCCCACCAAGGCATGGCGCACCACGTCAGCACGCTCGAGGTGTGAAAATGCGACATCGTCGACACGGCCTAAAATCTGCTCGACGTCGGCAAGACCGCCGCGACGACCCACCAGGTCGCGCTGACTCAGGTCGCCGGTAATCACAAACTTGGAGTTAAAGCCCAGGCGCGTCAGGAACATCTTCATCTGCTCGGGCGTGGTATTTTGCGCCTCGTCGAGCACCACGAAGGCATCGCTCAGCGTGCGGCCGCGCATGTAGGCAAGCGGGGCGATCTCGATCACGCCGCGCTCCATGAGCTCATCGGTGCGCTCGCGATCCATCATGTCAAAAAGGGCGTCGTAGAGCGGACGCATGTAGGGGTCGATCTTTTCCTCGAGGGTACCGGGCAAAAAGCCCAGGTTCTCCCCCGCCTCGACAACCGGACGCGTCAAGATCAGACGGCCCACCTCATGACGCTTGAGCGCGGCAACGGCGAGCGCCATGGCCAGATAGGTCTTACCGGTACCGGCAGGACCCAGGCCAAACGTGATGGTATGCGAGCGGATGGCATCCACATAGTGCTTTTGGCCGAGCGTCTTGGGGCGAATGACACGACCGCGATACGAAAGCAGCACATCATCGCGAAGCGACGTAGCCTCGTGCTCACCGTCGCGCAAGATGGCCAAGCAACGAGAGACATCGTCGGCAGACAGCGTGCGTCCGGCGGCCGCCTCACGAAAAGCATGCTCGAAAAAGCGCGCCACGAGCTCGACCTCGTCCGGGTCACCGCTCACGGCGATGCTGTCGCCACGGGCGACCACGTGGGCGCGAACCAAGCTCTCCAGCGCACGAAGAACGCCGTCGCCGGCACCCAAAACGCGCGAGGGATCAATTCCCTCGGGAACGGTAAGTCTAATCTTCGAGGCTTCCATGAACCTCCCTGCGTGCATGGACCAAGCCGGAATCATCGACTCCGATGATAGCAACATCGAGCAGGCACGGGGCTGTGAGTCCACAGGTATCGTCAAGACGGGCATGATGGAACGAACCGAGCGTCAGGTTGTCGCCATACTCAAGCACGGCACGCTCGACGGTGCCCACGCGACGGCGAGCGTCGGCAATGGCAAGCTCCTGCGCCGCGGTTCGCATACGACGGCTGCGCTCGGCCATAACCTCGGGCGGCACCTGGTCGGGCATATCGGCAGCAAGGGTACCGGGACGCTTGCTGTAGCGGAACACGTGCATACGCGAAAAGCCCACGCGGCGGCACAGCGCCAGCGACTCCTCAAACTCTTCGTCCGTCTCACCGGGAAAACCGACGATGACATCGCACGAAAGGGACACCTGAGGCAAGTTGGCGCGAATCATGCGCACCGTTTCCTCGAAGGCCTCGGCGCTATAGGGACGGCCCATGCGATGCAGTGTCCTGGTGCAGCCGGACTGCACGGGCAGGTGTAAAAACGGGGCGATGCGCTTCGGATAGCGCGCCATGACCTTAAGCAGGGACTCGGAGATATCCATGGGCTCGACCGAGGAAATGCGCACATGCGGAATGGACGTGCGCTCCATGATCGCCTCGAGCAGCTCATCGATCTCGACGTGTTCATCAGTCGCGCTCTTGCCATCGTAGGCGCCCAGGTTCACACCCGTCAGCACCACCTCGGGCACGCCGGCCTCCTGGGCCTCGCGAACCTGCTCGAGCACGGACTCGACCGGCACGGAGCGCTCGGGGCCGCGGGCCTTCCACACAATGCAATAGGTGCAACGATGGTTGCAGCCGTCCTGGATCTTCACCCCCAGACGCGAGCGACCGAGTGCGTCGACCACCTCGCCGTCGCTGCAGGCGGGAACGTCATCGGACTCAACGCCCAGCACCTCACAGACGCGTTCGGCGACATCGATCTTGGACGGCTCGGCGATCACGCGGTCCGAAAGCTCCAGCAGCTCCTCGGGATGCAGATTGACCACGCATCCGGTCACGACCACATAGGGCTCGTTTGGATAGGCCAGCGCATGGCGAACGGCCTTACGGGTCTTGGCCTCGGCCTCGCCCGTAACGGCACAGGTGTTAATGACGATCAGCTCAGCATCCTGAGGCTCCACCATCGCAAAGCCCAGGCGCATTAGATCGGCAGTGATACGGTCGGACTCAACCCGGTTGACACGGCAGCCGAGGTTGACGACAGAGATATGAGGTGCGAGCACGCGGGCTCCTTAATCGAGGATGTCGTCGAGAGCGCTCTTGATGCGATCGGTTACCGACTTCTTACCGGAAGCGACGTCATCGCCCATCTCGTCGGCAAAAGCGCGAAGCAGCTCGCGCTGCTGAACGATCAGACGGCCACGCGAGCCGCCACCGCCGATACGGGGCATACCGTAGTTGCCAACGCTCACGGTGTCGCCGTACTGCGCACCGGCAGGGACAGTCACCTTGACGACCTCGTCAGGCATAATGCCCTCGACCTCGATCTCGCAGCCGAGCGCAGCCTGCGCAATCGAGATATCGCTCACGAGATACAGGTCGTCGCCGTTGCGCTTAAAACGCTCGTGGTCGGCGACACGCACGTTGACGATCAGGTCGCCCGAGGGCTCACCGCGAAGGCCAGCCTCGCCAAAGCCGCTCACGCGCAGCTGGCGACCGGTCGAAACGCCGGCGGGAATATCGATGTCGATCTTTTCGTGCGAAGGCGTGCGGCCCTGACCGTCGCAGGTCTCGCAGGGATGGTCGATGACCGTGCCCTCGCCATGGCAGTCGGGACAAGGCGAAGAGGACTGAACCTGGCCCAGGAACGAGCGCTGGACCGTCGTGACATAGCCCGTGCCGTGGCAGCGGCTGCACTGCTTTTCCTGTGCACCCTCGGCCCTGCCGGTGCCGTTGCAATCCTCGCAGGGGGCAAGGCGGTCATAGCTGATCGTCTTTTTGCAACCGAGCGCCGCCTCCTCAAGGGTCACCGAAAGGGAGATGGCCATATCGCGGCCGCGACGACGCTCGCGGCGATTTCGGGCGCCACCGCCGGCACCGCCGCCAAAGAACGACGAGAAGAGGTCGTCCATGCCCATGCCACCAAAGATATCGTTGATGTCGACATAGCCCGAGCCGCCAGGGCCGTCCGCGGTGCCGTAACGGTCGTAGTTAGCACGCTTCTGCTCGTCGGAAAGAACGGAATAAGCCTCGTTGAGCTCTTTGAACTTGGCCTCGGCCTCGGGGTCGTCCGAAACGTCCGGGTGTACGGTACGGGCCTTCTTTAGAAACGCGCGCTTAATCGTCCGCGCGTCGGCATCCTTGTCGACGCCAAGTACCTCGTAGTAATCCCTATTTTCCGACACGACCGAATCCTTCCGACTTTCATTATTGTCACAGTGCGTCCTATACCCAAGCTGGGCCGGCCGCAAACAGAGGGCTAGATGTTATTGCATTCCGTAAGGCGAAAGCATGGCACGCTGCGAGCAGCTCGCAAACCAAACCGACACGAGCGCAAACATAAATCCGTTGGCAAAACCATTGGCAAACTGCATCGCGCCGCGCTTCCACCACAGCAGGCTACGGTGAAGTACCCCATCCGAAAGCACCATGAACAGGCCCATGGCAAACGGAATAAAACACATCACGGCAAAGGCCGAGAACACACCCGAGATGGCCGACAGCACCAAAAATGGCGCCACGATGCCCATCAGGTAAAAACCGGTACGAGCCTTGCCTTCCAGACGCTCGGCCTCAACATGGGCGCGACCGACCAAATCGCCACCCGAGGCACCGTTGGTGCCGGCGTGACCCATACCGCCAATACGGACCTCGTCGCCATCGTGCGTACCGGCAGGAAACTCAATCGTCTGCTCGGAGGTCACACGGACACGGCCGCTGCCGCCGCAATCGGGGCAGGGGGCGGCGACGACCTTACCGGAACCGCCGCACTCGGGGCAGACCGACTGAAACGTGCCGGCACCGAACAGGAAGGACAGGTCGACATCGATGTGGCCGCGACCACCGCAGCTCGGACAGGTATGTGCATGCTCGGACGAAACAGAACCCGAGCCGCCACAGCGGCCACAGGTATCGAAGCGCGTATAGCGGACGGTCTTGCGGGCACCGCCCTTGGCCTCCTTGGCGTCGAGCTTGATATCGACGACCACGTTGGCGCCGTTCTCGGGATTATAGGCAGCCTGCCCGCGACGCGGCTGGCCCCAGGCGCCACCAAAGGGAAAGCCGCCCTCAAAGGGATTGCCATAGCCTGCGCTGCCGGCGTAGCCGCCGCCATAGGGCGAAGCCGTAGGAGCGCCGGCGAAGGGGTTGCCCGAGCGCATGGCGTCGTAGCGCGCACGCTTCTGCTCGTCCGAAAGCACGGCGTAGGCCTCGGAAACCTCTTTAAACTTTTCCTCGGCATCAGGTTCTTTGTTGACGTCCGGATGGAGCTTGCGGGCCTTTTGCTGGAAGGCCTTCTGAATATCACGCGAGGTGGCGTCCTTGGAGACACCCAAAATCTCGTAGTAATCTTTTTCGTTCATCGTCGCCATGCGCGGCAACCTCCTGCTCACAGCAGCGTATATATTGCGGTAATTCTACCCGAGCGGCCTAAGCTAGACCCCAAAACAGCTCGAACAGCACATTTCCATCGAGCCAGCCCAAGTGGGTGGGCGCTAAACGGGCGTGGGCACGACCTGCGATAACGTCTTTCGAGGCGACGCACCCCGCATGCCCCTCGACATAATCGGGCACCCAAGTGGCAAGACCCAACTCGAGCGCACGGTCACAGGCCGCCGCCAGCTCGTCTGCAGCGATCACGCTTGCCGAGCGAACCAACAGATCGGGCCCAATGCCACGCGTCATGCGGCAGGCGAGCATCAAATCCTCGGCCGCAGCCTCGCGCTGCGACAGATACTCGGCATCAAACGTCGTCGCGGCATCGTCGCGTTGCACCAAGCGCACGCGATACGCATCGCCGCGAGCGGGCACGTCGGGAAACAGCCCGGCCAAGCGATCGAAATCCTCGGCGTCGAGCATACCGGCGGCAGAGCGGCCCAAGCCCAGATAGCCCTGTCCGGTCCAATAGGCAATGTTGTGGGCGCACTCATGGCCGTCGAGCGCGTAGCTTGCCACCTCATACGGGTGATAGCCGGCCGCACCCAGGCACTCACGCGCCGCATCCATGCACGCAGCCTGAAAATCCTCGTCGGGCTCAAGCGACTCGTCGTGACACGCCATGCGGTAGAGCGGCGTGCCCTCCTCGAGCGTGAGCGGGTAAACCGACACGTGATGTGGCGCCGCCGCCAACACGCCATCGAGCGTGCGCTGCCAGCTTACGGCGGTCTGCCCGGGAAGTCCGCACATCAGGTCGCAGGACACATCGAGCCCAGCGTCCTTAACCGTCGTGAGGGCAGCGAGCGCCCGATTGGCATCGTGAATACGGCCGATGGCGGTAAGTTCGGCGATGTCGAGGGTTTGGACTCCCAGAGAGACGCGTGTGATACCAACCTTGGCAAGCGCAGCGGTAAGCTCAGCGGTCAGCGACTCAGGATTGGCTTCGCAGGTAAACTCAACGGGCTTGCACCACGCAGAGATACGCCGGGCGAGCTCCACAAGACGCTCTCCTGCCAGCGACGGCGTGCCGCCGCCAACATAGACGGTGCGGACCTGCGCAAGCGCCCCGGCGTCGCCAAAAGCATCGAGGCGCGCATGCAACTGCTCAAAATAGGCATCGAGCGCAGCACTCAGGTCGCACGGAGCAAAACTGCGCGAGTCAAAGTCGCAGTACCGGCACTTTTGGGCGCAAAACGGCACATGCACGTACAGCGCGGTAACGGCCACCGTTAGGCCTCCAGCGGATGAGCAGGCACCGACTCGCCAGCGGCAAGCGCGGCCTCGCAGGCCACCACATCGCGCTCGATATCATCGACCAATGCCATGAACTCCTCGTATGTGGAGCAGCGCACCACCTGGGCGCGCCAGGCCGCAGCATGGGGCATGCCCTTTAGATACCAGCTCGCGTACGTACGGGCACGCGACATGAGCGGCAACAGCTCGTGCGTGAGCGTCAGGTGCTCGCGCAGGGCATCCAGGCG
>ENA-OOXJ01002159-OOXJ01002159.1-human-gut-metagenome-genome-assembly--contig:-NODE-2159-length-10562-cov-2.841154_pt1 | contig 10562 bp, 10 predicted proteins | sample MGYA00241587_ERZ501343 | MGnify/ENA primary metagenome ERZ501343 (study PRJEB25962, sample SAMEA2042918) | human gut metagenome | biome: human gut; feature: human-associated habitat; material: faeces...
AGGAGCGGATGTTGCCGTCCGTGATCTCGATGTTCGTCACGCCCTGCCCCTGACCGACCAATTCTCTGACCGTCTGCCGGCCCGTAGGCGGGGCTTTGGCTTTCTGACGGCAATGGGCCAGATACTTGGTGATCGCGCTTTTCAGCGCCCGGCCTGTCATCTTGGTGGTGTTGATGACCAGCGCCACCGCCCGATGGTCGATATCTTCCTGCATGGGTTCCTCCTTTCAGTGCTCAATCCATCTATCCATCCGTCCAAACCAGCTACCGCACGCAACTCACAACATGCCGCTGAAGCTGCCGGTTGACTTCCGCCTGGTTGAAGCTCTCCAGCGTCATGGGCGCATTGTACAGCGCCGTCAGCAGATACCTGCGGATATTGCGGATCGGGCCGGTGGTCCTCCGCATGCACAGCAGCACATACTCAATGTGTTCGCTGGTGAGCCTCTTGAGCTGTTCCTTGACTGTTTCGGCAGGGTGCTCCTCTCCGCCCACGCTGATCGTTTCCTTCCCTGAGCAGAGCGTTTCTGTCATCAGGGACACGATCTCATCAAGCTGCGCGGCGCTCACGCGCGGGTCCTCCAGCAGCGCGTCATACTCGATCTGATATTCCACCCGCGCCCGGCAGCGGTCCAGCTCGCGCTTTTCCGGAAGGATGGGATGGATGGATGCTATTGGTTTCGTTTTTTCTGGATTCGTATTGGATTCTTGTTTCTTTAATTGCGTGGGATCTTCCTGTGCAGGTTTCTCCTGCGTTGGATTTTCCAATACAGGTTTCTCCCGCACAGGCTTCGGCGTGCTTCTGGATGCGGGCATGGGATGTTCGTAGATGACGTACTCCGCGTTGGCCAGCTGTCCTTTGGGGTTGCGGGTACGGCTGCGCACGACATACCCGGCCTGCTCCAGCTCCCGCACCGCCTCACGGATGGCGTCCACGCCCTCCCTGCTGATGCGGGCCAGCCCCTTAAGCGTATAGTCCCATTCTTTGGGCAGAGAGAGCATCATCGACAGAAGGCCCTTTGCTTTCAGGGACAGCCGCCGGTCCTTGAGATGATGGTTGGACATGATGGTATAATCCTTTGTTTTTTCGACCCGGAACACCGCCATGGCTTCTTCCTCCGTTTCTTTTCTTTTGGGTATGAGAAAAGCCGAAGCGTGGTTGGCTCCGGCTTTTTTACCTTTGGAATAAGGTGGGCTGTTTATTCTGCCATTTGTACCAAAACGTTAAGAACAATGATCTATTTGTATCAATCTATTGATGTGCTGCTAGCAAACAGATATACTATTGCTGGTAAAATAATGTAGATGAAATACATATTGTGTGATTCTATGGAGGGTCTAATTTGGATATATATGAGTTATTAAATGCAATCATTTCCGATGAAAAAATAGTATTGTCTTCTCGACTGTTTACGGATGTAGACAAAGAAAAATTAGATGAAAACGCTAAACCCTTATATGATTTAGTAAGGGATATTTCTTCAATGTCAATTGAAGTTGAAAATTTTAATATTAAGTTTCATCCGATGTTTATAATAAATGGGCAAAGGTCATTTGCCATAGAGGATATTACGGATGATAACTATGAAATGTTGAAAGCTATAGATCTTCAAAGAGTGCCACTAGTATTAAGAAGCTTAATTGCTGATATTCTATGGACGCAAAAGAAAGACTATAAAGCAGCCCAAGTGGCAACGAAAGCATATTGGGCTCTTTTCCAATTACGATATACAGACCGTGACAACATCGGAACACTCAAGCTGATAAGAAGAGCGGTATGTATCTCTGTTCAAGCACATCAAAAATCTCCATATTCAGAAATAGATACATGGTTCCGTGATTTTTTGAAGGATAAAGCCATCAAAACAGACGCCTTTTTCTCTTTAAGACTTATGGAATTGTTTGCAGAGCAGAAGAATTATAATGTTTCAGAATTCTTGAGTGTACTAACCAAGATCATATCACTAAACAGTAATCATGTTTCAGTAGTTGAGCAGGCGTATCAACTAAAAACAAAATGCTTACATAAACTTAAAAAAGGCAAAGAAGCAACAGCAAATAACCTTTCCCTGGCAGAGTATTACGTCGGTTATGCAGAAAAAGCCTTGCAAACAGGCAGCGAACCTATTATGAGGGTTGAACGGTTTTTTCAGAAAGCCATCCCTTTATATCGAACCAATGGTGCCCCGTCTCAAGCAGAAAAAACACATAAAAGATTGGTAGAAATTCAAAAGGAAATACCAAAGAATATGTCCTCCTTTTCTGTTGAATTGGATACAAAAGATATTACTGACACTGTAATAGCGAACATGGATGGACTTACATTTGAAGAGAGTGTAATAAGACTTACCCAGATGTTCAATTTTGATAGAAAAGAATCAATAAAAAGTAATGTGATTAAGAAGTGCAAAGATTATCCTTTATCTTATGCACTTGGAAAAAATATAAAAAATGCCGAAGGGCAAACCATTTTTGTATTGCCACCTATAGACATTGCAAATCCTGAGAAAGATCAAAAAATACTTGAGCTATATATGCATCAAGATGCCTTGGAAAAACAGAGGCTAACTGGCGATATACTAGTGAAAACCGCCCTTTCCTTAATTAGAGAAAGATTTGTGATTGATGACCCAAAGCTTGAATTTCTAGTAAAAAATAACTGTATTATTCCAAAAGGACGAGAACATATTTTTCAATGCGGGATAGGCATGTTTTTAAGAGGAGAATTCTATGAGGCAATGCATATATTGGCACCGCAAACAGAAAACCTTTTTAGAAACATTGCGAAAGAAGTTGGAGGTCTTACAGTTACACTGGAAAATGATGGTTCCTCAAATGAAAAAGTCTTGAGCTCAATTTTTACTCTTCCAGAAATGTTGGATTGTTACGACAACGATATTTTGTTTGTTTTTAAGGGCTTACTAAACGAACAGGCAGGTGCTAATATTCGGAATAAAGTAGCTCATGGCATGATAGAAGCGGAAGCTTGTTCTTCGGGCGCATGCTTGTATTTTGGTGCTGCACTCATCAAATTACTTACATATACATCCATCCCATGCTACCAGCTCTTAAAAAGTAGTTAGAAATTAAAATGTCTTAAGAGGCCGGTCGAAGCTTAATATGGCAAAAGATAAAGCATTGGCTCTGACTTACTTCAGCTCTCGCACCGCCTCACGGATGGTGCCCACGCCCTCCCTGCTGTATAGTCCCATTCTTTGAGCAGAGAGAGCATCGTAGCCAGAAGTACTTTTATTTTGGGCAATACCGAACCTTGACTCTTGAGGTGCACTATGGGGGAAAAGATAACTCAATTTGATGGGACCTGTGATGAAATCTATGCGCTGTTGGTGGCTGAACATATATGGCCTGGGATGGCAGACAAAATGCAAAAATGGGAGAGCCCAGATTGGAAAGATGGTGCTAATTTTATCGGCCTGGAAGTTACGCGAGCTCAGAATAAGCATTATGGTTATACGATGAATGTGGTTGCAAAGTATCTTGGCTTTCCCAAAGAACAAATCCCCACGAAAATCCTTGATGGCTTTTCAGGTTATACAAGGTTTCATCACGGAAAGCTTCTTTCAGTCAGCGAAGGAAAAGGCATGTTTAACGGAAATCGGCATGTTGTGTGGTTGCTGGAACATCTTAAAACAAAATTGCAAAAGCTGAACAGTCCTCATTTTTCAGCCTGCAAGCACAACTACTTATTTGAGTTTGGAACAGGCAGCTTCTCTCAATGCGACGTATTGGAATTCCAGCAGGGAATGAACCAGCTCAATAGCTGTCACGCCAAGCCATTTGAAAAGATTCTTGTAAGTACATATGACGACGTCTTGTGCTTTTCTTCGAATGAAGATGTGGTTACTTATACATTGCCTGTCCATGCCCTGACAAGGATGGCGAAACAATATCGGATGGTGCTAAAGTGGGAAAAGGGTGTCCCCTTTTCCAGAGCGCAGCAGTTTGTTTCCAAGGCAAACAACGAAAAAGCATGATTACTCCTCCTATTCTTGTCGATAAACATGAAGCTCCACGGTTTTATTCTGGTAGATGCACTAAAGAGAGGTTGCTTCAAATTGGATTTAATAAAGCTCTTCTTAGAAAAAAGCTCAAATTGTAAGGCGCACCTTTAACCAGTGAAAAAGATAGTGTTTCGCCACATTTACTTGTCTGAAGAAGCCGGAGCTTGGTTGGCTCCGGCTTTGAACGCTAAAAGCGCGTAACCTTGAGGCTACGCGCTTTTAAATAAGGAGTTGGTGTATTTTGATCTACAGTTGATGTTCCTAAAGCCCCTTTCGCTCCTGCAAAAGCTTTAGAATTTGATCGGTATTGGCCTCATTTACTCCGCCTGGATAAGTCGCATCAAAACGTACAAGGACCTCAAGCGATGCCTGCTCATAGGCTGCAACCTCGGCATATTGTTTTTCAAATTGTCCGGTGCGCATTGCATTTTCGATAAATGTGATAGATGCTGTCGGAAGCGCATCCCAGGTGCCGTAGAGATGAACAGCGGCTTTTTGGATCTGCTCCATTGATATAGGCTGGTTTCGTTTCTCATGTTCCGCAAGAATACCCAGCACATCCGAAAGATCGTTCTTGTACTGCCGTCCAGAGCGGAGTTTCATGGCGATCAGATATTCCGCAGCGATTGTACGAACCTCCAGCACATTTGCATAGGTTCTGTAGTGTGTAGAATACTCAACGAGTTTCGGGGAAAAGGAAACCGTCTGAGCGAAGTCCTCATTCAACCATCCATTGGGAAGTCCAAAGGTATCGCCCACGTGATTGATCGCATCCTTCATGCTGGATGCGGCCTGGATTAGCGCGTCCACAGCCGTGGTTATATCCCGAAAACCGTAGTTGACAAGGATCGCTGCGCCTCCGACCAGTATCAGCTCGCCCTTTATCCCTTTTCCTGCACGTTTACGGTATTCCTTGCCCAGCGCCTTCAGATAGCCATCTATATTGTCTTTGGAAAACTGGATTTTTGATTCAGACAACGTCTCTCACCTCCCGCTCCACAATATTGAAGCGCATAAATTCCGGGATGGCCTGCTTTTCAGCCTGCTTTTTTGCTTCGTCAGACTTGGAGGCCACGCACTGCGCCAGAATACTCGCAGGATAAACGGGCTGTTGCAAATGGCATCTGCGCAGATCATCATACCTGTTGCACAAAGGAATCTTGTTGACCCGGCTGATATAATCCAGCATGGCAAGCAGGTAGAAGCTTTCCGCGTACCACTTGCGTTCAAAATAGGTACGGATCTCGTCTTTTTTCAATGTATCGATCAGAAAGTCGATATCGCCCATTTCTTTAACCCGATGGCATATGCTGCTTTTGAAAAGCTCAAAGCTGTTCCTTGTCATAAAGCTGGGCGAAAGCAGTTCTTCCATTGTCGTGCCCAAAGCCCGCGCCAGGCGGTAAACGGTTTCAGCACTGCACTTTTCCAGCTTCGTTTTACCGCTGCAAATATCGTGCACCGTCGCATATGGAATACCGCTGCTTTGCGCCAGTCGATACATGGACATCTTCTTCTGTTCCAAACATTCCACAAGCATCATGATTTCTGTCCTCCTTTCAGCCTCATCATATCGGCATGCCGTTATAGTGTCAATGCGATTTTTTGCCACCCGGAACCGAAACATCGTTTGTTGCGTTTATGACGGCATTCATTGCTGCTGACTCCATTTTGGGAAAAAAGCCGGAGCAAGGCTGGCTTCGGGTGACCATTCATCGTACTGCGAAATGAAAATCTATCGGATTGAAAACATGAAATTTGATTGATTGTAGTTGTAAAACCTTTCTGATTGGGATACAATGGAACCGAGGTGGGACAGATGGAGATGAATGATTATTTGCCCCGTGTGATCGACGCAAGGCTTGACGAATATCTGCAAGCCTTTGGGGCGGTCTGCGTGGAGGGTCCCAAGTGGTGCGGGAAAACCTGGACATCCCTCCACCACAGCAACAGCGCGATTTTTATCGGCGATCCTGCGGGCAATTTTCAGAATCGTCAGTTGGCGGAGCTTTCGCCCGATCTGGTGCTGGAAGGCGATGCACCCCGGCTGATCGACGAGTGGCAGGAAGTTCCGCCGCTCTGGGACGCTGTGCGTTACAAGGTGGATCAGGCACATCAAAAGGGACAGTTTATTCTGACCGGCTCCGCGACCCCCAATCACAAGGGAATTCTGCACAGCGGGGCAGGGCGTATTGCCAGATTGCGCATGCGCCCGATGTCGCTGTATGAATCCGGAGATTCCAGCGGAAAAGTTTCTTTGGAAAGGCTGTGCCATGGTGAATTGACGCCCGCAATGACCGGCGATGGGAATCTGAAGCGGCTGATTGATCTGATTATTCGCGGTGGATGGCCAGCAAGCATCGGAATGCCCGCGGCACAGGCTGCTCTTCTTCCAGAGGAATACCTGAACGCCGTGATCGACGACGATGTATACCGCATGGACAGCATCAGGCGAAATACCATCAAGATGCGGTTGCTCCTGCGCTCTTTGGCACGTAATGAGAGCACTACCGCTACGAACAAAAGGCTCAAAAACGATATCAGGGAAGTGGATGATGAGGATATCGACGTGGAGACCGTCAAAGAATACCTGGACATCTTTGAGCGGCTTTTCATCATCGAAAATCAGCCCCCCTTCTCCGCTGGCATGCGGTCATCCATTCGGGTGAAGCAGGCGGTAAAACGCCATTTCTGCGATCCCTCTCTGGCATGTTCTTTGCTCAAAGCGACGCCGGCCAGCTTGTTGGGCGATTTGGAGACTTTGGGCTTTCTGTTCGAAGCCCTGTGCGAACGGGATCTGCGCATCTATGCAGAGTCTTTCGGCGCGGCGCTGTATCACTATCAGGATTACCGGAATCGGGAAATCGACGCGGTCGTGGAGCTTTCGGATGGGCGATGGTGCGCCTTTGAGATCAAGCTGGGAGCGAACCAGATAGATGCAGCCGCAAAGAACCTGTTGGATATCCAGCGGGAGATGACGGCTGATCCGAAGGGCAAACCACCGGTTGTGCTTTGCGTGCTGTGCGGAATGTCAAACGCCGCTTACCGCAGGGCGGATGGGGTATTTGTCGTTCCACCGACAGCCTTGAAACCGTAAAGCTGAAAAGCCGGAGCAAGGTTCGCTCCGGCTTCTTTGTCGTATGATGGCGTTTTCTACCGCTCCAAATCCCGCTGCCGTCGTCTCTGCCACTGTTCCAGCAGGCGAAAGATGGTCTGTTCCATCTGCTGGGGCGTGAAGCTCTTTGGAAAGTAGCGGCGCAGCTTGTCACCGGACAGGGTGATCTTGCCGACCTCCGGCTTCTTTTCTTCGGAGAGAATAGCGCGCATGACATCTTCGGACAGGCGGCCCTCCTGGCTGAATTTCTTGAGCCGCTGGGCCTGTGAGAGCGATGGCGTGGACTGCTCACTGTCCATGGCGTCCAGAAGCGCTGCCTGTTCTTCGGAGGTTAGATAGGACAGCTCCACCGCGGGGTTGAAAGCTACCTTGTGTTCATCCACCATGTCCAGAAGCGGCGGAATAAGGTAAGTCAGGCGGATAAAACGCTGGATTTGATTGCGGCTGGAACCCACTTGTTCAGCAAGGAGTTTATCAGCTCTATTTAACTTCGTCCCAACTTGGGACGAAGTTAAATCCCGCCGCTCTCCCTGATGTTTCATCGCCTCCAACTTCATCCGATACGCAAATGCCCGCTCGCTGGGCAGCAACGTTTCTCTTTGCAGGTTGGAATCCACCATGATGATGGTCGCCTCATCGTCATCCAGCTCCCGCACGATCACCGGCATTTCCGCAAGTCCCGCCAACAGGCTGGCCCGGTGCCGCCTGTGGCCCGCCACCAGCTCATATCCGCCCTCCTCCCGCGGCCGGGCGATGGCCGGGACCAGCACGCCGTATGCCTTCACGCTCTCCACGGTGTCCTGCATGGCTTCGTCATCCTTGACTTTGAAGGGATGATGCGCAAAGGGATGCAGCTCGTTCAGCGGAATCATCCGCACCTTTTCCCGCCCCGCGTCCGCCTGTGCCTCCTGCCGTGTTTCCTCTGTCGAAAACAGGTCATCGAGACTGCTCAGGCGAATGTTTTTCGCGCTGCTTTTCAAGCTGTATTACCTCCTTTGTCAGCTGGGCATATGCCTGCGCCACCTTGCCCTTTGGATCATGAAGATAGATGCTCTTGCCCTCGGCGCTGGTTTCCGCCGCGCGCACGGAATGAGGAATATCCGTAGAAAAGATTCTGATCTTTCCGCCATAGGTCCGGCGAAGCAGGTCGCCGACCTCACGGGCATAGTTGGTGCGCTGATCTACCATCGTCAGGAGGACCCCCGCGATTTTCAGCTTTGGGTTGATCTGGCGGCGCACCTTGCCGACCGTCTGCAAAAGCTGCTCCATGCCCTTGGCCGAAAGGTACTGCGCCTGCACCGGTATGATAACGCCGTCCGCCGCGGCGAGGGTGTTGACCGTCAGCATGCCCAGCGAGGGCATGCAGTCCAGCAGGATGTAGTCATACTCCTTTTTTACCGTGTCCAGATATTGCTTGAGGACCTTTTCGCGGCTCATGGCGTTGACCAGCGATGTCTCCATGCCGGACAGCGAGATATTGGCGGGAATGAGGTCCACGCCTTCCGCATGATGGAGAATCCCCTGTTCGGGAGCGGCCGGCTTGTCCATGAGAACGCCGGCAAGCAGGTCCGTCAGGGTCATGTCCAGCTCGTCCGGCTGTGCGTAACCGAGGCTGACCGTCAGCGACCCCTGCGGGTCACAGTCCACCAGCAACACGTTCCTTCCCTCTCTGGCAAGTCCGATGCCCAGGTTGGCCGCAGTCGTGGTTTTACCCACTCCGCCTTTCTGGTTGGCGATGGCGATGATATGGCTCATTCGTGTTTCACTTCCGTTTTTCAGCATTTGAGTGTTCATGATCCGTCTTTCCCAAAACAAGCTTCTGCCGCCTGATGGAAACTTCTTGAATGGCCGCCGATTGTAAGCCGGCAGTGCTTGTCCATCAAAAAAGCCGGGACCGTCAAGCAATTCTGACGTTCCGGCATCGTTTACAATAGCCGCGCTCCTATGTATCGCGCGTTGAAAAGCACGCCATCGAACTTTTGCGCGAAGAAATCATGCAGACAGACTGAGGGGGAGGAACGGCGTTCCTCCCCCATTCTCTACTCTCCTTTTTTGCGAATGCCCAGACGCTCAAAATAACGCCGGTTCTGTTGCACCGCTTCGTCGTCCGGACACAGCAGCGCGGCCTGCTCGTTGTAGGCGCATGCCACCTCACGTTCCCCCAGCCGGTCATGAATCACGCACAGCTGCAGCAACGGAATCCGTCCGCTGTGGTCCCGCTGGATAAACGCACCCGACTTTTCGTTCTCCTTCGCCGACAGCGCCGCCTCATACCAGAACCGGGCGGCATGCAGGTTGCCGGCTTCAAGAAACCTTCTCCCCATTGCGCAGGCAATCATGGCGCGGGGCCGATCCAGGGCCAGGCTACGGCATAATGCGCGCATCGCGCCCGATGTGTCCCCCAGACGGTCCAGGCAGTCCGCCAGTCCTGCGCAGGCCTCAATCCGGTTTTCAATCCAGGCCGCTTCGTCCTCAATCACGCTGTCCAGCTGGCGCGCCGCCTCCTCCATGCGGCCGGCCGACGCCAGCTCACGGCCATAATAAAAGCGCTCACGCGGATTGAACGGGTGTCCCTCCTTCCGCAGCTTTTCATAGATTCGCAGGTTGCGCCCCGGCTTGCCCGGGCGCAGCTTTTCGTGCCGCACCACAAAATCCGCATAGCCGATTCGCCCCCGCGGAGCAATGGCCTCATGCACGGCTCCCTCCCAGCGAAAGCCCATTCCCGCGCGCAGAATTCGCTCCCGATAATAGGTAAAGGTAGGATTTCCCTGCGCGTCAAAGGCCACATGATAGGGAGCCATCACCACGTCAAGGCCATCCAGCACGTCCCGCTTGAAACGCACCAGAGCCTCCGCGTTCTCCACCACGTCGTCAGCATCCAGCCACATGAGAAAATCACGGGTTGCATGCGCAAACGATTCGTTACGTGGGGCGGAAAAGTCATCCTTCCAGAAAAAGTCGTACACATGCGGCGTATAGCGCCGGGCAATCTCCCGCGTCTCATCCTTTGAGCCGGTATCCACAATGATGATTTCATCCACCGCCTCCTTTACGCTGTCCAAACAGCGGGCAAGCGTTTCGCGTTCGTCCCGGACAATCATACACAGGCTGATCTCGGCCATCCAATCCCTCACCTTCCACGTCGTTTACACATACGTTATGAAGGGGCGGAGCCATTCTGCCCACTTCATCAGAAAAAGGTGATTGCATGGCCATCTTCAACGCGCCCTCTGGGAGGGCATCGCAAAGTGGATTTGTTGCCTGCGGGCCAGACACATTTGCGCGCTCGGCCTCCTGTGCGGATGCTTCATCGGCTTTTCGCCCGGTTGATCAGCCGCGCTTTCCGTATTCATCCTCCTGCTCTTCCTGTTCCTCCTGCTCTTCCTGTTCCAGCTCCTGCTGTCCTTCGAGGGTGATCTGTACCCCCGG
>ENA-OOXJ01002164-OOXJ01002164.1-human-gut-metagenome-genome-assembly--contig:-NODE-2164-length-10539-cov-3.364651_pt1 | contig 10539 bp, 9 predicted proteins | sample MGYA00241587_ERZ501343 | MGnify/ENA primary metagenome ERZ501343 (study PRJEB25962, sample SAMEA2042918) | human gut metagenome | biome: human gut; feature: human-associated habitat; material: faeces...
TGCCCTGCGCCGCCATAGCCGACGAGACGGCGGCGGGCCAGACCAAGACGGAGACAATGTATCTCCGGGACCTCTGCGAATACTGGCCCATCAGCGTCGACCGCTGGGGCAGGCAGGAGACCGAGGCGCGCTCCGAAGCGATAGGCGAGCAGCTCCGTCCGCTGCTGCCCGTGCCCGAGGACACACTCGTCAGAGCCTCGGTCACCAAGGACGAGGAGGGCCATATCCGCGAGTATGACTGCAGCGTCGTCGGCGGCTCCAACTACGAGCTGCGCACCTATAATTACAGCAGCTGCTGCATCATCACCGTGGAGCTCTACTCCCGCGGCGAGGAAGGCGAGTATATCTGGCAGAGCGGCCGGATATACAGCCTGGAGACCGAGGCGGACGAGGAGCGTGAGGAGTACGTGCCCATCCCGGAGAGCTTCCGCCTCGCGCTGGAGGGCTTTGAGGTGTATGACATCGTCGAGGCCCCGGTCGTCGGCGGCGTGCTGCTGCTCGAGCGCGGGGATACAGCGCTCCGCATAGTGCAGCTCTCGGGCGCGGGGGAGATATTGCAGGACCTGGAGCTGCCCCGCTCCGAGGAAAACGTCGGCGCGAGCTTCGTTGCCGGCGAGGACTGGGTGCTGGTAAAGCAGCACGGCCTCGTGCACTCGCTCGTGCCGGACGCGGACGGCGTCTATGTCACGGGCCCGGCCTACGACCTGCGCGATACCGCGGGCTACGCCGGCGACTGGTGGAGCTATGAGGAGTACTTCGACTTCGACGGCGAACGGCTCGTCTCCCTCATCCCCGTGGATTTTCGCTACATCGGCTACTATACCTCCGTCAGCAGGTACGACTCGAACCCGGACGACGCGCGCGACGGGCTGCTCTACCTCGCCGTAGCCACGCCGGAGGAGATACTCCTCTCCGAGGAGCTCTACCCCTCGCTCTACACAAACGGTCTGAGCCTGTATTGGAGCGTGGAAATAGAATAAAAAAAAGAGGCCCCCGAGGGGGTCTCTTTTTTACTGTGCAGGCTCCTCGCCCATGCCGTCCCTCAGGCTGTCGCGGAAGCCTGTCAGGGCGGCAATCGTCCAGACGATTATCGCCAGCGTCAGGGCGAGGAAGGGCCAGATGAACCAGGTGTCGCCCTCGTCCAGCGGCAGGGGCAGGGAGAGCAGCGTCGTGAACACGACGTTCATCGTCCGGAGCACCAGCAGGCCGCGTCGCTGCGGGCAGCCGAAGCGCCCCGCGGCGGAGGCGAGGTTCGTGAAGAGCTGGAAGTGGACGTAGAGCGTCAGCACCGCGGCTATCAGCCAGAGGCCCCAGAGCTCCGTGGGCTCTCCCACTGCCGTCAGCAGCCAGGTGACGGCCTCCCAGGCCGCAAGCAGGCCGCAGAGCGGGCGCAGCAGCAACGCAGAGGGCTCCCCCGCCCCGGCGAGGCCGGGCAGGGCGGAATATATGAGCAGCCAGCCCGCCCAGTCGGGCAGAAGGTCTATGGTGTTTATATTGAAGTGCAGGTATATGAGTGCGTAGCCCCAGGCTATCTTGCCCAGAGAGCTGTAAAGGACCTTACGCTCCTCCATCAGCCGCGCCCCCTTCCATGACGAACTCGTCCACCACCTCGCTGTCGAGCGATATGCGCACGGCGGCGGCCTTGAACTCAGGCTCCGGCAGCAACGGCGCGTCGTAGCGGAATTCCTCGGACATGGTATAGACCTTCCCGTCCCAGCTGTCGTTGCGCCACCCGCTGCTCTCATACTCCGTGCCGTCGAAGGAATAATCCTCGTCCGGAGAGCCCAGCGGGAGCATCTCCAGCTTTGCCACGCTCTTAGGGAAGTTGGCCTCGTTGCAGGTATATTCCGCGCAGAAGAGCTCCGCCATGGTGCGGAACACGGCGTCGGGCCTGTAAACGCTGTCGGAATAGCCCTGCGGCACGCCCGCGAGGCCAATACTCGAGTCCGAGGCCATGGCATAGATGTTCCGCCGGAGCGTAACCGTGCCGGTCTCGCGCTCCACGCTCACGGTGTCGCTCCAGGGCAGGACATCATTTCCCCAGCGTGCAAGGGAGGCAGGGTCATACACTATGGCGTCGGCGGCGATAAACTGCCGCTCGCCCGTCTCCTCGACGACCCAGCCCTCGGCCTCGTAGGCGCGCACCGGGATGACATAGAGTCCGATGATCGTGTCGCCGTCTGCGTCCTTCAGCCAGCCGCCGTTTTCCAGGTCGGCAACGTAGCTGACGGTGAGCACCAGCTCCGCCTCACAGCTGTTCTCCGTGCTGACGATGTTGTTAATAAGATAGCCCGAGCCGGTGTCTATGGAGTACTGCTCTGGCACGGCCTCGTAGTGATAGGTCACCCAGCCATCGGCGCCGCTCGCGCGCATGCCCTCGTACAGCTCCTCGTGCTTTTCAAAGGGCGAGGCGGCGGTGAGAAATACGCCGTTATCGTAGAGGAGCCCCTTAGCGTAGGTATCCAGCGCCGCAGCAGGGGTCCGGCAGCGCGTGGTGCGCGCGACGGCGAAGCTGCGGTCGAGCTCCCTCTGAGGGCCAGGGTGCATGTGCCCCGTGTCCGCGCTCGCCGTGCCGAGCAGCAGCGGCGTCGCGAGCACTACGGCTATACAGACCGAGGCCAGGGCCATGCCGCGCGGATAGAGCTTGAAGCGCACGATGGCCGCGATGCGGCGGGAGATGTTCCTGCCGCCGTTGGAGATGGAGCTCGTCCCCGGCGCGCGGGCGTATTTCTCGTTCGCCATGCCGAGCAGTATGCCTCCGTATTCGCGCCGCTCCTCGCCCTCGAGCCGCTCCAGCACGCGCTGGTCGCAGAGGGACTCGAGGTCGTTGCCCACGCGGTCAAGGACGTAGTGCATGAAGGGGTTGCACCAGTGCAGCGCGCGGATGAGGCACCAGAAAATGCCCTGCGCCGCGTCAAAATACTTGAGGTGCAGCAGCTCGTGGAGCAGCACCTTGTCGTCCACGCCGCCCTTGGGCACGGCGAGCACGGGCCGGAAGACGCCGCAGACAAAGGCCGTGGGCAGGCCCTCGACCTCCACGGCACGGCTCGCCCGCAGACCGTACTTTTTGCACACGGAGGCTATCTGCGCCGACACCTCCTCCGAGGCGGGCGCGCCCCGGCGCAGCGCCAGCCGAAGTCGGATATAGGCCGCGAGCTTCCAGAGCAGATACGCCGCCGCGCCGAGGGCGTAGGCGACAAACAGCCAGTCCGTGACGCTCTCCGGCGCGCCGGAGGGCCAGGGCAGGACGCTTTTGGCATCCATGGCGTCCCAAGGCCCGGCGTAGGCCGAGGCGAGGCCGCGCTCCGCCGCCGTCTTGCACATGTCCACGAACTCGGGCAGGGGCAGCAGCACCTGCCTCGTCATGCCCGCCGGGATGAGCGCGCGCAGGGCCAGTAGGCCCCAGATGCCGTACTGCCAGCGCGGCGAGAGCTTGTCCGCGAGCAGGTATTTTACGATGAGCAGCACCGCCGCTGTCAGCGAGACGGTGAGCGTCTGCAAAAGGAACTCCCAGATGTTCCCCACGGCTACACCTCCATCTCGTCGAGCATCCGCCGGAGCCGCGCCGCCTCGTCCGCGGAGATGTGCGTCTCCTTCAAAAATGCGGCGATGAGGTCCCCCGCCGCGCCGCCGTAGACCTTGTTGAGCAGCTCGTCCCTCTCCTGCCGGGCGCAGTCCTCCCGCGCCGCCGCCGCCGAATACGGCGCCGTGGAGCTGCGGTCTATCTTCACAAGGCCCTTGGCCTCCATGCGCGTCAGGTATGTGTGCACCGTGTTCTTGCTCCAGCCGTGCTCAGGATAGAGCGCGCGCGTGAGCTCGCCGAGCGAGAAGCTCTCCCCCGCCCACAGCGCCTCCATCACCGACCACTCGGCCTCCGTCAGCTTCATGCGTTTCCCTCCTACAAGTGCAGTATGAGACTATACTACATGTGTAGGACAACGCTGTCAAGCCAAAATTGCAATAAGTTTTTTCCGGGGGCGTGTACCTCGGAAAAAACACCGCCCAGCCCGCAAGTGTGCGACGCGCAGCGGAGTGCAACTCTCACTTTAAGAGGCTTTGCCTCTTAAAGTGAAGCAATTACCAGGCGTCTTTGCCTTTTTCTTCTGGTATTACAAGTTCCAGCGCGCGGATGGCGCACTCTATCATGCCGTCGTCCGGCTCGTTGGTCGTCAGGTGCTGAAGCTGCTTGCCCGGCCAGGAGAGGATGGACGACACTATGTTGTCGTGCCGGCCCACCCAGCGGTTTATCTCGTAGCTCACTGCCACGACCAGCGGCAGTATGAGTATGCGGAACAGTATCCTCAGCGCTATGTTGTCTATCTGGATGAACAGTCCCGCCAGCAGGCCGATTATGATGACGACGAAGAGGAAGCTCGTGCCGCAGCGCGGGTGGAAGCGGCTCTGCGGCCGCACGTTCTCCACCGTCAGCGGCAGGCCCTTCTCGTAGCAGAAGATGGTCTTGTGCTCGGCCCCGTGGTAGGCGAAGAGCCGCTTCATGTCCTTCATCCTCGAGCAGAGCCAGAGATAGACCAGGAAGATGACCAGCTTTATGGCGCCCTCGATGAGGCTGCGCAGGGTATACTGCCCCTCGAGGCCGGGTATCAGCCCGGCGAGGAAGGTGGGCAGGAACAGAAACAGCGCCAGCGCGAGCACAACGCCGAGCACCGCCGCGATGGCGATGACCGCCTTCTGCGCCTTCTCGCTGCCCAGCTTCTTCTCCAGCCAGAGGTCGAGCTTGGTCGGCTCCTCCTGTTCCTCCTCGGGCAGGAGGCTGGCGGAGTAGGAGAGCGCGCCCATGCCCTTTATCATCGAATCGGCAAAGATAACGATGCCGCGGATGAAGGGCCAGCCGAGCACGGGGTGCTTGTCCTTGACGAACTTGAGCTCCTCCACCTTCTCGGTCATGCCCTCGCCGGTGCGGCAGACTATGGCCTGCCTGTCCGGCCCGCGCATCAGTATGCCCTCTATCAGCGCCTGGCCGCCTATCGACGTCCTGAAGCAGGTCTGAACATTTTCTTTTGACATTTACTGACCTCAAATCTGTATTTCACTGTGTCTTTATGGGCAGCTCCACGCTCACCAGCGCGCCGCCGCCCTCGGCGTTGGCCGTCGTGAGCCGTCCGCCGTGCCTTGTGACTATCTCGTCGCAGACGGCGAGACCTATGCCGCTGCCGCGCTCCTTGCCGCGGCCCTTGTAGAACCGCTCCTTGACGTGGGGCAGGTCCTCCTCGGCAAAGCCGGGGCCGTGGTCGCGCACGCTCATGCGGACGTATTCGCCCTCCACGCCGGAGGTGAGCTCCAGCTTCTTGCCGCGCCGGCCGTACTTGGCGGCGTTGTCGAGGATGTTCAGCAGCACCTGCTTTATCCTTGCCGGGTCTCCCGTCACGGGGGGCAGCGGCTCCGCAGCAGGCTCGTAGTCGAGCTCGATGCCGTCGTGCTTGAGGAGCTCGCCGTAGGTGAAGGCCACCTCCTCGAGCAGGGAGTCGAGGTCGACCTCCTCGAGGTTGAGCGTGAAGCGCCCGTCGCGTATGCGGGTGAACTCCAGCAGCTCCTCCACCATGCCGGTCAGCCGCCCGGCCTCGCAGGAGATTATCTCCACGCCGCGCCGGGAGTCGCCCTGGATGGCCTCGTCGTACATCAGCGTCTCGCTCCAGCCGGTGATGGCCGTCAGCGGCGTGCGCAGCTCGTGCGAGACGGAGGAGATGAACTCCGACTGCGTCTTGCCCGCCTCGCCTATCTTGACGGACATGTCGTTGAAGGCGTCCACAAAGCGGCCGATCTCGTCGTCACGCAGCTTTTCTGCGAGGGTGCCGTAGCTCCCGTCGGCTATGCGCCGCGCCGTGTCGCCCAGGCCCAGGATGGGGTTCGTCACCCGCTCGCGGAACCAGAGGTTCGAGAGCAGCAGCAGCACTATGGCGCAGCCGGCGAAGATGCCCGCCCAGCTCACCAGCCCGACGAGCGCGAAGATCAGCGTCAGCAGCACGCAGAGCGCGCCGATGCAGCTGATGATGAGCCAGGCGCCCTTGAGCCCCTTGAGCGCCTCGGGCCGCTCGCCCTTTAAAAAGCGCTTCGCCGCGGCCAGCGCCCTTGCGGGCAGGCCGGGACCCTTTTTCTCTTCCATGGCCTCAGGAACCCCACTTGTAGCCGTAGCCCCAGATGGTGGTGATGTATTCCGGCGCCGTCGGCGTGTCCTCTATCTTGATGCGAAGCCGGCGGATGTTGACGTCGACTATCTTGAGCTCGCCCTTGTAGTCCGGGCCCCAGACGTTCTCGAGGATGTCCTCGCGCGAGAGCGCCTTGCCGGGGTTTTCCATGAAGAGCTTCATGATGGAGTACTCTGTCTGAGTGAGCTTGACTCTCTGCCCGTTCTTGTCGAGCGTGCGGTTGCGAGGGTTGAGCAGGAAGGGTCCGCTCTCGAGCTCCGGCTCCTCCGGCTCCTGGTTCGCGCCGATGCGCCGGTAGAGCGCGTCCACGCGCGCGAGCAGCTCCGCAGGGGAGAAGGGCTTTGTGACATAGTCGTCCGCGCCCGTCATCAGGCCCGTGACCTTGTCCATCTCCTGGCCCAGCGCCGTGAGCATGATTATGCCCATCTTGGAGCCGGAGGCCCGGATGCTGCGGCAGATCTCAAAGCCGTCTATGTCCGGCAGCATGACGTCCAGCAGCGCCACGCCTATGTCGTCGTTTTCCTGAAGCAGGCGAAGCGCCTCCTCGCCCGTGGCCGCCTCGATAGGCTCGTAGCCCGAGCGCCGGAGATTTATGACGACAAAGCTGCGGATGCCGGCTTCGTCCTCGAGCACCAGTATCTTCTTGATGTCGTCCACGCCCCTTTCTTGCGCTGTTTTGTGCCGAAAATTTCAGCCACAACATTATAGCACATCATTTGCAATAGTGGTAGCATAATATTACAAAATGTAGTATAATTTGTGGCGAAGCGGTGAAAATTCGGAGAAATGCACTATTGGAAGGACGGCGGGGCATGTTAATTTTCTATGCTGACATTCAGGGGCTGGACGAGGGGCGTGCGCTGTGCCGGGGGCGGAGCCGCGCACCGGGCAGCGCCTTTGCATATTCGCTGCTCAAATACGCGCTGGAGGTCTGGAAGGGCGCGCCTGAGCTGCCGGAGATTACCACGGACGGGCGCGGCAAGCCGTATTTCCCGGAGCGCCCGGACTGGCACTTTTCGCTCAGCCACACGAGGGGCTTCGTGCTGGCGGCGGTGTCGGCGGCGCCGGTGGGCGCGGACGTGCAGCTGCGCGACGGCCGGGGCGAGCGCCTTGCGGGGCGGCTCATGTCCGAGCGCGAGCGGGAGCAGTTCGACTTCTACGAGCTCTGGAGCCTGCGTGAGAGCCTCTACAAGCTCACTGGCGAGGGCAGCTTGCGCACCCTGCGCTTCGAGCGCCGGGGCGGACTCATCGTCCCGCCCTGCGAGGGTGCTCAGTGCCGGACGTACGGCGATATACCGGGCTGCTCCGCCGCGGCGGCCAGCTTAGGCGAGCCGCTGCCGGAGCGCCTCATCCGCGTCGACGGGGCGAAAATCTGCTCTTGAAATACATGGGGCCATGCTATATAATTGTTCCCACGCCGGTGTGGCGAAATTGGCAGACGCACCGCACTCAAAATCTACTTCGTAGAATGTTGGGTGCCCTGGCAAAACCCTTGATAAATCGGCACTTTTACAACTTCATATTTTCATTTGGTTTTAATATCCCTCCCGCACATCCCTCCAAAATCTGAGATGTGCGGGACACAAGGGAAATTAAAATATAAATGCCGGTGTGTCGGAATTGGCAGACGACCGCGACTCAAAATCGTGTGGAGAAATCCGTGTGGGTTCGAGTCCCACCACCGGCACCAGAATTTTCAGCCCTGAGCTTCACGGTTCAGGGCTTTTTTATTGCCCAATGGTCTGTACTCCAGTGTTCTCCGGGTAGAACGCCAGGATCGCATTCGCAGAAGAAACCTTGCTGCTGTAATCCAGATGGGTGTAAATGTTGGAAGTTGTCCCAATATCGCTGTGCCCCAGCCATTCCTGGATTTCCTTCAAGCTGACGCCATTTGCGTAAAGCAGGCTGGCGCAGCTGTGACGAAGGTCGTGGAAACGGATTTTTTTCAAGCCGTTATTTTTCAGTGTGATTTCAAAATGCTGGGTGATAAAATTGGGCTTCACAAGCTCGCCCATCGCATTGACATAGATGTAATCAAGGTACTTCTGGCAATAGGCCGTTCCGCACACCTTCTGATTGACCAGCTGCTCCTGTCTGAGCCGGTGCAGCAATTCCTCAAAGGGTGGGACCAGCGGCAGCGTGCGATAGCTGGATTTCGTCTTGGTCCGGTCTTTCTGGATGGTGACTTCTTTGCCGTCCACCGTAACCTGTGTAACCGTGTGCTTGATTGTAAACGTCTTTTTCTCAAAGTCAATGGCGTCCCATTTCAGGCCAACAACTTCGCTGCGACGCAGACCATAAAATGCGGCGAGAATAACAGCCAGTTCAATCGGATCGCCGCGCACCACATTGAAAAGAGTTTCAAGCTCTTCCTGATTGTAGATAGTAGCGACGTATTTGACCTTTCTGGGCCGTTCTACGCGGTCGGCGGGATTGGACTTAATCAAGCCGATCTGAAACGCATATTGCAGGCATTTGCGAATGTTTGCGTGCCTATGAATGACCGTGTTTGCAGTCAGTCCTGAATTTAGCTCATGTTGGTAATAATCTTGGATGTACTTCGGATGCTTCTCCAGGTCTTGCAGCGTGAGCTTCTTATCCCGAAAGTATGGGATGATGCTTCTTCTGATAGACATAGAGTAAGAGGCATACGTTGTGACCTCCAAACTGTTCTTCATCATCTCCAGCCATTCCTCAAGGAAATCTGTAAACAGAATCGGCGCTTCATCTGCACAGGGATTGACTTGGGCCATGATGTTTTCCCTGATCCATTCCAGATCGACCGCATACTGAAAGGCCGTAACGATGACCTCATGGTACAGCAGCAGCTCGTTTGCAGTTGCTTCATTCTGCTGGCGCTCATGGCGGTAGAAATTTTCCAAATCTCTTGCCGTCATTTTTAAGAGGGCTATCGGATGCTCCTGGAAATAAGGCACGATGTAGTTTTTTACGTCGTAGGCATACTCAGCATAGGTGCTGGTGCCAAGCGTCACAGCCTTGTCTTTGAGCCATTTAGAGAGGAAGTCCGTGAAAAGCATATCCGCATTTTCCATAAGGTTGTCCGGGTTAAATTCCTTGCGCGTTTTGAGTAGCATTGCCTCCGCTCGCTTCTTATTGCCTTTGACAGGCAGCCCGGTACTGATGGATTTGCCTTTGCGTTTTCCATCCTTGCCTTTCCAGCTCAAGATCATTTGATAGTAACCATTTTGTTCTCTCAGGTGTCCTGCTACCATTGTTTTCCTCCTTCCAAGCAGTAGCTGTATTCACCCGCTGTTGACACTTATATCGTAGCAGTTGCGGAAGAATGCGGCAAGGATACAGATTAACTTCGTCCGGTAACGTGCAGGTAATTGAAAATATGTAATTTAGGAATTTTATAGGTTCGTCCCACCTTGAAGTGTTCAATGCAGTTTTTCTTCAGCAGACGGTAGGCCGATTTTTCACTGATTCCTAACATTTGGCTCATCTGGTTGACGTTTACTACGTCAGGGTATTCCTTAAAGATCATAACGTAAGCATCTTTTTGGGATATTGACACACTCATGTAGAACACCTCCCTTTTGGAGAACGTCATATAAAGATAGCCGTACCAATGATTAAAAACGCATTCTGCAAATCATTGGTACGGCTGTTATTATAACCAAGTAATCACGTCACATTTGGCCACGCATCCCTGACGCTGGGGACATCACCGGTCTCCGCTGGCGCGGCTGTCATAACTCCGCAGCGTCGTTCGTATCGTGCGCCGCAGGGTTCCCCCCAAGTCTTTGGCGGGCCGTGAGGAAGTATCTTTAAGCCCCCGCACAGTCATCGCGTCCGGATTGCCAATCCGGGGCCAGTGAGTCCGTGTATCGCTCGGAACAGCTTGTCCATCACCTCCTGGCTGTTCCATCTTCGCGGCGTCCTGCACTCGCTCATACGCGGGTTATGTACCTGTTCTGCCGTGTATTCGGTTGTCAAAGATCAGCGAAGGAAAAATCCCCTTCTTGATAACCATGACAAAAACAGGCGATTTGTCCTGTCTGTACTGCGATTTATTTGAAGAAAATATTTTGCCCTACCGCTTCATAGAAGCTACGGACAGCGCAAGCTCCTTACAAGCACAATAAAATAGGTACTATCGTACTCAAAAACGCCTTTTATAAGGTTCTTCCTGCAAGGAAATGGGCACGATAAAATATGATTAAGGAGACGATAGTGCCTATGGAACTGATAAAAGAGCTGGGACGAAGGATACAAAAAGCGCGTAAGGAAAAAGGTCTGACGCAGCAGGAACTCGCAGATCTGAGCCATGTTTCTCTGAAGCACGTTCAAGGCTGCGAAAGAGGGGTGAAGAATCCTTCTTTTGAGGTTCTGCGCGCTTTTTGCAAAGTCT
>ENA-OOXJ01002166-OOXJ01002166.1-human-gut-metagenome-genome-assembly--contig:-NODE-2166-length-10532-cov-2.203971_pt1 | contig 10532 bp, 7 predicted proteins | sample MGYA00241587_ERZ501343 | MGnify/ENA primary metagenome ERZ501343 (study PRJEB25962, sample SAMEA2042918) | human gut metagenome | biome: human gut; feature: human-associated habitat; material: faeces...
ATGCGGCAGTGCTTGCCGCCACTTTTATCTCTTTGAAGGTGTTCCATTCTCCGCAACTGGGACATTTGCCTATCCACTTTGTAGACTCCTGTCCGCAGTTGCTGCATACGTAAGCAACCTTGTCTTTTGCCATAGTATTCAATTTCCTACAAAAGTATAAATTATTTTCATTGTTACAAAATTTATTGTTATTTTTGCCGTATGAACAGGAACATTCTTATTATCCCGGCAGTGCTCATTGCCGCTGTTTTTTTCTCATGCGGACGTTCGGCTGAGGAGGTGCGGCGCATATCGCGTGAAGAACGGATGAAACAGGCAAAAGAGGAGAGGATGGCATTGAAGATTGCTGTTATGCCGACACTCGACTGTCTGCCTGCCTTTGTTGCCAGAGACTGCAATCTGTATGACACGGCAGCCGTAGACATAAGGCTCAGGAAGTTCACCGCACAGATGGATTGCGACACGGCTCTCATCGGAAGAAGTGTCGAAGGGGCTTTCTCAGACTTTGTACGCACGGAACGCATGAAGAGCCACGACGGACTGCAGCTCGATTACCTGTCGTCCACAAACGCTTACTGGAATCTTGTGACAAGCCGTAAGGCACGTGTAAGGAAAATCAGCCAGCTCGACGACAAGATGATAGGCATGACGAGATATTCGGCTACCGACCTGCTCACGACAAAGTTCACGGAAGGCATAAGGCTGAAGTCGCAGGTGTTCCGCATACAGATAAACGATGTGAACGTGCGTCTGGCAATGCTTCTCAACAATGAGATAGACGCTGTGTGGCTGCCCGAACCGCAGGCTACGGAGGCACGGATGAAGGGCGGTAATGTGATAGCGGACAGCCGTGATAAGAAAAAGGTGCTCGGCGTGTTGGCATTCCGTGCTGAGGTGATGAAAGACTCACACCGCCGTAAACAACTCTCCGTATTCGGGAAAGCATACAACATGGCGTGTGATTCTCTGAACAAGAACGGACTTCAGCACTATTCGGCGGTGCTGAAAAAGCATTATGGTATAGACGACAAGGTGATAAATGCATTGCCGAAGATAAAATATACACATATGAAAAAGCCGTCTAAGGCAGAGACAGACAATATTGTCTTATAACATTTCCGGAGTAATGCCGGTAAGAAGCTTTAAAGAAGTATGCAGAAAAACATTATACATTCGATATTGTACAGACAGGATTTGGGTAGGGCGTTGCGCGGAATGCGTGAAGAAATAAGCGGCGACAGCATTTATTCTTCTCTTGAAGGCGAGTTTGAGGCTATAGAGAAAGACTATCAGCTGATGCGTGACTATATGCTTCGCGGATATAAGGATCCGCAGATAGAGTCTGTGTACAGGAGCCTTCTGAGACGCGCATGCCGGCTGTATGGTTCCATGTGTCTTGCGGAAATGGTAAAGAAACGCCCTTCTTATATCTCTGCCGGAATCAGTTCGGGTGGTCTTTCACTACAGTCTGACGACGTGCGCGACGGGCTTGAGAGGTTTGTGCAGGACGTGGCGATGGCGTCTCTCGGCGTCGCAGGCATGCAGGAGGCTTCTCCTGACGACATTTATGCGCGCCACCAGCAGTACATGTCGCGCCTCTTCGATGCGGTGCTGGTGTCCGGACAGTGGAGCGACAACGGTGCGGAGGCTGTAAAAAGGCTGTTGACATCACCTACAGTAGACTCCAATGACGTGACGCTTCTCCTGAGTGCGGTTATGCTGTCGGCAATGAATGTGTTCGATCTGAACAAATGGTTTGTGATGGTGGATGTGTATGAAAACGCTTCGGATGAGAGGATAAGACAGCGCGCGCTGACAGGATGGGTCTTTGCCATGCCTTCAGACGATATGTCGCTGTTTCCGGAAGTGGAGCAGACGCTTGTCCGCCTTACAGGAAATGAAAGCGTATGCCGCGAGATTCTCGAGATGCAGATGCAGGTGATATACTGCAACAATGCTGACGCCGACAACATAAAGATACAGAATGACATCATTCCCAGTCTGATGAAGAACAACCGGTTTGAGATGACCGGTTCCGGTATAATAGAGAAGGATGACGACAGGATGCAGGATATACTTGACCCGGGTGCGGCAGACCGCAATATGGAAGAGTTGGAACGGTCGCTCAACAAGATGATGGAAATGCAGAAGTCCGGGTCGGACGTATACTTCGGAGGCTTCTCGCAGATGAAGCGTTTCCCGTTCTTCAATCAGATGAGCAACTGGTTCTGTCCGTTCTATATTGAGCATCCCCAGATAAGAAGCCTTAGCGAGAAGCTGGGAAACAACAAGTTCATACAGAGGCTTTTCAATAATAGTCCGTTCTGCGACTCGGACAAATACTCCTTCGTTCTTGCCTTGTCGTCTGTAATAGGACGCATGCCTGACAATATAAGGGAAATGTTGAACAGCGGAGAAGTGCTCGGACTGCCGTCAGGGATGGATGTCGACGTGTCCGATCCGGCTTACATACGCAGGATGTACCTGCAGGATCTTTACCGTTTCTTCCGTCTCAACCAGTACAAGAACGACTTTGCGAGTCCGTTCACTGGCAGAGGCAGGCAGACTGGAGGACTGTTCTTCGCCAATCGGCTTTTGTCCGGTGTGTTGCCGGAAACGTGTGTTGTGGAGCTCGAGAAATTCCTTTACAAGCACAAGAGGTATGACATGATATTGTCACTCGCCCAGGTCTATGCCATAACAGATTCGGAGGAGCATCTTATTATGGCGGCAATGTCGCATTTACGGCTTGGACACAGCAGTGAGGCAGAGACCATATTCAGGCAGGTTATGGACATTAATGCCGGCAACGCGCAGGCTATAAAGGGTATGGCACAGATTGCATTCGCATCGCGCAGGTATTCAGAGGCGGAGACATATTACGGAAAGCTTTCAGAACTTTATCCGGAAAACAAAAACTATATTCTGAACAAGGCAGTGTCGCAACTGTGCGACGGTAAGCCGGAGGAGGGTATGGCTGTCATATTCAGACTTGACTACGAATATCCGGAAGACAACAACGTAAGAAGGGCTCTGGCATGGGGACAGCTTCTGAAAGGTGAAGCGCGGAAGGCAAGTGACATTTACGATGCCCTCATAGCGGACGGAAGATGTATCAGGGCTGACTTTCTCAATTCAGCGTATACCAGATGGTTCGTTGGAAACATGGGCGCGGCGGTGGACAGGCTGCGCGAGTATGTATCATACAATGGCGACAATATGGGATATGAAGAGCTTGAGACGGCTCTTGCCGAGGACAGGAATGTTCTTGAGGCTTATGGTATCACCGGTCCTGAAATGAAGATAATGACAGACTTGGTGTTCGGTTCTTGATGGCGGCACAATGTCGTCTGGTTGCCGCCGCTCCATGTATGGCGGGACACGTCCGTAGGCATTGGTTCCACGTTGGTGTCCCGCTGCCATTTATGAACTGTTTGTCGTGACAGCAGTCTGACGCTTGTCGCTCTCAGTGAATGTCCTTCACTTCCTGCGGCATGCTGTCAAGATGCGCTTTCCATCGGCCGTCTCTCTTTCTCATGACAATAGTGTAAAGGGCTGATTCCTTTATTTTTGAAGGCACACCTATGCTGTCCATCATAAGAAAATTCCTCACTTTTATTGTCACTACTGCCGTTGTGTCGTCAGGCATGATGATATCCGTGCTCTCGCAAGTGGCGTCGTCTTTTTGCGAGTTTAGTATGTCAATGTCCTCCTGCGATATGTTCGAGGCAGCGTAGCTCAGCCATTTCGCCGACTCGGGAGTGCACAGCTTCATGGCATCCTTATATAAACAATTGAAGAAATACTCGGCAAAGCGGCACGCTCCGTTTTCTATTTTCTCCTCCTCATTGTCTTCCTTGCATGATGTTACTGTAAATGCCGTAAGCAATATGAGTGTTACGGCGGATGCCGCAATGATTCTGTCAAGAGTGAGTTTAGTTGTTTTCATGAAATGGCATATTTTGTATTGATTCTGCAAATTTAACCAAATACTTTTGCTTATTCATATTTTTTTAATACTTTTGTGTGAAAACAGTGCAAGTGAGTGCCGTGAGAGCTTCTCTCAAATTGCCGGACGCAGCCTGTCTTTAAATAAGATAGCACTGGCAGGAGCATTAAGAGCGTGTTCTTAGATTGTCCGGTGCAGCCTGTTTATAAAATCAATAAGGGTTCTGATGTTTAAATTCATGTCTTTTGGTAGCGGTAGCAGCGGCAATTGCTATTGTCTTTTTACGGAAACGGACGGGTTGATGATTGATGCCGGTTTGGGCATACGCACAATAAAAAAGTATTTCTACGAATACGGATTCTCGTTCCATATGTTGCATAATATTATTGTTACGCACGACCACGCCGACCACATCAAGTCGGTGGGAACGCTCAGTACAACACATGGTTTGCCTGTCTATGCCACCGCCGCCGTGCATCAGGGAATAATGCGAAACTATTGTGTCAGAAACAAGATACCGGAGAACAACAAGCGGATTATTGAGAAGAACGTGCCGTTTCATGCAGGTGAATTTGACATCACAGCCTTCGATGTGCCGCATGACAGCAGTGACAATGTAGGCTACAGAATAGAATACGGTGGCAAGGTGTTCTGTATCATTACTGACGCCGGGCATGTGACGGACGAGATGGCGGATATGATAGGGAACACTGATTATCTTGTTCTGGAGTCCAATTATGACGAGGACATGCTACGGGACGGACCGTATCCCGAATATCTGAAGTCAAGGATAAGAAGCGGTAGGGGACATCTTGGCAACAATGAATGCGCTGCTGCACTGGAAAGATATGCGTCGGAGCGTCTGCGCCATGTCTGGCTGTGTCATCTGAGTGAGGAGAACAACCATCCGGAGATAGTCCGTAAGACTGTCGGACAGATACTTGATAAGCCGGAGACGGTGAATGCGCGGCACTTCGAGATTGACATTTTGAAGCGCAAAAGCCCCAATGGAGTTTTTGAACTTTGATGGGTTGAAGTGTATTCGGGAATAACAATTGACGTCTATGGCATAAAATGATGCCATACGGTTTTGGTAATATAAGATGAAAACATTGTGTGTACGGAACATATAGTATGTTACCGGCAGACAGTTAGGAAATATATGGTATGAGTCCGGAATCGCGCATACATATGACTATTCAGTCTCAGTGCGGCATTCCGGACTCATTGCGGTGATGTTGTCTGTAGGTTGTTGGTTCTGCAACTCCTTACAGTTTTTCTTTCAGATATTTTCCTGTGATACTCTTTGGACATTCAGCCACCTCTTCAGGTGTGCCGCAACAGACAAGGTCTCCTCCCCGGTTTCCTCCCTCAGGTCCGAGATCTATGATGTAGTCGGCGCATTTTATAAGATCCATGTTATGCTCTATAACGATAACGCTGTGTCCTTTGTCTATAAGCGAACCGAATGCCTCAAGCAGTTTCTTTATGTCGTGGAAGTGCAGACCGGTTGTCGGTTCATCGAATATGAACAGTGTAGGCTCCTGCTTTTCCATCCCGATGAAATATGCCAGCTTCACTCTTTGGTTCTCACCTCCGGAAAGAGTGGACGAATTTTGTCCGAGCTTTATGTATCCAAGTCCAACCTTCTCGAGCGGTTGCAGTCGGTTTACGACAGTCTTTTCTCCATGTTTTCCAAAGAAATCAATGGCTTCTGATACAGTCATGTCAAGTACGTCGTTGATGTTTTTTCCATGGAATCTTACATCAAGCACATCCTGTTTGAAGCGTTTGCCGTGACATGCCTCACATTCAAGCACGAGGTCTGCCATGAACTGCATTTCCACATTGATGACTCCCGTACCCTTGCATTCCTCGCATCGTCCGCCTTCCGCGTTGAATGAGAAGTATTGCGCAGAGAACCCCATCTGCTTTGCGAGGGGCTGCTCGGCATAGAGCTGCCTTATTGCATCGTATGCCTTGAGGTATGTGGCGGGGTTGGAGCGTGTGCTTTTTCCTATCGGGTTCTGGTCAATCATTTCCACATGCCTTATCTGTTTCCAGTCTCCTTCCAGCGACGAATATTCTCCCGGGGCGTCAGCGGCTTCGTTGAGATGACGCTTCAGGGCAGGGTAGAGGATGCCTTTGAGCAATGACGATTTTCCGGAACCGCTCACACCGGTTATCACCGTGAGAATGTTCATTGGAAACTTCACGTCTATTCCTCGCAGATTGTTCATTCTTGCGCCTTTTATCTCTATTGCCATGTTCCACTTGCGGCGTGTTGCGGGAATGTCGATTCGTTCTTTTCCTGTAAGATATTTCACGGTATGGCTGCGTGTGTTGTTGTCTGCAAGGCTGTCGATGGAGGATGTGTCGCCTTCGAACACAATTTCACCGCCAAGTCGTCCGGCGTCAGGTCCTACGTCAATGAGGTAGTCCGCCGCACGAATTATCTCTTCGTCGTGCTCTACCACTACCACCGTATTGTTGAGAGCCTGAAGCTCTTTGAGCACATGAATGAGCCGCTGAGTGTCGCGGCTGTGCAGTCCGATGCTCGGTTCGTCGAGAATGTATACAGAGCCTACGAGCGAACTGCCGAGCGATGTTGTAAGATTGATGCGCTGGCTCTCACCTCCACTGAGCGTGTTTGACGGTCGGTTGAGCGTCAGATATCCCAGTCCCACGTCAAGCAAGAACTGCAGTCTGTTCTTTATTTCGGTTATCAGACGTTTGGATATCTCCTTCTCGTTGTCATCAAGTTTTATGTTGTCAAACCATTCTTTAAGGTTCGTCACAGGCATGTCAACAAGGTCTGATATACTCATTCCGCATATCTTCACCCATGACGCCTCCTTTTTCAGTCGTGTCCCATGGCAGTCCGGACAAACGGTCTTGCCGCGATACCGGCTCAACAAGACGCGATACTGAATCTTGTATTGGTTCTCTTTCACCATCCGGAAGAACGAGTCTATGCACACCTTTTCGCTTTCCGGTGCGGACTTCTCAGACGGCAGACCGTGCCAGAGCATATGTTTTTGTGCCCGGGTAAGATTATAGTATGGCTCGAATATGGGGAAATTGTCTTTCGTAGCTCTGCGGCAGAACTCGTCTTTCCACACACTCAGTTTGTCGCCGTGCCAGCATTGCACGCATCCGTCATATACGCTTAGCGATGAGTTTGGTATGACGAGCTTTTCATCTATTCCCATTATCTTGCCGAATCCCTCACATGTGGGGCATGCTCCGGCAGGAGAGTTGAATGAGAACATGTTGTCGTTGGGTCTCTCGAATTCCATACCGTCAGCCTCGAACTTCACAGAGAAGTCATAGCATATGTTTGACGGAAGGAAGAGAAGCCGGCAACTGCCGTCGCTTTCGTAGAATGCGCTTTCCGCAGAGTCTGTAAGTCGTGATATGGCTTCCTTGTCATGGCTTACGCTCATACGGTCAATCAGCAGATATATTTCTCCGGCTGGCGTGTTCTCTATGGCTTCATCGTTTTTCAGGAACTCGTCAATGCGCATGAACTCACCCTTATGCCATATTCTGGAATATCCCTGCTGGATTTCCATTTCGAGCTGTTTCCTGAGTGTCCGTTCCTTTATTATCTTCAGTGGTGCGAGCACTGCGAACTTTGTGCCTGGCGAATATTGCATCGCGCAGTTCACTATGTCCTCCGGAGTGTGTACTTTCACCTCATTGCCGCTGTATGGTGAATATGTGCGTCCTATGCGTGCGAAGAGCAGCCGCATATACTCGTATATCTCGGTTGATGTGCCGACCGTGCTTCTCGGATTTCTTGAGTTGACCTTCTGTTCAATGGCTATGGCAGGCGGCAGTCCCTTAATGAAGTCGCACTCGGGCTTGCTCATCCTTCCGAGATATTGTCTGGCATACGATGAAAGAGACTCCACATAGCGTCTCTGACCTTCTGCATAAAGTGTGTCGAATGCCAGAGACGATTTGCCGGAGCCTGAGACTCCGGCAATGACTATGAATTTGTTGCGTGGTATTTTAAGGCTCACGTTTTTCAGATTGTTCACACGTGCGCCTTTTATTTCAATGTATTGGGACATAAATTATGAATTCATTGAGAGAAGGAACTCCTCATTGTTCTGAGTGCGTGTCATCCTGTCGTGTATCGAATTCATCGCCTCGATAGGATTCATGTCTGATATGTATTTTCTCAGAATCCACATGCGGTCGAGTGTTGTCTTGTCCTGGAGCAGGTCATCACGGCGTGTGCTCGATGCCACAAGGTTGACAGCAGGGAATATTCGTTTGTTGGAGAGTGTGCGGTCAAGCTGAAGCTCCATGTTGCCGGTTCCCTTGAATTCCTCGAAAATCACCTCGTCCATCTTCGAGCCGGTGTCTATGAGAGCCGTGGCGATGATTGTCAGTGAGCCGCCTCCTTCAATGTTGCGTGCTGCACCGAAAAATCTCTTTGGCTTCTGCAGTGCGTTTGCGTCCACACCTCCGGTGAGAACTTTTCCCGAAGCGGGTGCCACGGTGTTGTAGGCACGCGCAAGTCGTGTTATGGAATCGAGGAAAATCACCACGTCGTGTCCGCATTCCACCATTCTTTTTGCCTTTTCAAGAACAATGCCGGCAATCTTCACGTGACGTTCGGCAGGCTCGTCGAATGTGGAGGCTATGACTTCCGCGTTTACCGTACGTGCCATGTCGGTAACCTCCTCGGGGCGTTCGTCGATGAGCAACATCATGAGATAAGCCTCAGGATGGTTCGCTGCTATCGCGTTTGCTATGTCTTTCATGAGAATGGTCTTACCTGTCTTCGGCTGTGCGACGATGAGTGCGCGCTGACCTTTTCCTATAGGAGAGAACAGGTCAACTATTCTTGTGCTGAGGTTTGTCGTGTTTCTTTCGCCGCAAAGAGTGAACTTCTCGTCAGGAAACAGCGGAGTGAGATGCTCGAATGCTATGCGGTCGCGTATCTCTGACGGATCGCGCCCGTTGATTTTATCGATGCTTGTAAGTGGAAAATATTTCTCTCCGTCATGCGGCGGGCGCACATGGCACTGTACCACGTCACCTGTCTTCAGACCGTAGCGTTTTATCTGTTGTACCGATACGTATACGTCGTCGGGTGACGAAAGGTAGTTGTAGTCGCTTGAGCGCAGGAATCCGTATCCGTCGGGCATCACCTCAAGCACACCGTTCGCACTGATAATGTCGGAGAAATCATATTTTACGCTTTCCGGTACAGCCGTCTGTGTGTAAGTGGGCTGCGACTGGGGCATGATGTTTGTGGGATTGTCAAATATGTCGAATGTCGGAACCACGCCCTGATCTTCTATCGGCAGGTCTACAATCGGGATGAATTCAGTTCCGTCTCCGGGGTCTCCTTCCCATACTCCGTTTGCCATAGCCTCCCGTTTCTCGCTTGTATCTTCGTTGTGGGCGTTTATTTTTGCCTGAAGCTGTGCTATCAGTTCGCTGTCTGTCTCGTCGTCGGTTCCATTTCCGGCAGCGGCATATGCTTCTTCAGGTATGATGTTTTCCATATTCATTTCGTTTTCTTCCTCTTTACCGTCTTCCGGTTGTTCTTCCGCACCGGTAGCCGTCTGCTCCGCTTCCGGCTCGTCTGCTGTCATGGTTTCTGCGGTTTCGTCCGCTTCCTTTTCCGCTGTTGCGGCAGTTTCCTTCAGGCTTTTCCTTCCGCGTCGCTTTGTTGCCGGTGCCGGTGCTGTTTCCGTAACATCCTCTGATGTGCCTGATGTCTCCGGCTGAGGCTGGCTCTCCTTGAATAGTGACTGTTGTTCTGCCACTGCCTTATTTTTCTTAAGATCGAAGTTCTCTCCGTCTTTTCCGTTGACCGAGTATACTCTGTCGGTGTCTTTTTTCAGTATTCTTGTTCTGCGCCTTTTTGTTCCCAGCGGGTTTTTGTTGCCTTCAACTTCAGCTTGTTTGTCTAATATGGCGTAGATTATTTCCTCTTGCGTTTTACTATTGTCTACATCTATGCCTGCTGTCTTTGCGATATCTTCCAGTTCAGACAAGTTTTTAGATGATAATTCGTCTTTGCTATACATGGATTATAATAAAATTGGTGTAATATGATGTTTCACGAGCGGAAACATGTGTCGTACTAAAATTATAGCGCAAAGATAGTAAAATTATTTGTAGTAAGCGTAAACGGAGTCTTATATTTACTGTCGTTAACATTAGTTAACCAACCGGACAGGCGTGATATTCTTTCGCGATAACGCCTTGTTCGCATGTCCTTTTTCTGCCCAGACAGACCGTTATGCCGTGACACAAGTTGTTTTCCGTAGGAAGGCGGCATGTCGGGTGTGGCGGTGAAGAGGACTGTGCCGGAGCGGAATGTGTCCGGACGTCCGACGCAAACAAGGTTCCGGCACATGCCGTACGTTCTTACGCGCTGTAAACGTTTAACGTTTTATATTAAAGACAGCGTTGACATTGTTGTTTGTCTGTCGCATTATCTCTTCGGGGGAAATATTGTAGCATGCGGCGAGCACATCTATAATATGTGTGATGAACGCGCTTTCGTTGCGTTTCCCGCGCATCGGTACCGGTGCCATGTATGGCGCGTCTG
>ENA-OOXJ01002168-OOXJ01002168.1-human-gut-metagenome-genome-assembly--contig:-NODE-2168-length-10529-cov-3.419801_pt1 | contig 10529 bp, 6 predicted proteins | sample MGYA00241587_ERZ501343 | MGnify/ENA primary metagenome ERZ501343 (study PRJEB25962, sample SAMEA2042918) | human gut metagenome | biome: human gut; feature: human-associated habitat; material: faeces...
TATGCCGGCCCGAAAAATGTTTTTGCCGCCTGCTCCGCCCTTCAAGCCGGCAGCTGAAAAATGGCAGCGCCAACCTCTCACTTTTTCCCCCGCAAACGCCGCCGCGGACGGAGAATGCACTACCTTTGCAAGCCAATGAAACGCAAAATAGAACTGCTCTCGCCGGCACGCGACGCCGCCTGCGGCCGCGAAGCCGTGCTGCACGGAGCCGACGCCGTCTACATAGGCGGTCCGGCCTTCGGCGCACGTGCCCAGGCCGGCAACGACGTGGAGAGCATCGCCGCGCTGTGCAGCTTTGCCCACACGTACGACGCCCGCGTCTACGTGACGCTCAACACCATCCTCTACGACGACGAACTGGCCGAGGCCGAACGCATCGCGTGGGCCCTCTACCGCGCCGGGGCCGACGCCCTCATCGTGCAGGACGTTGGCTTGCTGCGCCTGGACCTGCCGCCCATAGCCCTGCATGCCTCGACGCAGATGGACAACCGCTCGCCCGAGGAGGCACGCTTCCTGGAAAGCGTCGGCTTTTCGCAGATCGTCGTGGCGCGCGAGCTCTCGCTGGCCGAAACGGCCCGCATACACGCCGCCGTGAACGTTCCGCTCGAAGCGTTCGTTCACGGCGCGCTCTGCGTCAGCTACAGCGGGCGCTGCTACGCCTCAGAGCACTGTTTTGCCCGCTCGGCCAACCGCGGACGCTGTGCCCAGTTTTGCCGCCTGCCCTTCGACCTGATCGACGCCGACGGCAAATGCGTCGTGGCCGGGCGCCACCTGCTCTCGCTGCGCGACATGAACCGCACGGCCTCGCTCGAAGAAATGATGGACGCCGGCATATCTTCGTTCAAAATAGAAGGCCGGCTGAAAGATGCGGCCTACGTGAAAAACGTGACGGCCTGGTATCGCCGCGAGCTCGACAAGGTGCTGGCGCGACGCAGCGCCCACTACGAACGGGCCTCGTGGGGCACAACGCGCACCACCTTCGACCCGCAGCCCGAAAAGAGCTTCAACCGGGGCTTTACGGAATATTTTCTGCACGGACGGGGCGAACCCGTACATTGCTTCGAAACGCCCAAAGCGCGCGGCGAAGCCGTGGGACGTGTGGAGCGCGTGGGGCGCGGCAGCCTCAGCGTGACGGCCACGACGGCCCGCTTTGCCAACGGCGACGGGCTCTGCTTTCTGGACCGCGAAGGGCGCCTGCACGGCTTCCGCCTGAACCGCGCCGAGGGGCGGGAGCTCTTTCCAGCCGAGATGCCTGAGGGGCTCCGGCCGGGAACTGCCCTCTACCGCAACCACGACCAGGCGTTCGAAAAGGTGCTGGCGCGCCCCTCGGCCGAAAGGAAACTGGGCGTGAGCCTCACGCTGCGCGAAACGGCGGCCGGCTACGCCATCGACGCACGCGACGAAACGGGACGGAGCGTGAGCCTGGCCTTCGACGCACCCCACGAAACGGCCCGCACGCCGCAGCGGGAAAACATCGGGCGACAACTGACACGACTGGGCGACACGCCCTTCGAATGCACCGTACTGGAAATAGCCACCGCGGGCGAGCGCTTCATACCGGCCTCGCAGCTGGCCGCATGGCGCCGCGCAACAACCGACGCCCTGCTGCGGGCCCACCGCTGCACCTACGAACGACCCCTGCGCCAGGCGGAGGACAAGAGCGCCGCGCTGCCGGCCACGCAGCTCGACTATACGGCCAACGTGGCCAACCGGGCTGCCGCCGCCTTCTATGCCGACCATGGCGCCACCCGCGTGCAGCCGGCCTACGAGCTGCAACCGCCGGCCGCGGCCCGCATCATGGAATGCCGCCACTGCCTGCGCCATGCGCTGGGCTGCTGCACGAGGGACGGGAAGCCCCTGCCATGGAAAGAACCGCTCATGCTGCAAACGAGCGACGGCAAGCACTTCCGCCTGCAATTCGACTGCAAAAACTGCCAAATGAACGTTTATGCCACACATTAGACGCCTGCTTGCGGCCCTGGCCGCTCTGCTGCTGCTCACGGGATGCTACTACAACTATCCCGACAAGGCCGACCGCTGGGCTGTGACGGGAGACGGGACGATCGACTCGGTGAGCTTCTACCGCCACCACCACTACTGGCGCAATTTCGACTTCTCGCTCGCGGGCGAACCGCTGACCATCGCCACCTCGTATCCCGGCAGCGACGGCGTACGCCTGCTGCAAGACTCCGTGACGCTGCGGCCGCACGACGTCATCGTCGTGGCCGACGTGCGATACGTACCGGCCGACACGGTCGACTCGGTGTGGGTCAAAGTGGCCCGCGACCAGCTGACGCAAGGCTGGGTGCGCGAAAAGGCACTTTTAGAGAAAGCCGTCCCCGACTCGCCCATCTCCCGCTTTATCCACAATTTCAGCGACCGCCGCATGCTGTTCGTGCTGACGTGCCTGGGGGCTGCCGTTTTTCTGTACCTCGTGCAGGTGATAAGGCGGAAGCGGGCGCTCATCGTCCACTTTAACGACATCAACAGCTTTTACCCCACGCTGCTTTGCATCGTGGTGTCGGGCGCGGCTGCGCTCTATGGCAGCGTACAGCACTTTGTGCCCGAAACGTGGATAGAGTTCTACTATCACCCCACGCTCAATCCGTTCGTACTGCCGCCGGTGGTGGGGCTTTTCATCGCGTCGGTGTGGCTCATGCTCGTGGTGGCCATCGCCGTTGTGGACGACGTGCGGCGCTGCCCCGACCCGGTGGACGTCGTGTCGTATCTGGCGGGGCTGGCCGGCATCTGCATGGTGCTCTACCTGTTCTTTACGCTCACCGTCCGCTTCTATATCGGCTATCCCCTGCTGCTGGTTTATTGGGCCTTTGCCCTTCGCTGCCATTTGCGACGAAGGCGCCCGCGCTACATCTGCGGAGCCTGCCACCGACCGATGACACGCCTGGGCCGGTGCCCGCATTGCGGCGCCGTCAACTCGTGAAAGACGAAACCGACGAGAGAAAAATGAGGCAAAGCAACCATTCATTTGTTCTTTTAACTACCTTCGCACTGTAATCACTCTTCTAAAAAACATAAACATGGAAGCCAACAAAGTGGATCTGTTTCTGATGATGCACGGCTCAAAGTTCCCGATTGAGAGCATACCGGTTGTGCGCGAACGCTTGGAGCATGCCGACGCGACCAACACGGCCATCGTCATGTCGCTCGACTTTAAAGACCCCACCATCACGCTCCTTCTTTCCATATTCCTGGGCGGACTCGGCATCGACCGCTTCTTCATCGGCGACATTGGGCTGGGCATCGGCAAACTGCTGACGGGCGGCGGATGCGGCGTCTGGACCATCATCGACTGGTTTCTCATCATGACGGCCACGCGGAAGAAAAATTTGGAAAAACTGCTGATGTTCGTTCACTGACACACCGCCCGCGCCACGACAGGCATAAAGGGCACACGAAAAAAGGATGGCCCGGCAAAGCGCCCGTAAACATTTCCTTTTTTATTGCTACCTTTGCACGGTTATGAAGAGAAAGCTCCCCCTCCTATATATATGGGCATGGCTGTGCTGCCTGACGAACGGACTGGCCCAGAACATCATCACCGAAGACGAAAACGACCGCTCGGCCTGGGAAGAAGACGACACGGTGGACGTTGTCGACGTGCCCATCGGCCAATATGTGTGGCGCGTCGGGGAACGTTTCGGCACGATACACGCGGCCGTGCCCGACACGTTGCCACATTATTTCCAAAACCAGGCCTTTACCGAAGGCATCACGGGACGATACAACACGTTGGGCAATTTAGGCTCGCCCCGCATCAGCCGGCGCTTCACCGACTGGTGGGATACGATGCAGGGCAGCCAGTTTATCTTCGAACGGCCCTACGACTTTTTCATCACCCAGCCCGGAGAACTGCTTTTCACCAACACGAAATCGCCCGTCACGAACCTTACCTACCATTCGTGCGGCAACAAGACGAACGGCGAAGACCGCATACGCGCCTATTTCGCCGTGAACGCCGGCAAACGCCTGGGCATGGGCTTCAAGCTCGACTATCTGTACGGCCGCGGCTACTATGCCAACCAATCGACGGCCCACTTCGGCGGCACGCTCTTCGGCTCCTACCTCGGCGAACGCTACAAGCTCCACACAGCCTACTATGCCAACCACCTGAAAACGGCGGAAAACGGCGGCATCGAAGACGATGCGTACGTTACGGAGCCCGAAGCTCTCTCCACACGCTACGGAACGCGCGACATGCCCACGCTCCTCACAAAAACATGGAACCGGCTGAACGTTAACACCCTCTTCCTGACCCACCGCTACGACGTGGGCTTCCATCGCTACCGCGATGCCGAGGGCCGCATAGTAGAAAAAAAGGAGCAAACGCCTGAAAACAACCGCCGGCACGACACCTCCCCCACGGCCGACAGCCTCTCGCTCGCCGGCGGAGCGTTGCCGGCCGGCGCACTTGCCGAAAAACAAGACTCAACGGCCTCCGACAGCCTCCACCTTACGGCCGAGTTCGTCCCCGTGGCCGGTTTCATCCACACGATGCGCATCGACCACAACAACCGCCGCCTGCGCTCCAACTTTGTGGCGAACGAAGCGAACAAAGACTACTTCAACGACTATTATCTGCCCGGCGACTCGGCCAACGACTTCACCAAAAACGTACGCGTTGAGAACACACTGGCCTTCGAACTCAAAGAAGGCTTCAACCGCTGGGTCAAATCGGGCATGCGTCTCTATGCGCGGCACGAATTCAACAAGTTCACCCTGCCCGACCTCAACGCCAACGCGACAAAATACACCGAAAACCTCTTCACCATCGGCGCACAGCTCATGACCGAGCAGGCCCGCTATTTCCGCTACAACGTCTTGGGCGAAATCCGCACAAGCGGAACCGACTGGGGCGAGTTCAACATCGAAGGCAGCCTCGGCTTCCGCATCCCCCTCGGCAACGACACATTGCATATCGACGCCGGCGGATATGTTCGCAACGAACAGCCTTCGTTCTACTACGAACATTACCACGCACGCAATGCCTGGTGGGACAACGACTTCGACAAAGTGTTCCGCACGCGCATAGGCGGCAGCCTTCGCTATAAAGACACCCGCCTGGACGTCGGCGTGGAAACCATTCAGAACTACACCTATTTCCAAGAGAGCATCACCCTGACCGATGCCTCCTCCGACGATGACGCAAGCACCGGTCGGCTTTTCTCCGTCAGCCCCGCTCAAAGCAACAAGAACGTCCGTCTCCTTGCAGCCACCCTCAGCCAAGACTTCCACTGGGGCATATTCCACTGGGAGAACGAACTCACCTACCAAGCCACCTCCAACAGCGACGTGGCCCCGGTTCCCACCTTCACAGGCTACACCAACGTTTACCTCCTTTTCCGCATAGCAAAAGTGCTCCGCACCGAGCTCGGAGCCGACGTGCGCTATTTCACGTCCTACTACGCCCCCGCCTACTCGCCCATCATCGGCCAATACTGCGTGCAAGACCCGGCCCAACGCGTCAAGACAGGCAATTATCCCATCATCAACGTCTATGCCAACCTCCACTTAAAGCACTGCCGCCTCTACGCAATGGCCTCGCACGTCAATTACAGCTCAGGGAGCGGCCGCCCCTTCCTCACGCCCCACTACCCCATAAACCGCCTCGTCTTCCGCCTGGGCTTGTCGTGGAACTTCTTCAACTGACCTCCCGCCATTCATTCGCAAACATACAATAAACAGACGTAAGCATACAATAAACACACATAAACATACAGTAAACAGGCATAAGCATACAATAAACGGGAGGTGCAGCACCAAGAAATTGCTGCACCTCCCGCTATGTGTAGTTGCGAAAGGATCTAAAGACTTTTACTTCAAAGTAAGGCGTACGTCACGCCCGGCTTCTTCTGCTTCGACCTTGTCTTCGCGAAGTAACCAGCCCAGTGCCAAATATAACTCCTTGTCACTTTTGAGCTTAGCTGCCTTCTTAAGGTCTTTTCCTTCCATGGGGCCATTCTCGCTTAAAGCGTTCCAAACTTTTCCGGCCAGTTCACCGGCTTTTTCTTGTAACATAAATTTATTCGTTTTTTTGATGGCGGGCGGAGCAGGAAACCTGTTGGTCTGCCATGTCTATTAAACGCCGCAAAGTTAGTTTATTTTTCTAATATACGTCTTTTAACAAGCGATTTTTCGCTTCTTAAAGAGAGATTGCGACTGATTTTTTATATATTGGACAAGGTTTGCAGGATAAATGGCTACCTTAGCATCGAAAACGGTCGGTTGTGAAGGAGGATTTGACTGCCTTTTTTCGCATTCCGAAAAGAAAAACAAAGCTAAACGACATGTTCTCCATTCTTATCGCCACATACAACTACGGATGCGCCCGCCTGGCAGCCGAACTGCGCACACAGGCTGAGAAACTGCGTTTGAAAGAAAATGGGGCGTTCGATTATGAAATTATCATTTCCGACGACGGCTCGACGAACAAGGATGCACTTGCGGAAAACGCCGCCATCCGCTCGTGGCCGAGATGCAAGCATGTACTGCTGACAACCAACGGAGGGCTGGCGCACAACCGTAACGAGCTGATCAGAAATGCACGCTACGAGCACGTGCTGCTGATGGACGGAGACGCCGCTGTTTGCCGCGAGAACTTTATCGAAACTTACTGGCAGTCGCGCCATCTTGCCGACGTGGTGTGCGGCTCACTGATAAACCCGCCGGGCGATCCCGCACCGGGGCACGAATTGCGTTACCGCTATGAGCGAGAGGCTGAGCGGCTACGCACAGTGACTTTCAGGAGCAGATATCCCTACCGGCATTTCAGCGCTTTCAACATAATGGCAAACAAACGTGTTTTCGAGCACGTCTGCTTTGATGAACGCTGTGTCGAGTACGGCTACGAGGACGCTCTGTTTGGTTTGGAGCTGAAACGGGAGGGGATAACGGTGGCTCACATCGACAACCCCCTCATTCACGAAGGCATCGACAGCAATCGCTCGTTTTTACAGAAAACCGAAACGGCCTTGCGCGTTCTGAAACGTTTGGGAAGCCCGCTGCAAGAGCAGACCGGGGCTTCGCGCTATTATGCCATGCTGACGCGCTACAAGCTGGATGGGATGGCCCGCTTTCTGTTCAGAAAGACACAAAAACTACTGCGCAAAAATCTGCTCGGCCGGCACCCCTCGCTTCCGCTATTCTCTTTGTACAAACTGGGCTACTACGCAACGTTGCATTGACCTGCGCATCAGTGGCCGGTGGCAGCAGGCGAAACCTTGCTGCCTTTTTTGCGTTGCCGCTTGATGGGTATCAAATCGCGCAAGTTCTGAAAATCGCGTTTCAAGAGGATACCCACGCCCTGCGTCGTGAGGGCCGACTTCGTGAAATAGCGGTCGTTTGTTTCGCTGTAAGCTTTCAAACTGATGTTCCCGTTCGGCGTAAGTAAGTAGCGGATATCGAAATCGCCGACAAAGTTGGTGGAATAAGCCGGGCGGTCGCGATAGCCGAAGTTGCCGTTGATGAGCAGACGGTTGTTGAAGAGTTTTCCGCTGAGCAAGCCTTCCACTTCCATGTCGCTCCACCCGACGCTGCCAGTGCTGAGGTTGGCGCCAAAGGTCCAGTTGGACGAACCGATGGCGTTGGAAATCAAATTGTTCAACTGGCTGCTCAACGTATTGGAAAGGAACGACTTCATCGCCACGCTCGACTGCGACTGCGTGGACGACGTGGCCAGGCTGCCGTAGTCGTAGGTATAAAAGCGACCCACGCCCAGCAGATAAAGTATCTGCATGTTCATATCTTCTTCCGTACTGATGATGCTGCGCACCATCTGCTTTTCGTCCTCGTTCACGGTAGGCAAATCCAGGTCGAAGCTCACCTCGGGGCTGTGTACTTTGCCGTCAAGATTCAATATACAGTTGACACGAACGGAACTCTCGCTGAAACCGCTGCCTATGTTGAGGTCGGCCAGCGATGCGGAGTTGACAACGTAGACTGCCTGGATGTCGAGATCGCCTTCGTACGGGTCGCCCGCAAAAGTAATGCTGCTGCCCGGCGTCAGCGCGAAATCTTTTCTGATAATGTCCTGCAAATTCAGCTTATACACGCCGTCGGCAACCGTGTAGGTGCCAAACAGGTTGAACGAGCCCTTGTTGTGGAACGATGCCCTCATGGGTCCCGAGCCGTGCACGAGAAGGTGGTCGCCGCTCTTTTCGTTTGTAATGATTTTCATCGCAGCCTGCTCGTTCATGTCGAGCAGGAAATTCAGGTTGATGTCGGTTGTCGTAGCTCCGGCCGCTTGCGCAGCTGTCGTCACGGTCACCGTATCGGTCGTAACGGCCGCCTTGTCGCATATTTTCAACAGACTGACGTCGTTGAACGTTTCCGGCGTGTCGAGCGTATAGACAAAAGTCGTTCCCCGCTCGGGGCGCACACTGATGTCGGCATTAAACGCTCCGGGGCGGCCGTTCATACGTACGTTTCCGCTGCCATAAACCGTGGCATAAAAGGGCATATCCATCGTTTTCGCCTTGTCGTAAAGCAGCATGTTGTCGGCGCTGACTTCTATGTCGTAACGAAGATTTTTCAAATGGGTGTGGCGCAAAGCTCCGTCGAGCGTGCCGCTGCCCCCCTGGCGGTCGGCCACGCTCACGCCGTTGAAAGCGAAGCTGCCGGGCGTAATGTCGAGCGAGCCTCCCGAGACGGTATAGTCGACGCCCGTGGCCGGTATCGTTACGCTCATGTTCACCGTTTCTTTTCCTACGAAATCGAGCTGTTTAAAGGGGCCATACAGGCGGCATGTACCCGTAGTGCGCCCTGCGAGGTCCTCAAAGATGCCTCCCACGTAGCGACGCAGGAAATGCAGGTTTGTGTTGAAGCTTGTTATCGACAAATCGAGATTTTTATCCTTCGGCGAAACGTATCCTTCCACCAAAGTACGCCCAACGCCCTGCTCCGTCATGGCTGCGTTCAGGTGAATGCGCCCCTCCTCCATATCCCAGCCGCCGCTTATGTCGGCATCGCCCATCAGGCCGCCGTTGAAGCGGAAGTTGTCGACCGCCAGCCGGGCTCTGACGCGCGGCCGGGCAACCGACTGCGAGAGCACAGCCTCGCCCGTGGCCAGACCGGAAAAATGAACGGGCTCTATGTTGACGAAGCTCAGCAGATAATCGATGTCCATACGCTGCAAACGTGCCACAATGGAGTCGCTCCCTTCGCCCGTCAGCCTGCCGGAAAGCGTGAGTGCCTGCCCCTCGTGCGCCAGGCGGAAACTGTCGATGGCCAACCGTCGTCCGCCCCAGTCGAAACGGCCCGACGCCACGTCCCACACGGAGTCGCCGACGGCTATCTGCGTGGGCACGATGTCGGTGCGCAGGAAGGTTTCCTTTTGGTGCGAATTTATGCAGGCCGTCTGCATTTTCAGTTCGCCGCTGTACCGCTCACGCGTCAGGTCGCGCCACGACAGCGCCGTTTGCAGCAGGCTGTCGACCGTCGAGGCCTCAAACACAAACTGCATCGTGCCGCCCGCCGCTTCTTTCTTGGCTTGCGCCAGACACGACAAGGCACGGCCCTCGCCGCGCAGGTAAAAGCGAACGTCGTCAAGCTTCGTCTTATTATAGCCGATGCCCGGCGCATGCACCACCAAAGCCATACGGCCGTCGTCGGCCCGTAGGTTGCCCTCGGCCTCGGCCGTTCCGTCGATGTGGAGCGGCACGTCGAGCACGTCGTTCAGGAAGTCGGTCTTATATAATTGTGCGCGCAGCTTCCATTCCTTCCCCTCGACCTCCCCGGCCGGCACGTCCGTCAGTCCGGGCAGGCATTTCCCGAGCAGCGCCTGGCCACACGTTTTCAAATCGTCGGGCGCGAGCGGGCCTTCGAGTTCAGCTTGTGCAAAATCGGCCGAGAGCGAAAGGCGGTTGCGCCCTCCCGAGAGGGACGAACGCAGCTGCAAATGGTCTAAGTGGTAGTTTTTCGACGCCGACGTCATGGCAAAATCGTCTATGCTGAGCTCGCCTAAGGGCACCTCCCCGTTCCGGTGCGTCACGTCGGCTGCAAAACGGGCTGACAGGACGGCGTCGCCCACCTTTCCGCCCCACCCCAGCGCTGCCGGCGCCAGCCGCTGCACGTGGCCCGCCGCTTGCAGCGCGCTCAGGCGTTTCCCGTCAAGACGGGCCTCGGCCGAGACGTCCATGGCCAGGTTAGGGTCGGCCGCGCCGAGCCGGGCCGCAAGCCTGCTGCCTTGCCAGCGTCCGCCCAGGCGAACATCGCGATACGTATATCCCTTGATCAAAAACTGTGGCAGCTCCAAATCGACCTCTACGTCCGGGTGCTTCTTTTTTGACAAGTCGGCAACGGCTTTCATGCGGAAGGCAGCCCATGCCTGCCCGCCGTCCTTCGCGATGAGGGGCGAGAGCAAGAGCCGCTCCGACGCCGCCCTCGCGCGCAGCTCCCTGCCGCGCAAACGGGCGTCGAGCATGAGGCTCCCCAGCTCCGTATCGAGCTGCCCCGCCAAGCTGCCCCGACCCGCCCGCTCGTAGGCCAAGCGCCCTTCGAAGCCGACATCGCCC
>ENA-OOXJ01002172-OOXJ01002172.1-human-gut-metagenome-genome-assembly--contig:-NODE-2172-length-10511-cov-6.292081_pt1 | contig 10511 bp, 8 predicted proteins | sample MGYA00241587_ERZ501343 | MGnify/ENA primary metagenome ERZ501343 (study PRJEB25962, sample SAMEA2042918) | human gut metagenome | biome: human gut; feature: human-associated habitat; material: faeces...
CGGATTTTTATGTCCTCAAAGACATAGCAAGGTATGTTTTGAGTTACTCAAAACCTTTGGAGTTACTCTCCAAAGACCTTGCCCTGCCGGGTTGGTAGCCTCTCCGAAGTCGGGCTCCCCATATTCCAATCTGACGATAGTTTGTGCAATTCCATTATTGCCGCATGTACCACTTAATCCATTTTAATATGAACACAGAAAGAAAACGAGGGGGACGAATCCCCAAGCTGAACCCGAAGTCTCACCATGTGATGCTTCGGTTCGACGATGACGAATGGATGAAATTCCTCGTCATGTATGAGCAGACTGATGTGAAAGCGAAGGCTGTCTTTGCCAAGGCACGTATTTTCGGCGAGCCGTTCAAGGTGCTGCGCGAGGACAAGACATTGGTGGAATACTACACCAAGCTTTCTTCTTTTCACTCGCAGTACCGAATGATTGGCAACAACTACAACCAGGTTGTCAAGGAACTCCGTTGTCATTTCTCAGAGAAAAAGGCGATGGCTTTGCTCTATAAGTTGGAGAACTGCACCAGGGAACTGGTCTCTCTTACCCGTGAGATAGTTGAACTAACCCGTAAGTTTGAGGAAAGATGGTCGCAAAGATAAGTTTCGGAAGTTCATTGTATGGCGCACTGGCATACAATGGTGAGAAGATTAACAAGGAAGAGGGAAAGCTCTTGGCAACGAACAAGATCTTCGATGATTGTTCGGGAAAGACGAGCATCGCCAATGCCTTGCGTGATTTCCAACGATACCTTTCTCCGCACATCAGAACGGAAAAGCCTGTCGTGCATATCTCCCTGAATCCGCATCCTGATGATGTGCTGACGGATATGGAGATGGAGAACATCGCCCGTGAATACTTGGAGCGCATGGGATATGGCAACCAGCCATACATGGTTTACAAGCATGAGGACATTGACCGTCACCACATGCACATCGTGACCATCCGGGTGGATGAGAACGGCAAATGCTTGGACAGTCGATATAATTACCACAGGAGCAAGGCTATCACCCGTGACTTGGAGGAGAAGTACAATCTCCACAAGGCAGACCGCAAGCAACGCCAGGCAGACAATCCGCTCCGTAAGGTGGATGCAAGCCAAGGCAATGTGAAGAAGCAGGTTGCCAACACCGTGAAATCTCTCTGCGCTACCTACAGGTTCCAGTCCTTGGGCGAATACCGTGCACTTCTTTCCTTATATAATATATCCTTGGAGGAGGTCAGAGGCGAAGTTGGCGGTCGTGAGTATCATGGTTTTGTCTATTCTGCCACGGACGGACAGGGCAATAAGGTTGGAAATCCTTTCAAGGCTTCCAAGATAGATAAGTCTGTCGGTGCGGAGGCGATAGAAAAGCGGTTCGCTTATTCTGCCAAGAAGTTCAAGGAGGACAAGAAACTCTCCGAGATGACCAAACATAGTGTGGAGGCAGTGTTGAAACAGACTTACCATAAGGATAAGTTCGTTGAACTGCTGAAAGCAAAGGGCATTGATGTTGTTTTCCGCCATACAGCTGACGGCCGTATCTACGGAGCAACATTCATTGACCACCGCACCCAAAGCGTTTTCAATGGTTCAAGGCTTGGAACGAATCTTTCTGCCAATGCCCTGCAGGAGCACTTCACCTTGCCTTACGAGAACGAACAGCCGATACCGCTTGCCATCCCGAAGGAAGATGGCACAATGCCGGAACAGGAATATCATGGTTCTGGCTTGTTCGATGAGTACGGCAGCGGTTTTGGACTTATGGCAGGAGGTGGTTCTTCAAATGAGGCGCAAGAGGCTGCATTTGACAGAGAGTTGCGTAGAAAGAAGAAGAAACGTAAAGGACGAAGCCTTTAACCGTATCATCAGGGTTGGCTTTCTTATACAATGGAGAAAGCCATTCTTCAATCAGAAAAAACGATTAAGCGAATGCAATGAAAGTTTACTTTCGGATTGCTGAGCGTGAGTTTTTTATTCAAACAAATTGTAAAACTTTAAAACAGAAAGCAATGGCACAAGAAGACGATTTGAGAGCATTGGGGAAAATTATGGATTTTCTCCGTGCTGTGAGTATCATACTCGCAATTATGAATGTATATTGGTATTGCTACGAGGCAATGCACATATGGGGAGTGACAATCGGGGTGGTTGACAGAATCCTGATCAACTTCAACCGTACAGGTGGTTTGTTTCATTCCATTCTCTATACCAAGCTGTTTTCGCTTCTGCTCCTGGCACTCTCATGTCTGGGAACCAAGGGCGTGAAAGCGGAAAAGATGAGTTGGAACAGGATTTGGACGGTTCTTGCTGTTGGCTTCTTCTTGTTCTTCCTCAACTGGTGGATATTATTGTTGCCTATATCTAATTTGGGCAATGCCACGCTGTACATCTTTACAATGACAGCGGGTTATATCTGCCTGTTAATGGGCGGACTCTGGATGAGCAGACTCTTGAAACACAACCTCATGGAGGATGTCTTCAATAATGAGAACGAGAGTTTCATGCAGGAGACCAAACTCATGGAGAACGAGTATTCCGTCAATCTGCCAACACGATTCTATTACAAAAAGAAATGGCAGAGAGGATGGATTAACGTGGTCAATCCGTTCCGAGCGACCATCGTGTTAGGTACACCGGGTAGTGGTAAGTCCTTTGCTGTAGTGAACAACTACATCAAACAGCAGATAGAGAAGGGGTATTCAATGTATATCTATGATTTCAAGTTTTCCGACCTTTCGACGATTGCCTACAACCACATGATGAACCATCAGAATGGATATAAGGTCAAGCCCCAGTTCTATGTCATCAACTTTGACGATCCTCGCAGAAGTCATCGCTACAATCCTATTCACCCGAATTTTATGAGTGACATTTCCGATGCTTACGAAAGTGCATATACAATAATGCTCAACCTCAACAAGACGTGGGTTCAGAAGCAGGGCGACTTCTTCGTGGAGAGTCCGATTATCCTCTTTGCAGCCATCATTTGGTACCTAAGAATCTACAAGAACGGAAAGTATTGTACCTTTCCCCATGCCATCGAACTGCTCAATCGCAGATACGAGGATGTCTTTCCGATACTGACGAGCTATCCCGAACTGGAGAACTATCTTTCTCCATTCATGGATGCATGGCAAGGTGGGGCAATGGAGCAGTTGGCGGGTCAGATTGCAAGCGCAAAGATTCCGCTGTCACGAATGATCTCACCACAACTCTACTGGGTGATGTCCGCAAGCGAGTTTACACTCGACATCAACAATCCCGAAGAACCGAAGATTCTATGTGTCGGCAACAACCCCGACCGTCAGAACATTTATGGTGCGGCACTTGGTTTGTACAACAGCCGCATCGTGAAACTCATCAACAAGAAGGGACAGCTCAAATCATCCGTTATCATTGACGAGTTGCCGACCATCTATTTCAAGGGATTGGATAACCTGATTGCTACGGCACGAAGCAACAAGGTTGCCGTCTGCTTGGGCTTCCAGGACTTCTCGCAGTTGATTCGTGATTATGGAGACAAGGAGGCTAAGGTGGTTATCAATACCGTTGGTAATATCTTCAGCGGACAGGTCGTTGGCGAGACCGCCAAGACTTTATCCGAGCGTTTTGGAAAAGTGCTCCAAAAGCGCCAGTCTATTTCCATCAACCGTCAGGATGTCTCTACGTCCATCAATACCCAAATGGACAGTCTCATCCCACCGAGCAAGATTAGCGGACTCACCCAAGGTATGTTTGTCGGCTCTGTTTCCGACAACTTCACCGAGCGCATAGAGCAGAAGATCTTCCATGCCGAGATTGTCGTTGACACCGACAAGGTAAAGCGAGAGGAAAGCCATTATCAGCCTATCCCTATCATCAACGACTTCAAGGATGCCGATGGCAACGACTGCATGAAGCAAGCTATTCTGGACAATTACAACCAAATCAAGGAGGATGTCAAGCTGATTGTCAAGGACGAGCTGGAGCGCATCGCTGGTGACGAGAGCTTAAAGCATCTCATACAGAAATAAACAATAAGGCGAGTAACTTTTAGGAATTGTCCTTTCAGTTACTCGCCCCTGCATACATATATGGGATTTATCGTTTTTTATCGTCTCATTCTTTCCAATTCATCATCCTTTCGCATTTTGTCGTTCAACTTCTCCTGCATTCTGTCAAGGAAGTAAGTACGGCTATGGTTCTTGCGTCTTCTGATGTCGGTATAGAAACGATAGCAGTCCTTGGCTTTGATACCAAAGAACTGGTACATGGCTTGCGCCAAGTCCTTGAATTTCACATCGCCATCGTTCACGCTTCCCATTACGCAGATGCCATATACCATTTCTACAAGGTCAACGGCATTGCCAGTCCATTTCACTAATGGCTTTGATTCTGATGATACTGGCGGAGAGGCTTCTGAAGTGGATGTGGTCACATGAAGATGATATGTTGCGGCCACATGCTCTTGCATCCTTCGGACAAATGCAATAGCCTTGCGCACATACAAGCCTACGGTTCCCAAACAATCCTTTATATGGGGCATTGACAGATGAAAGTCAAGCTCGGTCTCTGCGTATGACAGTGCAAAGACCGCTTGCTTCACGTTGGTGCTGCATAAATCAACCACAACCTTGATAAACTCACGATATGAGTTCTCCAAAGCGTTACCACCTTTGTTCTTATGACCTGCATTCAGCAAGTTGAAAAAATCAGTCTCTATCAATATGTTGTATTCCATGTTTCTGTCTCTTTTATGGGTTTGTACTAATTTGATGTTTCTGTGCGCACATCATTTATTAGTCCAATACCTATGCCATTCCAAGACAATCTAAACAATTGGATGATGATATTTCCTGATAATCAGCAACTTTATCAAGAGAATAAGATTTTCACAAGGAAATTGCAAGCAGAAATAGTGTAAGGAAAACCGGACACTCGTCCAATCTTCCTTACACGGTTCTTATACCGTTACAACTTGTTAGTAGGAATACCATACTCTTTCATACGGGCATAGAATGTAGTATGGCTCATTTCCAACATTTTTGCCGCATCACGCTTGATACCATTGCATTGCTTCAAAGCCCACAAGATACGCTCTCGATTGATCTTGCGTTCTTGTTCATCAAAGTCCAAAGCCTCTTCTGTCAATGCCGAATGTGACAACTGCAAGTCCTCGACATCAATTATCTCATTCTCGCATAACAGCATAGCTCGCATGATACATGATTTCAACTCACGCACATTACCTGGCCATGTATGGCTTACAAGTGCCCTTTGCGCTTCCTTACTGATACATTTTATTTCTTTGTCCGTATGCCTATCATATAGTTTCAGGAAGAAGTTAGCTAATGGCATAATATCTTCCTTGCAATCCCGCAACCGTGGAATCTCAATAACCGCTTCGTGAAGTCGATAATACAGATCGCTTCTGAATCGTCCTTCCCGAACTGCCTCTTGTAGGTTTTCGTTGGTGGCGGCAATAATGCGCACATCAGCCACTTTGTCTTTTGTAGCTCCCAATGGTCGGTAGCTCTTGGATTGCAACACACGCAGCAGCATCGCCTGTACATCTTTAGGCAGGTTACCTATCTCGTCCAAGAACAGCGTACCTCCAGCAGCCAATTCAAAGTAACCTTTTCTTGCTGCGTCTGCACTTGTGAATGCACCTTTCTCATGTCCGAAGAGAGCGGAAACGGCAAGTTCCGCAGAAAGCGTACCGCAATCTACTACCTCAAAAGGTTTGTCGGCTCTTTTGCTTTGCAGATGTATCTTTTCCGCTATATGTTCTTTGCCAGTTCCGTTGTCGCCCAATATCATAACAGCCATGTCGCTTTTAGCAAACAATTCTGCCATTTTGTATATACGGCGAAACTTCTCACTTTTGCGGTAAACAATCTTGTTATTCAACTCGACGAGTCGTTTCTGCTTGTCTATGATTTCTTCCAAACGTTCATAAACTACATCAAGCAACAATTTCTTCGGAATATAGTCTTCCGCTCCCAACTTCATAGTCCTCACGGCACTCATGCTTTCATCGTAAGATGTCATGATGATAAATGGATTCTGGTAGCCGTTATTACGCATCCATTCCAACAGGTCAATACCGTTATCATTCCCCAAGCGCATATCCGAAATGACAACATCCCATTCAGAGGATTCCCTCACAGCTTTCAGACCATCTCTGTAATTGTAGCACAAGATTGTTTTCCATCCCTTTGCTTCCAACTTCTTGCCCAACATATTGCAAAATGTCGGGCTGTCTTCAATGATTATTACCTTCTTCATGCTGTTACCTCCTCAATTTTCTTTTGTGCAGCTTTGATGATTTCCTCACCATGTACGAAAACATCCTCAACCGCTTGGTTGATAACGTCATCTGATGATGTAGAATCTTCAATCAGGTCAAAGAGATGGTTCAAAGACTCGTCAGATTGTACCATCATCCACGAGCTTCTTGCGTGGTGAATGGCATCGGACATTTTCTTGCGGTTCTCCTCTTTGGCTGCATTACGGATACTGCCCAATGTGTCAGTCATTTCCTTTACGAAATTCTCCAAAGTCTCTTTTTCATTGCCGTAGGTCAGCAACATAGAAAAGTCTATTTGTTTTTCTGCTATCTTGCCATTCACACACTTTCTTGCAGTGTTTATTAAATCCTTGTCAGACATCGGCTTGAACAGACAAGCGACAAATCCTGCGCCAAGCAGTTCTTGTTCACTCACATTTGGTGCTGCTGTCATAACAACAACAGGAATGGTCTTGGAGTTACGCACGTTCACCATACGCATCATTTCCAGAATCTCGATACCATTCACTTCAGCCATCTTCAAATCCGTGATCAGCAGATCATAAGATTTTTTGCGCATCATATCCAATAAATCCGTGGCATTATTACAAGTGTCACATACGATGCCGTTTGATGCAAACGCCTCACGGATGGTACTCAGTTGCACATGGCTATCATCAATGGCAATGACAGTAAACGAATCTTGTCGTTTCGTTCTATACTGAGTTGGTTCCACATTCTGCTTTTCGGCTGCAGCCATAGGAAGACTAATGGTAAATATACTTCCCAGCCCTTGGTGACTGGACACATCGATTTTTCCTTTCATAAGTGAAACGAGGTTCTTGACAATGGAAAGCCCCAAGCCAAATCCCGGTTGGGTGACCGCATTTCCCAATCTTGCAAATTCCTTGAAGATTTGTTTTTGTTGCTTGTCGTCCAATCCTGTTCCTGTATCCTTAACCATTAGCATGAATACACCATTCTTATAGGTTGTGGACAATACTATCTCACCCTTTCCCGTATATTTGATGGCATTGGAAAGCAGATTGCGTCCTATTGTAAGCACCTTTTCCTTGTCTCCATTGACAACACCATCTGCCTTATTGCTGACGCTCAATTCCAGTTGCTTCTTCGCTGCAAAGGGCTCATACTCCATCTTTAATTGCTCGGCAATGTCCATCATACGGAAAGGGCGTTCCTTGACGGTCGCCTTTCCATTCGCTAATTTGGAGTAAACCAGGAAACTGTCAATCATAGCAGTCAAGCCTTTCGATGTGTCAACAATCAAGTCGGCATATCGTTTGCTTTCATCCGTAGCATCATCAAGTCCGCTAATCTTGCGAGCATAATCCTTGATGGCAGACAAGGGACTGCGCATCTCATGCGTTACTGTCAGCATCACCTTTCTTGTTTCTTCCTTGCTCTTACGTGTCTTGAATGCGAATCGCCATACCAATAGGAATAATACGAAAAATACCAATATCAACAATCCTATCATCCCTATATAATAATAGGTATAATTGTCTTCCAAGTCTGCGATTTGTCGCTCACGAACTTTTATGCCTTTATCCACATTCTCATCAGCTATGCTGATTACTCTTTGCAACTGCTTATTGATACCTTCATTTCTGTTTCCAAGACTATCCAATATCTCCACTACCTTACGGCTTTGCTGGTGATGTTTAGCAACAACCGTTTGGTTTAGGTTGGTGAGCATCTTTCCAGTTTGGGTTAAACGGTTGCCTGTTGTTACTGCATTTTCTTTCTTGCCGAACAATCTGCTGAAGAAACCTCGCTTCTTTGGCTTCGCCTGCTGTGGCATAGCTGAAAGTCTTTTGCTTTCAGTTTTATTCTGCTCTACAATTCTTGGAACTTCTGCGGTCAGCTTTTCTTGAGTGGCATTCAATTCCTGCATAGCATCCTTTATATCCAGAAGGAGCTGTTCCTTTTCTGCAAGAAGACGGCAGATCGTATCAGAATCTTCTTTCGGACAGATACCTGCGATGCCTTCAAGCATACTGTCCACTTCCAATCGAAGCGAATGATACTCATTTACATCTGTTGAGTCCCAATCCGCAACCATTTCACCAAGCAGTGACAATTCCGTTATGTGCAAGTTTAAGTCATGCACATTCTTTCGCCACTGATGCAGTTCTGCATTTCTACACTCAATCTCCTTTCTGTCGCGCCATTCAAATAGGCCGATTACAATGGTACATCCTACGATGACGATGGCAGTCATGATGCCTAAAGCCATCCATCTACAGATATGCCCGGTCTGTTCTTTGCGTTCCATGTTGTTTACTTTTTACGTTTCTATTACTTCATTATTGCTTTGCACTAACATTTTAATCGGCAAAGATAATGGCAGGAAGCATTAAAGACGAATATTTATATATATTATAACAACTTTTATGCAATTTCTTGATAAAAATAGCATATTGTTAGAAGCGATGTCCACCATGAGGGCGGAGGAATTTTGTTCCCGACGGTCGCAGAAAGTGAGTGTACCAACTGTAAACAGTGTATCGAATGACAAACGTACAGGAACAAGACAAGAGAAAGGGCGGAAGACCGCTCACGGGCAGGGTTCGCAAGTTGTCGAAGTCTGTCACAGTGAAGTTCTCAAAGCCAAGCTACGAGGCATTGAGACTGACACGGATAATCCACATTGTCATATCGTGTATAACCGCATCAACAATGAGGGCAAACTCATATCAGACACCCATGATTACAGGCGTAATGAGCAAGTGACCAAAGCTCTAAAATCCAGGTATGGATTTACTTACGGAACGGACAAGAGCAAGACTAACACTCGCAAATTGCGCAATGCGGAGCGTGCAAAATACGAGATTCACAATGCCGTTAAAGGTGCCTTGAAAACCGCAGGTAGTTGGCAAAAGTTCAAGAATGAGCTTGCAAAGCGAGGTGTTCTCTTGGAGTTTGTCTATAAGGACAAGGAGCGAACCAAGGTGCAAGGCATCCGATTCTGCAAGGACGGATATAGCTTCAAGGGTACGCAGATTTGCAGAGAATGCAGCTTTGGCAAGTTGGATGCAAGACTTGGCACAGAGTATAATCGTGTATCGCCAAGAGCCGAATCTATGCAGGGAGGACAACCAAGTTGTCACCAAGTAGAACAGACTCAACCAACGGCAGAACATACCCAAGACCCTTGGAGTGGTATTTCTTCCATCGGCTTGTTTGCTCCGTCTAATGCCCAAACTTATGAGCCATTCCCAGAGGATGAATCCGCCAAGAAGAAAAAGAGGAAACGCAGAAAGGGCTTCAGCCTTTGATGCAAGTTACAAACTTAAAATTAGAATCGAACATGAAAGAAGAACTATTGGAAGCCATCTATGGCACAGTTGAGAGATTGGAGCAAAAAGTCGATGAACTTTCTGCCTCACCAAAGAATACAGAGGTAGGAAGTACTCCTGTTCCTGTAAGTGTTGATACGAGCATACTTGAAAAAGCCATACTTGCTATGGCTGCAAAAGAAGGGGAAGCTATTGACAAATTGGCAAGATTAAGAGAGGCAATTTGCATCTTTACCGACCTTACCAAGAAAGAAGCAAGCAACGGCGAACAGCGAAGCAAAGTCTTGTTTGACACAGTTAAGCAGTTGAAGCAAGAGCAAGATGCTACTTCACAAGTAGTACACGAAAAGCTACATGCTATGGTCAACACGCCTCAGAAGAAGATTGTTATCCACCGCTTTGAACCTACCTCCAAGTATGTTCTTCTTTTCATCGGTAGCTTGGTTCTATCTCTCGTTATTTCCATTTGTGGCAACCTCACCCAATGGCGAGAGCACCAAGATTGGGAGGAAGCAGACTTGAAGTATCGAGCATTGCGAATGGTACTGCCATCTGATGACCCTAATATTCGCTACATAGAAAAACACTTTTCAGTACAACGTGATGATGATACTATTAATAATGTTAGAAATCGTGTCGCTGTTTATGAGGATTCTATCCGCCGACATTATGAAATGATTGAAATGGCTGCTTACAAGGATAGCCTTGCAAAACAATTAAACAAAGAAGCTAACGACATAAAAGAAAGGCTTAAAAAGTAAAAGAGCCTATGCCTATTTTCTTCATTCTTACAATGTAATAGATTCTTAATGTTGATGCAATGATACTGTAACTAAAAAGCCGTACTTTTGCAGCCGAAGTATCCAGAATCATTCAGACTCATTCGATACTACGATGAAGAAGATGATCGTGAGTTTACTTTTCTGACGAATGC
>ENA-OOXJ01002174-OOXJ01002174.1-human-gut-metagenome-genome-assembly--contig:-NODE-2174-length-10502-cov-1.883124_pt1 | contig 10502 bp, 10 predicted proteins | sample MGYA00241587_ERZ501343 | MGnify/ENA primary metagenome ERZ501343 (study PRJEB25962, sample SAMEA2042918) | human gut metagenome | biome: human gut; feature: human-associated habitat; material: faeces...
TTTTATTTTTACTAAATCCAGCACTTTTGGTCTGTCAAACTGGTCTTTCACAGTAGTCACATAACCAATTGGTTTGTTAAGTAATATATATACATGTTTTTCTACCTTTTCAACTTTTTTACCATCAAATTCTATTATGTCTTTATCTGGATTTATTTTAGTTCCGAGTTCTGTTACAACTTTGCCATTTACTTTCACTCTGCCATCTAATATAAATTCTTCACATTTTCTTCTTGAAGCTACACCACATTGTGCTAAATATTTTTGTAATCTTTCTTCCACAATTTCACTCCTTTCTAATTTTACTAATTCTAACTTGAATCCAAAATACGATTAGATTATAAATTTTTTTATATTTTTGTATTATTTATTGTTTTACATACAATTAAGTTTAAGTTGATTTCATTTTTTATCAATTTCTCTATTTTTTAGCTTTTCTAGTACATCTTCAAAATATTCCGGTATTGGTGCTTCTAAGCTTAGCTCCTTGCCAGTTATTGGGTGTTTAAATTGTAAGTAACGTGCATGAAGCATTTGTCCTTGCACCCCAAATTCATTCTTACCATTAGAATACACTTCATCTCCTACCACAGGATGTCCTATATAAGACATATGTACTCTTATTTGATGAGTTCTTCCAGTATCTATTTTCAATTCTAATAAAGTATAATTATCATATCTTTTTAGCACTTTAAAGTGTGTTACAGCATTCCTCCCCTTAGGGTCAACAGCCATTTTCTTTCTGTCTTTTGTACTTCTTGCAATAGGTAAATCAATAGTAGCCTCATCTTCGGCAACAACGCCTCTAACTAATGCAATATATTTTTTAGTAACCTTTCTTTCTTGAATCTGCTTACTCATATTCATATGAGCCTCATCATTTTTGGCAACTATAAGAAGTCCGGATGTATCTTTATCTAATCTATGTACAATTCCTGGTCTTATTTCTCCACCTATTCCAGATAGACTATCTTTACACATTGCAAGAATTGCATTTACAAGCGTTCCATCTGGATTTCCATTAGCAGGGTGAACCACCATTCCCTTTGGCTTATTTACAACAATTATATCATTATCCTCATATACAACAGGCACAGGAATATCCTGTGCTTTTAATTCAACATCTTTTGCTTCTGGTATTTCTATGCTTATTACATCTCCTTCTTCAGGTTTATAAGAAGCTTTCTGCTTTTTTCCATTTACTAGAATTTTTTCCTCTTCTATAAGCCTTTGAGCAGTTGTTCTAGACAATTTACTTAATTTATCTGTTACATAAGAGTCTAGTCTTTTTTGATTATTCTCCTTTACAATTAATTCTTCCAATTTTATCTTCCTTTTCAATTAATCTCTTCCAATATTTCGTATTTTCTCTTCTATATTTTTCAAATCTGCTTTAATATTCAAAGTGTTCTTTACCATAAATATTAAGAATGAAATCCAGCCTATAATATATAGAATATATGCAATGTTTACCGAAGGCAATCTTCCTATTTTTATAAAATTTATAACCTCTCCATTCCAAATCTTATCTATGCAATTACTTATTCCTCCGCCTAATATTACGGCAAGTGAATATTTCACTTTTGTGGACATATATTTGCTTTGTTCTTTTAAAAACTTGATTATAACTGTAAACACAACACAGTCAGATAATATAGAAATAATAACGTCAGCAATCTTTATCTCTTCACTTTTTTTGATTAACGTAATTATTCCAACGTCTTGCTTTACAAAATTTATTACCAATATTTTGCTAACTTGGTCAATTAAAATTATTGCAATAATAATTAAAATGGTTATGCTTAATTTAAATTTCTTCTTTTCCGTCATTTTTAGTCTCTTTCATATATTACAAACTTTTTATCCGAATATAATTCTTTATATCTGTCACTTCTTGATAAGAATATATTCAGCTTTGAATTCTTATATAAAATTACATGAGTAATTCCATAAGTATTAAATGTATTTTCATAATATTTAGATATATTTGATGTTTCTATAAAATCCATAAATATATCATCTTGTTTACCACTAAATTCTGGTGCATATAAATCTGCTCTTGAATCTATAAAAACAGGAATTCCTTCAAATAATAGATAACTTCCGTAATTGTATTCATTAAATAATTTAATTGAATTTACATCCAAATTTTCTTTAATATATTTTGCTGCATCAACTGGATATGTTGATGGATTTACAAATTTATCATCTAATTTTGGTTTTATTTCTATTACAGATAGTAGTACAATTAGTAAAACAACTGCAATAGTTCCAAGTGATGATACTGCAATATCTTCGAATTCTTTTAATCCCTTTGAGTCATATTTCATAAACAACTGTGTTATTAATGTTGCTAAAACAGCACTTCCGAGCAATACAAGCATAGATTCTTGCCTTCTAGTCATAAACATTAATAATGTTAAACCTGCAAACATGAATAAATCTTTTAATCTTATTTTTGTATCTGTAAAAATCAATAATGCTAATGTTGCAGTTAGTACAACCAACATTTCTTTATTATTTATTAGTGTTAATGGCAAATGTTCACTTATACTCTTAGTTGTATTTCCTTTCATTGTCTTGTATAAGTATGTATATGGTGTATCTCCTAACGGTGTTAATAACCCTGTTAGAACACATATAGCCATTATTAATATAAGCCATTTTGCATTTTTATTTTTGTTATATCTTATTTTATATGGTTCTTTTCTTTTTGCTTCTCTATTTTTTAATATTTTTGCATTCTTTTCTTCAAATTTTTCTTTTGCTGTTATTACTTTTTTTAATTTTTCATCTAATATTTTTTTATTTTCTTCTATTGCTTCTTTTTCTATTTTCTTATTGTAATTTTTTATTTTTATATCATAATATTTTTTTCTTATTCTGTACACTGGCTGAGCATCAATTACAGTAAATATTAAATATTCTGCAATATATGGCAAAAATATTACAAAGAAAAATGGCCATACAGCACAATGTAAGTTTGCTATTGCTGTAGATATAACTATAATTCCAATAGCATAGCCTACCTTTTTCTTTTCTAAGAAATTTTCTATTAATAAAATTGTAAGTTCAAGCAATATAAATGTTACAAGTTGTGCTCTTGCTGCTATATAATCTTTTATCAAGAACATTCCACCAATTGTAATTGCAAACGAGATTAGTTTGTTTTTAGATATTTTATAGTTTGTACAATACATTAGAATACCTAATATACACGCAAATACTATTGTTGATATAAAAATTCCTAAAAATCCTCCTAAATTATATATCAAATAAATCATTACATCATAAGCCCAATGAGGATATGTATATGGTAACTCATGCCATGAAAATGGGTCTTGCATATCCACAGTTTTAGTATTAATTATGTGTTCACCTATTTTTATCGTATAATACGTATCATTTTGCATTGTTACAGGACAAATTGATGCACAAAAAATTATAATGCAAAAAATTGCAAGTATATGAAATTTTATATTCTTAACTTTTTGTGAATCTTCTTTTTTTGCTTTTTCCTTTACCTCTTTTTTCTCAGATGTTTTCATTAATTAATTTCCTTCCTCGCTTTATTTGAATGCACATACAGCAAAATTGATTTATAATTTCGTTTAATCTATTTTCTGTGTTGTTGTTAATTTTACATGCTAATTATACCAGTTTCTAGAGCAAAGAGCAATACAAAATACAATAAAAAAGAAAGTTGATATATTGAATTTTTCTTCAATATTTTCAACTTTCTTTTGTTATTTTTAGTTCTTATTCTATTTTAATTGTTTTGCAACTTCTTCAGCAAAGTTTTCTTCTTTTTTCTCTATTCCTTCACCTTTTTCAAGTCTTGCAAATCTAACAACTTCTGCATTCTTTTCTTTTAATAATTGGCTAACTTTTTTGTCCATATCTTTAACAAATTCTTGGTCTACTAAGCAGATATCTGAATAGAATTTTCCAATTCTTCCTTGTACCATTTTTTCAGCTATAGCTTCTGGCTTTCCTTCATTCATAGCTTGAACTTTTAGTATTTCCATTTCTTTGTCTACTCTTTCTTGTGGAACTTGTTCTCTGTTTAAGAATTCTGGCTTAGAAGCAGCTATTTGCATACAAATGTCTTTTGTTAATTCTGCATCTGCATTCTTCATTTCTACTAATACAGCTATTTTTCCAGCTCCATGAACATATTGTCCTAATGTTCCATCTGTTGTCTCGTATCTAACAAATCTTCTTATTGTTATGTTTTCTCCGATTGTAGCTATTTTATTTATTAAAGCTTCTTTAACAGTTTTTTCTGGATCTGCTATGAATTTTTCTTCTAATAAAGCTTCAACATCAGCTGGGTTATTTAAAGCAACTTGCTTTACAATATCATTAACAAATTGTTTGAATTCTGCATTCTCTGCTACGAAATCTGTCTCAGCATTAACTTCAGCTATAGCACCTACTTTTCCATCTTCTGAAATGTAGCTACCTACTAATCCTTCTGCAGCAACTCTAGATGCCTTTTTAGCAGCTTTTGTTATTCCTCTTTCACGTAATAGTTCCATTGCTTTTTCAATGTCACCATCTGTTTCTGTTAAAACTTTCTTGCATTCCATCATTCCTGCACCTGTTTTTTCTCTTAATTCCTTTACTTGGCTTGCTGTTATCATTTTATATCCTCCTTATTTTTCGCCCATTAGGGACGCCCCTTTTTTGGCAATTTAATTTTTTTTAATGTCTACCCCATCAATTTTACTAGAGTCAAACATTAAAGGATAGGGCAGCCGCCCTACCCCTTTGGTATTGTTTATTAATTATTTTTATAAACTATAAATTATTCAGCATCGCTAGCTGCTTCAACTACTTCTTCCATATCTGTTGGAGTTGTAGCTTCTTCTGTCTCCATAGCATCTTCAGAATCTGATGTAACTTCTAGAGTTTCTCCTTGTCTACCTTCGATTACTGCATTAGCCATTGTATCAGCTATTAATTTAACTGCTCTTATAGCATCATCATTTCCTGGGATAACGTAATCAACATCATCTGGGTTGCAGTTTGTGTCGATTAATCCTATTGTAGGAATATTTAATTTTTTAGCTTCTAATATAGCATTTCTTTCTTTTTTAGGATCTACTATGAATAAAACTCCAGGCATTTCTTTCATGTTTTTGATTCCACCTAGATTTTTCTCTAGTTTATCCATTTCTTTCTTTAAAAGAATAACTTCTTTCTTAGGTAATACTTCGAAAGTTCCGTCTTCTTCCATTTTTTCTAATTGATTTAATCTTTCAATTCTCTTTTCGATTGTAGCAAAGTTTGTAAGCATTCCACCTAACCATCTTTGGTTAACGTAGTACATACCACATTTTTCAGCTGCTTCTTTCATGCAGTCTTGAGCTTGTTTCTTTGTTCCTACAAATAGAACTGTTTTTCCTTCTTCAGCTTGCTCTTTTAAGAAAGCATAAGCCTCGTCTAATTTTTTTGATGTTTTTTGTAAATCGATGATGTGAATTCCGTTTCTAGCTTGGAATATATATTCAGCCATTCTAGGATCCCATCTTCTTGTTTGATGTCCAAAATGAACACCAGCTTCTAGTAATTGTTTCATTGCAACTACTGCCATTTTTTGTTCCTCCTTTTAGTTTTTACCCTCCACAAATCTTTAGCATTTAAAAGAACCTTTGTATTTAAATAGATTTTACAAAAGCACTGCTTTTAAACTGGAATTTGTGTGCGTATTTTTAACAGAAACTATTATATCACAACAAATAGCTAGAAATCAAGCTTTTTTTGAAATTTTAAGTTTTCTCACATTTTTAGAAGGTTTTCGACGGTGTTTTATCACATTTTTAGATTTTTTATAACTATTTTTTTCATTTTCTACATTTTTTGATTTTTCTATTTATATTTTGACATTTTTATGATAGAATTCTTTTGAAATTAATATTTTTCATAGGAGGTAACAAATGAATTTAAATAGATGTGAACGTTGTGGAAGCTTTTTTGCTTCAAAAAACTCAGTATGCCCTAATTGTCAATCTAAAGATGAACATGAAATAAACCATTTAAAAACTTTTTTAAGTGAGGCCGATTCTTCTGTAACTGTTGAATCTTTAGCAGAATCTACTGGAGTTTCTTTAAAAAATGTAAATAGATTTTTACAAGATAAAAATGTATACACTACTTTAACAAACTTAGGATTAAACTCAGAAGCAAACAAAATACACAATATTTCCTTATAAAAATATGAAAAAAATATCATTTTATAAAAAGAGACTGGAAGTGCACTTTTTGAAGGCTAAATAGCCCGACCTAGCACGACATGTTGAGTTTTATAAAATGATATCTTTTTGTAGTTTATTCAATTATTTCAATTATATCTGCAACTTTTTCCACATTTTGTTCACCTATTTCATATGTTTGTTGCAATTTTTCTACGGCTTCTCTGCCTTTTTGTTCATCGTCGGCATATATGTATGCTATTGTTTCCCCCTGTTCCACTTGGCATCCCACTTTTTTTAGTAGTTCTATTCCAACGGCATAGTCTATGTTATCTTCTTTTTTCATTCTGCCTGCACCTAAATGCATTGCTATTTTTCCTACTTTTTCTGCATTTAGTTTTTGTACATATCCAGTCTTTACCGCTTCTACTGGCATTTTATATTTAGCCTTTGTAAATTTTTCTGTATTTTCTATGTAGCTAATATCTCCACCTTGATTTTCAACTAATTGCAAGAATTTTCTATATGCTTCTCCATTTGATATTACCTGCTCAATTTTTTCTTTATTTTCTTGAATGTTATCGCCTTTTCCATCTAGTTTTAATATATAAGCGCCTAATTCTAATACAACATTTTTTACATCGTCTTGCATATTGCCTTTTAAAGCTTCTATTGCTTCTATAACTTCAAGTGTATTTCCCACCATAGTTCCTAAAGGTTGGTCCATGTTTGTTATTATACATACAGTCTCTTTATTTGCTAGCTTTCCAATGTCAATCATGGTCTTAGACAATTCTCTTGCTTCTCCCACTGTTTTCATGAATGCACCGCTTCCACAAGTTACATCTAGAACTATTTTATTTGCTCCTGCTGCAATTTTCTTGCTCATTATACTAGAGCTTATTAGTGGAATATTAGCAGTACAACTAATTGTATCTCTTAAAGCATACAATTTTTTATCTGCTGGAGCTAAGTTTAGTGTTTGACCAATCAAACTTATCCCAATTTTCTTTACATTTTCTATAAATTCATCAATTCCAATCTCTGTTCTATATCCCGGAATTGCTTCTAGTTTATCCTTTGTACCACCAGTTGCTCCCAGTCCTCTTCCAGACATCTTAGCAACTTTTACGCCTAACGCTGCAACTATTGGCATTAGTATTAATGTGATTTTATCTCCAATTCCACCTGTGCTATGTTTATCTACAACCTCTCCAATATCTGATAAATCTAATACATCTCCAGAATATGCCATGGCTAAAGCTAAATTAGTTGTCTCTTCTTTTGTCATTCCATTTATGTAAATTGCCATAACTAAAGCAGCAGCTTGGTAATCTGGTATGCTACCATCAGTATATCCTTTTACAAAAAATTCAATTTCTTCTTTATTTAATTCTTTCGCATCTCTCTTTTTTTCAATTATATCTAAAATGTTCATTTTTTTCTTCCTCTTTTATACAAAATGTTTAATAAACGATTCCCTATGTAAAGGGCATGGTCCATATTCTTTTAATGCTTTTATGTGTTCTGCTGTACCATATCCTTTGTGTTTTGCAAACCCATATTGAGGATATATTTCATCCCACTGTCTCATAATTCTATCCCTTGTAACCTTTGCAATTATTGAAGCTGCAGATATTGAATAGCATTTAGCATCTCCCTTTATAATAGACTGATATGGTATCCCATCAGTATCTATTTTTGTTAATGCATCTACTATTATCAAATCCGGTCTTGGATTAAGCTCTTTTACAGCCATTGTAAGCCCTTCCTTAGTAGCATTTAGAATGTTAATTCTATCAATTTCTTTTTGGTCTATAATTCCAACACCATAACTAATAGCTTCTTTTGTTATAATTTCATATAGTTCTTCTCTCTTCTTTTCCGATACCTTTTTAGAATCATTCACTCCTTCAATCATAGAATTTCTTGGCATTATTGCTGCAGCAATTACAACAGGTCCTGCAAGAGGTCCACGCCCTGCTTCATCAATTCCACATATATATTCTACTCCAGAATTATGAATTTCTTCCTCTATTGCTTTTAGTTGAATTAATCGTTGTTCTTCTTTTTCCTTCATTCTACTTTCCTCTCTTAGTTCATATATCAATTTATAAGATTTTATTCTGCTTATTCCTTTTCATCATTACTTTCTGTTGTTTCTTTCAACAGTATTGTCATTTTCAGAAGTTGTATTCTCATCATCTTTCTTATTTATATCAGTTAATTTGTACAATACCTCGTCATCAGATTTATTATATCCTTTTGTATCTATTACTTCATATGTATTATAATTAATTAAGAAATAACTGCCCTCGTAATTTGTAATTTCTAGTCCAGCTTCTGCCAAATTTTCGTCTTGCAAAACATAGTATTTATCATATTCTTCTTTTGAAATTATATTCTTAGCAAGAAAATCTTTAATTATTTCGTTATCTTGCATCTCGCTAATTTTAGTACCAAGATATTTCTTTTCTTCTCCTTTTACGGTCTGTTTATCAATATAGTCTTTTAATTTCCATTGAACTTGTAACATATCAGTTCTTATAGTTTCTGCTTTTACTTCTCTATATTTTTTGCGTGTAAAATACACAGCAGTTGCAACCACAACCACTATTAAAACCACCATCAAAATTAATTTTATTATTCCCATACCATTGTTCTTTTTCATTTCTAATGCTCCTCATAAATGTTATGTCTATTTAACTTTTCTCGTATAAACTTTGTTTATTATATTTTATTTAAGCCTAGCAGTCAATAGTTTTTGCAGTATAATTGTGAGTCAATTGTGAGTCTATTCTTTTTATGCATAATAAAAAACTCATCCTTGCCTGTTTCTTCATGTACCGAATGAGCTTTTCATTTATTATGTATCTATTTATTTGTCATTTTAATTATGTAAGCTTTGCTTGATTAATAGCACTAGGAAAGGTAGGTTTTTTCCCCCCCACCTACCTAGTTCATTGTATTTCCACCTACACTATGCAACCTTCACCGTCGCACCACACTACTCTTGACAAGGTCCTACTTGCTCAAGTTCCAAGCTCCATTTGTCTGCTCTCCTGTTAGGAGACTAGATGGTAGAGAAACTACGGGGCGAAGAGCGTAGCGATGGCCGCTCGTGTTACCATAAGAGTAGAACATAATGTAGCCGCCAGTGGCCGTGTACGCATAGCGAAGGCCAAAGTAAGCATTGCCTGAGAAAGCATCGACATAACGCGCAGCCACCCAGAACGGTGTACTATTTGCTAGTATACTTGATGCAGTTCCATAATTTGTATCATTTATACTTATATTATAATATGTTTGCGTTACTGTTAATGGGCTTCCTGTTCCATATGTACTAGATGTAGTTGGCTCTGTTGTACCTTTTGGTACTATTGGCTTACTTTCTTCATATGGGTCATTTCCTTTTGTTATATCCGGTTGAGATATTGTACTTACATTTGGTCCTGCTCCTTTTTGGTTTGCATATAAACTTGGGTATTTTGTGTTACTTGTATATGTTTTTGTTGTTCCATATTTTGCATATGTGCTATCACCTTTATTGTATTCGTTTCTTGATTTTATCCCTGTTGGTGTTAAGTGCTTTTCCATATCTAGCAAGTTTATGCTTCTTGCCTCTACTCCTAATGTTTTATTACTATATTGAGCTTTGCAGATTTCATTCATTAAATATGGCCCATTATTATAGCCTAATATATTATAAAAATATACGGTACTACTTGTTGGATTTGTACTTATTATATCTACTGTATTGTTTTCTTTATCTACATATAAAACTTTCCATGTTAATGTTGTATCTTGTAGTATCGTTTGATTACTGCTATATCCACTATATGATGATGATAGCGAATAACTACTTGCTGAATCATATGTATAATTTACACTATCGCCTATTTGGATTTTGTTTAATATCGAAGAACTTCCACCATTTATCTCATCTCTTATTTCGTCCAAATTATCTAGCTGCTTTTCATATGCTTCTTTTGCTAGTATTTGACTTTCCATTTGCATTTTCCTTTTTGAAGAAGCTTGCATAAAAGCTGTTGTAAGTACTATCGAATAAAGCAATACACTTATAACAACTAATGCAGAAATTGAACCATTATTATCTCTTAGAATTTTTTTCATTAGAATCCTTCTTTCTTTTTTTTAATACTTATATAATATAATAAATTTAATAAATAAGTCAATAAATTTTCTATATTATTTACCGAATTGTTGTTCACTTTTCTTGACATGTGAGCCAAATAAGAATATACTGAACATGTTAGTTTTGTACTAATTTTTTTGCTATTAAAA
>ENA-OOXJ01002178-OOXJ01002178.1-human-gut-metagenome-genome-assembly--contig:-NODE-2178-length-10484-cov-2.582127_pt1 | contig 10484 bp, 7 predicted proteins | sample MGYA00241587_ERZ501343 | MGnify/ENA primary metagenome ERZ501343 (study PRJEB25962, sample SAMEA2042918) | human gut metagenome | biome: human gut; feature: human-associated habitat; material: faeces...
TTTTCTATAAAAACTAACTTATCTTCTTATTTCCAGTTTCTGCTTGCAATTCGGGGATTTAGAAAAGTGAATAGAAGAGATAGAAGCAGACTACCTGCTTATGTCATTTTATATACTTCTATGGAAGAATTGGAATGGCCAGATTTTCTTGATGAGGAAACAGGAGTATTAAGATATTATGGTGATAATAGAAAACCTGGAAATGATATGAGAAATACAAGGAAGAAAGGTAACCTACTATTGGAAGAGGTATTTGATTTACTTAATAGTAATAATCTAGAAGATATGCCACCTTTCTTCGTATTTAAGAAGACTGGAAATGGAAGAGATATACAGTTCTTAGGTTTAGCTGCACCTGGAAATAGCAATATATCTCCAGATAGAGATTTAGTTTCTTTCTGGCGTTCAATGAATGGTCAGAGATTTCAGAATTATGAAGCTTATTTCACAATATTAGATACTAAGGATAAAGGTATTTCTAGAGATTGGATTAACTCTTTGTCTGAGAATCATTCGGCAAGTATAGATGTTGCACCTGATGTATGGAAAAAATTCATTTCTCAAGGTAGAGATGGGATAGAAGCATTGAAAGCGCCTAAGATTATTCATATTCCTAGTAAGTATGATCAATTACAATGTGACAATGAAGGCAAGAAGTGTGTTGATGCTATTAGGGAACATTATAAGGATAATCCATATGGTTTTGAATCATGTGCAATGGATTTATTGATGAAGATGGATAATCACTTTGTTGATTTCAATTTAACTCGTCCATGGAGAGATGGTGGAAGAGATGCTACTGGATACTATTCCATTAACAGTGGTGGTAAAGTGAACGCTCCACTAAAGATTGATTGTGCATTAGAAGCAAAGTGCTATTCTGAAAATAGTGGTGTAGGTGTAAAACAAATGTTTAGACTTATATCTAGAATTAGATATAGACAGTTTGGAGTTTTAATAACAACAAGTTATGTTGATAGTCAAGCTTATCAAGAGGTTGTGGAAGATGGTCATCCTATATTAGTTGTTACTGCGACAGATATTGCAAGAATACTTAGAATGAATTCTATTACTAGTGATAATATAGATGAATACTTAAGTAGTATTGATAGTAAAAGAAAAGAATGGGAAAATGAATGATTAAATGTTATTTTATAGGGAGGTGATAGAATACGATGAGTTTAGAATATAATGGTGTAAAGTTCTATGGTAAAAATGATTTTGGAATAGGTAATGAATTAGAAAAAGCAGAATCAATAATTTTAAATTTTGATAAGAATTTTCACTATACTGATATTAATGCTATTTTGGAATTAAATAATATTGTTTTATTATATGATACAGGTATTAGGTTGACAGTATGGAAAGATTCAGATTATTTAAAACGCAAAAAAACAATCAACTTAATGATTCCGGTTATTGGAAAATTTTTCTCTAATATAAAGGAAGACAATTTTTTAGACTATATATCTAAAGTATCAATGATCTATATAGATGATTTTTGGAGCCTTTTTGTGCGTTTTAAAGTTTATGAAAGAATTGATTCTTCAGTTTTCATGTCTTACTTAAGGATGCCAGGAGTTTGTCTGTATAATATATTACAGTATAAGAAGTTAGTTGATTATTATGATTATTCTGTTGCGATAGCTTTGCGAGAATCAGATGAAGCCGCAAGAATTTTGGTATTAACATATTTAAAGAAAACATCTGTAAGATATTATCTGCCTAATAGTTTGAAACCAACGGAATTTGAAAAGATTTTTCAAAATTATATTGACTCGAATCAGGCGAATCCCAATGTATTGGAATTGATTGCATATGCCCAATCTACTGGGTTATGTCCAATTAGTGATAAACTTAGATTAAATGCCATTCGCAGGAATTCTGAAATGTGGGAAGAAAACAAACATGATAGTGTTTGTTCTGAATTTGGAATTTGCATAGGTTTTAAAGATCAAGATGAATTGGTGAAATATGATAAAAATAAGACAGATCTTCAAATCTTCTATGATGTAAAGTGGTTTGAAAAATTTCTGGATTATCCTACAATTATGAATAATTTCATTAATGTATTTGAAATGGTAGATAGATATTGTAGGTGTAATTTAGTTTCTTTAAAATACAAAATCACACCAATAGATAGCATTTTCACTGTTAATGGTATTAATTTCTATAATAAAGGTACATGGTTTGATAGTATGACAATGACATCAAATATGCAAATACAGATGTATTATCAATTTCTGATAGCTAAAAATATAAATATTGAGGATGTTTTTAAATGGTTTTTTGAGCATTATTTGTCTGAAGAATTTTCTGTACAAGGATTTTTTTATAACCCCTCGTCCCCAACAACGACATATATAGAAAAATGTAGAAATATTTCATCAGAAATGGAAGGCATTTTAAAGCAATTTAGAATGTACGTTAGAGACGGTGAAATAAATCGCGAATTATTTGAAATGTCATCAGAACATATAATCATAAAAACAGTTCCTAGTCTTATTGAGAACAAATATGCTTATGCTAGTGATGGATCCTTTAGTGATGAGTTATTCTTATTGTTCTCTGATCAAACTCTTTTATCTTCAATAGATAGAATAAATACAACATATTCCACATTATATGAACTTCTTAGTAATGAAGAAGTATTTTATTCGGATTTTAAATCTAATCAGAAAGTATCAATTGATTGGTTAATAAAACAAGGTGATTTAGAAGTTAATGATAACGAAATTATTAAATTAGTGAAACCTAAAATATATATTTTAGATGATTTGTATAAGCATGAGGTTATCAGCATATACAAATTAAATGATTATAAAAGGGTAATTGATCCATTAATTGAGAGTGGAAAATTATATGTGAAAGATACATTATTTACTAAACCGGAAATAGATTATCTTAATTATGAATTAAATAAAAGAGAGTTCAGTAATGGTTTAGATTTGAGAAATAAGTATTCACATGCTACTTATCCAAGGGATGTAAAAAAACAACAAGAGGATTATATAGAATTGATTAAAATAATGATTCTTATAATAATAAAAATTAACGATGAGTTCTGTACAAAATCAAATGTTATATGATTTATGGTTTGTCATAAAAGAGAGAATACAAGATGTAGTTTGTATTATTAATGGCACTAAATAAAGATTCACTATTATAAATTGTTTGGAGGTGAAACTTGTGATTACGGAAAAAGTAGGTGCAAGAATTAAAGAAATTCGTACTTGTCAAGGAACGAGTCAAGAAAAGTTAGCTCGTAGAGCACAACTGGATAGAACTTATTTGACAGGTGTTGAGAAAGGTAAGCGCAATCCTTCAATTAAAAGCCTAGAAAAGATACTAAATGCTTTAGATGTATCTTTTGAAGATTTTTTTAAAGGTATGTAATTGTTGACTATGAGTCACAAAAAATGTATTATTAGAGAGGTATTAGTATGGTATCATTTGGAGATTTTGAAAAGAAAGTTTTGAACTATTTTGAAAAGGGAACAAAGATTTTCTACAATGGAAGAAACGTTGAAGTTCTTGAAGCAGGCAAGCCAACATGTTCTCATGGAGAGCCTAAAACAGATATATACGTTTTAGTTACAGACGGTAATGAGCAAGAAGAAATCAAGATATCTTATAAAAAAGAAAATGCTGATTTCTTAGAAAATAAAACAAACGCTGAAAGAGCTGAACAATTATTCGGATCAAATTGGAGATGGGTGATAGAAAGTTCTACTACAGAGATTAAAGAGTTGTTCGAACAACGAACAAGAATATATAAGGAATCATTTAAGAGGACAGAAAAGGGAGCTATTACATTAGGTTGGAAGTTTGAGCTTCTTAATAAGCCAGGTGGAGATTTATCAGGAAAGATGGATTTGAATAAACAGCAGGTCTATGATGTTTATGCTGGGACAAATCTTTCGGTTGAGAAAAAAGATGCTTTGGTAAATGGTAGAGTTATAAAAAACTCTGGTGTAGCTGATTATATTTTGATTTCTGATAACATCAGCTCTGCTCAAGATGTAATTAATCAAATGGAATCTATTTGGGATAATATTGAAAAACATCCATATATCTATTTTGCGTGTAAAGCTTTAAATTATCGTACATATAAAGAAAAATGGGATGGGAATAGACCGTTGGCGGTTCAAGTGAACTGGTATATAAAGGATGGAAAATTATGTTCAAATCTTATATTTAATGCACCATTAGAAATGAATGGAAATGCAATGGCGCATAGACTTATTGATTGTTTGAATTATTTGTCTATTCATACAACTGATGATATTGATATTAATAATACAGATATGAAAAATGTATATGAGTAAACAGAAAGTAGGTTAGGTATTATGAATCTTATTAGTCTTTTTTCGGGATGTGGAGGATTAGATTTAGGCTTTGAAAAGGCGGGTTTCTCTATTCCTGTTGCAAATGAATTTGATAAAAAAATTTGGGCAACTTTCAAAGCAAATCATCCTAATACACACTTGATTGAAGGAGATGTTCGTAACGTTAGAAAAGAAGATATTGCCCCATATATAAATGGTGATGTTGATGGGATTATCGGTGGTCCACCTTGTCAGTCATGGTCTGAAGCAGGTGCACTTCGTGGGATCGAAGATGAAAGAGGACAACTGTTTTTTGATTATATTCGTATATTAGAAGAATTTAAACCAAAATTCTTTCTTGCTGAAAATGTGAGTGGAATGCTTGCCAATCGTCATTCAGAGGCAGTGAAGAATATTATTAAATTATTCGAAAAAGCTGGATATGATGTGTCCGTGACGTTAGTAAATGCTAAAGATTATGGAGTTGCTCAGGAAAGAAAAAGAGTATTTTATATTGGATTTAGAAAAGATCTTAATATTAATTTTAAATTTCCTCATGGATCAACAGAAGATGATGATAAAAAAATCACTCTGAAAGATATTATATGGGATTTGCAAGATTCAGCGGTGCCATCTGCGCCGAAGAATAAGCATAATCCAGATGCAATTAACAACAATGAGTATTTTACAGGTGCATACTCTACAATGTTTATGAGTCGTAATAGAGTAAAAGCGTGGGATGAACAAGCTTATACTGTGCAGGCATCAGGAAGACAATGTCAATTACATCCTCAGGCACCAAAAATGGTAAAGTTTGGAAAGAATGACTGTAGGTTTGTTGAAGGAAAAGAAAATCTTTATAGAAGAATGACTATTAGAGAAGTAGCGCGTGTACAAGGATTTCCGGATAGCTTTAAATTTATCTATGATGATACTAATATGGGATATAAGATGATTGGTAATGCAGTTCCTGTTAATTTAGCATATGAGATTGGCTGTGCGATAAGAGAAGCTCTTGAAAAAAAGTAATCTTTTTACTATGGGGTATATAAATTGATTTAATATGATAAATCATTTATTTATTATACGAAAGATGTAATAAACGTAAAATGTGATTAATATGAAAGGAACACCCTCTAGCAAGATGTTCCTTTTTCTATTTTCTAAAACTGCACATTCTTGCATTAAAATCTCTATTAATGCTATATTAATATTAGTGCTTACATAGGGAGGGTGAACCAATGATTCAGTATGAAAAAATAAACGATGATTTAAACTTGCCTATAAAACTCATACGATTTGAAGGAGACATATGCGAACCTATTCACAAACATTGGCATAATAGCCTTGAAATCGTATTACCTATATGTAATGGAGAATATGGCTGGGTAGATGGAAGATACTATAAACTCTACCAAGAAAACAATAGGCCTTTCATAATAAACTCTAGAAGCATTCATGCCTTTGAATCAGGAAGACCTAAACCCTATATAGGTTTAGCATTACAAATCAACTATCACTTCCTAAAAGAAGTTTATCCTGAAATAGATCATATATACTTTAAACAGCCAGATGAAGAAGTAGGCACATTGATTAAAAAACAGCTATTTCTTATAAATGAATACTATGAAACGGATAGTAACCATAAAGATTTACTTATCTATTCTGCTTTATATCATTTGATCTATTTACTGGTAGAACACCTTTCTATAGAGAAGAAAGATAAAGTAGAATTAAAGAGTGAAAAGAATAAACATCGCATTACTTCTATTATTAACTATATTGATGATAACTATCAGGAAGATCTCACAATAGAAGTACTTTCTGATGTATTTCATCTATCAGAAGGACATCTTTCTAAACTCTTTAAAGAAAATCTTGGTATGACAATAAAAGCCTATATATCTCAGACACGTGCAAAAGAAGTAAGACAAGCTTTGCTTGATTCTGATCTACCACTTATTGATATTGCGATTATGTGTGGATTTCCCAATGTTAAATCGATGAATAAAGTATTCAAAGATTTGTATCATTGTACCCCTAACCAATTTAGACATGACTGTAAGTAAATACAGGGTTATTCCTGTATTTTTATTATGTGTAAATATGTGAAAAGTGACCTAATTATATTAGTTTTTTACCTAAGTAAAGCGTTTACATTTATTATAATTATTCCTATAGGAGGAATGAAAACAATGAATAATGGTAAGAAAGCAATGAGTTGCTTGGTAAGTGCCATGATGGTCATGTCCATGACAAACTTACCCGTTCTTGCAGCAGGAACGAATGAAGCAACAGGTACACAAAAAGCTTACCTAGTTGGTGATGACTGGGGAAGTGGTGTAACGAAGTCAATTATGACTTTAGACAAGACAATCAAAGCAGATTCTGTTTCTAAGGGAGACTTTAAAGTAGAACAGACTGCAGGTGAAACAACTACAACACGTACTATTGTAGATGCTTATACTTCTAATGCGAATGGAGATAAAGTAACTACAGACTCTAATATTGTGACTGTTGAAATGGCTATTTCACCAAGTGAAGGAAGTCCATTTATATGGGATGGTAGTGCTTGGCGTAACAACTGGGCTAACCCTTATAAGTTAAATGTATCAATTGTAGAGGGGGAAGATATTAAGACTGCAACTGATACAATTACTAAAGTAACAGTAGATCCTACAATTGATATTGTAGGTGATGGAAAAATCTGTCCACAGTTAGATGGATTCTCTTTCAAGGATAATAAATACAGTTCTCTAAAGTATACTGATAATGGAGATACAGTGTCTTATTCACTTTATACTCCAAAGAAAGATAATCATAAGAATGCTTTAGTTGTATGGAACCATGGTATTGGTGAAACAGGTACTGATGTACAGATTGATTTATTATGTAATAAGGTAACTGCATTAGGCGGTACTGATTTCCAGAAGACTATGGATGGTGCCTATGTATTAGTTCCACAAAGATCTTGGGGTACTAAGACTTCTACTGTATATAACTTAATCCAGGAAACATTAAAGGCTAATCCTGATATTGATCCTGATAGAGTAATCATTGGTGGATGTAGTGCTGGTGGTAAGTTCACTATGGATATGATTATTGATTATCCAACAGCATTTGCGGCTGCTTATCCAATCTGTGCAGCTAAGAATAGTCAAGATGTGTCTGATGAAACAATCAACACTCTAAAGAATCTTCCAATCTGGTTCATTCATGCAAAGAATGATACAACAGTAAATTATGAAAATACGACTGCTGCATTAGCTCAAAGATTAAGAGCTGCCGGCAATAAAGAAGTTCATGTTTCAGCATTTGAAGATGTTCATGATACAACAGGACGTTTCAATGATGAAAATGGTCAACCACATCAGTATGATGGACATTGGTCTTGGACATATTTCGATAATAATGAATGTTATGATGAAAATGGTGTCAACTTATGGAAATGGATGGCTAAACAGACTAAGGCTGAAACAGTTACTGCAAAAGGAACTCAGAAAGCATTTGTAACTGGTGAAGACTGGGGACCTGCAGTTAGAAAGACTATTGTAAAACTTGATAAGGCTGTTGATTCTACTTCTGTAGATGCCTCTAACTTAAAGGTTGTAGAAGAAAAGAATGGTATTCTTAACTGGACAACTGGTGAAGAAGGTCTTGTTTCAAGTGATAGAAAAGTCACTGCTGCTTATACTTCAGATGATAAAGGTAATAAAGTAAATACTGCATCTGAATATATTACTATTGAAATGTATGTATCTCCTAGTGATGGTTCACCATTTATTTATCGTCCATCAACTGGATTTAATAGCTGGTGTAACCCTTATAAGTTACATGTATCACTTGCTAGTGGTGCGACTTTAACTGCTGGGGAAGAAGAAATCAATAACTTAGATGTTGTTGCAGATATTGATGTAGAAAAAGAAGGTAAGTTATGTCCACAGTTAGATAAATGGACTCAGAAATCTTATAAAGCTGTAGATGGTATTAACTATTCTTATGCTGAATATACACCTAAGAAAGATGGCAAGAAGAACGCTTTAGTCATCTGGTTACATGGTGCTGGTGAAGGTGGAACAGATACTTCTATTGACTTACTTGCAAATGAAGTAACAGCTATGGCTGGAGATCAGTTCCAAAAAGATATGAATGATGCGTATGTTATTGCTCCTCAGTGTCCAACTATGTGGATGGATGGCGGTAATGGTGAATACCAGAACGGTGATAAGGGTTCTATCTACGCTAAAGGTTTATTTGATTTAATTGATACTTATGTAAAGAATAATCCTGATGTTGATACAAGTAAGATCTATATCGGTGGCTGCTCTAATGGTGGTTACATGACTATGGAAATGATCTTAAAGCATCCAGATTACTTCGCAGCTGCATTCCCTATCTGTGAAGCATATCAGGATCAGTATATTACTGATACAGAAATTAATGCAATCAAGGATATGCCTATCTGGTTTACATATGCTAAGACAGATACAACTGTTGATTACACATTATGTACTGAACCTACAGTAAAGAGACTACTTGCTGCAGGTGCTAAGAATGTGCATGTATCAGCTTTTGATGATGTAAGAGATACAAGTGGTGAATATAAGAACGAAGATGGTTCTGCATATGAATATAACGGACATTGGTCTTGGATCTATTGGGACAACAATGAATGTTATGATGGTGACTTAAATGCATGGAAGTGGTTAGGACAGCAGGCTAAAGCAACTTCAGCTGTTGTTACACCAACTACTAAACCTACTACTAAGCCAACTACTAAACCAACTACTAAACCAGGTACTGATACTAAGACTGATAGTACAGTTAAGACTGGTGATAAAACTGCATTAATTGGTTTATCATTTATGATGCTTGCATCAGCTGGTGCTTATATCTACTTAAAGAGAAGAGAACAAGTAAGATAAAAATTTATTGAAAAATGCTGCAGGAGGGACTGTGTATATAGTCCCTCTTTTTTATTGCATGTTATGATGGGAATCTTAATACATGGGAATGGTTAGGACAACAGGGGAACGAGATAGTTTCTCTTTTTGATATTATGAAACTGCTCATGTTTGTAGGCTATATTGTGATAGAATATGATACATATAAAAGGGGGAATTAAAGTATGTATAAGTTAGTCGCATTTGATATGGATGGTACTCTTCTTAATAGTGAAAAGAAGATTTCTAATAAAACAGTAGAAGCTATTAATAAGGCAATAGAGGCAGGTAAGATTGTAATACTTAATACAGGAAGATGTCCTGCAGAACTTAAGGAGTATAGAGAAGTGCTGCCAAGACTACGCTATGTGAATTGTGTCAGCGGTGCACTTGTCTATGATTATGAAGAAGAAAGAAGTATCTATGAATCACCATTAAGTGAAGAAGAAGTCAAAACATTGATTCAAATTGGTAAGGAAACAGATGAGATGGTTCATTTAATGGGAATTACATCTGTCGTAGAAAAAGCCAAAGTACCACATATGAATGATTATTATATGGGTGTCTACCAGCCAATGTATGAAGAAGTCACTACTAAAGTAGATAACATCTATGACTATTATGTAGGTAATCCTTATTCGGTACATAAGCTTAACATTTATCATCATTCAAAAGCTGCAAGAGATCATACAAGAAAAGCAATTAGAGAAGCTGGACTTGAATTAGAGATGAAGGACTCGGAAGCAACGGGTTTAGAAATGAATGCGAAAGGTGTAGATAAGGGAACTGGATTAAAACAGTTATGTCATCATTTAGGTATTTCTATTGAAGAGACTATAGTAGTAGGTGATGCAGATAATGACAAGGAAGCATTAGAAGTTGCAGGATTATCTGTTGCAATGGGTAATGCGAAAGAGAGTATTAAAGAAATCAGCGATATAATTGTATCGGATAATGATCATGATGGATGTGCTGAGGTTATAGAGAAGTATTTAATGGAGGAGTAAATGCTTCTCTTTTTGCTATATTTGAGCTATAAAGAGCGTTAGAGAAATAATACTAAAATTAATTGAAATCAAATTATGCAGCGCAGAAGGGCTAAAATCTCTATTTAGAAATAATTTTTGGATAAAATTCAAAAAAAGCACTTTACAAGTTTCGATATTTTAGGTATTATAGACAGGCAGTCCGGGAGACGGGCTGAGACAGAACA
>ENA-OOXJ01002181-OOXJ01002181.1-human-gut-metagenome-genome-assembly--contig:-NODE-2181-length-10479-cov-9.834421_pt1 | contig 10479 bp, 8 predicted proteins | sample MGYA00241587_ERZ501343 | MGnify/ENA primary metagenome ERZ501343 (study PRJEB25962, sample SAMEA2042918) | human gut metagenome | biome: human gut; feature: human-associated habitat; material: faeces...
CGGACAGTTCCCGCTGCTGTAATTTCCACGTCCTTCGGGACGGAAGTCACGCGGTAATCTCTTTAGCCACTGCCTTATGAGGTGGGAAGGCTACCGCGATGAGGAATAAGTCAGAAGACCTGCTTTCAACTTGGACTGTCTGCCCTGCGGGAGTACGGGTGCGGCAATGCTGAATGGTTTTCTTCTTCAGGAACAGACAGTCTGCCCTTGTGCCGTATGGTACGGGGAAATCCCGGGAGTTGGAAAATTATTTGGCAATGAATTATAAGAAAGCAGGTACAGTACTGATCAAGGACAATGGCAGTCTTGGCATCCCCAGATATCCAATGCCCGGAATGGAACGTCCGGTATGGATCCCGGCACACATTGTATTCACACGCAAACCATTGCTTTATACGACACCATGAGACATTCTGTAATTTATGCGGCTGGGCTTGTGGCCATAGTCCTGACAGCCTGCAGCAAGGAAAAGGCCGGAAAGGACGCAACTCCCTACATCACCGAAGTATTCGAATATATGCCGGCTCCCGGTCAGTTTGTCAATACTATGCCCCTCTATGAGGAAGGCGACACACAGGAGACAATGAACCGTAAAGTCCTGGAGGCCATCGGGAACAACAACCGCGGGCTGATCTCCCTCGGCGGCTGGGGCGGATATGTGGTGGTGGGATTCGACCATACGATCGAGAACCGGGAGGGGCTGTGCGACTTCCGGGTGCTGGGCAATGCATTCGGGGACGAAGGGGGAAGCAGCGAGCCGGGTATCATCATGGTCTCCGTCGATGCCAACGGCAACGGGCTGCCCGACGACCTATGGTATGAGATAGCCGGAAGTGCCCATATCGACCCTGCGCAGGAAGCCTGGTATCAGGCTGCAAGGGACAACGGCAATGACGTGGCCCTTCACCCGGACTACAGTATGACTTACCTGCGTCCGGAACAGGAACCGGCAGCCTCCGAAGAAGAGGAATACATCCTTTGGGAGGATATCCTGGGCCGTCGGGGCAGCATCCCGAAAAACAAGTATCACACCCAGCCCTATTTCCCGCAATGGTACGGGGAGGACAGGCTCTCTTTCAGTGGTACCTGCCTGCCCCAGAACGGTATCGACGAGAGCGGGGAGGGGACATACTTCGTCCTCTACAAGTTCCGCTACGGCTATGCGGACAATGACACCAATTCCGGAGCCGGATCAGCCGTCGACATATCCTGGGCCGTGGACAGCAGGGGCCAAAGCGTGGACCTGCCGGGAGTGGATTTTATCCGGATCTATACCGGGGTCAATCAGGTAAATGGCTGGATAGGCGAGTGCTCCACTGAGATAATGGGAGTGGAGGACCTCCATCTGCTTGGAGAAGAAATAGTAACTGATTAAACACACATATCGTAACATTTTAACATTAAGAACATGAACAAAGGAATTTATTCGATGGTCCTGGCTCTGGCTCTCGCTGCAACAGGCTGTATTGCCGGCCTGACTTCGTGCACTGAAAAAAACGGCCCTGTCAATGAGAATCCTGTCTATGAGGATCCTGTTTTCGAACTGGATACCTCTGCCGACAATCCGGTGCTGCTTGTATCTGAAGAAACGTATGCGCTGACCTATCATGCGGAGGGGATAAGCACCGTAACATTGGAAGACGTGCCGGAGGGTTGGCAGGCATCAGTGGACGGGGAGGCCGGCCGCATCTATGTCACAGCCCCTTCCGCCACTGCCGGTACAGCCGATTATAACCTGAAACTGACTGTTACTGGAAACGATGGTGAGAGTAACACGGTCGGTGGCGTCAGTTTCCACCGGGTCACATTCGACGGGGCAGGGGGAACATTTGTCCTGAATGAGGGAAACATGACCACTGAAAACGGCTCGCTCATCTACATCACTCCCGAGGGTTACGTCGTGGATACCGCCTACCGCCGCGTCAATGGCACTGACCTGGGCAATGTAGCGCAGGACATGTGTTTCCACGACGGGAAAATATACATAATCTCACAGAACGGGGATACCAACCCCGAGGGAACTTCATTCGAGAATGACGGAATGCTGGTAGTGGCTGACGCCGTGACTCTGAAGAAAGTGAGGAGTCTTACCAAAGAGCAGCTTCCGGGTCTGGACTGGCCGACGCACATAGCCGTGATAGACGAGCAGCATGTCTACATCAGGGACAACAAAGGGGTGTGGCGCCTGAATATGGACGATGTCTCGCTGACTTTCATATCGGGTACGGAAGGGGCACCGAAGTCCAGGTTTGCAGTAACCGGCGGCGAGGTATATTTTCCTCAGAACGGACTGTTGTGCGCACTGAAGAAGATAGATCCGGCCACAGACCAGGTATCCTCAGTAGCACAGTACGCCTTCTGGGCCACCCCGTACATGGTTAATTATTTCCTCGGCATAGCTCCGGCGGATGACGGATGTCTCTGGGCAATATGCACTTCCGCAATGGATGGAGAAGGAGGGCAGATTACCCTGAACAAGGTTGATCCGGCGGCCTCCACCGTTACCCAGAACCTGCTCAGTGCCCGGCCTGACGCTGTCTACGGCTGCTGCATGGCTGCCAGCGGCAACACCGTCTACTATGCTTCCGGGACCATGGTGTACCGTGCTGTATTTGATCCGGAAGCCGGAGAAGGAGATGTGACTGACGAAGTCCTGACAGACCTTTTCAACCTTGACGGCAATGCGGTACAGCTGTACAACGGCCTTGGTGTCAATCCCATTACCGGCCACGTCTTCATCAACACGATAAAGGGTTTCGGCAATTTCTTCACCACCAACTCCATCTGGGAGTTCGACTTCAGCAGCAGCCTGGACATACCGGTGCGCAGGATAGACAACCTTACTCATTTTCCCGCAGGATTTTATTTTAATGAATAATCATGAACAGCAGAAATTTACCTTATATCCTCATGACCGCCGCCATGCTGATTGCGGCCTGTACTGACAATCCCTCTCCGGACACCCCGGATGGGGAAGATCCCGATGTTCCCCCCGTCTCCGGACTTACCGGCTATGCCGATCCCGAAGGAGTCCTCCTGCTGAGCGGCGGTGAATACACTATGGAGAATGCCTTCCTCACTTTCATTGCACCCGACGGAACATTGGAAAACCGGGTGTATGCGTCTGCAAACGCTTCGGAATTGGGCAACGACGGGGTAGGAATGTCCATGAGCGAAGGGAAGCAGTATATCCTGTGCAATGACTGGCGCAAGGCTGAAGGAAAGGAGAACAACGGCCTTCTCATCGTGGCGGATGCGCAGACCCTCCGGAAGGAACAGTCCTTCTCCAGGGCACAAATGACATTCCGGCATCCCGTCAACGGCACTATGGAGGAAGTGGACGAGAGTCTGGGCGGTATCGCTGTGCTGGACAGCCGCAATGTCTTCATATTTGCGCAGGGTGTGCTGCGCTTCGACTGTTCCACCGGCGGGCTGAGTCTCGTCGAAGGCTCCTATGAGATAGGCAATATGGGGACAGCCAATACGGTGGAATCTATAGTCTCGCCCAGAGGTGCGACTGTTGTCGACGGACGTATGTATGCACTGGCAGGAGGGTTCTGGTCTTCTACGGCCCTGCTGGAGTTTTCAAAGGGTGAGAATGCTGTCAGCCGCCGTCTGGAGCTGGGAAAGGGCGACCTGGTCAGCGGCATGTGCCGGACAGAGGACGGCACTATCGTCGCTGCCACCTACTACCGTAGCCGTCCAAATTCAGGCTTCCTGTATTTTATCGATGTGGAGAGTTGGAGCATAGTCGACCAGAAGACTGTCACAGCCAATATATCTCCCGGCACCCATTCCAACTCCGGTATCACCCGTATCGGTGATTATATCTATTTTACAGGGGCAGAGGAATCGGAGTTCTCCTCCCGTCTGAAGACTACCCTCAGCCGTTTTTCCCTCGGAACCGGGAGGACGGAGAAGGACATAGTGGATTTCAGGGCCGACGAGCCGGATGCCAATATCCTGGACTGCAATGTGACAGGCGACCCGGACTCAGGGCTTCTCTATGTCGCTGTATCCCAGGAGAACATGGAGGGACTCGTTCCCCAATCCCATATTCTGGTCTATGACTGCAGCGTGGATCCGCCGCAGCTTGTCAGAAAAATCAGCGGTCTCACTCATTATGTCACGGGCATCTATCCGATGTGAGGCATGCCGGAAGCATCCCTGGATCTTCTTGCAGGGGAGATGGACGAGGTTTCATATCCGAGGGGAACGCGGATTCTCAAAGCAGGAAGCTCAGGATACCATCTTCAGTCCGATGATGGAGACGATGAGGGTGGTTATAAAGAGCAGGCGCAGGAATGAGGCGGACTCGTGAAAGAATATGATACCGAGAATGACCGTGCAGACAGCCCCTATCCCGGTCCATACCGGATATGCCGTGCCTATCGGAATGGTCTTTACCGCCTTGGCAAGCAGTACCATACTCATTGTCAGACAGAACAGAAAGCCTCCTCCCCACAGCCACCATGCAGTGCCAGTGACTTCCTTCATCTTTCCCAGGCAAAACGCAAATCCGGATTCAAAAAAACCGGCGATAATCAGGATAATCCAGTTCATAAATCTAATTTTAACAGAATTTTAAGGGCTGCAAAGATAGAGGATATTGAATTTGCGTAGCTTATCATTTGGTAAAAATATCGGAGAACCATATATTACATTATGGAGTGGCGTTCGGAAGTGGTTATCTCCGCTCTTGGAATTGCTGTTGTTTTATTATTTTTTATTACTATCCGCAAAAATATCCCCTGGTCGCAAGAAACCTCTCCTAAAGCCACTTTCGCCGTTACTCGGCACTCTTTCCGAAGGAGTATGGGACGCTCATCTTCGCTACGGATACCCGGAGAGCCATTTTGACGAATTTACTTCGTGGTGCACTCTGTTTTTCAATCCTTTGAAAATCAGCCGTCTGCAGATCATGCTGCACATTTGGCTTATCTCAAAAGAGGGCGGATGTGCAGTGCGTTTTGTAACAATCTGATTTACAATGATATTTTTCTCTTCTGTGCACCCCGAAGTAAATTCGTTAAGAATAGGATGCAATATATTCTGTCTATCTCTTGCCCGGAATCAAGAGGCGGCCTTGACTTTTAGCCGTTTGCGTCCGGTCGGCATCATACCGTTACATTTCAGTTGCATCGCAACCATTTGATTAACCCATTGTCGCATTTATGTGACGACAAGACGCCTGTTTTGGCCGGAATTCACCATGTGGCCCAGGGGTAATTTTGCGGATAGTCATTTTATTTTTTGAGGGGCAAGTGTTGATAAGAGTGTTGAAAACTTTTCCGTGTTAAACGATGGGTATCAGACAAATCCTTTTTAACTTCGCATTCGACAGTGCAGGACTTATGTCTACAAAAAAGCACCCTGACGGTTTGGCGGCTGGACAGGGTGCTGGGTGTACCGCTACAAGGCGGCGCGGGCATGGTCTCAGCACACGGGCATGCTGAAGTCCCGGCTTCAAAAGTAGGAAAAACTTTCTACTGGTGCAAGAAAAATCCTCAGCAAAACGTAATAACCTTATTATTTACATATGAGAAAAGAACTACTTTTTGAAGAGGATTTTGATGCGCAGACATTAGCCACATCAATTTGGATCAGCAGTGCCTCGTGTACATGCGGCACTCATCGCGCCAAGCGCAAGAAACAGAACTTTAACCTGAATCTTCTGGCCCCCACTGATGTGGAAGGTATAGAAGACCTGCCGGTAGTGCAGTCCTATACAGGCAGCATCCCGGCAAGTTTCATTCCGTTTGACGAACGGAACAAATGGGAATACGGGTCAGGAATACACTGCTTCGCGGAAGATTTCAAGATAAACAGTACTTTCAGCTGTGCCGAGCGCGTCTGCAGAAGCCTGCATGAGTATGTCTGCGTTGTGGCTCCTGACTTCACTCTGTATGTAGATGCACCGAGGGCACTCAATGTGTACAGCCTATACAAGAACCGCTGGGTTACAAGTTACTGGCAGCGCAACGGAGTGCGCACCATACCGTCCGCCTCCTGGGCCGGAGTGGACTCGTTCAACTACTGCTTCGACGGGTTGCCTGAGGGCGGTATAATAGCGGTCGGTCATGTCGCCATAGGGAGAGACAGGCATGAGAAAGAGCTTTACAAGACAGGTGTTGAGGAACTGGTAAAGAGAAAGCACCCCGATGTGCTGCTGGTTTACGGCTTACCGCTGGACTTCAACCCAGATGTCAAAGTTACTTACATCAAAAGCCGTCTCTCTATGATGCGGGACCGCAATAAGAAAAAATCTGTAGGACAACATTACCCGACACTTGCCGGTATAGAGGACTGAGTTATGGGAGCGCAGAAATCATACAGGCCCTCGGGCGGGTTCAGCGAGTATCTCTACCATCAGGTAGGAGAAACCATTGTTGCCGATGGTATATCAGGAAAGGTTATCAAGCGGATAGAGCTGGATAATACTCATGATGGACTTCCTCTATACTCCAACTCAAGTAGAGTATATTTTAAATTGGACAAGGAAAGAGGAATAATAGAGCAGGCCCGTGTTTACGACGGCAGAAGAGTGGTATTGGACTTTGACTGGGGGCATACTCACAAGGATTATAAGGAGGGAACGGTACATGTGCATGTTTGGCACGTCAATGATAAAGGAAAGTGGGTCAGAGGGACTGAGCCGCGTCTGATGAATAATGAGGAGATTAAGCTTTATGGCAATCTGCTGCGTAAGGCCAATCCCAATGTTAGGTTTCGATAAAAACAAAAATCATGAAAGGGTTGTACTATCTGGATTTCAAAGACAATGACAATTTTCCGCTGTGCGACCGAAGGCTCTTGGAGCGTATGCGGAAGGAGTATGTCTCTGAGAACGAGAGGGTGTTCTTCGAGACGATGATCTTCAAGGAGATTTACCAGTTTACGGTCAGATGCGAGCTGCTGATGACAGGAGAAGACAATGAGGAAGGCATCTATATTGCACGGGGTTACAACAACGAATATCTCATCGGTTGCGGTCAGCATGGGGACGGAGGTTCCGAAGTGCATCTAAGCACCCTGACAGAGGCCATGGAGTTTGAAATGAACGGGCTTATAGGCAGGCATGTGACCTTGCACGGGTGGCTGAGGGAACGGGACTACCGGGGCATACAGTATGGCAGGTGGCAGGAGAACTGGCTGATGGAAGGATTCTTCGACATGGATTTTGACAGCAATGAGAATTTCAGGCAGTGCGACCGGGAACTTCTGGAACGTATGCGGAAGGAGTACGTGTCAAAGAACGAGAAAGTGTTCTTCGAGACTATGGTCTATAAGGAGATATATCAGTTTACAGTCAGCTTTGAGACAATACTGCATGAGAGTGACAACGAAGAAGAAGTATTCATAGTGCGCTGTTATGAATCAGAGTATGAGATAGGGAGGGGTAATGTAGGAAGATGGAGGCCTGTAAAGGGGCATTCACTTTCTTTGAGTGAGGCTATGGAATATGATATGTTTTACCTTTTAGACCGTCATGTGACTATGCACGAGTGGCTTCGGGAGCGGGACTACCGAGGTATCCGGTACGACAGGTGGGAGGGGGACTGACTATCATCGTCGGGCGGTGAGGGTGGAATACAGGGCGAAGAGGCGGGCGACGGTCTCTTCTTCGGGAAGGTCGGGTGGGAATCCGTAGGCTTCGGAAACAGCGCGGTCATTGTCGCGGTGGGCGCGGCGCAGCTCCGGGGGCATGACAGTGTCGTCGTAGAGGTCGGCGAGGGAACTGTCGGGGTAGAGGGCGCGGGCATCGAGGACGGCCTGTGCGGTGCGTTCTATCTTCTCCCGGGCTGCCTGATCGGGGGATGGCCAGGGGAAGTTGTTGTAGACGATATCTTTACTGTATCGGTAATCACTTTTCAATCGTCCACCGATCAACCGTAACCATGCCATATGGATACTGCTGGTGAGAATTCCGAAGTGATATAGTGTCGCATCAGGCACTATCCGGACAGCATTACTGCAAAGCACGTCAGGAGACATAAAGCCCATCGGTACATAACTTCTTTTTTCAGAAGAAGTTTCCGGTATCACGATGTAATTGCCCTTGGGCATGTTCTCAGTCTGGAAATGCGTAGGTCGGTCAGCCAGCATAACGGTAGACTTTCTGGGACTCCGCAGACGGTATTCCCTCACGGCTTCTACCCGTTTCAGACAGTGCGGCATCCTACGAAGCTCGGCCGGCGTGCAGTTCCCAAGCCAGAGGCACCGGCGTGGGGCGTTGTTGATAAATTCCTGTGCCCCGTACCATTTCCGGAAATACGGCTCCGAGGACGGTTCTATCCGTATAAATTCCAGCATTTCCTTCTCAGTGAAAAGATAGTTGCCGCCGTCTATCGGCTGATTGCCCATACCGATCTCCGGCACATCGCACAGCGGCGTGGTCCGGCCCTCTACGAACACATCCTCCATAGGCAGCAGGTAGCCGTTGATGTGCGGAACTTCTACCGGAGGCTGTCCGTCCGCAGTATATATCCGTCTGCCGCCCTGTACGGTATGCTCCGGACAGCTGAACCCTACGATGACGCAGTGAACATGCGCTTTCTGAGCGGCTTCGCTGTCCCACCTGAACGTGCGCCATGCGAAGTCTATCTGCACCCCGCGTTCCTTCAGCGGCTTCCAGAGCAGGGCCATCTGCTCGCCCTGGGTGATGGAGTTGCTGGATACTAGGGCGGCCTTTATGTCTGTACCGCGCATATAGTCCGCAGCCTTTTTGTACCAGCCGCAGACATAGTCCAGATTCCCGGCATTTTTCCATTCTTTTCCTAAAACGGAGGAGAGCTCGTCCTTCTGGTCCCGGGTCATGGTTCGGGCTCCGGCGAAAGGCGGATTGCCCATTATGAATGTCATTTCCCCTGCCGGACAGACCGCGTTCCAGTCCAGATGGAGGGCATTGCCCTCTACGATATTGGGATAGGACTTCAGAGGCAGATACTCCAGGTCACGACCGACGATGCTCTCCGTCTCTGCCATCATCTGCATTTCGGCGATCCACAGGGCGGTGCGGGCCACCGAGACGGCGAAATCATTGATTTCCATGCCATAGAACTGCCCGATCGAGACCAGTACCGGACTGAATTCCCCGCCTATGACCATTTGCCCGTCGGTCTGCATCAGACGAAGACATTTATTTTCTATCCGTCTTAACGACAGATAGCTTTCAGTCAGGAAATTGCCGCTGCCGCAGGCCGGGTCGAGGAACTTCATGGATGCGAGACGCTGCCGGAAGGCATTGAGCCGCTGTGACCTGATTTTCTCCGTTTTCAATTCCTTGATGCCGCTGAGCTCTTCCCGCAGTCCGTCGAGGAACAGTGGATCGATGACTTTGTGTATGTTCCCGATGCTGGTGTAGTGCATACCGCCCTCACGGCGGGTGACGGGGTTGATGGTGCTTTCGAAGAGAGCACCGAAGATGGTAGGGGAGATGCGGCTCCAGTCGAAGTTGTCGCTGGCCTCACGCAGCAGCAGAGCGGCGATTTCGGCATTGATTCTAGGAATTTCTATATTCCCGTCCGCGAACAGGCCGCCGTTGACGTATGGGAATGCCGCCAGAGCATCCTCCATGTACGGGTCCCGCTGACTGTACGGCGTGTCGAGTACCTTGAAAAGCCGGATAAGCGCGTCGCGCATACGCTCAGGGGAAAACCCGGAAAGATAGTCGTGAAACATGGCATGATGGCCGAATACCCCGGCATCCTCGGCGTATAAGCAGAAGACCAGTCTTACGCACAGCACATTGAGGCTGCGCAGACTGTCCTGTGACTTAGGATTGATGTACTGCCCCAGCAGGGCATCGTACAGCTTTCCTACCAGCTCTCCGGCCTGCATGGAGACCTCCGTTTCCAGTCTGATATGATGGTCTGACCTATCCACCAGAAATTGCAGACGCCAGGATTCTTCCGGAAGGCTCTCCAGTAGTATCTCCTGCGGTTCACCTGATGGATTCTCCATGTCATAGACTAGGAATGACCGGAAATTACATGTCACGACCCAGCGCGGGCGGCGCGAATACGGCAGCTCGGCGGAATACCGCTTTGCCTGCTGGAACGGTGTCAGCAGCTTGCCGTCACTCTGACGGATGGGCTGGAGAAGATCCTTGCCGAGGCCTTTCTGCTCGATGAGCACGTGCGTGCTTTCGATGTAACCGTCCATGAAACTGGTATTGTCCAGCCGGACTTTGTCCTCGAAGCGGATATACCTCTCCGGCTGCTCTACACCGAGCACGTCGCGCAGCAGCGATAGCCAGAAAATCTGGCTCTCACCCTTCTCATATCCGCGGTTCTTCCAGTCGGAGACGAACTGTTGTATGGATTTCTGTCTGGAGTTGGTTTTCATACAGCAAAGGTAGTGAATCCTACGAAATCTATAGCAGTTTCTCGTAGGCCATGCGCTCGCCGGCCTCGTACCGGATACGGCCGCAGTAGGTGAAGCCGAGGCGGGAGAAGACGCGCTGCATGTAGAAGTTGT
>ENA-OOXJ01002182-OOXJ01002182.1-human-gut-metagenome-genome-assembly--contig:-NODE-2182-length-10473-cov-2.046842_pt1 | contig 10473 bp, 8 predicted proteins | sample MGYA00241587_ERZ501343 | MGnify/ENA primary metagenome ERZ501343 (study PRJEB25962, sample SAMEA2042918) | human gut metagenome | biome: human gut; feature: human-associated habitat; material: faeces...
TTTTTGCCAAAGCTAACCAAGGCACCACAGATTACGCAGATTCACACAGATTAAAAATTTACAGAATAGAATAAATAATCTGTGTCAATCCGTGTAATCTGTGGTGAAAAAAACTCTGTGAAACTCTGTGTCCTCTGTGGTGAATCTTGCCTGTTTCACCTAAAATCTCTAACTTCGCCCGACAAACCAATAACCTGTTGACTTATGACAAAGTTTGAAACCGAAGAGAAGATTGTGGCCATGCTCAAAACCGTGTACGACCCCGAAATACCCGTCAACGTCTACGACCTGGGTCTCATCTACAAAATAGACGTGGCCGACAGCGGCGACACCACCATCGACATGACCCTCACCGCCCCCAACTGCCCCGCCGCCGATTTCATCATGGAAGATATCCGCCAGAAAATAGAGTCGATCGAGGGCGTGAAGAGCGCCACGGTCAATCTGGTATTCGAACCCGAGTGGGACAAGGACATGATGAGCGAAGAAGCCAAACTGGAACTGGGATTCCTGTAATTTGTCCTCATTTTTCACCTGCCAGAATCGCAACTTCTCCGTGTTTTGTTCGTGTCTATAACGGGCCGACAGATACGAACATGGTACGAGGAAGGTACGGAGAAGATACGGCGGAAACCTGAAGAGGGCCGGACACGTCAACAGCCACAAAGGTGTCTGTTCTATTTACCTCAAAGAGAAACATACCAATAAATGGGATCTCGAATGGAACGAATCATTGCAAAACACCTTTGCCGGCTGCTGTAGTTCCTGACAACAGTGCTTACCTTGCGCACCTGCGGGTACCACCAATTATAACATTCCCCCATAAATATTCTCCACCGCTTCAGAGGCAGAAGATACCACGAATTTCAACCAAGATACACTTCCTCTCTTAACCAAAGTTTATCCATCCCAATCTAATTCTATATCCGACCTATCTGCTTTAACTTCCAAATCCACCTTGGTAGGGTCTCTCCCCTTCGGGGGAGTTGGAGGGGGCTTTCTTTTATTCCCCTTTAGCTCTTACAAGTTTTGCACTTGCGAAACCTGAGTAATGTATATTACCTTTTGTGAAATCCTTTTTATTATAGATTAGCCCGTAACCAATCATTAAAAAAACGGTAGATATGAGCAGACATAAGAACAACAGAAAAAAGAAAGGAACGGAGAGGATAAGCGATATCCTGCTTTGGAATATCAGGTTGAAGGAAGGCGACGGACACCTGCGTACCGCCGCGAATTATCGCAGCTGCATGAACAAGGCCGCCGCCTATCTGGGCAAGGGCTTCCGGCATTTCACTTTCCCGGAGCTTACCGCCAGGTGGGTGAAGGGTTACGTGAACTGGCTCAAACGGCTACACCCCGAATCTCCCAATACGGTGGAGTTCTACCTGCGGGGGCTGCGTGCCATGTGCCGCAACTACCGGGAAAAGTACCGTTTGGGCTGGGCGGAAGGAAGCGACCCCTTCTCGGGCATTACCCTTTGTACGGAACCTACCACCAAGCGTGCCCTCACACCCGGACTGCTTTCCGGGCTGTTCGCCCCCGAACTCCGTGAACGACTCGACGAGAGCGGACGCGAGTCGCTGGACGTGCTACACTTCATCCTCTTCATGCGCGGCATGGTCTTTCAGGACATCTGGAACCTGCGTCACGACATGATAGGACGTGACGGGCATATCCGTTACCGCCGCAGCAAGACCGGCGCACTGATAGATGTAGAAATCACCCCAGAGGCGGAAGCAATCATCCGGCGGCATGCCAGGAAGGATTCTCCGTACGTGTTCCCTTTCCTGCACGAAAAGAAAAGTGGCAGGAGTCGAAAAGGACAGGAGTCAAGGAAAAAGAGAAAGGCCGAAGAACTCCCGGAAGAGAGTGCCCTACGGCGCGTAAACCGCCATGCCAGGGCCATAGGCAGAATGGCCAGACTACCGGCTCCGCTGACCACCTACGTGCTGCGGCACACCTGGGCCACCCTGATGCTGGAAGCTGGATATCCGGTGGAACTGATCGGACAATGCTTGGGACATACTTCCGCCAACACCACCCGCATTTATCTTGCAGGCATCTCGTCGGACCGGGTAGATACGGCCGTGAACGACATGTTCAATCGTCTGGTACGCCCGTTTGCGAAAAATAATGACACGCTACTAAATTCTCCAAAACCGGTAGAAAGCGAAAAGCACAGGCGGGAAAGCGCATTTTACAACGGACGGCAAGCCAGAGAGCAAAATATCGGAATAATCAGTCGGCTGTCTGCGAGAGGAAGAAACGGCATTTCGGAACCAGGAAAAAGGAAAGGCCGTCCGTTTCCTACAAAGAAAGAGACAAGTTTCATTGGGGACATCCCCCATAAAAGTTTACTGGTTCAAATATAGGATATTTTTGGTTATTTTTTCGCACACATTCACTACCTAGAATAACGTTTTTATTTTTTTTAACTTTCCTATAAGACCATATATTGCCGCACCCCATACACCTTTAACACCCTTTCCACAGGCTACTATTTTCATAACATTCTGTTTCATAACCTATTGAGTTTAGTAAAAAGACATTGTCTCTTTCTTTGTAGGAAACGGACAAGCGTCCAAAGGGCATTTTCCCGCTTTTTCTCCGGCCTTCCCGGTTAGAATTCCTTACATCCGTCTTTTGGAGGATGTGGGCAAGAGGGGGGGATGGGCGGCTTGATAACTTTAATACATAACTATAGATTTTGGCTATATGAAACAGAATCATCCGATGACCTTGAGGCCCTTGTGCCTCCTCATGTTCCTGCTCCTTGCAGCCGGGACGCTTCATGCCCAGTCCGGAAGAGAACGCACGACGCCTCTTTACGGCCTGAAGTCCAACGTGGCCTATGACGCTGCCGGCAGTTTCAACCTTGCGGCAGAGTTCCGCCTCTCCCCGCGTCTTACCCTGGACGTACCAGTCGTGTGGAACCCCCTTGAGTTCAGTGACAACAGGAAGTGGAAGCACCTGCTCTTCCAGCCCGAACTGCTGTTGTGGACGTGCGAGGCCTTCAACGGCCACTTCTTCGGGTTACACGCCCATTATGCGGGCTATAACGTAGGCGGCATCGGTTCGCGCTACATGAAGGAGTACCGCTTCGAGGGCTGGCTTGCGGGCGTGGGCGTCAGCTACGGTTACCAGTGGCTCGTCTCTCCGCGCTGGAGCATCGAGGCCTCCCTGGGGCTGGGATACGCCTACATGGACTACGACCGCTACCTGTGCCGGAAGTGCGGGGCATTCCAATCCAAGGACAAGATGAACTATTTCGGTCCGACCAAAGCCGCAATATCCCTGATATACTTCATCAAATAATACGAAATCGTTTTAACAGTAATCTTATGGCTATCAAAAAACTATTCGCGTGGGCTATGCTCACCATAATGCCGTACCTTCTTTGCGCGCAGGAGACACCCAAAGGCTCGCTGAACATCACCACCGGCGGTGCGGAGCTGCGCAGTGACGGCAAGGGAAACATGATTGTCGAGTTCAAAATCAATCCAAACGGGATACGCCTGACCCCCGACGAGCAACTGGTAATGGTCCCGCTTGTCAAAGACAATGCCGGACATTTCCTGACGCTGCCACAAGTGGTGGTCAACGGCCGGCGCCGCAGCAAGGTAGAGAAGCGCATGGAGCGTATCAACCACCGGAAGGACGGCAAGAAAGCTGTATATAAGGTAATAGGGACGGGCAGGAAGGGCAAGGTGGACGTTATCCGCTACCGCACGAGCATCGCCTACAAGCCGTGGATGGACAAGGCGGGGCTCTACCTGCAAAGCGAGTTCTGCGGATGCGGAGGCAACGGCCAGGAGTTCGCCGAACGGATTGTCGCCGCCGAAATGAAAGCCGGTTTCCGCCAGGTGGCGTCCACGGAAAGCGGCCCCGGAAAAGTATCCGCCGGCGAAACTACCGGCACCGCCGCCACAGCGTCGGGCATACCCGCCGGGACCGTGCAAATTGCCGGCTGTGACGTGATTCCTTACGTGACGTTCTTCGAACCCGTGCGCGAAATTGTAAAACGCCGTTCGGAGCAGGGTTCCGCCTACATCACCTACCTGCCCGGCTCGGCCGAGATACGCCCTACGCTGGCAGAGAATTACGAGGAGCTGGAGAAAATCGCCAAAAGCCTGCACCTTGCCGGCCGTGACGCACACGGCGACCTGGCCATAACCGGTATCGCCGTCACCTCGTACTCTTCGCCCGAAGGAACGTGGAAGAACAACCTTGCACTCTCCCAAAAGCGTGCCGACGCCCTGCGCGACTACATCGTGGGGCATTTCAACCTGCCGGAAGACTGCAAGGTCACTGCCGAGGGCAAAGGCGAAGACTGGGACGGACTCCTGAAACTGGTACAGGACGACCCGCATGTGGAAGCCAAGACCGAGGCTGTCCGCATCATACGCGAGACAGACGTGTTCAACGGACGCGAAAAGCAACTGATGGACCTTGCCGGGGGACGTACCTACAAATACCTGATGCAACGCTATTTCCCGCAACTCCGCCGGTCGGACTACCGCATCGAGTACACCGTGCCCGAATTCGACCTTGACTACGGCCGCGAGATGCTTGAGCACCAGCCTGGCATGCTGAGCCACTACGAACTCTATACCATCGCCTTCTCCGGCTATCCGCTGGGAAGCCCGATGTTCAACAAGGTGTTCTATACCGCACGCACGCTCTTCCCTACGGACCGCGTCTCGCAGTTCAACCTGGGAGCGGTGCACCTGCTGGAAGGCAAGGTGAAGGAAGCCGCCGCACTGCTGGAACGGTTCAAGGACGACCCGCTGGCGTGGAACAACCTGGGCGTGCTGTACATGATGCAGGGGCGCTACGAGGAATCGCACGCCTACCTGAACCGCGCCATCGGCAGCGGGAACCGCGAGGCCGTGGAGAACCTCAAGACGTTGCAGGCAATCTGGAAAAAGGCCAGGACAAGGAAATGACAGGATGCGATTACCGATACGGAATTTGGTACTGATACATATTAACTATTCACAACGCTATTATCAATTTTATTTTTAACCATTTATTTTTTAACAAAGCATGAGAACATTATTTTCGAAAGGAATTATCGGAATGTCGGCCCTGGCTGTGATGGGACTGGCAAGCTGTACAAACGAGAATGACCCTATGGGCAACAACGGACAGACGGCAGAGCCGGGCGAACCCACGCACGTGACCCTGAGCCTGGACCTGAACAACGCTACTTCGACAAAAGCCATCCAGGATGACAACGCGACAACGGAGGAGACGACAATCACACACCTGAACGTGTTTATCTATGACAAGAACGGAGTCCTGGAAAACGCAGAAAAAATCTTGATGGACGATCTGCAAGATGGTGGTGACAATGTATATACCACGAACGAGCTGAAAACCACTACCGGTGCCAAAACCGTCTATGTGGGTCTGAATATGACCGACGCCATGGTAGCCCAGCTGAAGGCAACCGCAGCCCAGAATCTTCCGTCAACGGCGGCCAAGGTCGCATTGGGTGACCTGACCAGTCAAACTACCGGTTTTGTGATGTTCAGTACGCAGGGCAAGAGTGCCACTTTCGAAGCTGTGCCTGAAGAAGGTGGGATACCGGAAGCCAACAAGGTGACGCTTACGGTCGAGCGCCTGGCCTCCAAAATCGCCGTGGGATGTGAGGACGCAATTGATGATATCAAACAGGGAGCGGCAGGAAAAATCCAGAACCTGAGATTCGTTGTGGACAACATCAACACCCTGAACTACTTCCCGTACGCTGCAGGTGCCGCGAAGGACCCGAACATGACCAAGGCTGCATACAAACCGGCCGATTTTGTGATAGAGGATGACTTTGCGACAGCTGATAACTGGAAAACAATCACTCCGGGAACTGCTGATAAAACGCAGTGGAACTATGCCTATTCGGCAGAGAATGTGACCGAGGACAAGGAGATGCAAGGTGTAACCCGTGTGGTTGTCCAGGGTGAGTTCATTCCTGCCACGCTGATCGAGAAGAAAGATGCCGGCGGCGGCCAGGTAACCTGGGAAGACAAGGACAACTCCGAGGCAGCTGCTGCTGCAACCTTCATCCAGCTCGAGTTTGCCGAAGCGGGCGGTTATGCGTTCTTCGCCGGCAGCACTGGAGACGACGTCCTGAAAGAATACATGGCTTTCAAGAAAGGAGTAGAGACAGCAGAAATTTCAGACGAAATACTGAAGGCAGCCAAAAAAGTGTACACAAACGGTTACAACTACTGGTGGATCACTACCAAGGAAGGCCGCGGCGACATCGTGCGCAACAACTTCTACCGGGTGAACATCACCTCCATCTGGGCGCCCGGACGTACGGACGGCAAATTTGACCCGGACAAGGATGACGAGAAAGTTGACGAAGAAACCAACATTGAATTCACGGTGACCGTGGCTCCATGGAAGCTGGTGGAACAAGACACCGACCTGAGACCGTAAAAACGGCTTCCCGAATTCAAGATACGGAGCACATTCCGGACCGGGCCATGAATAGTTAATAGGCATCCGAAGACGGTCCGGGTGGAAGGAGAACGCACGAAAGGCAGTCCGTCCCCGGAACGTGCTCCATACAGACAACCCGCCCCGGGATCCCCGACAAGGACAGCCCCCCGGGGTGGATTGCCGCAAACACACAGCGTATGTATAGAGACTGAATGCGGCATATTGCCCATCCAAAAAAGTAATCAGCTACCAAGATGAGAATTATAAATATGAACAGACTTCCGGGAGCGCTGCCGCTTTTGCTGCTCTGCTGCTCCCTTTTGTCTTCCTGTATCGCGGAAGACCTTTCTGATTGTGCACAGCTGCGCCTTCGCGTAGTCTTTGCTTTCGAAACGGACACCGGGACTGCAGCCACACGCCAGGACGGAACACACCAGGTGACGCTGTACGCCTTCAACAAAAACGGGGTTTGCGAAATGGCCCGCGAGTTTGAAATCACAGACCTGAACAGCCGGACAGAACTGGACGTGAACCTGGAAGCAGGCACGTACGACTTCGTTGCCTGGATAAACCATGACAAGGAATACTTCGACCTGCCCGTATTCGAACAATACCCCCAGGTGAAGCCGCAGAAAGATGTGGCGACACTGTACCTGGACATACCGGACAACGGTATCGTGGACTATGAACTGCCGAGACTGCTGCACGGTTCGGCATCCGCACAGACATTGGATGCGGGAAACGCGGAAGTGACCATTCCGCTGACGCAAAACACCAACTACATCACATTTACAGCCGAAGGACTGGACCGGACGGCAGACACCTACGAGTTTGAGGTGAGCGACTACAACGGGGCATATACCTTCGAGAACGAATTTGACGCGTGCACACCTTTCCGCTATATCGCCTCCGCGCTCTTCACGGGCGGACAGGACAAGCTGGAGGCGGAGATGACAATCCTGAAGCTGGCACCGGAACGTACCCCGGGCTTCATCTTCCGTGACCGCACAACCGGAAAGACACTCTACCCCTCGGACCCGGGGCAGGAAACAAATCTTGTGAGACTGATAGAGAAAGCCTACCGGAATGAAGGAAAGGAGGTTGACTTTGACAGGCAACACCGGTTTGACATCAAACTGAAGTTCGACGCGAACTTCAATGCTACCGTCTCCGTGAACGGATGGGACGTGGTTGAAGATGACAGTGGCCTGAAGCCCTGATGGCGGTGCGGCGAGCACCAGCCACCCCGAAACAGAAACAATACAAGGGCCGGAAGGCCTGACAACATACGGAACCGTAACCACACACAAAGGAAGCCGGAGCCGGCATTACTGACAACCATTGACAATAAAATAGTAAAAATAGAATAGAACAAAGAAAGAATATGGAGATAAAACAGAAAGGAATAAACAATGAATGTAAATCCTATAACAAGATTGGATTATCCAGATCCGGACGTGATCCGCGTAGAAGACACCTATTATATGGTATCCACAACCATGCACTTTATGCCGGGCTGTGAGATTCTGCAGTCTTTTGATCTGGTGCACTGGGAGCATGTGACTTATGTCTATGAGACGTTGGATCATACGGATGCGCAGCAACTGAAAAGCGGTCAGAATATTTACGGACAGGGCATGTGGGCAGCTTCCCTGCGCTATCATGAAGGCCGATTTTATATCTGCTTTGTGGCAAATGATACCCGTAAGACTTATTTGTATACTTCGGAAAAAATAGATGGTCCATGGAAAAAGCAGCTGATAGAAGGCTTTTATCATGACGGCTCTTTATTATTTGATGAGGATGGCAGAAACTATATTGTATATGGAAATGATGAAATCTGGATTACAGAATTGAATGAAGATTTGACTGCACCAAAGAAGGACGGATTACATCGTCTTTTAGTCAGTGATCATAAGAACCCGGAGCTAGGCTATGAGGGTTCTCATATTCAAAAAATAAACGGCTATTATTATATTTTTCTGATTCATTCCCTGAGAGACCGCTGGATGCGGACGGAAGCATGCTTTTACAGTGATTCTCTGGAAGGAGAATTCACGGGTGGAGATGTACTTTGTGATGATCGTGGATATTGTGGACAGGGCGTGGCACAGGGAGGAATAGTGGATACGCCGGATGGAAAGTGGTATGCAATGCTGTTTCAGGATTCCGGAGCAGTTGGACGGATTCCTATTCTGGTTCCGGTTACCTGGAAGGATCATTTTCCGTTTTTTGGACAGAACGGACATGTGCCGGAAGAAATAGAGGTTCACAGTACCAGACCAGGATATATTTATCAGCCATTAGTGGGAAGTGATGATTTCTGTAATGGGCTGCTTCCGCGCTGGCAGTTTAATCATGATCCAGATCCACGGTACTATCATCTGGATGCATTGCAGGGAACCTATACAATTACAACACGGGAAGTTTGTACAGAGCTTACACAGGCAGTAAATACGCTTACGCAAAGGATGAGTTATCCGTCCTGCGCAGCTGAGGTTACTGTTGATGCTTCTGCATTGAAAGAGGGCGATGTCGCAGGTTTGTGTGCGTTGCAGGGCTGTTATGCTGCAGTTGGCATTACAAAACGTCATGGAAAATATGAAGTCCTTATGCTGGATAAAAAAGAAGATGGTATATTGGATATGACGGAAGGAACTGTTGTTGAATCACACCAGATGGATTTTCGTCTTGAAGCAGATTTCTGTAACATGAAGGATGAAGCACGCTGCTATTACCGGGTAAATAAGGGAGACTGGCTACCCATCGGAACCGTGCATAAGCTGTACTTCAAACTGGATCATTTTACTGGTTGCCGGTTTGGTCTGTTCTGCTATGCGGCAGAGGAAACAGGAGGAAGTGCCTGCTTCCGGGATTTTAAGTATTATGATGTTGATGAAATCTCATAAAGATAGAACTGCATAAAATAAGTGTCGGAATTTACTCAAATTTTTCCTACTTTGGACATTGGTTTTTACAACGGTATTGTATAGTGAAGCAGAGGAAAAACAAATATGGAATGCTGCAGAAGAGATTGTGTTGAAAGAATTAGTGTATATTTAAAGCGTGGAAAGCTCCTTCGGGAGCTTTTTGCTGTTTATAAGATAAATTCTGTCGGAGATTTATTATAAAACATTACTTTACAAGAAGAATAAAAAAGCATATAATTCTTTTATAATATATTTAATAAAAGAGGGTAAGAAAACGGAAAATAAAGATAAAAGAAATATAACAAGAAAAAAAATAATTAATTATGTGCTGAACAATCATGTCACATCCAAGGCAGAAATCGCAAAAGAGTTAAACTTGAGTATGCCGACTGTGTTAGCAAATGTGAATGACTTGTTAGAAAAAATGGTGTTGGAAGAAACTGGGGAATATGCTTCGACCGGTGGAAGAAAGGCAAAAAGTATAGGGATTAATAAGTCATACTGTCATGCAATGGGAATTTTGATTACAGCGAATCATATAGAAATGGTATTAGTAAATCTTGGAGATGAGATTATAAAAAAGGATCGCATCCGTTTAAAATTTACGGCAGAATTATCCTATTGTACAGAGGTGGCACAAAAGGTCAAAACTTTTCTTGAAGGCGAATTAGCGAAGGATACGCTACTTGGGATTGGAGTGGCGATTCCGGGAATTATTGATCAGAAAGAACGGATCGTTTTAAAATCTCATGCTTTAGGTATAGAGAATTATAGTCTGCGCTTTTTAGAGCAGGCTCTGGAAATTCCAGTATATTTTGAAAATGATGCTAATGCTGCAATGCTTGCAGAAAAAAAGCAAAAGTATCCAAATGCGATATATCTGTCTTTGAACCACACCTTAGGAGGTGCATTCTGCATAGATGGAAAGCTGTTTCGAGGGCAGAACCAGAAAGCAGGGGAGTTTGGTCACATGATACTCGTTCCCGGTGGAAGAAAGTGCTATTGTGGTAAATTAGGATGTGCGGATGCATATTGTGCTGCAAGTGTACTGACACAAGATAACAGGCAGTCACTGGATGCATTTATGAAAAAA
>ENA-OOXJ01002184-OOXJ01002184.1-human-gut-metagenome-genome-assembly--contig:-NODE-2184-length-10460-cov-2.879673_pt1 | contig 10460 bp, 9 predicted proteins | sample MGYA00241587_ERZ501343 | MGnify/ENA primary metagenome ERZ501343 (study PRJEB25962, sample SAMEA2042918) | human gut metagenome | biome: human gut; feature: human-associated habitat; material: faeces...
GGTCTCCCCGGCCACAAAGCCCAGTGCCACGCTCTCGCAGCCCAGCTGCGCCAGCACGCCGGACACGTTGATGCCCTTGCCGCCCAGCACGCAGTCCTCACCTTGGGCGCGGTTCACTTCGCCCACCTCCAGCGGTGCGTCCAGACGCACAACGTAATCGATGGCCGGATTAAAAGTAACAGTGTAGATCATACTTCTGCCTCCTTTACAAATGTTTGTTGCTTATACTTGGGGTTCGGGCAGCGGTTGGTCAGGATCGCACCGCCGTGCAGATCCGTGATGACCGCTGGATAAATTTTGGCAAACTTTGCATCGTCCACAAGAAACCAACTTTCCCTTGCACGGCGGACGGCTGCTGCCTTTACGGCGGCTTCCTCGGGGTCCGGGGTGGTAAAGCCCGCCTCCAGCGCCACGCCGTTGGCACCCATGAACGCTTTGGTGAAGTTATATTGCTGGATACTGCTGACCGCTGCCGTACCCACGATGGCCTCGGTCTGGGGACGCAGCAGCCCGCCGGGCAGATACACCCGGCAGCCCTTTTGTGCCAGCAGCCGGGCGTGCGCCACGCCATTGGTCACATAGGTGGCTTTGAGCGCCACACCCGTCAACGCCCGCACCAGCTCCAGCGTGGTGGTGCCTGCATCGATGAACACAAAATCCTCGGCGGTGATGAGCGCTGCGGCGGCTGCGGCAATGCTGCGCTTTTCTGCCACAGCCAGCGTTTCCTTGGCTTCCATGGTGGGCTCGTCTGCCAGAAAGCGGCTGTCCGGCAGGGTGGCCCCTCCGTGCACCTTGGTCAGCCTTCCCTGCCGGTCCAGTTCGGTCAAATCGCGCCGGATGGTGGATTCGCTGGTGTGCAGTGCCTCGCACAGCTGCTGCACCGTCACGGTGCGCTTCTCGTTCAGCTGTTCTAAGATCAGTGCAAAACGTTCCTCTGCCAGCATGGTGTCTTTTCCCTTCTTTCCTTCCCACGCCTGACCGGTTTTGCACGGTATTGGCGTGTTTTGGTTGTCTGCATCTTTATTATAGCAAAAATATCGTCAAAGTCAATCAGCTTCAGTCATTTTCGTGCACAAAAAATATCTTCGATTTTGTGCACCGTTGCCAGCATCTGGGATACAAGAGCGCTTTTGCGCCAAAAAAAGACCACCGCACTTGTGTATGCGGTGGCCTTTTCTGCGTTTATGTGACCGGTCGTGACCGGTTTTGGTGCTCAGGCTGGTTTACTTCAGGCATCCGAGCGGGAGTAGGCGTTCTTCATCTGGCTGCTCAGTTCAAACAGGACTTTGTCCAGCGTGTCGGCGGCCTTCTCCTGCAGCATGGCAGCGATGGCGGTGTTGGCTTCCTCCCGCAGGGCGGCGCGGCGGGCAGCGTCCGGCTCGGCAGCAAGCTTTGCGTCGTACTGATTCACCAGTGCGCGGGCAGCGGAGAGCACGGCTTCCTCGTAGCGCTCGAGGTGGAACAGGGACTTATTATAGGAAGCGTCTGCCATAGCGGCGATGAGGCGGCTGGTCCAGTAGAAATTATCGGTGGACACGGTGCCGGTGGTGTTTGCCAGATACTCCGGGGTGCGCTCCACGTTGGCGTAGAAGGGCACCATGCTGTTGAAGGCGTTGGAAGCATAGGCCACCCACTCCACAGCGCGGGATTCCTCCGGCTGGTCGGGACGCATCTGCAGCAGGGCCATAAAGTCGTTGCGGTTGATGCCGATGGAACGGTACGCGCCCTTTGCGGACTTGTCGCCGTAGCTCAGGTAGGGGTCGTAGGGGGTACCCTGATAGTGGCTGGACAGCATATACTTGATGTCCTCCGGGGTCACCTTACGCTCCGGCACCGTGCACCACGGCAGGTCGTCGGACATGGGAGTGTAGTCGGCGTCAGCGCCCTCCCACACCCATGTGCGGGGGTTGAGGTAGCGCAGCATGTACCATGCGCGGGGGGTGTTGTAAACGTGGTCGGCATCATCGTGGCTGCCAAAGGCGTCCCGGGGGTTCAGCGCGCCGTCCAAAGAGAGGTCCAGGTGATTCTTGGCAATAAACTCCCGCAGGTCGGCAGAGCAGAGGTAATTTTCCTGTGCGCCGAAGGCATCTTCCAGATCAAAGGTGTCGATGCCCAGCTGGTTGGGCATGACCACATACACATCGTCCGGCACGCGGCGGGCGATCCAGTGGTGACCGCCGATGGTCTCCAGCCACCAGATCTCGTTTACGTCCTGAAAAGCAATGCCGTTCATCTCGTAAGTACCGTACTGTTCCAGCAGACTGCCCAGACGCAGCACGCCCTCGCGGGCAGAGTGGATATAGGGCAGCACCAGATAGACGATATCCTCCTCGCCGATGCCGCCGGGCACCTCGGGCTTTTCGCCCTTGGCGGGCTGGTACTCCACCAGCGGGTCTGCGCCCAGCACGCGGGGGTTGGAGGTGATGGTCTCGGTGGCGGTCATGCCCACATTGGCGGCATTGACGCCGGAAGCTGCCCAGATGCCCTTGCCCTCCACGGCGTTGGGCATGGCGGTAAATCGCAGTGCGCCCTCCGGCAGGGGGATCTCCACATGGGAGAGGACGCTGCGGTAGGTCTTGGGAAGGTCCTCCTGGTGGATCACGGTAAATTTTTTAGCGGTGAAATGGCCGGAGCCGGAGTCATCGTTGCGGGCGATCATGGTAGAGCCATCGTACGATGCTGCCTTGCCGACCAGAATGGTAGTGCAAGCCATAGGTTTTCCCTCCATATTCTATAATGTGTCTCTATTGTAGAACTTTTGCGGCGGAATTGCAACCGGGAAACAAAAACCGCCGCGCTGCGTACCACGGCAGAGCGGCGGGAGATGGAATGCTATTTCAGGCTGTTACTGGGCTGCCCAGTAGAAGTCCTCGCCGGGCAGCGTACCGCCCACGGCGGCAGGGTCGGCATCGTAGAGCACCTGCAGGTAACCGGAGACGTCCGCCTTCAGTTCCTCGCCGGTCAGGCAGACGATGTTGCAGTTGGGCAGTGCCTTTTTGGCGATGGCGGCTTTTGCCACCACGCCCTGCTCCTCGCACAGGGCGGCGGTGCCATCCAGATCGGTGTTGGCGGCGTTCACGCTCTGGGCATAGTCTGCCAGAAAGGCAGCTACCACATCCGGGTGCTCCTCAGCGTAGGCCTTGCGCACCACGGTCACACCGGTGATCAGCTGGGTGTCTGCCACCTTGTCCCACTCGGCGGTCAGGTCAAGGGCTACCCGCAGGGTGTCGTCCTTCAGCCCGGCAGCGGTCACATAGGGCTGGGGCAGCACGGCAATGGCGTCCTGCGTGGCGGCCATCTGGGCGGTCACCTCGGTAGCTTCGCTGTAATACTGGATGTCCACATCCTTGTCCGGGTCAAGGCCGTTGGCGGTAAGCAGATAGCGCAGCACATACTCCGGGGTAGTGCCCTTGCCGGTGGACAGGATGGTGCGGCCCTTGAGGTCGGCCATGCTGTGGACGGTGTCGCCCTGCTCCACCACATACAAAACGCCCAAGGTGTTCACTGCCACGGCCTGAATGCCGCCATTTGTTTTCTGGTACAAGGTCGCCGCCAGATTAGCCGGGATAGCTGCCATGTCCAGCTCGCCCTTGATGAGCAGCGGCACGATCTCATCCGCAGCGCCGTAAAGCTGCAGGTCGTAGTCCATGGCGGCGGTGCCGGCCTGCTCCATCGAGAGCAGGTTGACAAGACCCATGGTGGTGGGGCCCTTCAGCCCGGCGATACGCAGCGGCTCGGTGGCAGACAGCGGCGCAGCGGTCTCTTCCTCAGAAGCAGCCGCAGAGGAAGCAGCCTCGGACACCGCCGTGCTGGAAGCGGCAGAGCTTGCGCTGCCGCCGCAGGCTGCAAGGCTCAGTGCAAGGCTGAATGCCAGCAGTAAGGACAGGAATTTTTTCATGAAATACTCCTTTTCACACCCGGCACGCCCCGCTGCGGGGACGGAAACCGGCCTTTTTTGAAAAATTTTGCAAAATCATTTGCTTTGCGCGTTCCAGTTTACTATAATAGGGGTAAAAATACCGTTGCGTGTGCAACGCAATTGCAGGAGGCTGCGGAGAACACTATCTTCTCTGCGGAGTTGCGATGAATAATTATCTGCCGCTGTTACAAACCACCACGCTGTTTGCGGGTCTTTCCGCTGCGGAGCTCAGCACCTTGCTGTCCCGGCTTGGGGCCAGTGTGCGCAGCTATGGCAAGGGCGAAGCCCTTGTGCTGGCGGGGGAGCCCAGCCGCCGGGGAGGCATCGTGCTGTCCGGCGAGCTGGAGGCCTACCGCCCGGCACCGGGCGGGGCACGCATCCCCATTGCCCGGGTAGAGCCGGGCGGGGTGTTCGGGGACGTGCTGGGCGGTTCCAGCCTGTCCAGCCCGGTCACCGTGCTGGCTGCTGCCCCCTGTGAGGTGCTGCTGCTGCCCTACGAGCGGCTGCTGCTCTCGGACGGCAGCCCCGCCCACCAGCGGGTGGTACAGAACCTTGTGCGCACTATCAGCGATAAATATTTTTCCCTCTCCCACCGCATCGACCTGCTGGTGATGAAGAGCCTGCGCGCCAAGGTGGCGGCTTATCTGCTCAGCGAGGCCGCCTGCGCCCACAGCCTGACCTTCAGCATTCCCTTCTCCCGCATCCAGCTGGCGGACTACCTCAACTGCGACCGCAGCGCCCTTTCCCGGGAGCTGAGCACCATGCAGAGGGAAGGGCTCATCGATACCTACCGCAGCAGCTTCAAGCTGCTGGAGCCGGACGCCCTGCAGCAGATGGTGCAGTAGCCTTTTGCCAACTATTTTATATTTAAGGAGCAATCAAGCAATGTCCAAACCTGTTCTCTGGATCGTGATCCCCTGCTATAACGAGGAGCAGGTGCTGCCCATTACAGCACCTATGTTTCTGGAAAAGATCCACAGTCTGACCGCACAGGGGCTGGTCAGCGATAAAAGCCGGGTGCTCTTTGTCAACGATGGCTCCCGCGACAAAACGTGGGAGCTGATCCAAGGCTTTGCCGCACAGGACGAGCACTATATCGGCATCTCCCAAAGCCGCAACCGCGGCCACCAGAACGCCGTGCTGGCGGGGCTGATGGAGGCACTGCACAGCGACAGCTGCGACATTACCATCTCCATTGACTGCGACGGTCAGGACGACATCAATGCCATGGACGAGATGGTGAAAAAGTATCTGGACGGTGCCGAGGTGGTGTACGGTGTGCGCAGCCGCCGGGACACCGACACCTTCTTTAAACGGTTCACCGCCGAAGGCTTTTATCATGTGATGAACGCCTTGGGCGCGGATATCGTGTTCAACCACGCAGACTACCGCCTGATCAGCACCCGCGTGTTGGAAAGCTTTGCGGATTACAAGGAAGTCAACATCTTCCTGCGCGGTATGGTACCGCTGGTGGGCTTTGCCCACGATGTGGTCACCTACGAGCGCCACGAACGTCTGGCCGGTGAGAGCCACTACCCCCTGAGCAAGATGTTGGCACTGGCCTTTGACGGCATTACCAGTCTTTCCAACAAACCCATCCGCATCATTACCGGTGCGGGCATCGTGGTGAGCCTTGTCAGCTTTATCGGGGTCATCTGGGCCATCGTATGCGCCGCCATGGGCAGCAGCGTGGCAGGCTGGGCCTCCACCGTCTGCATCGTCTGCTTTATGAGCGGTGTGCAGCTGGTGTGTCTGGGCGTGATCGGCGAGTATATCGGCAAGATCTATATGGAAACAAAAGCCCGCCCGCGCTATATCATCTCGGAGCGCACATGGGCTCCCTACGAAAGGAAATATCACGGATGAGCAAACAAAGCTGGAAGGGCAGCACCCTTCTGAACCCGGAACCGCCGGTACTGGTATCCTGCGGTGGGCTGGAAAAGCCCAACCTTATCACCATCGGCTGGACAGGCACCATCTGTACCCAGCCCAGCATGGTATCCATCAGCGTGCGCCCGGAGCGGTACAGCCATCAGCTGCTGTGTGAACACGGGCAGTTCGCCATCAATCTGCCCACCGAAAAGCTGGTGCGCGCCATCGACTGGTGCGGTGTGAAGAGCGGCCGCGATGTGGACAAGTTTGCCGCCTGCGGCCTGCACGCAGCACCCGGCAGCGTGCTGACCGACTGCCCTGTGCTGGAGGAAAGCCCGGTCAATCTGGAATGCCGCATCACCCAGCGCATCCCGCTGGGCAGCCACGACCTGTTTTTGGCCGAGGTGGTGGCCTGCGATGTGGACGAGAGCCTGCTGGATGAGACCGGCAAGCTGTGTCTGGACAAGGCAAAGCTCATCGTGTACAGCCACGGCGAGTATCTGGCCCTTGGCAAAAAACTGGGCACCTTTGGTTACAGCGTGCGGAAGAAAAAGCCCGCAAAGCACAAAAAATAATCCATCATGCAAAAAGGAACCCTCTGCAAAGTTTTTGCTTTGAGAGGGTTCCTTTTTTTACGGGATCAAGTCCGGGCAGGCTGCGGCTTTATCAATGCAGCTTCAGCATGGCAGCCTCGTATTTTTGATACCTGCTGCCCATCCATTTCAGTATTTTTTCACTTACCTTTGCTGTTATCTTTTGAATACTCTTTTCGTAAAGCAGGCTGAGCGCAAGTGCCGCAAGCAGCCAGCCTGCCGAATACAAAAAGACCCACAAAAACAGATGGGCATACCCATACCGGTTAAAAATACAGTGCCAGAGATAGGGTCTTGTATAGGTTCGCAGCAAAATGTTTTCATGGATGATATAGATCAGCATGGAACACTTTGCAATGTGATTTACCCTTTTATTTTTAAAGTGGTTCTTTCTGGCCAGACCAAACGCCGCAATGGCGATCAGGATCAAAAAAAGATTAAAATTGCTCACCCACCGCAAAAGCTGATCCGACAGCGCAGCGATCTTCAATCCAAGCAGGTCGGTCAAAACCACGATGCCCACTGCCCCCGCCGCACCGCACAGCAGCAGGATGCTATTCACTTTTGTGCTGGAATACAGCTCCATGCAATAGCGCTTGATGTAGGCAACGATCAGATATACGCTAATCCAGAGAATCGGCATATTCGGGAAGAAAAAAATGTCTTTTATAAAGTTAAAGCCGATATACAGTACCGCCAGTACAGAAACCACCTTCAGATGTTCTTTTTGTGTCATCGCGGCGATCAGACGGTTCAAATACGGATGGATGGGATAGAATAGCAGATAGCAGGTCAAATACCAGTTATTTGCAAAGAGCGTTGGGAAAAGCGAAAAAATGAAAAGTTTACCGCTTACCTCACCCCGGATCAAAAGCGTTATTCCAAGGAACAGGACGGAAATCACCCAGATATCCAGCAGCATCCCCATCATTTTCTTGCCGGACGCTTTTGTGCTGTCCAGCAAAAACCATGCAGAAGCAACGAAGAAGATCCAGTTCCCCAGCGCGCCAAAATGCCGCATGACCGCTAAAAGCAGAACTGTTATGCTGGTCGTTGCATGGGTACAATCCAGAAGGTAGTCGCTATACGGAATATATTCATTTTCCGTTATCAGTGTCAGCACCACATGGCTGATTACGATCAGAATGACCGCAATGATCTTTAAAAGCTCTACGCCGGAATCCCGCATTCTGCTTTTGTCCGCAAAAACTTTTTGTTCCATGCCCTCGCCCTTTCTGTTTTCGCCTTTTTCAGGCGATCTATGTATTTTATTGTACCACCTGTACTTTTTTCATACAATACCTGCCTGTACAGAAAAGCCGCCGGGCAGTTTTTCTGCGCGGCGGCTTCTGATGTTTCTTATGCTTCTTCGTGCTTGACCCGCTGGATATCCCCCAGGTCGTAGGGGGTGTTCTGGTAAACGTAGTAGTTGAGCCAGTTTTCGTACAGCAGGTGGGCGTGGGCGCGCCAGCGGAACAGCGGCGGCTTTGCGGGGTCGTCGTCCGGGTAGTAGTTGGCAGGCACATGGATGGACAGTCCCTTGGCTACATCCCGCTTATACTCGGCATCCAGCGTGTACTTATCGTACTCCGGGTGACCGGTAACAAAGATCTGCCGCCCGTTCTCGGTGCTCATGAGGAAAGGTCCGGCGGCGTCGCTCTCGGCCAGAATGCGCAGGGCGGCGCAGTTGTCCACGTCCTCCCGGCAGATGCCGGTGTGGCGGCTGTGGGGAGCGTAGAACACCTCATCAAAGCCGCGCACAAGCGGGTTTGCCGGGCGGGTGACCCGGTGCTCGAACACGCCGAACATCTTTTCCGGCAGCAGCTGCTTGCGCACGCCGTAGTGGTAGTACAGCCCGGCCTGTGCGCCCCAGCAGACATGGAGGGTGGAGTAGACGTTCGTTTCGCTGAAGTCCATGATCTCGCACAGCTCGTTCCAATAGTCCACCTGCTCAAAATCCATGGTCTCCACCGGCGCGCCGGTGATGATCATGCCATCGTAGCGGTTGTTCTTCACCTTGTCAAAGGTCTTGTAAAAAGCCTCAAGGTGGGCAGCCGACACATGGGTGGCAGAGTGGCTGGCGGTCTGCAGCAGGGTCATGTGCACCTGCAGCGGGGTGTTGGCCAGCAGCCGGGCAATCTGGGTCTCGGTGGCGATCTTGGTGGGCATCAGGTTCAGGATCAGAATTTCCAGCGGGCGGATATGCTGCGCCAGTGCCCGCTCCCGGTGCATGACAAAAACGTTTTCCTCATACAGGGCATCAAAGGCAGGTAAGGTCTTGGGGATGATCAGCGGCATAGGATGGTTGCTCCTTTCATACCTTATCCAGTGCCTGCGCGATATCGGCGATGAGGTCCTCGGCAGATTCCAGACCGCAGCTCATGCGCACCAGCTCGGCGGGCACACCGGCGGCAGCCAGCTGCTCGTCGTTCATCTGGCGGTGGGTGCTGGAGGCAGGGTTCAGGCAGCAGGTGCGGGCATCCGCCACATGGGTCTCGATGGCGGCAAGCTTCAGCTCCTTCATAAAGGTGCTGGCGGCCTGACGTCCACCGGCCAGACCAAAGCTCACCACGCCGCAGCTGCCGTTCGGCAGATACTTCTGCGCCAGTGCGTGGTAGGGGCTGCTTTCCAGACCGCAGTAGTTCACATAGGCCACCTTGGGGTGGTTTTCCAAGAACTGTGCCACCGCCATGCCGTTGGCGCAGTGGCGCTGCATCCGAACGTGCAGGCTTTCCAGACCAAGGTTCAGCATATAGGCGTTCATGGGGGACTGCATGGAGCCGAAGTCCCGCATGAGCTGCGCGGTAGCCTTGGTGATGAAAGCACCCTCCTTACCGAAGCGTTCGGCATAGGTGATGCCGTGGTAGCTGTCGTCCGGGGTGCACAGACCCGGGAACTTGTCGGCGTGCGCCATCCAGTCGAACTTGCCGCCGTCCACGATAGCACCGCCCAACACTGCGCCGTGGCCGTCCATGTACTTGGTGGTGGAGTGGGTCACGATGTCCGCGCCCCACTCAAAGGGGCGGCAGTTGACCGGCGTGGGGAAGGTGTTGTCCACCATCAGCGGCACGCCGTGGGCGTGTGCGGCCTTGGCAAACTTTTCAATGTCCAGCACGGTCAGTGCAGGGTTTGCGATGGTCTCGCCGAACACCACCTTGGTGTTGGGCTGGAAAGCAGCGTTCAGCTCCTCCTCGGTGCACAGAGGGTCCACGAAGGTGGCAGTGATGCCCATTTTAGCCATGGTGACCGAGATGAGGTTGAAGGTGCCGCCGTAGATGGTGCTGGAGGCCACGATGTGGTCCCCTGCCTCGCAGAGATTGAACAGGGCAAAGAAGTTTGCGGCCTGTCCACTGGAGGTGAGCATGGCGGCAGTGCCGCCTTCCAGCTCGCAGATCTTTTTGGCTACCATGTCGCAGGTAGGGTTCTGCAGGCGGGAATAGAAATAGCCGTCTGCCTCCAGATCGAACAGCTTGCCCATGTCCTCGCTGGTAGCGTACTTGAAGGTGGTGGACTGGATGATGGGGATCTGGCGGGGTTCGCCGTTTCCGGGCGTATAGCCGCCCTGCACGCAAATGGTCGCAATCTTATGTTCTCTGTCCATTTTCATCTCAAATCAAATGCTCCAAGTCTGCGAATTTAACGATTCTCCGGCATTCCGCAACCTCTCGGAACAGGAAAATTGATTTTTTTGCCCCGACAGGCCGGAAAGCGCCCTGAGGACATGACATATCTGCAATATTTTATTATATTTGTTGGTGTTACTTAACTCTTATGCGCTATGGAAGAATCTGTTCTCTATCTCTGGTACCTGAGCGAGACGAGGGACACGGCCCTCGGACACAAGACTCGTTTTCCCGCAAGGTCGACGCCTTTCAGGGAGCTTTCCGCCGGAATGAATCTGGCCGTTCTGTTCGAAAATGACTATGTGCGCGAGAACCTCGGCGAGCTCAAGGTCGAGGCGGTCGGCGTCGGCAACGTCACTATAAGCTACCGCGGAGAGACATTCACCCTGCGCAGAGGAGAGCATTTCTCGTCGGCCATGCACAGGGCAGGAAGCAGCTACATGCCGGAATACG
>ENA-OOXJ01002186-OOXJ01002186.1-human-gut-metagenome-genome-assembly--contig:-NODE-2186-length-10456-cov-2.632247_pt1 | contig 10456 bp, 10 predicted proteins | sample MGYA00241587_ERZ501343 | MGnify/ENA primary metagenome ERZ501343 (study PRJEB25962, sample SAMEA2042918) | human gut metagenome | biome: human gut; feature: human-associated habitat; material: faeces...
AATAAGAGAAGTGGAAAATGCCGCAGACAAGGATACTGCCAAGCGGATCGCCGATGCAGCCAAAGCGGATGACAGAATCAAACTGTGGCTGCCCGACACGAAGAAAACAATTCCGACAGACAATCCGGCTGCATAAGCCACAACTGCGCCTCCAGAAACACCAGACGGTCCGACCAAGCCCGCATTGATAACAGGAAGTTATCCGAAGCATCCCGTTTTCTTCTGATCGAAGAAGCGGGATCTCTTTATGTCCGGAAACGACAGGAAATATCCGATTCTGTTCTGATCAAATAACAAAATGATGAAAATTCCAACGCGTTGGAAAATTTCTACTCCATCTGCCGACTGCTTGAAACGTCATTATTCCTGACAGCATACTCTTGATGAAATGCAAATCACGCTCATTTCTCATTAACTGCAATGGTTATCCTTTAGTGCCGGAACGTCCCGTTTTTGCATCCTCTTGACATTTTACGCATCACTGCTTATATTAAGTTTTATCGAAGAAACAGAAGTATTCTTCTCATCAAAAACAAGACATCGCTCTTGCGTGGAGCCGTATACTGGTACTGGCGTTCACGTTCTTTGCAACAGCAGCTTTATCCTGATTCAATCCGGATACACGAACCGTTGACAGCATGATTCCGAGGAATCGTGTGCGGGGATACCGGCTAATATTTTATTTTAGGAGGCATTATGCCCCAACGAAAATCAAATATGGTTTGCCCCGACTGGGCAAAGAGAGAACTGTACGGAGAACCGTATGTCACCCGGCAGGAGGTATGCGAATACCTCGGCATCAGCATTTCAACATTGATGAAACTGCGGAAAAGCGGTCTGCCCACGTATCAGGTCGGAGGTCAAAAGAGATTCCGTATTTCGGAAGTGAATGAATTTATCAAACAAAACTATCTCGGAGAGTAAGATAATGGTATCTATAAATACAGAGAAAAAAGTGGCCGGGGCAGTATTCCCCGGCTATATGATCGATGATTTTAAGTATGTTTCATCTATCAGTAATATACACCCTAATGCATTAACTTGCAACGGGATTGCAATCAGTACCGTTCAAACAGGAATGGATTGCCTCATACCGGCTGTTCCTGCTATTAACGAAGTGGAAGAATGGGTCAAAGAAGACCTGCGGCATTCAGGAATCGATTGGAACGAGTTTCATTCCTTCGGCGGCAGAGTGATTGATTCGGCGGCAGACTTCCTAGAACTTCTTGGCTATGTTCCAAGCTGTCTGGATGGAAAAGCTGCTGGATGGATGCTGCCTTTCTATAATCCCAAGAATGGAGAAGAACTCATCGGAGCGGATGGAATGCCGTATTTCCGAATCAGAATGCGATATCCGGCTCAAACCGCCGACAAGAAGCCTGCAAAGTACCTAAGCCGCAAAAGTTCGGGACAGCACGCTTTTATCCTTGCAACGGTTCACGAACAGTTGACACATGATCCCCAAACGCCGCTGATCCTGACCGAAGGAGAGAAAAAGGCTTGGTGTGCGGTCAAACATGGATTGCCAGTCATCGGGCTTACCGGTAATTTCGGTTGGTCACTACCGGGAACTCACGAATTGTTACCGGAACTGGTCCATTATCTGACTGCCGCCCGCCCGGTAATTATCATCTGGGACAGTGATGCCAAAGGCAATCGAAACTTCGGTCTTTCCAGCAAACGGTTAGCTACCGCTTTACTTGGCTTCGGTAGTTCGTTACAGGAGTTGATCCTGCCGTCATTATCCACAGACGGGAAAACCGGTCTGGACGATTTTCTGATCCAACGAGGCAGGAAGGAATTCGAAGAATTACTCCGAGGAAATGCAACGGAAATCCCCCCTGACAGACGGGCTATAAGCAGCCCTATTAACGGATCTGCGGGTGGTCGTCCGGCAACGGTGAAAGAGATTGCCGATACAGTTGCTCGCAGGTGGATTGATGAGCAGGGTAGGAAAACGCTGGCATTTTATCAAGGCTCGTTTTATCAGTATGAAGATGGCGTATACCGGAAAATGCCGGATAGCGAGGCACAAGCCCTAATCATGAACAGCATCCGCAGTGTTTCTCCGGACCATGCGACGAAGAACATGCTCAGCTCTGTAATCCAGAATTTAACCTCGGAAGATATGTTCTTTCTGAGCGGAAGAGTACATCCACCGTTTAATCGTGTAACCGGCGAAAAAACAGAACTGTCGATTCATCTTCAGAACGGTTTTCTGCTGGTGGAACGAGCGATTGAATTAATCCGTAACGGCGAAAGTCCAGGAGGAGCATTCCATGCGAACACCCCAGACATCTTCAACACGAACAAGTTTCCCTATGAATTCAACTGGGCGGCTGAATGCCCTCGATTTAACACCTTCTTACAAGAGGTGCAGCCGAACGCGGAAGAACAGGCTGCCCTCCTGATGTTGATGGGGTTATCTCTGATTCCGGACACTTCGTATAACGTAATCTTCTTCCTTTATGGAGAGGGCGGTTGCGGAAAGAGTGTTTTCCTTGAAACTATGCGCAAACTGGTGGGAGAGGAAAACTGCTGTTGCGTGCCACTCTGTAACCTGCAACGGCACTTCAATGTGATCGGTCTAGTTACCTGTTTGCTGAATATCGTTGGAGATATGCCCACTGAAGACGGTTTTTCCTCACACAGGGCGATAGAGGGCATGTTAAAAGATATCGCATCCGGTGGAACCATCCATGTTGAAGAAAAGTTCAAACAAGGATATGATGCTCCCGTAACAGCACGTTGTATCTTTGCCACGAACTCACTGCCGTTTTTTGCGGATCGAAGTCTGGCTATGGGCGACCGATTAAGGATCATCCCATTCACTCAGCGTTTCCGAGGTACGAACCAGGAAGACCCCATGCTTCGAGAGCGCTTGGTCGAAGAATTACCCGGCATTTTCAATGTCGCTCTCAAAGGCTTGGCAGACCTGAAGAAACTCAAGCGTTTCCCGGATACAAAGGCAGGGAAACAGCTCAAGGAGAATCATTTGAACAGATGTGCCAGTGAACGGGTATTTCTACATGAACGGGTGCGTCAGCAGGAAGGGAGCGTGTGCTTTACCTTTGACTTATATCGGGCGTACTCTTTGTACTGCCGGGATTCCGGAATTATTCCTGTCGGCCTAGAGAATTTCAAACTGGAGCTCCAAAGACAGTATCCGCATCTGACAGAAAAGCGCATTCAGGTTGGGGATCGCCGAGCTTCAGGTTGGCGCGATCTGGAATTCGTATCTGAAGTAACAGAAAATTAATAATCTGGCTCCAGTGGCGCCAGTATGAACCCAGTTCTAGAGTAACCTATTTATTCTCTATCTAAAATTAGGTTACTCATAATGGTAAGTAATGCCGAAGCCACTGGAGCCACTAATAGGAAAATCATGAAAAACGAAATAAATAGTCACTCCCGTTTGGTCTTGGATTTTGAGACCTTTTATTCCGATACCTACAACCTGAGCCGTTTGAATTATCAGGAGTATGTCCATGCGTCAGAGTTCAAAGTACACGGTTTAGCCGTTGCTTATCCCGATGGAACCTGTTGCTTCCGGGCTGATGTTCCCGTTTTACTGAGAGAACTGCGAGATCAATATGGAGAACATTTGGAAAAAACCGTGGTGGTCATGCATAATGCCGTGTTTGATGCCTATATCCTGAAGGAACAATACGGCCAGCTCACTGCTATGATTGCTGACACTATGCTGATGGCGCGAGGCCTGTTCGGTCTTGAAGAAAGCGGAAGCTTGCAGAATCTGGCGGAAAAGTTCCACCTCCCCGCAAAGATGGATCTCAACTTCAGCAAGGGAAAGCACGAGCTATCTCCGGTTGACTTTGCCCAACTGCGTACTTACGCAATTAATGATGTCGTGTTAACTGGAACTCTTTACGATCGTATGCTGCCAAAGATGTCAGAAACGGAGCTACACATTATCAATCACACGGTTCAGTGTTTTCTTCGGGAAGATATCCAGATTGACGCAACTCTTCTACATCAGGCAAAGAGAGAGTTGATTTCCGGCGTAACCAAGAAGATTGCTCCGTTAAATCGAGAAGAAGTGTCTCGTGATTCCTCTTTTTGCACGCTCTTGACCACATACTTGAGCAAGACTGCCCGTATCATCCCATGTAAAAATGGCGAACATGGGCCAATTGCAGCGATAGCTAAAAACGACCCGGCCATGCAGAAGTTAGCAATGGATGACGATCCGACAGTCCGTACCCTTTGCCGTTCCAGACTTCTTGTCGGTGCGGAACAACAGCTTTTGAGCCGCTTGAACTATTTGATTGGGACTTCCAACTTGACGGGAGGAAGAGTTCCTGTCTACCTCAAATACTACGGTGCGCAAACCGGACGTTTTGCAGGAGGCAACGGTCTTAACTTACAGAATCTTCCTGTTCCCGGACGCTCGCCGGTTCAAATTCTCAATGATACGGCATGGAAGATCAGGCAATCCATTCATGCACCGGCAGGATACGTTTTTGTTGCGGTGGATGCCTCGCAAATTGAAGCGCGTGTACTTGCATGGCTTACCAAAGAAGAACAGCTCAATTCGGCTTTTGCCTCCGGACGGGATATCTACTCTGAGTTTGCTTCAGAAGTATTTAAGGAACCAGCAGGGAAGCCCTGTGATGATTCTCCGGCAGAACAACGAAAGGGCTTATTGCGCCAGATCGGCAAAACAGCCATCCTCGGTTTGGGATACCGAATGGGAGCAAGGCATTTTGCTCAACAGTTGGCCAACTTTGCTGACATTACCCAATTATGCGGCTCAGAGATTGAGTCGAAGCGCCTTGCATGGAAGATCGTCAACTCCTATCGGAACCAATACCGGGCAATCCCCGGTTTCTGGAAGGAGCTGGAAAAGGAGTTTCGTGAAAGCATAACAAGCCGGAGTTTCAGGAAATTGGGCAGGCTGGTTATTGCCAGCGACAACAGAGCGACATGGGTGACATTACCATCTGGGCGGAAACTCATATATCAAGCCACGGCGATCCTGCCGACCCGTATTCAGGAAATCAGCTATCTCAACTCGCAAGGCGAGCAGGTTACTACCCTCATGGAACAACAGCCGCTTTGTTACCATGATGGGAAGAATCTTCATGGTGGACTTCTCACAGAGAACGTCGTTCAGGCTACAGCCCGTGATCTGCTGGTCCATGTAATTCTGAAATGTGAAGAAGCCGGTATTCCAATTGTCCTTCACATTCACGACGAGGTGATTGCCTGCGTTCCTGAAGATCAGGCCAAGCAAGCTATGGAAAAAATGATTCAAATATGGAGAACGGTTCCCCAATGGGCTGAAGGATTGGTCCTTGACGCCGAAGGAGTCATCGGAACCAATCTTGCCGAGTTGAAATAACCCTCTGTTCTCTCCCTCCAACGTTCCGTCAGTTACGGCATAAAACGTTGGGGGGAGTTTTCATCATTCCAAACAGTGTAATCCCGGCCTCATAATACCTGTTTTGACAGCAGAACAACCCACTTCAACACGAACAGAATCGGATAAAATTGAACGAACCAAGACTTTTTACGGCAAGGGCAACTTTTCTGAGATTTCTTCATGGTATTACAAGCTATCTCACTCTGTCTGATAATGAGCCAATCCTTTTCTTTCCATTTCAGCAAGTACAAGGAAATTTACTCCTTAATCGAAAGAATGGAGATGTGTTATTAGCTTGAAAAAGTTGAAAAAAAGTTTGGAAATCCCCTGTCAAAATCCAGCCATAACAGGTACTTTATAGGTATAGCTGGCCCCTTTCAGGGGCACAAATGGGGCACAAATGGGTCACAATTGCGGGATTTTGGGACCTGAAAACAGGAAAAACAGCCGGTGAAAAGCGTTTTTTGAGGGGAAAGCAGTTAGTCTAGGTTCGAATCCCGATGGGGATGCCATTTTTTTTACGTTTCTTCGATGGTCCTTGCTGTAAGTCACACCTCTTTCACGCTCGAAATTTCAGGGCGCTGATCGATTTTCAACGGGAACTTTTCACGATCACGAAAGGTATGAGCCTGTCTGATCCGCTATGGATTATCGCGGACTTTCATTTCGGCATTACCGACATGCCGGAAAATCCAGAAACTGGTAATTCTGTCGATAACGTCCGGAAAATTGCACCTGTTTTGAACAAAAGCTTGAAAAGGGGCCTGTTTCCTGATTGATGATGGTCATCGAACCGCAATCAAAAAAGGGAAACAGACGGCGAGAATTGTGGCGCAGGAAAACGAAACGGCAAATTACAATGGATGAGAAAACAATTCAGACGCCGATACGCCGAATGCACTCATGAATGCGGAGGCAGATGCGCTCCTGCCGGGAGGCATATTGCCGGGATTCCCCGGGACACGGGCGGAAGGAATGTTTCATCCATGGGCATTGCGGTCTCTCAATCATCGTCATTTTCCTGATCCGGTTCCCACCCCATATCTTCCTGGTCGCGTATAATCGCTAATTTCCATGCTGTCGGGATGGTGGTAAGCGTCAACAAATAAATAATCAGCGGCCCGATACGCAAGCCGGATGGGGATTTTATTGCATCAATGATCCAGAATATCGGTAATCCAATCCAGATCATCGTAGCAATTCCCATGCTGATTTTTTTGTAGAGAGACCAGACTATTTTGGCATTGGGATTTGCCAGTTGCAGGATCAGGGAAAACGCCGGCCATGTCCCGGCAATATAGAATATGACAGCTGCTGCAACGATCGGCCAGAAAGCGGGAGCAAGAGGTTTGTCCCATATTTTGACGATTTGAAACCAGAGAACAATTAATGGAACCGCCAAGATAAGAGCCAGTATGTCAAAGCCCCATCTGGTGATACGGGATACCGTTTCCGCTGACGATACTCGTGTCTGATATGTTGGCTGATATGTTGAAAAGGTTCTCTGCGGGGGCGGTGCCGTTCTCTGCGGGGGGAACATTTTTCCGCATTGCCTGCATTTGATGTACTGCATGGGATTGATGGTGCCGCAATCGGCGCAGAATTTGGCTTTCTCGACGGTGAAATTCTGCTTGCAGACCGAGCATACCACCTTCTGCTGCAGGAAATTGTCTTCCACATTATATTTTTGATAACAGTGCGGGCAGATGGTTTTCATGGTTATTGCTTTCGGGTTGTATTTTGGTCTTCCGGCATGAGAAATGAACAGAAAAGTATTCCGATAAAAGGGAGAAACGTCAGAATGACGATTTTCCCCGTGTCGTTGTGTTTCAAGGCGATAAAGGCGTTCCAGCCCCACAGCAGCAGATAGCCTCCCATGGCAAACAATACGGGCAATATCGCCTCATCGTCATTGTGTGAATAATCATCCAGCAGAGCGGGTAAGCAGTTCCACAGAATAACGATAATGGCTATCATGCCGGCAAGCGTTCTCAACCCATTCTCAAGATTCAACGGCTGTCCGTTGAGAGCGGAGCGGGATGTCGACTTGCGAGGCGGTGAACCCGTTGTATTTTCAACAAGGTGCAACACCGGTCTGATGGGGTGTCCACATTGCGGACACGTTGTGGCCTGCGAAGAAACTTTGTGCCCGCAGGCCGGGCACTCGATAAGCGAAACAGCCATGATATATATCCCCGCGTTTCAATTTATATCATTGCTATAGTGTTCTTTTTCGACCCGATCCGCCACTCTGGCGAGGTGAATCGTCAAATCGTTGAATGTCTGTTTGTCGACATGGTCAAGATAGATGATTTTCTGCAACCCGATTTCGTTATAGCCGCTGTTGCTCTTGCTGATGAAGACGGAATAGGTTGGAAAAGACGGCAAATTCACTGCCAGATCAATGAGGATATCATTAAAATTCAGGTATTCTTCGTGGCGGCCGATGACAGAACGCCCGCAGATTATTTCCCGGCCGTCGAAATTTCCGGCCATAAGCAGTACGACCTGAGTTCTTCCGTGAGAAGTGTAAAGCTCAAGTTCCACCCCTTCCACATCATCGACCTCATGAAACTGGCAATTTTTGATCTCCTGTGAATACTCATCCAGAAAATTATTAAAAAGAACGTTCAGCCGTTCCGAATGAAAGAAACCCTGCTCTTTTGTGGCGACAATCAACTCTTTCGCGGAATGGCGGGTACGGTAACAAGCCTCTGGCACACAGGGCATTTGCCCCGTTTCCCCGCCAGACTCTCATCGACTTCCATCTGGTTGCCGCACGCGGGACACTTGAATACAATGCTCATGGTTGACTCCTGTTTAAATTGTTTCAACTTTCCGGAAAACATTATTTTTTCATCCTCAAACGGCACAAAAAGAGGCCGTTCCTCTTCATCTGGAAAAATTTCCTCTCCCGGCGTTTGTCATCCAATGCGATGTCTATTGAAAAATCTTATGCTGCAAATGAAATTTTTTTCCCGTTTCATACATCTGCCGGGATGTTTTGTACACGGGCGGCCGGTTTGATGGAATCAATACCGACGAAGATACGCGGTTGCATAGAAGCGAGTCGGCAAGACGATTTCGGGGGGTATAACGGGGAAAGTTCAAATATGCCGCGATGAAAACCGATTTTCCTCCTAAGAAAGCTCTTTTTCCCCCGCATTGGATTGGTGAAGGCGATTGGAAGTCTCCCATAGAAAAAAGCGCCATGCGGACAGAACGCAATTGCGTTTCCGCCAATGAAATCGGAGAAGGCTTCCGTCGTCTTCCTTGCTTTTGGGAAACGACATGCTATGTTAATTCAGAAAGACCCGGGAGAGAGAAATGGCGTTTACCACCAGAAGCAGTTTGCTTTCTGCAGTCCTCCGTGGCGATGAAACAGGCTGGGAGCAGTTTTATCAGATGTACAAACCGCTCATCCTGTTGCGTGGCGGAGATCTGCGGTTGAATCAGACCGAAAAGGAAGAGCTGGTTCAACTGGTCATGCTTTCCTTTTTCGGCACTTCCGAAACGTTCCGGTATGACAAATCCAAAGGCCGGTTCCGGGATTATCTGAAACGCATTATCCGGAATAAGGCCTGCGATTTGATGCGGAAACGTCATGACGGTGAAATCTCCGCAGAGAATGTTCCGCAGCTCGTGGATGAACTTCTGGCCGGGGGCGAAGAGCGCTGGGAGCAGGAGTGGCGGGATCATCTGTTGAAACAGGCGCTCGAAGATCTGCGCTGTGCGGTATCCCCTCTTGTCTATCAGGCATTTTCGATGCTTTCGCTGGAGAATATGTCCGGGAAGGAGGTTGCGGCCGCCTTGGGGATCACTGCCAATGCTGTCTATGTTTATAAGCATGCCGCCCTGAAAAAACTGAAAGAATTAATCGCTCAGGCGGATGAATGAAGTTTCATTATTCAGAGGTTCTGTTGGACCAGTATCGCAACGGTGATCTTTCTCCGGTGGCGGGGCTGCTGTGCCGGTTCCACCTCATGTTCTGCTCGAAATGCAGAAGGAAACTCGCTTCTCTGCGTGAATCCGACTGCATGATAAAGGAATTGCAACATCTGGCAAAATCCCCATCGGATAAGGAGTAACCGCTTATGTTTTCCCCGGAAAATGTTTTGGAAATCCATGCCAGACAGAGTTTGACGCGAGGGGGGAAACGCCACGCCCTGCTGGATGACATCATGTCCGAAATGCAGGCTGCCCGCAGAAATAAGGGCAGAGAACCTTCGCTCCCCCTGCCCAGTGTCCGAGGATTGGGAAAAGACAGAATGCCTTTTGCCGATTTTATGAAAAAAGGCTGGAATGACGAATTGCCCGCCCTTTTTTCCTTACCGGAACCGGAAGAGTCGGTCGAGTGCATCGAGAATATCAAAGGGCAATTTACGGATTTTACGTTTTTACTGGATTGCGGCAAGGGAAGTTTCGGCCATGTCTGGCTGGTTCAGGATATGACGGGCATGATTGTCGCCTTGAAGATGATCCCCAGAACGGAACACGCATCTTTTCAGCATGAGCTTTCCGGCTTGACGCTCTATCGCCAGAATATCCGGAATTTCAGGAATCTTGTGCAGATTCATCATGTCGGTCAGACAAAAGATTTCTTTTTTTATACGATGGATGCCGCGTACAGCTTAGTGAAGGATCGATATATCCCTTTGACGCTGAAGAATCTGCTTCGATTCTGCGTGCTGACTCCATTGGATGGTTGCCATGTTGTAACCTCGTTGCTGGAAGGGCTTGCTGAACTGCATGGCCACATGCTGTCTCATCGGGATGTCAAGCCGGACAACGTTATTTTTGTCGACGGAACCGCCAAACTTTGTGACATGGGGCTGATTTCGCCCTGCAGCTTGAAGGATCCCAAAGGAACTCGGGACTTCATTCCTCCGGATTATGCCGGGATTTCCGACGACGCCATCGGCATATCCTGTGACTTGTATGCGATGGGGAAAGTGCTGTATACGGTATTGATCAATGATGTTTTGCTCTCCTGTTTCCCATGGGTGCCGAAGACAATATTGCGTGATTCTCTGGGGAAGCGTGTAAACAAAGTGATCAATACCGCCTGCGCCC
>ENA-OOXJ01002198-OOXJ01002198.1-human-gut-metagenome-genome-assembly--contig:-NODE-2198-length-10396-cov-1.760081_pt1 | contig 10396 bp, 9 predicted proteins | sample MGYA00241587_ERZ501343 | MGnify/ENA primary metagenome ERZ501343 (study PRJEB25962, sample SAMEA2042918) | human gut metagenome | biome: human gut; feature: human-associated habitat; material: faeces...
CATTTTAAACTTAATCGAAAATGGAGAAACATCAATATTTGCTTTTCTTTTGAGTCTTTTTATTGTTCAGTGTAGATATATTCTGTTTTCAATTTCTATCGCGCAACGATTAGACCCCAACATGAACGTGTTGCAACGCATTTTATTTGGCTTTTTTAATACCGATGAAGTTTTTGCAATGGCAGTGCAAAAGCAAGGAACATTAAAATTTTCTTATCTTATAGGCTTAGCAACTACTCCCTTTTTAGGATGGATGATAGGAAGTATAGCAGGAACAATATTTACTAATGTACTTCCTGCATCGATAATTTCCGCACTAGGAATAGCAGTGTACGGGGTATTTGTGTTTGTTATCGTTCCAGCAGCTAAAAAATCAAAACCTATTTTATTTGCTGTATCTCTTGCTGCTGTAATCCATATGGTTCTTGAATTTATTCCAGCAATCAAACAAAATTTAAGTGGCGGAAACATATTAATTATAACCACTTTGGTTTCTGGTATAGTTTCATCTATTGTTTTTCCAGTTAATACTAGCGAAAAAGAACTTGCGAAGGAGGCAGGAAATGCTGCTGAATAATTCAAATTTATTAGTAATTTTTTTAAGTTTAGGTGCATTGATTTTTTGTATAAAAGTTTTACCACTATTGTTTTGTAAAAACAAAATAAAAAATAAATTTTTACAATCTTTTTTAACATATGTTCCATACATAATTATCACTTCTATGTTGATACCAGAGGTGTTTCGCGCCACTTCAAATATTTGGTCTGCTGTTATCGGAATAGGGGTTGGTATAATTTTTGCTTATATTGGACGAAGCTTGCTGACTGTAGTTTTAAGCTCAGTTATAACGGTTTTTATAGTGGAGCAAGTTATAGTTTTTTTGATTAAATGAAATCTATCGTTAACAAAAAAGGAATAACAAAATGATTGGTATTATATGTGCATTATCACAAGAAATAAATGATATTTTAAATCTTATGAAAAATAAAGATGAAGAAATATTTTCTTCGCTTTGTTTTGTTACAGGTATTTTAAATAAAATTCCTTGTGTAGCAGTTTTAAGTGGTGTTGGAAAAGTTCATGCTGCACTTTGTACTCAAACACTCATAATTAAATATAAACCTGATTTTATACTAAACATAGGTGTCGCAGGTGGAATCGATGAAAATGTTAAAATTGGAGATATAGTGGTTGCGCGTAGTATAATTCAACATGATTTTGATATACCAAGTTTTTTGTGTGGAAAAAAACACAAATTTTCAAATACTGAGATACCTTGCAGTTCCTGGATAGTTGAGAAAATTTTGGACTCAACAAAAAATATTAAAGATACAAATATCCATAACGGAACAATTGTTACTGGCGATCAATTTATAAATTCTACTAATAAATTATTAAAGTTAAAAAATGATTTTAAAGGTATAGCGTGTGATATGGAAGCTGGAGGTGTTGCGCAAACATGCTTTATGAATAAGGTGGATTTTGGTGTTATAAAATCAATATCAAATAACGCAGATAGCAATGCTAAAACTGATTTTTCTGAATTTACTGAAAAATCCTCCAAAAACGTCGCAAGTGTACTTTATAATTTTTTAAATCACATTTAGAATTTATTATTAACATTATTTGATAAAAGTAAGTTACGTTGGTAACAATTAAGCTTAATCATTAAAATTATGATAATGGTTAAAATAAATAAAGGTGAAAAACATTTATGAAAAAATTCATGGCATCATTAGTACTAGGAGCATTGTGTTTTGGTCTTGTCTGTGGAGAAAATATTTTTGTACATGAAGTGAGGGGCACGAAAAGTAATAAATAAAAAATTTCTCACATCTGAATCATTAACAGAGGGACATCTGGACAAGGATTCAATAATTTGAGGATTTTTTAATCCTATTTCACCAAGCATCCATAGAACTTTAGCTTTTACTTTATTCGAAGGATAATCTATGTATTCTGCCACCTTTGAAATTGTAACTTCTGAATTACCCTTAGATTTTCCAAGTTCAATTAATTTCTGATACACTTCTTTTTCATCTGTGTTGAGTTTAAACAATACCAAAACACCCCGATCTAAATAAAAATCTGAATTTAAAAATAATTTCTAAATCATAAAAATTTTTGCTTACCGTTGATTATATGATAACACTCCTCAACAGCTGCAAATGTTGCTAGTGCGCATAAAGATGCATAAATAATTACTGAACTAATGTTCACCATCAAAAAAGGCGTCATAAACAATGCAAAACCTGTGATTTTATTTGCCATTGTGTGCAAAAATATTATTTTTTTGTAACAAATAAAGCCATACACAATACCAAAAAATTTTATTATAGCAATAGCAATAATCGATATAAGTATTTCTTTTGGCAGATTTAAAAATGGAATAGTTTTAACCATCGTAAATGAGGCAAAAACTATATCTGCTAAACTATCTATTTTTTCTCCCAATTTGCTTTCGCTATTATATTTCCGTGCAAAAAATCCATCCGCTATATCTGATAAGCCGCAGTATGAGTAAATTATGAAGAAAGGTACGGAAAATGTTTCTGTATCTATAGTTAGAATGGACATTATTATCCTACTAATAGATATGTAATTGGCTATATTTTTCATTATCGCTTAATTTTAAAACTCCTACTCACATTTTACCATAACTGAGACACACTTTTTAGCATAATTTCTTTCTTTTCTTTCTCAATACCGCAATACTTTAACGTCATTTTTTCGGAGCTATGATTCAGAATATCCTGTAAGGTAGCAAGTGCTGACATATCGTTATTGTGAATTTGTAAAAACCAATATGCAAAAGTTTTTCTTAAAAAATGCGTGGAACAGTGGTACGGAAGATTTAAATCTATCGCCATATTATTAAAGATTTTTCTCGCACTTGATTTATCTATCGGACTATTTTGGCCTTTTCTACTTTGGAAAAGATATTCGTTTAATAAGAAACCGCCCTTATTTTTTAAATATAAATTTATAGCTGTTTTTATGCCATCGCTAATTGGCATGGTTCTTCGCTTTTTAGTTTTTTGCTCGATGATGTCAATTTCTCTTTTGTAAGAGTAATAATTATCAAAAAGATCTGAAAACTTTAAACTTAATAAATCACTTATGCGATAACCCGTTGTAATTCCGATAATGAATAAGCAATAGTTTCTGTACTCTCGTTTATCTAAGAAATACTTCTTGATTTTTTCAATCTCCTCTAATGTTTTAACTGAATCTGCTGGTTTCGGCTTTGGTTTAGGTTCAAAAGATTTTTTAATTTCCGATGCTTCGGCAGATTTTTTCGAAGGAAATTTAATAACGTTATCAAGTGTTTTTCCATAAGATTCAAAGTTTAAATCATAAAAAGAAATTTGTGTTTGCATGGGTTATTCCTCTCGGTTTTATGTGATTTTTCATACTAATATTATACCATAAACCCAAGTAAAACCGCATGAATTGTAAGAAACGATCACGTTAGATGTTATATGCAAAATACAGTTTGTTTTAGTGTAATAGTTACAATAATTAGGTATTCTGAATTAAAGTAAAATTGTTATTATAAATACATATTTTTTGAATCGATATTTGAAATCTAAAAATTGATTTTATTGTGAATTTATGGTATAATGAAGATAAATTTGTGTAAATGGAGTTGTTAAAATGATAAAAAAAATTTCAAAGATATCGTGGGTTTGCCTTATTATTACGTTGGTAATGTCTTGTATTGCTCTCCATGCAGGACACTATGAAATCGTTCCGTCGTCAGAAGGTAATGTACTTAAAATTTATGATGCAACAGCTGGTAGATTAAGTGATGAATTTGGCGCGACGATCATTCAAGAAAAATATTTACATATTTCCATAACTGGTGAGATGCTTCCTGTTGATTTTTGTGTTTTGTCGACAAGAGCAAACAAATGTAAGTCTATAGATCTTTCAAATGTAAAAACCAATCAAGTCCCTAGTCTTGCTTTTGGGTCAGCTGGACCAGGTGATGAGGTTGATATAGAAAAATTTGTATTCCCTAAAAATTTGCAGATTATACAACACGGAACCCTTAACGGGTGTCCTCGTTTAAAAAAGGTTATTTTACCTGAAAATTTAAAAACTATTGAAAGCAATTGCTTTGAATGGTGTCCACGTCTTGTTTTAGACATCCCCAGTACTATTAATATCGTCGGTTCGTCTCCATTCTATGCTTCCCCACATATTCACTTTAGCAAGACGCCCCCCTTCGCTGAAACTGTACATAAAACCTGGAGTTTATGGACTTATTTTTTCTCCACTGCCAATTCGTAAACACTCATTCTTAGCACCAGATATACTCACTAGCACTCTCTAAACAAGATCCAATAAAGACTTAATAATGCTTTGAACAGTACATTTGGCGCTAGACGTTTTTCCCTGTATATATTCATTAACCGTTTTTTTCAGTTTTTCTTTGTTTTCTGTACTTAATGTTTCTCCATTGTTTATATTTGCGATTATTTGTTCTATTATATTTATAATTTTGGCCTCATCTTCCTCCTCAATATATGTTTTCAAACGATTTTTTATCTCGTCGGGTACTTGGGGACTTCTATCAATTGTTTGTATAAGATTTATTTTTTTAGCGGTGTTTTTGAAACACTCGGTCATAATGTTCACCATTTCAGATTTCTTCACTTGGGAGTCTTTTTTACGTTTCCCGTTGGTGCTACTCGATTTTAAAAGAATCGCTCCGATTTTCGAATCGTCTAACCAAATGTTACCCTTCATATCAATATACAACGCTGGAATAGTTCCATCTGTAAACGTCTTTGCTATGGCAGCTTTTAACCTTGTGGGGGAACCACTATTTTTAGTATCTGACTTAAAAATTGTAACTTTAATTTTTCTACTATCAAGAAAATTTTGCTCTAAACCTTTTTCAATTAATGACACCAATTCATCGGCAAACTTTCCACTCTTTGCGGGCTCTTGAACTGCTTGTTGCAGGCTATCGGAAAATTGTGCGGTTTTTACCGGTAAAATACGAATTCGTTTAACGTCTCTAATTTTATTTTGAAATATCTCTGCGTAGGTATCCATATTATCGTTTATTTGTTTTAACATAAACATGTAACCTTTTTTGTACATATTTCTGAATTCTACGTCACCTTCTTTGAATGTAGCTCCAGATGGCCCCACATTTGTTATCGTAAATGTTGAGTTTACGTTATTATCATCGCTATCGGTATCCGACACCAACGCACCATATGGAGCCGTTAACCCAGTAGCTTTACCATAATGAGTAAAATTGACTTCAGCATCTATAATCAAAGGTCCATTCGCAGTTGGCATTATATTATCATGGTGTAAGTCGGTAACTCCCATACTTCGTGCAATGGCTTCCAAAATACCAGCACGAAAGAAATAAAGCTTTGCTTCTTTTGATGTCATTTCTTTTTTTGGTCTAATAAATTCTTCCAAATGAGCTTTAGAATCAATTTTCATTGTGGCCAAAGCATCACCTCTCAAAAACTCTTCTTTTTGTTCGCGTGAAAGAAATTCGTCAAGGTCTGTGTTTGCTTCCTTAATTTTTTGATTTATTTCTGCAAATATACCAAATAGTGCCGGTGCGGATTCCGTTTTTCCAACAAGTGCACTATCCGCCGTCATATCGTGTGGTTTATATACAAATTTTTCTTTTGTTTCTTTATTTATCAAAATCAGTGTATGTTCACCCTTCTTGTGAGGATCAGAACCTGTTGATTGTATTAAGTATTTTTTGTCAAATTTTTTATAGACAGTCTCTATATATTCTGTCATAAGTTCCAACCTACGGACAAAAACTTCCGGATGATTAAATTTAGAGTCTAAATTGGACAGCATTACTTTACGCGCTACAACGTTTATATTTGCACCTTCAAGAACGGCAATTATACCTTTACTATCGCAGCATTCTTCTAATTGAGATATACACTTTATCGATCGTTCATATTGAGCTTTATCTAATACGTTTTGATCTAAAGCGTCTTTCAAACTAAAATTGTTTCTATCCTCTCCTCGCGCTAAAAAATTTGAAGCAAATAATTTTGCTGAACTGGCATTTTCTATTTTTGTTTTTATCGACTGTAATGCCCAATTAATGCATACATCTAAATAATCTTTAAACCAACTTGTATAAAGCCATGATGTAAGCCAATCGATCTTAGAATTGTAGTATTCTTTAGTTTTTTCGATAGCACTATCCATTATTAGATCTGATGACATGCCCATTTTTATAGCTTGTTCTTTAATTTTATCTTGCAATTCTTCATCGCTTGGTAACCCAAATTGAATTACATCTTTGGTTTCAGTATTAGTAGATTCGTTAGAGATAATTTCAGGAATGTGATCTTCAATATGCTCTGCAAATTCGTCGGCTTCTTGTTCAAGTTTTGGATCGAGATTTACCTGCTGTTCTCCGATTTTGGTTGTGGCAGGTATTTTTTCTTTCTTTTGTTGAATAACATGACCAAGTTCATGTTTAAGAGTTTCTTCTCCCTCGCCTGGCGCTAGATATACTTCTGCATTCTTAGTAAAAGCCTTTACGCCCAGTTTTTCAGGTTCAGGTGAATCATAGTGTACTTCCGGTACTGAAAGTCCCTTTTCTTTTTTTGCATACTCCAATGCTTCCGATATACCACCCGGAAATCTTTTAATAAGCTCTCCGTATGGCATTTCCGCTATCCAATCGGGCATGTCATCGTCAGACGATTGCTCATTTATTTCCTCTTCAGCATCTTTGGCATCGTCTTTTTCTTCAGAATCTTTTTTATCATTATCTGATCGATAAAATTTCTCATATTGTGCATCTATCGATTCATATACACGCTTCATATATTCAGAAGGCTCATAATATGGATTTTCAATTATTTCGCCGCCAATAAAAAAGAACCTCCTATTTTTAATATCGGAAATATCTAAACTACTTAGGTCTTGAACTATGTCTCCCGAGTGATCTATTTCCTCAGGCTTTTCTTCCTTTTCTGCGTAACAATAAACTTTCCTCACGTTATTACCTGCCTAACTTTTGAATTTGTGAAAAATACTATTTTTCTTTAAATATTTCATCTACAAAAGTGTGATACTCATGACCAAAATCATCTTTACGTTTTTTAAGTCCTGTCTTTAAAGCATTCAAAATATGTTTAAAACAAAGCTTGTCACTTGTTTCTTTGCACGCTAAAAATGCCGCTGTGGTAACAGCCTTACGTACATCCGAACCAGTAACATTAAAATGCGTTGTTAAATAATCGTAGTCGATGTCATCTGCCAAAGGTATTTTTCCGTTATTAAGAAATTTCTCCCAAAGACCTTTTATTAGTTCATAGTTTTCTGAGTATTCATCCGTTCCTTTTACGCCAAGATAGGGTTTTGAAAAAGATATTTTAAAAGTTATGCGCCTATTAAATGCTTCGTCTATATTTTGATCTTTGTTAGTCGTCAAAATTGTTATTCCATCATGATCTTCAAGTTGTTGAAGTAAGAACGAAACTTCTATATTGGCATTTCTATCGTGCGAATCTTTGATATCAGTTCTTTTCGAAAATAAAGAATCAGCTTCATCAAAAAGTAAGATTACATTACTTTTACGTGCTTCTTCAAAAATTTCTCTTAAATTCTTTTCAGTTTCACCTATGTACTTTGAAACAACTCTTGCAGTGTCAACTTTATAAAGATCCATTCCAAGTTCGCTTGCAATTACTTGTGCAGCCATGGTTTTTCCGGTACCTGGACTGCCGTAGAATATCATACTAAGACCATGACCATATGAATGCTTATCACCAAGTCCCCAAGCATCATAAACTTTATATTTATATTTAATACGCTCACAAGCGTTTTGGAGCTCTAGCTTAGTCTTGTTATCTATTACCATATCATCCCACGTGTACTTTTTGGTAATTAACTTCGCTTTTTCTCCAAGAGTACTAATAACTTGGCTGTAAGCACATTTTTGAAATTGTTCTTTTGAGAGTTTCTTTTCGCCATTTTTTAAATATTCTTTTTTAGCAAACCTGATAGTTCCTTCAATCTGTTTTGGAGTAAAAGAAAATTTGCTCGCTATTTCTTCAGGTTTTTCGTCAGTCATATCCTTAATTGTTGGCATAAACCTTTGCCACATTTTAAAGTTTTCTTCGCTACTTAAATCAGGAATATTTTCACTGAACCAAAAATATTTTTCTTCGAATTCTTTGTCGTTTATTTTGTTGTCTGATAATACAAATACGGTACGAAAGTACTGCTTTACTATTTCTATTACTGCAAAAGCATCTCTTTTATTTTCATATCCTTTATCAAAAAACATCTGAAAATTATCTAGACATAAGATATCCTCAGAACTTTCATTTTTACTGACAATATCATAGAAAGTATTACTCCAATCTTTAGAATAATTATCTTTGAGTGCTTTTAAATCAATTGTCATTAATTTTCTTTTAAGTAGACTGGCAGCTCTTTTCACTAAGGTATTCTTGCCAATTCCCGCTTGTCCGTACATATGATAGAAAATTACTTCTTTTGTAAATTTTTCTGCTCTTGTTAACGTATCGGCAATTTCAGTTGCTATATTTTCACGAATTATCAAAGGTTTTCCGATCAAAGCCTTATCGTCATACATTTTTACACCTGCAGTAGTGTCTTTTTCTTTAAACTTTAGTAAGATATTTTGAAAAAAATTATTATTATCCAAAATGTTGTTTATTTCCAATTTAGACTGCTCTATCTCATTTTTCTTCAATTTTAACATCTCCTATAAGTAATAAATAAGGGTAGTACTTAATTATTAGTGTATCACATTAAAATATGTTTTTCGATACTTTATTTTTTAAATATTTTAGATAAAGATTATAAGAACAAATTTTGTATTTCTGAAGAAACATTAAAACAGCAAATAGTATCTTGAATTTTCTATAAAATTAAAAAAAGCTAACTTTATTCAACTCGACAAAAAACTACTAACATCTATCTAAAAATCAGAAAACATCACATTTCACACATTCGAAACTAAAAAATTTATCACTTGCCATAAATTGATTAAAATACGCTCTGTACATAACCACACAATTGTTAGATTTCATCGCATAAAACCTATATTTCTAGATATAATAAATTCATAAGTTCTGTGAAAACGCCATAAGAACTGATATTTTACAATCTTTTTAAATAACAAAAAAATAAAAGCTTCAGTATTTTGAGTTAGTTTTGGCTCATTATACTGAAGCTTTTTAGAATGTGTTTTGAGATTTTTGGGAGAGATTGTTGTGGGGTAACTATTAGTTTTTTCCGCACTGTTTCCGCTCCGCTTGATGTAAACTATCCCCCATGAAAACCGCTTGAATGCTAACTTATGTATTTAGTCGGCATTTATTTTTTTGATTTTTTCGGCTTATTCTTCGCCTTTTTCAGTTGCTGAAGCTTTTGCACTTTTTGCCGTTTCGGTTTCTTCGGCTGGCTGAAGTTCTGTCGTCAGTTCCTCAATTTTTTTCCCTGTTTCTCTCTCAATCTTTTCTCTAATTGCCTGTTCTATAAAAGCTCTTTGAGGTATACCACAATTTTTACAATAAGTTTTAAAAGTGGTAATTGTTTGAGTTTTCAACTGTATGTTTAATTGAGAATAATTTTCCGAATTGTATTTCCGTTTTGCCCTTGTACTTGAATTTGAATTTTTCAAATTATCCATAAATTTAATTAACGCCTCCTCCTATCAATTAATTTTAGCACATATCGTTTTTAATTTCTACATTGTACAAATTGTACAAATTATATATACTAATAGTAGTATATATTTTACTGCAAAACACTTGATTTATATACTAATATTAGTATATAATAATAGATAGTAAGAAAATCTTACAAATACCAATACAAAGGGGTTCAGTATATGAACTATTTTAAAGATTGTCAATGTATAGAGGACGTAAAAACGCTATACAAAAAATTATGTTTTAAGTTTCACCCAGATGTAAGCCAAGACCCAAACGCAAACGAAATTATGAAGGAGGTAAACAAACAATATGATGAAGCTTTCAAGCGTTTAAAAAACGTATTCAGGAATAAGGAGGGCGAAATTTACGAAGATAGCAAACCAGTAAGCGAAGCCCCTGAAGATTTCCGAAATATCATAAGTAAATTGATAATACTTGAGGGCTTAAAAATTGAATTAATAGGTCGCTGGATATGGGTCAGCGGTAACACCAAAGAACACAAAGAAACACTCAAAAGCCTTAAATTTAGGTGGTGTAAAAATAAAGGTGCGTGGTCGTGGCATCGCCTGGAAGATAGCACAGTTTCAAAAGGTGGTTACACTTTAAACGAAATTCGGGATAAATACGGCTTTACAGTATATGAAAACTCAAAAGGCACTAAGCAAAAACAACTTGAAGTAGTGGCGGG
>ENA-OOXJ01002199-OOXJ01002199.1-human-gut-metagenome-genome-assembly--contig:-NODE-2199-length-10395-cov-2.991779_pt1 | contig 10395 bp, 5 predicted proteins | sample MGYA00241587_ERZ501343 | MGnify/ENA primary metagenome ERZ501343 (study PRJEB25962, sample SAMEA2042918) | human gut metagenome | biome: human gut; feature: human-associated habitat; material: faeces...
CCACGCCTCCGGCCGAAGAGGTGCGCGCCTTCCTGCTGCGCGCACCGGGCTTCGACGCCACCGACCCCTTCTGGCGCGACGGCAGCAGTGCGTCGTGGTGGCTGCACGAGGGCTTCAACGCACAATTTTCAATGAGCCTCTCCGTGGGCTTTGGCAAAGGGGCGCTGAAAGGCATGGGCTTTGGCCAGAGCGCGGCCTTTGCCTATGCCTTGCCCCTGACGGACCGCCTCTCGGTGGCCGCCGGCGTCTACGCCGACAACTGGGACTGGGGCCCGCTGCGCCTCACCGAGGGCGGCGTGGCCGCCACCGTGGCCTACCGGCTGACAGACGCCGTGAGCGTCTACGCCTACGGGACGAAAAGCTTCTTCCCGCGCCACAAGTTTCCGGGCGGAAACGCTTTTCCCCTCTTCCTGCGGCCGGGCGGCGACCGCATCGGCGCGATGCTCGACTTCAAACTGGGGCACAACGCCTCCATACAAGTGAGCGTGGAGCGCTCGTCGGGCTCCGACGCCTATTAACCGACAGACCGCAGCCACAGGCATGAACTTATCACTGACGCGCCAGCGCGAACTGCTCAAGCTGGAATACGAATATGAGAAAGCGGCCTTCCGCCGGGCCACCGAAACGATGGGCCTCGACCGCTTGGCGCGGCGGGGCGAATGCTGGCGCTCGGTGGCGCTGGGCCGCAGCTATTACAACTCGCTCGACCGCTTCGTCGTGGAGATCGTCCGCCGCGAAGAAGAGGCCGTGGAACACTGCTTCGAGTATGGCCGCAGCGTGGCCTTCTTCGACGAAGACGGAGCGGGCGGCATCCGTTATCTCAACTTCACGGGCACGGTGAGCTTTGCCGAGGAGGGGCGCATGGTGGTGGTGCTGCCCTCCGAAGCCGCCCTGGCCCGGCTGCAAGAGGCCGGCCGGCCGGGCGTGCAGCTCCATTTCGACGAAACGACGTACCGGCTGATGTTCAGCGCGTTGGACCGCGTCATCGCGGCCAAGGGCGACCGGCTCGCCACGCTGCGCGACCTGTTCCACACGGCGGCCCCCGCGGCCCGGCCCGCCCAGACGCACCCCGTGAGCCTGCCGTGGCTCAACGCGGCGCAGGAGGCCGCCGTGAACGACGTGCTCAGGGCACGCGACGTGAGCGTGGTGCACGGCCCGCCCGGAACGGGAAAAACGACGACGCTCGTCGAAGCCGTCTGCGAAGTGTTGCGCCGCGAGCCGCAGGTGCTCGTGTGCGCCCAGAGCAACACGGCCGTCGACTGGATTTCGGAACAGCTCGCCGGCCGCGGCGTGGCCGTGCTGCGCATCGGCAACCCCACGCGCGTGACGGAGAAAATGCTGGCCTCGACCTACGAACGCCGCTTCGAGGCCCACCCCGACTATCCCGCCCTGTGGGCCGTGCGCCGCTCGCTGCGGCAGCTCCGCTCGCTGCGCAAAAGCCGCCAGGCCACCCACCACCAGAAGCTGGCGCGCCTGCGCGAGAAAGCCGACGAGCTCGAACTGCGCATACGCCACGCCCTGTTCGACGGGGCGCGCGTCGTGGCCTGCACGCTGGCCGGCAGCGCCCACCAGCTGTTGGCCGGCCATCATTTCCACACGCTCTTCATCGACGAAGCGGCCCAAGCCCTCGAAGCCGCCTGCTGGATAGCCCTGCAAAAGGCCGACCGCGTCGTCCTGGCCGGCGACCACTGCCAGCTGCCGCCCACCGTGAAGTGCCCGGAAGCCATGCGTGGCGGACTGGGGCACACGCTCATGGAACAGATTGCCGAAACGAAGCCCGAATGCGTCCGCCTGCTCACGGTGCAATACCGCATGAACGAGACGCTCATGCGCTTCCCCTCGGAATGGTTCTACGGAGGCCGCCTGGTGGCGGCTCCCGAGGTGAGCCACCGCAGCCTGCTCGACGACATGGACGAACCGCTCGTATGGGTCGACACGTCGGAAAACCTTGACAACGCGACAGACGGCGACAGTTTCCGCGAAACGTTCGTGGGACGCAGCTTCGGCCGCGTCAACAAAGCCGAGGCACGGCTCACGCTCGACACGCTCGCCGCCTATGTGGAACGCATCGGACGGGCACGCCTCGTGAGCGAGCGGGCTGACATCGGCATCATCTCGCCCTATCGCGCCCAGGTGCAGTATCTGCGCAGCATCATCCGCCGCTACGACGCGCTGCGCCCCCTGCTGCCCGCCATCACCGTCAACACGGTGGACGCCTTCCAGGGGCAGGAACGCGACATCGTGCTGGTGAGCCTCGTGCGGGCCAACGACACGGGGCAGATTGGCTTCCTGAACGACCTGCGGCGCATGAACGTGGCCATGACCCGCGCCCGCACCAAGCTCATCATCATAGGATGTGCCGCCACGCTCACGCGCCACCGCTTCTACAAAGCTCTCTACGGACGTTGCAAGAAAGCCACTGCCGCCCCACCCGCCGGCGACGGCACCGGCACCCCCGGCAGCCATTGAAGAAACTGCGGGAAACGGAGCAAAAGCGCCCCAAACAAGCCCAATTTTATGTTTTACAACATATACTGGCCGTAAAAACTTCACCCGCACGCGATTAATGCTTACATTTGGAAGTTGAAATTTCACACTAATGTTTATACACATGAAAAGATTTACGAAAATGCTCTGCACAATCGGCTTGTCGGGGCTTCCGCTCGCAGGCATGGCCCAAGGCGACTTTGCCATCGTGCAGCAGAACCTTGCCAACTCTGACAACGAGCCGGCACCGGTGCAGCCCGTCCCCAGCGAACGTCAGATGCTGTGGCAGGAAACGGAATTCTACGCCTTTTTCCACTACGGCATGAACACCTACACCGGATTGGAGTGGGGCAACGGCGACGAAGCCGAAACCAAATTTGCCCCGACCGCAGCACCCAACCCGCGCCAATGGCTCGAAGCCGTCAAGGCAGCCGGCATGAAGGGCGGCATCGCCGTGGTGAAACACCACGACGGCTTTTGCCTGTGGCCCACGGAGACCACAGACCACAACGTGACCAGAGGCGGCAACGATTTCGCCAAAAACACGAACATTCCCCGCGACTTCGCAGCAGCGGCCAAAGAGCTCGACATGAAGTACGGCTTCTACATCTCGCCGTGGGACCGCAACAGCGCCCTCTACGGTACGCCGCGTTATGTGAACGAGGTATTCCTGGCCCAATGTGCGGAACTGGCCCAATACGGTACCGACCAGTTTGAAATGTGGTTCGACGGCGCCCAGGGCGGCAGCGGCTACTACGGCGGCCAAGGCGGCACACGCAACGTCGACAACAGCTATTACTACGACATCCCCAACCTGCGCGACTCCGTCCACAAAGTTTGTCCCAACTGCGTCCTGTGGGGCGTCGGCGGCGAAGCACGCTGGATTGGCAACGAGGCCGGATGGGCCGGCCAGACCAACTGGTCGACCGAAAACCGCGGCACAGCCCCTGAAAGCAACGGCATGTACGGCTCGGAGGACGGCTGGTTCTGGCTGCCGGGCGAGAGCGACGCCAAAGGAACCAACTCCGGCTGGTTCTGGCACCAAGGCGAGTCGCCCCAGACGCCCGAACGTCTTTTCCAGATGTATCTGGAAACCGTGGGCCGCAACGCCACGCTCATCCTGAACATGCCGCCCGACAGATCGGGCTCGCTGCCCCAGGCCACCGTCACATGTCTGGAAAACCTGGGCAACCTGCTGACGCAACGCCTGGGCACCGACCTGGCCCCGCAGGCCACAGTGACCGTCTCGGAGGAGCGCACCGCCGGCACCGGCCGCACATACGTGGCCGCCAACCTGACCGACGGCGACAAAGATACCTATTGGGCCACCAACGACGGCACAAAGACGGCCACCATCACCCTGACGTGGGACAACCCGCTCTTTATCCACTACGTAGCCTTACAGGAATACATCCGCAAAGGCCAGCGCATCAAGGGCTTCAAGATTGAAACCACAACCGACGGCCAGACGTGGACCGAACGCGCCGCAAACGTAGAGCGCACCACCGTGGGCTACAAACGCATCATCCCCCTGAACGGCAGCACGACCTCGTACGGCAGCGGTTTCGAGACGAAAGCATTGCGCATCACCATCACCGACAGCAAAGCCTGCCCCCTGCTCCACACGATTTCTGTTTACTAATTCCCGAGAACCATGAATTTCAAGAAATATATGAGCCTGGCTGCTGTCGCACTGCCCCTCACGGCCGCCGCTCAAACCATTCATTTTGAAAACGACGACTACAAAGCCATCGGCGTGTACGACACGTGGGAAAAATCCCCCTTCCGCGCGCAGAACGGCAAGGCCGCCCAACTGGAAGGCAACGTGGCCGTCATCGACAACTTCCTGAACACCGAAGACGAGCTGCTGGGCTATGCCCCCAACACGACGGAGAAAATCCTCGGCGTACAACGCTCCCGCTTCGGCAGTAACACATTCGGCGTGCGCATCGACCTGAAAGAGCCTTTCTCGCTCACCGACACCACACGCTACGTCCACGTGTTTATCAACAAGCCGAAAGAAGGCCGCGTCATGCTCGTAGGTCTGGGCAAACGTACAGAGCGCGCCGATCAGTCGCCCGAGGCCGAACAGTTCTGGGTGCTCTCGACAAGCGTCGTTGGTGCCGACAGCCATTGGTACGATGCCGTATTCCCCATCCGTGGCGCCATGCCCATCAAAGATGACAACGGCAACATCACGGCCACCATCGAAATCCACAGCCTTGTCGTCGTGCCCGACTGCGAGTCGCCCCACGAACTGACAAGTGACTTCCTGGCCTACGTCGACGAAATCGAAATCAGCGACGACCCCAACCCGCGCTTCCGCCGCGGCGACTACGTGGTCAACTTCGACGAAGATGCCACGACCAACCGCACCGACCGCAAGCTGAGCTCCATCTCGCTCAACGGTTCATCCGACGGCAACCAGACCATCGACGTAAGCGTGGCCGACCCGCAGACGCTTTACCGCCCGATGCTCACGAAGATGTTCACGGCCAAGGCCGGCGAAACCGTCACTCCGACCTTCGGCTACACCGCTAGATGGATGAACGGTTACGTTTACTTAGACCGCGGACACGACGGCCGCTACACGGCCGAGCTGGAAGACGGTTGGAGAATACCCGAAGGCAGCGACCTGATGACTTACGCCTACGTGCAGAAAGAAGAAGGCGGAGGAGGATATGCCAGCGACGGATCGGAAGTGAGCAACAACGAGGCGGGCGACCGCATCAACCCGCCTGCCTTCACCATTCCCGCCGACTTGGCCAACGGCTTCTACCGCATGCGCTATAAGCTCGACTGGGGCAGCGTCGACCCGGGAGGCCGCGTGGACGAGAGCAACCACATCGCCCACAACGCCGGCACCATCGTCGACGTGCTCCTCAACCTGCATGGCGACAAGGTGCTCGTGAGCGACGCCAACCGCAACGGTGCCGTGCTGAGCGCCAACGGAGAAGACCTGAACCGCTACGAAACACCGTTCGGACAGCCTTTCACCATCAAGATGGTTCCCGAGAACGGCTTCACCTACGACGGCATCCGCGTGACCTACGGCTACAACCTCGACGGCGATGAGTATGTTCACAGCACACCGCAATACTTCACGACGGAATATCCCGCCTACCTCTTCGGCGAAGACGACACATTCACGCTTCCCGCCGAAATCATGATCGGCGAGGTGCGCATCGAAGGTCTCTTCGTCGAGATAAAAGGCGACACACCCGAGCCCGGCGACGACTACCCCTCTAACTACGGCGACGACGACGTCATCACCCGCACCGACCGCAGCCTGAACAGCATCACATTCACAGCTACGCAAGGTGGCGCGACGTCGCTTGTCACAAGTGACAACAAACACGTCTACCAAAACCGCACGAACAAACAGGTAAAGGTCATGCCCGGCGACGAAGTGACCATCGGCGTCAACTACACAGGCCGCGCCATGCACCACTATCTCTACGTTGACTACGACCAGGACGGACAGTTCGACACGACGCTTAACGAAGACGGCACTCCTTCGCCCGCCAGCGAACTGGTTTCCTATACCTATTATGAAGGCAAGAACAGCCAAGGCCAGACCATCTCCGGTGCAGCCGGCGACGTGGCTGTCAACGCTGCTCCCTCGTTTAAGATCCACGAAGCATTGCGTCCTGGCAAATACCGCGCTCGTTTCAAAACGGACTGGAACAACCTTGATCCCGCAGGTCAACCGGGCCCCGAGAATTTGCTCACGGACAACGGCGGCTACATCATCGACTTTCTGCTGAACGTCGTGTCGGGTAACGAAACCGTCGAAGTGCTGACCGAACACGGCAGTGTCAACGGCGCAAACTATACGGGCCTGCCCCTGACAGCCCCCGTGGGTACGTCGCTGACCGTCGTGCCCACACCCGCCAGCGACGACTTTGAATTCAAAGGTATGACCATTAAACACGGTCTCAACTTTGACGGACCGCAATACATCCACGGCAACCGTCAATGGAACGAATACACCGTCAACTCTGACGCAAGATACACAATACCCGCCGACAGCCTCGACGGAAACATCGTCATCACCGCGCTGTGGGAACCCACGAGCGAGTCGGAATGGCGCTCTGTTTTCGTAGAAGAGTTCGACGGCGAGGACGGCAGCCAGCCCGACGAGATGTATTGGAGCCGTTGCGTGCGCGAAAACGCCACATGGAACCGCTGGCTCTCCGACAGCAAAGAGGTCATCTACGTGCAGGACGGAAAACTCGTGGCCCGCGCCATCCCCAACCCCGACCAGACAACCGACAACGTGCCCATGATTACCGGCGGCATCAAGACGCAGGGAAAATTCCCCTTCCTGTATGGTAAGGTGGAAGGCCGCATCCTGACCAACCCCCACAAGGGCAACTTCCCCGCTTTCTGGATGATGCCCAACGTGGCCGTGGAAGGATGGCCCAACGACGGCGAAATCGACATCTTCGAACAAATCGACACCGAAAACAAGGCCTACCACACCGTCCACTCCAACTGGACGTACAACCTCGGCAACAGAAACAACCCGAAGTCGTCTTTCAACGAAAACGTCAGCATGGATCGTTATCACACGTACGGCCTCGAATGGACGCCGACGCTGCTGACGTGGTATGTCGACGGCAAGAAGGTGGGCAGCTACGCCAAGTCGGAGAACGACCAGGACGCCCTCAGCAAAGGGCAATGGCCTTTCGACCACGATTTCTACATCATCCTCAACCAATCCGTGGGTAACGGTTCGTGGGCAGCCGACGCCGACGTGACGCATACGTACGAAACGCTCTTCGATTGGGTGCGCGTCTACCAAAAAGACAACTACACGGACGGCATCGGCAACGTAAGTGCAGATCAATTGCTTGACGTAACGGCCACCGAGGGTGTCCTTCACATTTACACCGGCTCGGCACAGAAAGTCATGGTCTGCGACATGGCCGGTCACCCCATCTTCGACAACATCATTGAAGGATATAAGGACATTAACGTCATGAAAGGCGTCTACCTGGTGAACGGAAAGAAAATCCTCGTCCCCTGAACGGGCATAACGTCACAGGAAACACCTGAAAGCACGACGCGATAAACAGCAAGGAGCGATTTCTGACAACAGAAGCCGCTCCTTGTTTATAAACTTACAAACAAAACTCTTTACCCAAACCATCTACCCATGAAACAAGAGAAACTGCTGCTGCTCCCCTTTGCCGCAGGATTGCTCAACGCCGAGGCTGCCCCGCAAAAGGGCGACGGCGACAACCGTCCGAACGTCATCATCATCTATGCCGACGACCTGGGCTACGGCGACCTGGAATGCTACGGCGCCAAAAACGTTGAAACGCCCAACGTCAACCGCCTGGCCAACGAAGGCATCCGCCTGACCAACACCCACGCCGTAGCCGCCACGAGCACGCCCTCGCGCTATTCGCTGCTCACGGGCGAATATGCCTGGCGCCGGCCGGGCACCGACATTGCCGCGGGCAACGCCGCCATGGTCATCAAGCCCACCCAGTTCACCCTGGCCGATGCCTTCCGCAGCGCAGGCTACACCACAGCCGCCATCGGAAAATGGCACCTCGGCTTGGGCGACAAGACGGGCGAGCAAGACTGGAACGCACCGCTGGCAGCGGCCCCTGCCGACCTCGGCTTCGACTATTCATACATCATGGCCGCCACGGGCGACCGTGTGCCCTGCGTGTTCATCGAGAACGGCATGGTGGCCAACTACGACCCCTCGGCTCCCATCGAGGTGAGCTACGTGCGCAACTTCCCCGGCGAACCCACCGGCCGCGACAACCCCGAACTGCTCTACAACCTCAAACCGAGCGAACACCACAACCAGAGCATCGTCAACGGCATCAGCCGCATCGGCTACATGAAGGGCGGCGGCCGCGCGCTCTGGAAGGACGAAAACATAGCCGACAGCATCGTGGCCCACGCCGTACGCTTCATCGACGAACACCGCCGCGAACCCTTCTTCATGTATCTCGCCACGAACGACATCCACGTGCCCCGCTTCCCGCACGAGCGCTTCCGGGGCAAAAACAAGATGGGCCTGCGCGGCGACGCCATCATGCAGTTCGACTGGACCGTCGGGCAAATCATGGAGAAGCTCCGCAAAACGGGCCTCGACAAGAACACGCTCGTCATCCTTTCGAGCGACAACGGCCCCGTGCTCGACGACGGCTACCAGGACGAAGCCAACGAACGTCTCAACGGCCACAGCCCCACGGGCGGACTGCGCGGCGGCAAATACAGCGCCCTCGAAGGCGGCACGCGCGTGCCCGCCATCGTCCGCTGGCCGGGCCACGTCAAGGCGGGACGCACCAGCGACGTGCTCATCTCGCAAATCGACTGGTTCCGCTCACTGGCCTCGCTCGCCGGCGCCCGCATCCCCAAGGGTGCTGCCCCCGACAGCCGCAACCGTCTGGGCAACCTCCTGGGCAAGGACGCCACCGACCGCCCCTGGGTGGTTGAACAGGCATCCAACCATGCCTTGTCGCTCCGCACGAAAGAGTGGAAATATATCGAGCCCTCCGACGGCCCCGCCGTGATGCAAAGCACACCGCGCATCGAGACCGGCTATTCGGCCATGCCCCAGCTCTACCGTCTCGACGCCGGCGGAGAAGCGGCCAACCTGGCCGCCGACGAGCCCGAAAAGCTCTTCGAGATGCAAGCCCTGCTGAAACGCGTGCGCCAGCAGCGCGCCGACGTGCCGGCCGTGCCCGCCACAACGCCGGCCGATAAGAAATAAGCAGGAGCCAAGCCCCGCTCCTCTCCTCCTCCCCGCAGCAAACGCCATACGCTGCGGGGATTTTTTCTGCCCCGCAGCCGGCCTTCATCATTTTTTCACACGGAAGCAACAAAAATTACCGGCGAAAATTTTGCCGGCGAGAACAATTAATACTACCTTTGCATCGAAATAAAATTGTAACGAGTTCAAATCAGCAAGAGATGAGCGAAAACGCCGCCTACGACGCCCTTGTCGCCCACGACATCAAGCCATCCGTGCAACGGCTGGCCGTGATGGAATACCTCAGCGCGCACCGCACGCACCCCACGGCCGACGAAATATACAACGCACTGGTGGGGCAGATACCCACCCTCTCGAAAACGACGGTCTACAACACGCTCCGCCTTTTCGTGCGCCAGGGGGCAGCCACGATGCTCACCATCGACGGCCACAACGCCTGTTTCGACGGCGTGACGGCGCCCCACGCCCATTTCCTGTGCCGCAGCTGCGGCAAGGTGTTCGACGTCCCGGCCGCCAGCCTCCTGCAAGAGGGGCTGCGCCTCCTGCCCGAGGGCTTCTGCACCGAGAGCGTCGACCTCTACTATCGCGGACTCTGTCATCAATGCGCCAACAATTAACACCCAATATCGGACTAACAATTTAAAACATCACAGACATGAAAAAGAAGTTCATCTGCACCGTTTGCGGCTACATCTACGAAGGCGAACACGCTCCCGAAAAGTGCCCCATGTGCGGCGTCCCCGCATCGAAGTTTAAGGAGCTCACCGAGGACAGCTGCCTCTCCTTCGTGGCCGAGCACGAAATCGGCGTGGCCAAAGGCTGCGACGAGGAAATGATCAAGGACCTCAACAACCACTTCATGGGCGAATGCACCGAGGTGGGCATGTATCTCGCCATGAGCCGCCAGGCCGACCGCGAGGGCTACCCCGAAATAGCCGAGGCCTTCAAGCGCTACGCTTGGGAAGAGGCCGAGCACGCCTCCAAGTTCGCCGAACTGCTGGGCGACGTCGTGTGGGACACGAAGACTAACCTCGAAAAGCGCATGAACGCCGAGGCCGGTGCCTGCGAGGACAAGACGCGCATCGCCAAGCGTGCCAAGGAGCTCAACCTCGACGCCATCCACGACACCGTGCATGAGATGGCCCGCGACGAAGCCCGCCACGGCC
>ENA-OOXJ01002204-OOXJ01002204.1-human-gut-metagenome-genome-assembly--contig:-NODE-2204-length-10373-cov-2.619209_pt1 | contig 10373 bp, 8 predicted proteins | sample MGYA00241587_ERZ501343 | MGnify/ENA primary metagenome ERZ501343 (study PRJEB25962, sample SAMEA2042918) | human gut metagenome | biome: human gut; feature: human-associated habitat; material: faeces...
CTCCTGTATAGTCTGTCGCGTAATTTTTCACAGGACTACGTCCTGTTCCTTTACAAAACGAGCAAGTTTCCCTTATCAATGTACTGCCTGACGACGAAGACGATACAGCCTCCCCGTTTTCGGGAACCCATACAGGGACAGGTACTGCCACGGTTCCTCCCGAAGAAGCTTGCGAAGTGATATGTGCGGATGTCCGTGCATCCGATGGCGCTGTTTCGCGTTGGTAAACAAGGGTTTCCCCTGTTCTCTCTACCTTAATGTTAATGCGGCTTTTATCCGAAGCTACATAGTAATATGCTGTTCCCCAGTATGAATTGCCGTAATACACATGAATATCTTCTGTGTCTTTCAGCAGTTTCAGGAAACCGTTTCCTACATCAAAGCCTTTATGGTCACAATCATAACATCCTTTATTGGTGAACATTACAAACTGGCCCGTGCCGTCTCCTTTTCTCTGTTGCCTGGAGGCATCTACGATTTTCACCTGTTTGTAATAATACGTTTGTGCCTGCAAGGAAAAACAGGTAAAACAAATTGATAGTATGATAAAAAAACTTTGTTTCATGTCTTGGATTAAGGAGTCTACAAAAGTATAAATAGATTTTTACGAAAACAAGCATTTTATTTTTTATTGCGTCAAAAAACAGAAAAATAACGGACTGAAGGCAATATCCTCCAATGCCCCTGACAGCTAGTAGAGGCAAACTTCAGAGAGGCCGCACGAAATATTGACAAAAGTGTTGCTTTTCGGCTAAAAGTCGTATCTTTACGGCGGTAAAACCTACGAATATGGAAACAAATGCATTTTTTACCGGGGACGAGAAACGCCAATTGTCCGTTCTGTACCGCAAATTGCTCCAGCTTTCGGGCGAAACACTCCGCAAAGGCGACTGCCGCAAACTGAAATCACACCTCATACAGGCTGTGCAGGGCAATCATGTCAACCGCGATGTGTTCGGACTCAACCCCATTATCAAAGACATGCAGACAGCCGTTATCGTGGCCGAGGAAATCGGTATGCGCCGGGCTTCCATTCTGGGCATTATGCTGCACGATTCGGTACACAACGGCACCTATACAGCCGAACAGGTGGCCGAAGATTTCGGTGAAGATGTAGCAGGTATCATCCGCGGGCTGATACGTGTCAACGAACTGTATGCCAAAAGCCCTACGGTTGAATCGGAGAACTTCCGCAACCTGCTGCTGTCGTTTGCCGAAGACATGCGCGTCATCCTCATCATGATTGCCGACCGTGTCAATGTCATGCGTCAGATCAAGGACTGTCCCGATGACGAGGCACGCCGTCAGGTGGCCAACGAAGCAGCCTATCTGTATGCTCCGCTGGCACACAAGCTGGGCCTTTACAAACTCAAATCCGAGTTGGAAGACCTTTCGCTCAAATATACCGAGCACGATGTCTATTACCACATCAAGGATAAGCTCAATGCCACCAAGGCCGCACGCGACCGCTACATAGCCGCCTTCATCGCCCCTGTCAAGCAAAAGCTCGAAGAGGCAGGACTCACCTTCCACATCAAGGGACGTACCAAGTCCATCCACTCCATCTATCAGAAGATGAAGAAACAGAAATGTCCCTTCGAAGGTGTTTACGACCTGTTTGCCATACGCATCATCCTCGATTCGCCGCAGGACAAGGAAAAGCTTGAATGCTGGCAAGCCTACTCCATTGTGACCGATATGTACCAGCCCAATCCCAAGCGTCTGCGCGACTGGCTGTCCGTACCCAAAAGCAACGGCTACGAGTCGCTGCACATCACCGTTATGGGCCCCGAAGGCAAGTGGGTGGAAGTACAGATCCGCACCGAACGCATGGACGATATCGCCGAGCGCGGCCTGGCCGCCCATTGGCGATACAAAGGCATCAAAGGCGAAACCGGGCTTGACGAATGGCTCACCTCCGTACGCGAAGCCCTCGAAAGTTCGGACACCGACCTTGAGGCGATGGATCGCTTCAAGCTCGACTTGTACGAAGACGAGGTATTTGTCTTCACCCCTAAAGGCGACCTTTTCAAGCTGCCCAAGGGTGCCACCGTACTCGACTTTGCCTTCCACATACACAGCGGACTGGGCTGCCGGTGCACGGGTGCCAGGGTAAACGGCAAAAACGTACAGCTGCGTCAGCAACTGCAAAGCGGAGACCAGGTGGAAATCATGACATCCAACTCGCAGACTCCCAAACAAGACTGGCTGAGCATTGTCACCACTTCCAAGGCACGTACCAAAATACGCCAGGCCCTGAAGGAAATGGTTTCGCGCCAGACAGACTTTGCCCGCGAAACCCTCGAGCGCAAGTTCAAGAACCGCAAGATAGAATACGACGAAGCCGTTATGATGCGTCTCATCAAACGGATGGGTTATAAAGTTGTTACCGAATTCTATCAGGCTGTTGCCGACGGCGCACTCGATGTAAACAACATCATCGACCGTTACCTGGAGATGCAGAAGCGCGAGAACGAAATCCGCGACGAAATACAGTACCGCAGTGCCGAAGCCTATAATCTTCAGCCGCAGACTCCCGACGATTCCGGTACCAAGGAAGATGTGCTTGTCATTGACCGCAACCTGAAAGGCATCGATTACAAACTGGCCCGTTGCTGCAACCCCATTTACGGCGACGATGTATTCGGGTTTGTCAGCGTCACCGGCGGCATCAAGATACACCGTTGCGATTGTCCCAACGCTGCCGAACTGCGCTCCCGCTTCGGCTACCGCATTGTCAAGGCACGCTGGGCAGGCAAATCACAGGGTACCCAGTATCCCATTACCTTGCGCGTTGTGGGGCACGATGATATCGGCATTGTCACCAATATCACCTCCATCATCTCCAAGGAGACGGGCATTGCCCTGCGCAGCATCGGCATCGATTCGCACGACGGCCTGTTTTCAGGTACCCTTACCGTCATGGTCGGCGATACCGGTCACCTGGAAGCCCTTATCAAGAAACTGCGTACCGTCAAGGGCGTGAAACAGGTATCAAGAAACTAGTTAAATGATGAATGAAGAATTCCCGGAAGTGTGTATCAGGCAGCTTGCTCATGTTTATCACACATTTTTCCCATAGCCAATTCTTCATTCTTCATTCTTAATTCTTCATTTTTTATGCATTACGATTATAAAAAGCAGCTTCGCAGTTTCGGTTATGCCTGGAAAGGCATCCGTTGTTGTGTAGGCAAGGAGCAGAACCTCAGTTTTCATCTCATAGCTACCGTCTGTGTGGTCATTGCCGGCTTTGCCTTCGGCATTACCCGTACCGAGTGGCTTTGTATCATTCTCTGCATCGGCATTGTCATTGCTGCCGAACTGTTCAACTCTGCCATCGAACGCTTGGTCGATTTCGTATCTCCCCAGCGACATCCTTTGGCCGGGCAGATAAAAGACATCGCTGCCGGGGCGGTGTTGGTGTGCGCCCTGACAGCGATGGTTGTGGGGTTGGTCATCTTTATTCCCTACCTCACCCGTTTCTTCTTATAATAAGGATACGTTGCAATGACAAACAGCAGTATGGCAACCACCAGCCCTGCTATGGCGAGCGAGTCTTCGTCTATCAGCACCTCGTCTTTGCTACCCATGTAGCACACCGCCCAGATACCAGCCAGCAGTCCGGCATCCATCAGCAGGTTGAAAGTCATGTTCCCTGTGGCGCGTTGGCAGTGGTGCGACAGCTTTACAAACATCTTCACCAGCGGAGGGACCACAAGCACCGTCAGCAGCATGGGCAGCATCCACACATACCCCCATTCCATCGACAAGGCAGCCAGAAACACGGCCAGCATGCCAAAGGCAAAGGTCAGGATGCCTACATTCAAGGCCGGCAGCCAGGCACGTCCCAGCCAGAACCGGTCCAGACTGCACAACTTCACACCCATCGGAGCCCTGAACGGTACATATACTCCGGTCGACAGCAGCAAGGCCACTCCGTCAAGAGCAGCAGCTATATAGGTCAGGTATGCCAGCGGATAACGGACAAAAGCCCATATCCCCAACAGCATCCCTACCACCATGCCCACCCGTCCGCACAGGGCAAACAGCATGTTCCCCGAAGTACGGTGGCCCGATGGCGTAATGTCAATACTGATGGTATTTCCGGCTCCCGCAGCCAGCGTAAAACAGGCCCCCTGCACCAGTGCCAGCCACATGTAGTGTGCAGCACTCACATACGGAGCCGCCAGCATCGTCACGGCGATACCCACCAGCGCCAGCATCAGCACATGCTTCCGTCTGAAAGCATCCGCCAGGTAGGCCTGAAACGGTCCAGCCAGCAGCATACCCGCCAGGAAAGCCGGATAAATCACGGTTACTTCCCCACCCATCGCCATGGGCAGTACCGTCAGCAGCATATACACCGAAGCAAACAGCAGGAAGTTGGCTGCGCACATCCGTCCGAAGTCCGGCGTCAGCATCCTTCCATCAATACTGCTCTCTTTCATTGGGGAAATCTAAGTTCTTCACATCCGACACATAGCGGCTGATGGCATCCGTCATCACCGTATGCAGGTCGGCATACCGGCGCAGAAAACGCGGACGGAAACCGTTGTTCATGCCCAGCATGTCCTGGCATACCAGCACCTGTCCGTCTACATCGCCACCGGCTCCGATACCAATTACCGGAATCGTCAGTTCCTTGGCCACGCGGGCAGCCAGTGCAGCCGGAATCTTCTCCAGTACCAGGGCAAAGCAGCCTGCTTCTTCCAGCAGATGGGCGTCGCGCACCAGTTTCTCAGCTTCCGCCTCGTCCTTGGCGCGAACGGTGTACGTACCATATTTGTTGATACTCTGCGGCATCAGTCCGAGGTGTCCCATCAGGGGAATTCCCGCACTCAGAATGCGCTTCACCGTACCGATAATCTCCTCACCGCCTTCCAGCTTCAAGGCATCGGCATGACTTTCCTTCATGATGCGGATGGCCGAAGCCAGACCCTCCAGTTCATTTCCCTGGTACGAGCCGAACGGCATGTCCACCACTACCATGGCACGCTTCACACCGCGCACCACCGACTTGCCGTGGTAAATCATCTGGTCCAGCGTAATAGGCAGTGTCGTTACGTTTCCCGCCATTACGTTCGAGGCCGAGTCGCCCACCAGAATCACGTCTACCCCTGCCCCGTCCACAATCTGGGCCATGGTATAGTCGTAAGAAGTCAGCATTGATATCTTTTCGCCTCTCTGTTTCATCTCTACGAGGCGATGCGTAGTCACTTTACGAGTGTCGTCTGAAATGTATCCAGCCATTGTTACTTGTATTATAAGTTAATGTTTTGTATCTGTTTTCTTTTCAAAAACCGGCTGCAAAGTTACACCTTTTTCCGTTTACTTATGCACTTCCAGCATCTTATCGTACGTAAATCCGCAGAAATCATCTATCACACAATGACATAGCCCTGCAATCTCTTCCCGCCCGTTGGTCGTGGCAAGCCCTATCACCGTGGCTCCCGATGCCATTCCAGCCCGCAGGCCGTTAAATGAGTCCTCAAACACATACGTCGTATCCGGTGTGCCGCCCAGCACTTCCATACCCAGCAGGAAACAGTCCGGCGCCGGTTTCGAAGCCTTGAACATCTCCGAGGTCAATATGCGGTCAAACATGCTGTCCAGATCCGGATGCACCCTTCTCACCGCCGCCATCTTCTTTTCGTTCGAGCTGGTCACCACGGCCGTCTTCACACCGTGTTTCCGCAGGTCGGCCATAAAGTCCAGCACCCCCGGAATAAAGTCATACGACATTTCCTGTTCAAAGCGGTCCAGCGCCTGCGTAATCTCCTCCTGCTCCTTCGTCATGCCCGGAAAGAATGTGTCGTATATATACACCAGCGTCTGTCCCTTGATACGTAGCTCCAGGTCATCCATGCCCAGATACTGCCTTCCCATTTTGTTCCAGAACACGCTGTATTGTGTTTCCGTGTCCACCACTACCCCGTCAAAGTCAAACAAGACGGCCCTGTTTCTATTATTGTCCATTGTTTCTGTGCTATTTTATATGGGTTGTCAGAAAGTCTTTCAACGGCTTTAATGTCTCTGCATTCAAGTTCCAATATCTGGCATCATTAAACAGCCATTGTCCACTCCCCAATTTGTTCCGTTGTGTATTGCTCAAAGTTTTCTGAGCACTGATATAGGTATGCATTTTACCTTTTAAATCGGGTGTTCTGTATTTATCTCCCAAGCATTTTTCATAATCATGATAGCAGTCCATCCAGGTTGCATGCAGCTCCTTCTGCATAAGTTCCTCCAACAGATTTTCAAAAATGCCATCCTGCCTGTTATCTGGAAAAAGGAATATCCCTTCCACTTCCAGTTCATGCTCTGCAATCTCTTTTTCTATGCGTTCCATGGTTGCTTCATGTCCACATCCGGTTGTCACAGTATCCGCATCGAATATAATCAAGTTACTACCCTCTTCCAATGTGTTTTCGCGAAACTTGTTTGCTGCATTTATCAGATTGTTTTTGCCCCCTACACAAATAATGTCATACTGTTCTTCTGTGAATCCCAGATACTCCAACAATGTGACAAGAAATACATATTCCGAGGTTTTCTCATGCCTGGCCTCAATAAATATCCGTGTCATGTCAACGTACCTCCATTTCTTGAGTGATGGCATACGCCAATTGTCTTGCATTGTAGCGTAAGGTTGCCAGTTCATCATCTTCCTTCCTGATCAGCTTATAGGCAGATACCGGTTGTGTCTCACCATTGTTTCCGATAGCCTTTACCAGCGATTTTACAAGGTCAATACTGTGGGTTGAAGCAAAAAGTTGTGTATGGTGTTTACGGCAGGCATACAGAATTGCTTCCCAAAGTTTGGACATGATTGAGAAATGCAAGCCGTTATCCAGTTCGTCAATCAGCAACACACCATTGCGGCATTTGTAAATAGCCAATATAATGGCAAGCACTTTTCGCACTCCATCTCCCAGCACATTAATTGGCAGGCGTGTAGGTAGTCCGATATCCACCATTATTTTACTGCCTACCAGTTGTATGTCCACAATGCGTGGTTCCACAATGCGCAGCGCTTCCAGCACATCCTCTTCCTGTTTGTTTTTTATTACTTCTGTCAGTTTTTCCACCAGATTGTTCCGCATATAATTTGAAGGGATATATTCGGCATAAAGTTCTTCCTTGTATGTTTTGTCCGAAGTTACCTTTCCTTCATTTTTCTCGGTCACAATCAGTTCCGAATGATGATTGTTTCCTGTTTTTGCAGTAAAGTTTATTTTCAGTCCATAATGTCGCCCTACAGTTTCCGAAGAAACCTGCTGCAACTGTTCAAGAGGAATGTTTTTGCTGTGTGATTCTATCATTTGGATAACCGCCTTTCTGTTTTGTTCACCCTGGCTGGCCAGTGTGATGATATTGTCCGGCTGTGCCTGATAGAACTCCACTTTCAAATCCGCTTCATCCAGTGTATCAAGTGCTCTTAAATTGTTGGTTAGTATAGGCAACGTGGGATTATCTGGTCCCGAAAGTAGAAAAATTGCTTCCAGTAGAGAAGACTTACCACAATTGTTTTTACCGAAAAACAGATTTACCAACTCCAGTTCTTTGAGCTCGCACCGGCGGATCCCTCTGTAATTTTCAGCCAAGAAATCAGTATAAATCATAGATATTTCAGCCATTCCAAGATATTTGCCATGTCATTATTAAAACAAAGATAGGCATTTTTGACTAATTGCGATATATAAACCAGGTAAATTATAGTCTGGATACTGGAGTTAATTGGAAAAGAGTAAAAGCACAGTTCATCGATTCAAATCAGTATCTAAACTCAATAATTTGTGGCAGCATCAACTTAAGATGTAACAGATGTTTTGGTTAGTACTTATCTTGATAATATTTTATCACTATATTTGTGAACTTTTTATTGACGAGTGCCAGCTAGTACCCGTCTAAGAAGTGGAATCTGAAAAAGATTTACAATTTATGGAAAGAGCATTTGTTTTAATGAGAATTTTTAACCCTATTATTGCCTGCCAAGATAAAGTGGATAGGGTGGTGAACTTCAACGGTAACAACCAAAAAGGAACTTTAGAACAAAAATTCCTTGAAAGATTTGAAAGGGCCATCATTTCTGTTAAAATAAACAAGGGCAATCTAATTGTATGCGATGACACTACAAATAAAAATGAAACTGAATGGAAAAGACACAATATAAATATTAATATTATTCTTGAAAGACATGGATTCAGTAAAAACAATGGGAATCTGTTTTTCACAGATATGGATAATGGTGGTAATGGCTCGTCAATGGCGCAATGGAAATTGAGGAAACATTTCTTGAAACTGACAGAAAATATTGAAGGAGCATTCGCTGTGCTACTTGATCAGGATGATGTTCTGCACAAAGATGCCATTAAACGGATTTCAAGAAAGATGAAATATAATTCTATAGTGATATCAAGATTTCAGATTGTAGGTGAGACTGAAAGGAATATCATAGGAGACGGAGGCAAAGGGCATAACTTACTGATAAAATCCGGAGTATGCTTGAATAATATCATAAGGATGTATCCTCAGAAATTATCTACAATAGGATGGACTAAGGCATATTCTAGATATGCCATGAGTATCATGGTAGATGATTTTGAGAAGTTCTTTTTGGGAAAAGGCTTGTGCATAAATGATTTCTTCGAAAAGTATAGGGCTTATGAGGATTTTCTGGATTTCTATATGTTGTTGAGAAAAAATATCAGTCTTCGCGCTAATGGTATATCACACATGTATTATAAGCATGCAGATTCTATTACGTCCAGACCTAACTTGATGGCATTTAGTAATGATAGAACAACAATGCTTATAACATTAGCCGAAATATGTTCATTTCACCATAATTTGCTGAAATGTGGATGGCAGAATAATTTAACGAATTTCCTAAAAATAAAGATAGGAGAAATAGAAGGTATACTAAAAAAGAATAGGGAGAAAGCTGTAAATGAGGATTTAATAATGATTCCGTTTCTTGATCATACCTATGAAGGATGGTTTGCAGAATGCATGCGGAGGAATTCAAATAACATATATGTTGTTGATGCAATAGAGAATTGGAAAAAGAAATTTTATAAAAGCGCATCTGTAGGTCAGAATTTGATGGAACAAATCTTATCCTTCACAAGGAAAATTCTCTTCTTAATATTCAAATATACCTTCTTAAGAAAGTTGCATATGTTTTTATGTTCTATGTTCAGAAATGACAATGCATACACACCAAGGCAGAAACAACTGAAGAAAAACAGCATACATCTGGTTATTGGCGTAATATTGATTATATTTATCAGTCTCTTATTCGCATCGTACTATTATGTAGATTTTGACTGTAATAGCATAAAGTGGAAGTCGATTAGTGCAGATAGTTATAAAAAAATAATCGAAATAATAGGTATATTCATTACTATAACAGCAACTTTTGTTTCGTTTATGCTGGAAAAAAGAATGCACATCGAAATAAAAGCTGAAGAGGAAACAAGTCTGAAAAAGCTTTATTATTCTGAGTTTAATGATTTAATTAGGCATTTGAATGCAAACCTTAAGGTGGTGATAGAAATAAGAATGAGGATGGACAACGAAAATTATAATGCTGTTCCCCCGATGAACATTCATTTCGAGAACCTTAAATGGCCAGAAAACTCAACTCTATTCATGGAAGAAGTGACAGCCATCATTGATAAATCTAAGGTGGACGATTTTTCTAGACTTAGACTGAATATAAGAAACATGAACAACAGTGCAGAATGGTTAAGGAACTATTGCAGTTCTGACTCTTATTCGAGTGATAAGATGAAAGAAATGATTGATTGGGAAATATGGAGAATGATGGCATATTATGTAAACTTTCTGTATATGAATGACCATAATTTTAATTTTCCGACTCATAAACAACTTGATAATTATATATCATATCCAGAGATAAAGGAAAAACTTTACTCTCTGTTCATGAATATTGATGACAGAGATAAAATAGAGTCTTTTGTAGCAAAGTATATAGGATTATATTACAAGGACAGAAGGGTAAGCAGAAATGTAATTTTCCAATGAATATTTTATTTGTGCAACCTATTTCGTTCATATAAGTTATATATTTCTAAGTATGACAACTGAGATTACGCCTTTTTTATACCTATATATAGATGAAAAATAAAGTGATAGTGAATCGCTAAGTTTTCTAACCTGATGTCTATAACTACAGCCAATTGGAAGAGTAACTCACGGAAAGAATTAAATCATTAGTTGCTGCAGTGTATAATAACAAATTATTGTAATTTTACCCCTGTCTGGTATAGATGATCCCGCCCTTTGATACTGGGGATCGGGCGAAGAGTTTCCTAGAGAAGAATAATGGGCACTATAAAATATTTTGT
>ENA-OOXJ01002206-OOXJ01002206.1-human-gut-metagenome-genome-assembly--contig:-NODE-2206-length-10368-cov-3.739455_pt1 | contig 10368 bp, 9 predicted proteins | sample MGYA00241587_ERZ501343 | MGnify/ENA primary metagenome ERZ501343 (study PRJEB25962, sample SAMEA2042918) | human gut metagenome | biome: human gut; feature: human-associated habitat; material: faeces...
CCTCCTAGGCTGCGCGTGGCTCGCGGGCGAAAGTAAAAAGTAAATAGTAGATAGTCAATTCTGCATTCCGTTCATTGTGCACAAACTTCCATAAGTGTTAGGTTTTAGTTATTAAGTACCGCTGTAGCTCGGGGCGGGCACTAATCGCTAGCACCTGATACTTGTTGTGCGGCAGGAATGCCACACCTCCTGGGCTGCGCGTGGCTCGCGGGCGAAAGTCAATAGTCAATTTCGTATTCGGTTCGTTGTGCACAAATTTCCTCTCTTCTCTCCCATCGGCGCGAGGGGCGGGCTTTTAAAAAAATTACGTAACTTTGCGGGCGGAACCATTTTGGCTACTGAAAAAGAATGAAGCTCATCCTGATGACCACGCCTTATTTCTTCGTGGAGGAGCACCGCATCTTGACGGCGCTCTTCGACGAGGGGCTGGAGCTGCTGCACCTGCGCAAGCCGTGCACCGAGCCGGTCTACTCGGAACGCCTGCTTTCGCTCATCCCCGAGGCATACAGGAAACGCATCGTGACGCACGACCACTTTTACCTGAAAAACGAATATCGCCTGGGGGGCATACACCTGAATGCGCGCAACCCGCGCATACCCGAGGGGTACAAGGGCCACGTGAGCTGCTCGTGCCACACGATCGAGGAGGTGGAGCGCAGAAAGAGGCTTTGCGACTACGTGATTCTCTCGCCCGTTTTCGACAGCATTTCGAAGGATGGCTATCTGTCGCCCTTCCCGCCCGAGCTGCTGCGCGAATATGCCTCGCGCGGCATCATCGACCGCAAGGTGATGGCGCTGGGCGGCGTCGACGCCGACAACATTGACAGCCTCAGGGGGTATGGCTTTGGCGGCGCGGTGGTGCTGGGGGCCATATGGAACCGCTTCAACATGTACAGCACGCCCGATTTTCGCGGCCTTATCGCCCATTTCAGGAAGCTGCGCCGCGCGGCGGGGTGAGAGTGTATGTGTGTGGAACGTTTTTTTGTTTGTATTTTTAAAAAAGGAAAGAGAGTTATGGATATGAACAACAAGTCATTCATGGTGTTTTCGGGCACGAAGTCGAGGTATCTGGCTGAAAGGATATGCCGCTCGCTGGGGTGCCCGCTTGGCAATCTGGTTATTACGTATTTTGCCGACGGCGAGTTTTCGGTGAGCTACGAGGAGTCGATCCGCGGGCGCGACGTGTTTTTGGTGCAGTCGACCTTTCCCAACTCGGACAACCTCATGGAGCTGCTCCTGATGGTGGACGCTGCCAAAAGGGCTTCGGCGCGCAGCATCAACGCCGTTGTGCCCTATTTTGGCTGGGCCCGGCAGGACAGGAAGGACAAGCCGCGCGTGTCGATCGGGGCTAAGCTCGTGGCCGACCTGCTCAGCGTGGCGGGCATCGACCGCCTCATCACGATGGACCTGCATGCCGACCAGGAGCAGGGCTTTTTCGACGTGCCCGTCGACCACCTGTATGCCTCGACCATCATGCTGCCGTATCTGAAATCGTTGAACCTGCCCAACCTGTGCATGGCCACGCCCGACGTGGGCGGCTCGAAGCGGGCCAGCACGTATGCCAAGTATCTGGACTGCCCGCTGGTGCTGTGCAACAAAACGCGGAAAAAGGCCAACGAGGTGAGCTCAATGCAGATTATCGGCGACGTGAGGGACATGGACGTGGTGCTGGTGGACGACATCGTGGACACGGCCGGCACCATCACCAAGGCGGCCGACCTGATGATGGAAGGCGGCGCACGCAGCGTGAGGGCCGTGGCGTCGCACTGCATCATGTCGGGGCCGGCCGACCGCCGCGTCGAGGCTTCGGCGCTCGACGAAATAGCCTTTACCGACAGCATCCCCTATCATGGCACGTGCGCCAAGGTGAAGCAGCTGAGCGTGGCGCCGATGTTTGCCGAGACGATACGCCGCGTCATGGAGAACGAGAGCATCAGTTCGCAATATCTTATCTGAGCGGGAATTAAGTCTCAATTGTCCACCCTCAATTCTCATTTGTCATTTGTCAATTCTCAATTATTATGTTTGAATGGTTCGAGTGCAAGGTGAAGTATGAAAAGACGTTGGAGAACGGGCTTGTCAAGAAGACGACCGACACGTTCCTAGTGGACGCCGTCAACTTTACCGAGGCGGAAAAACGGATAACGGAGGAGGTGGCGCCGTTTATGACGGGCGAGTTTCAGGTGGCCGACATACGGCGGGCGCGCTATGCCGAGCTTTTCTGGACTTCGGAGGAGAGCGCCGACCGGTGGTTTAAGGCCAAGCTCGTCTTCGTCACGCTCGACGAGAAGAGCGGCGCCGAGAAAAAGACGTCGCACGTCGTCCTGGCGCAGGCTGCCGACCTGCGGGCCGCCGTCCGCCGCATCGACGAGGGCATGAAGGGCTCCATGATGGACTACACGATTGCCTCGGTGGCCGAAACGCCCATCCTCGACGTTTACCGCTACCAGGAGGCGCTGCCCGAGCACGTGGCGGCGGGCAACGCGGCACAGGGGGAGGCCGTATGACGCCGCCCGTTGCCGCCCGGCTCGATGCCGTGCGCCGCTCGCTGCCCGCGGGGGTAGAGCTGGTGGCCGTGTCGAAGTTTCACCCGGTCGAGGCCTTGCGCCAGGCCTATGAGGCGGGGCAGCGCGTTTTTGGCGAAAGCCGGGCGCAGGAGCTGCGCGCCAAGGCCTCCCAGCTGCCCGAGGACGTGCAGTGGCACTTCATCGGCCACCTGCAACGCGGCAACGTGAAGTATGTGGTGCCGCACGTCGCGCTCATTCATGCCGTGGACAGCCTGCCCCTTCTCCTCGAAATTGAGAAGCAGGCGGTGCGCGTGGGACGCGTTGTGCCGTGCCTGTTGCAGCTGCACGTGGCCGACGAGGCTACGAAGTACGGCTTCATGCCCGACGAGCTGCGGCAGTTTCTTGCCGACGGCGCCTGGCGCGCCTGCACGCATGTGCGCTTGCGCGGCTTGATGTGCATGGCCACCAACACCGACGACGCCCGGCAGGTGAGCGGGGAGTTTCGCAGGGCCTACCTCCTCTACCAGGAAATGCGCGAGAGGTGGTTTGCCGACGACCCGCTTTTCAACCTGCGTTCGTGGGGAATGAGCCACGACTACCCTCTGGCCGTTAGCGAAGGCAGCAACATGGTGCGCATCGGTACGGCCATTTTCGGCACTCGTCCACAGCCGGGCGAGCAAGAGAAAGCGATGCAGGGCGCTACCTGAACAATATTATTATTCCGAAAAAATGAGGCCGGGGTATTCGTCATTGAGAAACCCCGGCCTTTCTTTGTTGTGGCTTTGCGTGAAACAAAAAAGGCCGGAACGTTTTCGCTCGTCCCAGCCTTTTTTCAGTCTTTGCGGAAAGTGAGGGATTCAAACCCCCGGTACGGACAAGCCGTACAGCGGATTTCGAGTCCGCCCCGATCGATCACTCCGGCAACTTTCCTTTCCGTTTTCGGTTGCAAAAGTACGATGGATATTTGATATGGCCAAATTTTCTGTTGGTTTTTTGCTACGCTCTTCTTACTTTTTCTTGTAGCGCTTGTTGAGCCCCGCAATGACGTCGTCGGTGATGTCGAGCGCCTTGTCGGCATAGAGGATGTTGTCGCCGGCCTTGCTCAATATCATGGAAAACTTGCGCGTGCGGTTATAGTCGGCCAGGAAATGGTTGATGCTGTCGCGCAGGGCCTTGTTGAAAGCCATCTGTTCCTCGTCGAAGGAGGTGGTCAGCTTTTCTTGCAGCTTTTGCAGCTCTTCCTGCTGGCGCTGCAAGGCCGTCTGGGCCTGCATGGCTTCTTCCTGCGTGGCAAACTTGCCTTCTTGCAGCTTTTTCTGGAAGCCGGCGGCGCTGTTTTGAAGGGCCTGGCCCTTGCGTTCGATCTGCGCCGTGTAGTCGTCGCGCTTTTTGGTCATTTGCAGCGTATATTCCTTGCTGAACTCGTATTTGCTCATCAGGCTGTCGACGTCGACGAAGGCGATGGCGCCCTGCGTGGCGCCGGCTTTGGGCAGGCCGTTGCTCTTGACGGCGGCCGGGGCTTCGCTTTTACTGTCGCATCCCATGAGGCAGCAGGCGACGGCGGTGGCTTGTATGGCTTTCAGAAAAAAACTCGTTTTCATGTAGTAATTGCTGATGCTTTAAGTTTTTAAAATGAATTTGTCTCTCTACGTTTTTCGCTGATGCGAGGCCTGCTCTTTCGTTGGGCCGCAGCATCCTGCGCGTTGAAGCAGGTGATGCCCCTTCGGTGCAGCTCGCGGCTGTCGTCGACATGGCCTGCCCCAAAGGGCTTGTGGAAAAAGATTTTCACGCACAGAAAAACCATGCAGATAGCAAGAATTAACAATGATATCCAAATTGTCTCCCACATATTTTCCGTATTTTTGCTGCCGGCAGCCGCGTCTTTTGGCAAGACTGGCGGGTAGCGCCGGCCGAGGAGCGTCGAAAGGGTCAACGCGCGTGCAAAGATACGAGCGAAAACTTTTTATCCCGGCATGGCTCTGCTTTTTTAACGGTTGCTTACAAATAATTAATAGGTGTACAGAATGAAAGACGAAGAAATGTTGAAACCACGTGTTGTGTTCGATTGCTTTTCCGAGGTGAACCGCATTCCGCGCCCCTCGAAGCGGGAAGAAAAGATGATAGCTTTTCTAAAAGCTTTCGGCGAGGGGCTTAAGCTCGAAACCAAGGTAGACGAAACGGGAAATGTGCTCATCCGCAAGCCTGCGACGCCGGGCTGCGAGAAGCGCCGCACCGTCATCTTGCAGAGCCACATGGACATGGTGTGCGAGAAGAATGCCGACGTCGATTTCGACTTTATGAACGACGCCATCCAGACGGAAACAGACGGCGAATGGCTGAAAGCACGCGGCACCACGCTGGGGGCCGACGACGGCATCGGCGTGGCCATGCAGATGGCCCTGCTGAAAAGCAACGACATCGAGCACGGATCCTTGGAGTGTGTGTTTACGCGCGACGAAGAGACCGGCCTCACCGGGGCGGCAGGCATGCAGCCCGGCTTCATGCAGGGCGACTACCTGATCAACCTCGACTCGGAGGACGAGGGGCAGATCTTTGTGAGCTGCGCCGGAGGGGCCCGCACCACGGCCGAGTTTCCCTGTCCCGAGGAGCCCGTTCCCGCCGGTTACTATTTCTTCCAGATAGGCGTGAAGGGTCTGACGGGAGGCCACTCGGGCGACGACATCAACAAGAAGCGGGCCAACGCCAATAAGCTGCTCGTACGTTTCCTGTGCGACGAGATGAAAAAAACCGACTTGCGCCTCGTCGACATCCAGAGCGGCGGCCTCCACAACGCCATTCCCCGCGAAGGGCGGGCCGTATGCGCCGTGCCCATGGATTTCAAGGAGACGTTGCGCGTCGACCTGAACTTATATCAGGCTGCCGTGGGCGAGGAATATGCCGAGACGGAGCCGGCCGCAGCCTTTACGCTCGAAAGCGTGGAGCCCCAGGCCTCGGCGATGGAACGCACCGCCTGCCGCCGCATGCTGCTTTCGTTGCGGGCGGTTCACAACGGCGTTTTTGCCATGAGCCAAGAGCTCGATTGGCTGGTTGAGACGTCGTCGAACCTTGCCAGCATCAGAAAAGAGGGCGACCGCATCGTCGTCACCACCAGTCAGCGCAGCAGCATCGGGTCGGCCCGCGAAAACATGAGCGCCACCGTGCGCGCGGCTTTCGAACTGGGCGGGGCCCGTGCCGTTACGAACGAAGGCTACCCCGGATGGAAGATGAATCCCAAGAGCGAAATCCTGGCCATCGCCAAAGAGAGCTACGAGCGCCTTTTCCACAAGGAACCGAAAATTCTGGCCATTCATGCCGGGTTAGAGTGCGGCCTGTTCAGCGAGAAATATCCTCATCTCGACATGATCAGCGTGGGGCCGACGCTGCGCGGCGTACATTCGCCCGAAGAGCGGCTGCTCATCCCCACGGTGCAGATGGTTTGGGACCATTTGCTCGACATCTTGAAACACATACCCGAAGCGGAATGACGAAACGCTTCTTTTCCACGTTGTGGGCGCTCGGTCTGGCTATGTGGGTCGTGCCGGGCGCCCTCGTTTCTTGCATGAGCGATGACGACTATACAACATCGCCCCAGGCACGTCTCGCCTTTTCAACCGACACGGTGGCTTTCGACACGGTCATCAGTGGGCAGCCGGCCAACACGCGCACCTTTATGGTGTATAACCGCAACGAAGACGCCATCCGCCTGCCGGAGGTATCTTTGGCAGGCGGAGCCGAGTCGGCTTTTCGGGTGAACGTGGACGGAACGTTCCTCGAAAACGGCAGCGGCAGCGGCTTTGAAATAGCAGGAAAAGACAGTATGTACGTTTTCGTCGAAATGACGCCCCCCGTCAACCAGACCGACGAGCCGGTCGAGACGAAAGACGACCTGGTCTTCACGACGGAGGGCGGCGTGCGTCAGGCGGTGGTGCTCACAGCCTATGGCCAGGACGTTGAGCCGCTGTATGCGCGCGTTCTTGCCAACGACACCACCCTCTCCTCGTCCAAGCCTTACCAGATATTCGACAGCTTGGTGGTTGCTTCTGGGGCTACGCTCACCATCAGCGAAGGCGTACGTCTCTATTTCCATCCCGACAGCCGTCTGATCGTGCATGGCACGCTCCGTGTCGAAGGTACACCCGGCAACCCCGTGCTCATGCGGGGCGACCGCTTGGGAAACATGTTTACCAACCAGCCCTACGACCGCATTCCCGCACAATGGGGCGGCGTGGAGTTTACGGCCGAGAGCTTGGGCAACGTCATATCCCATGCCGATATCCACAGCGGCACGTTTGGTCTCCGCTGCGATTCGTCAGGCATCGAGCGCGAAAAGCTCCGCGTGGAAAACAGCATTCTCCACAATTTCAGCGGCGACGCGCTCTATGCCCGCATGTCGCGCATCTTTGTGGGAAACACGCAGATAACCAATGCCGGAGGCAACTGCGTGACGCTTTATGGCGGCGACAACACGTTTATTCATTGTACCATAGGCAATTTTTATGCCTTCACCGGCGGTCGTGGCGTGGCCTTGGAGTTTTTCAACGAAGACAACGGCATTCCTCTTCCCTTGCAGCGTGCCGATTTTGCCAACTGTATCATTACAGGATATTCCTCCGACGAAATCATGGGCCACGCTTCCGAGCGCTATCGCGACGAGCTGTTCAACTATTCTTTCCACTATTGCCTGCTCAACACGCCCGAATACGAGGACGAGCACATCGTCGCATGCTTGTGGGACAACGACGAGCACGAAGTTTGCCGCGATGGAAATTTCACGCCCGAGTTCGATCTCGACCGTCTCCTGTTTTCTTTCTCGCTGTCGTCCGCATCGCAGGCGGTCGGTACGGCCGATCCCGAAATTACGCGCACCTACTATCCCACGGATCGGAACGGGCAAAGCCGCTTTGCCGACGGGGCCCCCGATATGGGCTGTTACGAAGGCGTTTTTACGGAAGAGGAAAACGGGAATTCTTCTCATTAACAACTAAACATGGCAAAAAAACCGACCAATAGCAGTTACCGAAAAAAAGAAGTACCGGCCACCGACGATTATGGCCACCTGCAACCGCAGGCCCCCGAGCTTGAAAAGGCCGTCCTCGGCGCCTTGATGATTGAAAAGGACGCCTATTCGCAAGTAAGCGAAATCCTGCGGCCCGAAAGCTTTTACGAACATCGGCATCAACTCATCTACGAAGCCATCCGCCGGCTCAACATCGAGCAGAAGCCGGTGGACATTCTCACCGTAGCCGAGCAGCTCAAATCGACCGACCAGCTGGAAGAAGTGGGCGGCCCGTTCTACATCACGCAGTTGAGCGGTATGGTGGCCTCTTCGGCACATATCGAATACCACGCCCGCATCATTGCCCAGAAGGCCCTGGCGCGCGAGCTCATCACCTATACCAGCAACATCCAAACGAAGGCTTTCGATGCCACGCAGGACGTAGACGAACTGATGCAGGAGGCCGAAGGCAAGCTGTTCGAAATATCGCAGCAGAACCTCAATAAGGACTACACGCAGATCGACCCTGTCATCCAGGAAGCCTACGACATGATTCAGAAGGCCGCAGCCCGCAGCGACGGACTGAGCGGCATAGCCAGCGGCTTCTTCAAGCTGGACAAGATTACCGGCGGGTGGCAAAATTCCGACCTCGTCATATTGGCAGCCCGCCCCGCCATGGGTAAAACGGCCTTTGCCCTTAGCATGGCCAAGAATATTGCCGTCGACCAGCGGGTGCCGGTGGCGTTCTTTTCTTTGGAAATGTCGAACGTGCAGCTCGTCAACCGCTTGATTGCCAACGTGTGCGAAATTACGAGCGACAAGATTAAAAGCGGCCAGCTGGCTCCCTACGAATGGGGACAGCTCGACTTCAAAATCAAGGAGCTCATCGGCGCTCCGCTCTTCATCGACGATTCGCCGCAGCTCTCTGTTTTCGAGCTCCGCACCAAGGCCCGCCGCCTGGTGCGCGAGCATGGCATCCGTCTCATCATGATCGACTATTTGCAGCTCATGAACGCTTCCGGCATGAGCTTTGGCAGCCGTCAGGAGGAGGTGTCTACCATCAGTCGCTCCTTAAAGGGACTGGCCAAAGAACTCAACATACCCATTTTGGCCCTGAGCCAGCTCAACCGTGGCGTGGAGAGCCGCGAGGGTATAGAGGGTAAACGTCCGCAACTGAGCGATTTGCGCGAGTCGGGTGCCATCGAGCAGGACGCCGACATGGTGTGCTTCATCCATCGTCCCGAGTATTATCACATATACGAGGACAGCGCCGGGCGCGACCTCCACGGAATGGCCGAAATCATCATTGCCAAGCACCGTAACGGCGCCGTGGGCGACGTTCTGCTCACCTTCAAGGGGCAATACACCCGTTTCCAAAATCCCGAGGACGACGTCATACCTTCTTCCGGCAACGACAACCCGGCTGTGCTCTCTTCCAAGATGAACGGGGCCGACTTGCCGCCGGTCGACGACGGCATGGTGCCCCCTCCTCCCGCGGATATGCCTTTTGCTCCCGCTCCGTCCGACGTTCCGTTCTGACCCATTTCCGCTTCATCTATACACCTCCCGGCTGCTGTTGTGGCCGGGAGCTTTTTTAGCGTGCCACTTCCATTTCCATGTCTCCGCCGTTGCTTTCAGGGCAAATGTTTGCCCGATCCGGCGGGATTTTCTAACTTTGCTGCCGAGAAAATGGCTTTCGGGAAATAAAAAGGAGGGATGGCTGGGCTATGATACGTCGCAGCCGCCGGTTTTTCTCTTTTATCCTTCTGCTATTTTAATCACATTGCGTTATGTCTTGCATTTTACATATTGAAACTTCCACACAGGTCTGCTCCGTGGCGCTCAGCCAGGAAGGTATGTGCCTTTTCGAGCGGAAAAACGAGGAGGGGCATCGTCATGCCACGCTGCTGGCGCCTTTTGTCGACGAGGCGCTGTCTTTTGCCGACAGCCACGCCATTCCTCTCGACGCTGTGGCGGTGAGCTGCGGCCCGGGGTCGTACACAGGGTTGCGCATAGGCGTTTCCACGGCCAAGGGCGTCTGCTACGGGCGTGGTGTCAGGCTCATTGCCATCCCTACGCTCAAAGTGATGAGCGTTCCGGTGCTTTTATATCACGACGAGCTGCCCGATGACGCATTGCTTTGCCCCATGATAGACGCCCGTCGCATGGAAGTTTATTCCGCCATCTTCGACCGCAGCCTGGCCGTCGTCCGCGAAACGTCGGCCGACGTTATCGACAGCAGCAGCTACGCCGAGTTTCTCGACCGCCACCCGGTCTATTTCTTTGGCAACGGTGCCGCCAAGTGTCGCGAAGCCCTCACCCACCCCAATGCCCGCTTCATCGACGGCATCTACCCGTCGGCGCGCAACATGCTCCCCTTGGCCGAGCAGGCCATGGCCCGCGAGAAGTTTGTCGACGTGGCATATTTCGAGCCTTTTTATCTGAAATCGTTCGTCGCATCACGTCCGAAAGATCTGTTGCACGAAACACGGAAAGATTAGCCCGCGATACAATCAGAAAGATTTTTCAGCCAACATATCATTACGGAATTTACAAATGGATTACAATACCAGTCAAGCAAAATTGAAGCTGCCCGAATACGGCCGTCTCGTTCAGCAAATGGTGGAACACGCCGTCGCCATCGAGAACCGCGCCGAGCGGCAGGCTTATGCCGAAACCATCATTGCCGTCATGGGAAATCTTTTTCCGCAGATGCGCAACGTCCCCGATTTCAAGCACAAGCTTTGGGATCACTTGGCTTATATCTCCGGCTATCGGCTGGATATCGACTATCCCTGCGAAATAGAAAAAAGAGAGTCGGGCCCGCAGCCGGCCCACCTCTCCTATCCCGGCAAGCCCATCCGC
>ENA-OOXJ01002209-OOXJ01002209.1-human-gut-metagenome-genome-assembly--contig:-NODE-2209-length-10352-cov-2.002913_pt1 | contig 10352 bp, 7 predicted proteins | sample MGYA00241587_ERZ501343 | MGnify/ENA primary metagenome ERZ501343 (study PRJEB25962, sample SAMEA2042918) | human gut metagenome | biome: human gut; feature: human-associated habitat; material: faeces...
CTCCATTTGCCGCGGCAAATGAGATGCGCGGCAAAGTATGATACCGATTTGAGAACGGGCGGCGAAAACTTGCCGCCCGTTTGCCAATTTCTATTTTCAGGAGGAGAGCAATGCGCAGGGCGATTTTCGTGTTGATTTTGCTGGTTGGATTGGGAGTACTCAACTACCCCTACCTCTCGACCCTTTACCGCCAACACCAGCAGATGCAGCTGGCACAGGAGTATGAGCAGCAGCTTTCCCAGCAGAGTGGGCAGCAGCTGGAACAGTCCCAGCAGTACAATGCTGCTTTAACCGCACAGGACCAATCGCTGCTCGATGCATTCTCCCAAACAGAAGAGGAACAGCAATCGGAGGACAACCTGCTCGGCTTTGTGGAAATTCCCAAGATTGAGCAGTATCTTCCCATCTATGAGGGCACGACCCCCGACATCCTAAATCAGGGTGTGGGACACCTGACCGGCAGTTCCCTTCCGATCGGTGGGGAGAGCACCCATGCCGTGCTGGCAGGTCACAGCGGCCTGCACTCCCAGCTCATCTTTACCGACCTTGAACAGCTGGTGGTGGGCGATCGGTTTACGCTGCACGTTTTAGGGGAAGAGCTGGTGTATGCGGTGGACCAGATCCTCACAGTCGATCCGTGGGAAACGCAGGCGCTGGAGATTGAGGAAGGGCGCGACCTTGTGACGCTCATCACCTGTGTGCCCTATGGGGTCAACACCCACCGGCTTTTGGTGCGGGGTGAGCGGGTAGAGACTCCACAGGAAAGCAAAACCGATGCAGATCAAGGAGAAGCCCCGTCAGATACAGAGCCAACGGTGGTCGTTGCAGCTGCCGGAGAAGGCCGAATGGCCACACAAAAAAGGATATGGTGGATTAGCCTTGTTGTGCTGGGGGCGGCCATTGTGTGGGCACTTTTGGGCGCTAGAAAGAAAAAAACGACCCCCTCTCACGAAAGCTAGACCCCAAAAAGGGAACCGGTGAGTCATCACCGGTTCCCTTTTTTATGCCTTTTTAAAAAGGTCAAGAATAAATCGAAAAATGGGGATTTATCGAAGAAAACAATCAAAATATACATAGTATATAAAAATATTGCAAAATTACCCCATAAAATCTACATAAAAGAGGCAATTTTTAAAGAAATTTCATTTGACTATTGGCCTTAAGTATATTATAATGTCCTTGTACTTCAAAATGTTAAAAAAATAACAATCTAACGATATAAGCTTTTTAGGAGGAATGCAAAGATGGCAGAAAAACATACCGCGCCGGTTCCCCACTATGAGGTCATTGATACCATGGAGGCACTTCAGGCACGCATGAAGGAGATGCGCAAGGCCCAGCAGGTCTTTGCCACCTACACGCAGGAACAGGTAGACAAGATTTTCTTTGCCGCAGCGATGGCAGCCAACAAGGCGCGCATCCCGCTGGCAAAACTGGCCGTGGAAGAGACCGGCATGGGTGTTGTGGAAGACAAGGTCATCAAAAACCACTACGCTTTGGAGTATATTTACAACGCTTACCGCAACACCAAAACCTGCGGCGTCATCGAAGAGGATGCTGCCTACGGCATCAAAAAGATTGCAGAGCCGTTGGGACTGATTGCAGCGGTCATTCCGACCACTAACCCCACCTCCACCGCCATCTTTAAGGCGCTGATCTGCTTAAAGACCCGCAACGCCATCCTCATCAGCCCCCATCCGCGCGCGAAAAAATCCACTATCGCGGCGGCGAAGGTTGTGTACGAGGCAGCAGTAGCGGCAGGTGCACCGGAGAATATCATCGGTTGGATTGATGTGCCGAGCCTCGAGCTGACCAACGAGTTGATGAAGGAGTCGGACACCATCCTTGCTACCGGTGGTCCGGGCATGGTCAAATCGGCGTATTCCTCCGGCAAACCGGCGCTCGGCGTCGGAGCGGGCAACACCCCGGTCATCATCGACGAGAGTGCAGATATCAAACTGGCTGTCAACTCGATCATTCACTCCAAGACCTTTGACAACGGCATGATCTGCGCTTCTGAACAGTCGGTCACCGTGGTCGGCGATATCTATGACGCGGTCAAGAAGGAATTCCAGTATCGCGGCTGCTATTTCCTCAAGGGAGACGAGCTGGACAAGGTGCGCCACACCATCATGATTAACGGTGCACTCAACGCCAAGATAGTAGGCCAGACTGCCTGCACCATCGCCCAGATGGCGGGCGTCGATGTCCCAGCGGGCACCAAGATTTTGATCGGTGAGGTAGAATCGGTGGACATCTCGGAGGAATTTGCACACGAGAAGCTCTCCCCAGTACTGGCCATGTACCGCGCAAAAGACTTTGACGAGGCGCTGGTCAAGGCAGAAAAGCTGGTGGAGGACGGCGGCTACGGCCACACCGCATCCCTGTATATCCATCCTTCCCAGAAAGAAAAGATTATGAAGCACGCCAACGCCATGAAGGCCTGCCGCATCGTCATCAACACCCCATCTTCCCACGGCGGCATCGGCGACCTGTACAACTTTAAGCTCACCCCATCGCTCACCTTGGGCTGCGGCTCCTGGGGAGGCAACTCGGTTTCCGAGAATGTGGGCGTAAAACATCTTTTGAACATCAAGACCGTGGCGGAGAGGAGAGAGAATATGCTGTGGTTCAGAGCGCCGCAGAAGGTATATCTGAAGAAGGGATGCATGCCGGTTGCCCTGGATGAACTGGGACATGTGATGGGCAAAAAGAAGTGCTTCATCGTCACCGACTCCTTCCTCTACCAGAACGGCTATGTCAAACCAATTGAGGAAAAATTGGACCAGATGGGCATCCAGCACACCTGCTTTTACGATGTTGCTCCGGACCCGAACCTCTCCTGTGCAAAAGAGGGCGCAAAGGCGATGACCTCCTTCCAGCCAGACTGCATCATTGCGCTGGGCGGCGGTTCCGCGATGGATGCCGGCAAGATCATGTGGGTTATGTACGAGCATCCGGAAGTCGATTTTATGGATATGGCAATGCGCTTTATGGATATCCGCAAGAGAATCTACACCTTCCCGAAGATGGGCGAAAAGGCATACTTTGTCGCCATCCCAACTTCTTCCGGTACCGGTTCGGAGGTCACCCCATTTGCAGTCATCACCGACGATGCGACCGGCATCAAATATCCGCTGGCCGACTATGAGCTGCTTCCTAATATGGCGATCATCGATGCAGACAACATGATGACCCAGCCGAAGGGCCTGACCAGCGCTTCCGGTATTGACGCACTGACCCATGCACTGGAAGCATACGCCTCCATCATGGCGACCGATTACACCGACGGTCTGGCACTCAAAGCAATGAAGAACATCTTCACCTACCTGCCCGCCGCCTATGAAAAGGGTGCAAACGATCCGCACGCCCGCGAGAAGATGGCCGATGCCTCCTGCATGGCAGGTATGGCCTTTGCAAATGCCTTCCTGGGTGTCTGCCACTCGATGGCGCACAAACTGGGAGCTTATCACCACCTGCCGCATGGCGTGGCCAATGCGCTGCTCATCTGTGAAGTGATGCGCTTTAACGCTGCGGAGGTCCCGACCAAGATGGGCACCTTCCCGCAGTACCAGTATCCACACACCCTGGAGCGCTATGCAGAATGCGCCCACTTCTGCGGCGTCTGCGGCAAGGATGACCAGGAGACTTTGGACCTGTTCATCCAGAAGATCGAACAGCTCAAAGCTTCGGTCGGCATCAAAAAGACCATCAAAGATTACGGCGTAGACGAAAAGTACTTCCTGGATACCCTCGACCAGATGGTGGAGGACGCCTTCGATGACCAGTGCACCGGATGCAACCCGCGTTACCCACTGCTCAGCGAGATCAAGGAAATGTACCTGAAAGCCTACTACGGCGAATAAGACAGGAGGACAATCATGCAGGAGAAAAAGACGCTGATCTTTACAAGACCGCATAAGAAAATCTATGCCACCGAGGATAAGATTCTCAAGGTGTTTGACAGCAACTACAAAAAGTCTGATGTGCTCAACGAGGCCCGCAATGAGGCCCTGGTGGAAGAAAACACCAATTTGAATGTTCCGTCCCTTTCGGCTGTCTTAAAGACAGAGGAGGGCTGGGCGCTGACCCGCGAGAAGGTAGAGGGCACCACCCTCTCTGAGTTGATGGACAAAAATCCGAGCAAGTTTGCCGAGTATATGGAGCTCTTTGTAAACTTGCAGCTGCAGGTGCACAGCCAGCGCGTCCCCACCATCAAGACCCTCCGCCACAAGCTGATGGACCAGATCAACTCCCTCAAGGAGATCGATGCAACTGCCCGTTATGAGCTCTCTGCGCGCTTGCAGGGAATGCCCAAGCACAACAAGCTCTGCCACGGCGACTTTAACCCAAGCAACATCATCGTCGACAAAGAGGGCAAACTGTGGATCATCGACTGGGCGCACGCTGCACAGGGCAACGCTTCCGCCGACGCGGCAATGACCTATCTGCTCTTCTCGCTGCAAGATAAGGAAAAGGCAGAGCTGTATATCAAGCTCTTCTGCCAGAAAGCAGATATTGCTCGCCAATACGTCAACCGCTGGTTGCCAATCGTAGCGGCAGCCCAGCTGACCAAGCACAAGCCAGAAGAACGCGATCTGCTGCTCAGATGGACCGACGTCATCGAGTATCAATAACAGGCAAAAGATTTGCTTAGAACCGCATGGTTTTTCTGAAAAAGATTTCATTTTCAATAATATCTTGATGCAGAAAAAAGGCAAATAGATACAATTAGAATTTATAAAAGAATAGGTTCGAAAAGTAAAAAAACCTCACCTAAAAACTTTTAGGTGAGGTTTTTTTTATCAATAAAATAATTTTTTATATCATTTTTTTGTTAGTTTCTGTTAGGAATGATTAGATATCACCTTTTGCAGATTGCATAGCAACCGTTAGAAGAGTTTTGCTAAAATCACGAATTTACCACCTAAACTATTGACAGATATTTTGGAATGTATTATGGTTATTGCGGGGAGATTGTAAGTTTTGATTAAAAATTATACGGGAAAGCAATACATTTCTATCCAATATGCGGTCATAGAAGTTGTATTCATGATATTTTTTTTATTAAGGAGGAAAAAGACAGATGAAAAAGGCGATGTCAAAGCTGCTGGCCCTTGTATTGATGGCCTCAATGGTATTGACAGGATGCTCGTCGGGAAATGAGACAACCGACAACAGTGCACAATCCACTACAGGGACGCAGGAACAGGGTGAGGAAAGCGCAGAATCAGAAGATGCCATTACCAACCTGTATGTTCCGAAACTGGCAAGCAGAGAGCTGGAGACCTTCAACGTCCTTTACACCCAGCGTGCAGAGGACGGAGAAAACCTGACCAACCTTGTGGACGGCTTGCTGGAATCCGACACCAACGGCGAATTGGTTCCGTGTTTGGCAGAAGAGTGGGGCACCGAGGACGGCGGCAAAAACTGGACCTTTAAGCTGCGCGAGGGCGTCAAGTGGGTTGATGTCAACGGCAACGAAAAGGCGGACGTCGTTTCACAGGATTTTGCCACCGGTTTGGAGTGGATCCTGAACTTCTACAAGAACGATTCCAACAATACCACCATGCCCATTGAGATGATCAGCGGCGCCGGTGAGTATTATGAGTATACCAAGGCCCTCCCGGAGGAAGAGGCCAAAGCGCTGGATGCCAGCGAAGGTTCCAAATTTCGCGAGATGGTCGGCATTGAGACCCCGGATGACTACACCATTATCTACCACTGCATAACCGAAAAGCCATACTTTGACTCGTTGGCAGCTTATGCAGCGCTGTATCCAATGGCACAGGGAATGGTCGATGAAATCGGCGGTGTCGATGCAGTACAGGCGATGAACAATGAGAACATGTGGTATAACGGATGCTACACCATGACCTCCTACATTCAGGGCAATGAAAAAGTCTTTACCAAGAACCCACTGTATTGGGACACCGAGTGCAACCGGTTTGATACCGTCACCTTCAGAATGGTGGAGTCCAACGATGTAGCGTTCCATCTCTATCAGACCAACGAAGTGGACTACGTTGAGCTGACAGAAAGCCAGCTGGTCACCATCGCCCGCGACGAGAACAACGAATATCACGACTATCTGATCCCGGATCTGCCATCCCACTACGCATACAACATCCTCTTCAACTATGACAAGAAGCTGGAGGACGGCAGCCCGGATACCGATTGGAACTACGCCATTGCAAACGAGAACTTCCGCAAATCCTGGTGGTACGGACTGGATCTGTCCGAGTACTACAAGCGCTACAACGCAATTGACCCGATGAGCAGTGAGAACAACTTCTATACGATGAAGGGTCTGGTTTATACCTCGGACGGCACCGACTACACCGAACTGGTAAGACAGGAGCTCGGTTTGCCGGAGCTCAACGGCGAAAAGATGGTTCGCCTGGATGAAGAGAAGGCACAGCAGTGCAAAGAACAGGCCATTGAGGAGCTGACCGCCCTGGGTGTTACCTTCCCGATCGGTGTGGACTACTACATCCTGGGTTCCAACCAGACAGCGCTGGATACAGCAAACGTATTGGCACAGGCCATTGCAGACGGTCTGGGCGAGGACTATGTACAGCTGAATATCAAGACCTACGTCAGCAGCCAGAGCAACGAGGTTACTACTCCACAGCTGCAGTCGATCATCATCAACGGTTGGGGTGCTGACTACGCTGATCCACAGAACTATCTGAGCCAGATCGTATACGGCACCGAGACGGCGGCCTATTCGGATTCTGCCACCAACATCAACGATGTAGTGGAGTCGGAACAGACGCAGGACCTGCTTGACAACTTCAGAGAGTTCACCGATATGGTTGCGACAGCGGATGCCATCACAGATAATTTGGACGACCGCTATCAAGCTTACGCTGAGGCCGAGGCGTACATGCTCGATCATGTGCTGGTACTGCCTTGCTACTATAAATCCTCTTGGTGCCTGAGCCGCATCGATGTCAACAGCAAGATGCAGCCGATGTTTGGCAATACCGGCGACAAGATGAAGAACTGGAAAACCAACATCAACGGCTATACCAGCGAAGAAAAGGGCGTCAGCGAACAGATCGCAGCCTTTGCCGCAGAATAAAAATAAGCAACTGAATATCCATCGGCAATGTGACAAGATGTTTCAGATGGGTTAAAGGAATGACATTTAGATACTCCTTTTGTGGTTGTGCAAAAGGAGTATCTTTTTACATACATAAAGAGATGCTGGAGAGTGATACACAAAAATCGGTTCTATCCTTACATGGAGTATGCTTGTAATATAATTTTTTAGGCCTCTTTGCTTTCACGAAAGTTCGCATATCGTGAAAAAACATAAGATATATACAAAAAACGCACAAAAAAATGATGAATTGACAAAAATAATAATGCAGAGTTGACAAGAACAATAGATAATGATATTATAAAAATATAGTAAATATTTAATTTTATAAACATTTTTTATTTATTACGGTGAGGGTCATCCTGTTCTATGCAGTAAAATGACAGGATTTACTAAAATTTTATTTTATTTCACGAGGGAGGAATACACTATGAACAAAGCACTATCCAAACTGGTTGCATTGCTGCTAACAGGTTCTGTGTTGTTAAGCGGCTGCGCGGGCACAGCAGGTCAACAAGGAGAGACAGAACAGTCGGGAGAGAACAGTTCTGCACAGTCGGAGAGCGCTGAGGAAGACAATACCATTACAGACCTAGTAATTCCGAAGCTTTCGACTAAGGAAATTGCTGGCTTCAACATCCTTTATACGTAAAAGGGCGAGGACTTTGAGGGGTTGACCAGTATTTGGGATGGTTTGCTGGAGGTGGATCCTGAAGGCAAGCTGGCTCCTGCTATCGCGGAAGAGTGGGGCACAGAAGATGAGGGCTTAACCTGGACCTTTAAGATTCGCGATGGAGTAAAATGGGTTAATGTGAATGGCGAAGAAATGGCAGACTGCAATGCGCAGGATTTTGCTACCGGATTGGAATGGGTTTTGAATTTTCACAAGAATGACTCGCTGAACACATCGATGCCGCTAGAGATGATTGATGGAGCAGAGGAATATTACGAATATACCAAGTCGTTGAGTAAAGAAGAAGCTTATGCACTGACTGCCGAGGAAGGTTCTACTTTCCGGGAAATGGTTGGACTGGAAACTCCAGACGATTACACTTTGGTTTATCGTTGCTTAGATAAAAAACCATACTTTGATACATTGGCACCGTATGCGTCGCTTTATCCGGCTTCTCAGCAGCTGATTGACCAGCTGGGAGTAGATGGATTCAAGGCGATCAACAACGAGAATATGTGGTATAATGGATGCTATACCATGACTTCCTTTATCCAGAACAATGAGAAAATCTACACGAAAAATCCACTGTACTGGGATCAGGACTGCACGCTATTCAATACAGTCACTGTAAAAATGGTGGAGTCCAACGAGGTAGCTTTCCAGCTTTATCAGTCTGGAGAGGTAGATTATACTTCATTAGGAGAGGCCCAGATCAATACGATTGCAAAGGACCCGAACAATGAGTTTTATGATTACATGGTTCCAGGCGTTCCATCTAAATATTGCTATCAGTTCCAGCTCAACTATAATAAACTTTTTGAAGATGGTACACCGGATGTCAATTGGAATACAGCAGTAGCAAATGAGGCTTTCCGACTGTCATGGTGGTATGGACTGGACCTCAAAGAATATTATAAGAGAACAAACGCAGTAGATCCAATGGTTTGTGAAAATAACTTCTACACCATGAAGGGTCTGGTTTATACCTCGGATGGCACCGATTATACAGAACTGGTCAGACAGGAAATGGGCTTGCCGGAATCGAATGGCGAGACGATGGTTCGCCTGGATGCTGAGAAGGCGCAGCAATACAAGGAGCAGGCAATGGAGGAATTGACCGCCTTGGGTGTTACTTTCCCTGTTAGTGTAGATTATCACATTTCTGCTTCTAGCCAGACGGCACTGGACAGTGCAAATGTTCTCAAACAGATCTTTTCCGATTGCTTGGGAGATGACTACGTACAACTTAATATCAAAACATATGTATCCAGCTTACGTAAAGAAGTTACACAGGCGCACCTGCATTCCTTTATTATCAATGGTTGGGGAGCAGATTATGGTGATCCGCAAAACTATCTGGGTCAGCAGCGCTATGGCTATGACAATGCATATTACTCTACCACCTACTCTTATGTAAACGACTTAACCGAAGAAACCGAAGCAAATAAAGATTTGCTGAATGCATACAAGGAATTTACAAAGATGGTAGATGCAGCAGATGCCATCACAAATGATCTGGATGCCCGCTATGAGGCCTATGCAAAAGCGGAAGCATATTTTCTGCAACATGCGCTGACCATTCCTTGTTACTATGGAATCGGCTGGTGCCTGACAAAGATTGACAATGACAGCAAAATGTTTGCAATGTATGGATGTCAAAATGACAAGATGAAGAACTGGGAAACCAACTCCAACGGTTACACCAGCGAAGAAAAGGGAGTCAGCGAACAGATCGCAGCCTTTGCCGCACAATAGCCTTTGTTGATATCCTAAAAAAGCTAAACATACGGCCCCAAAAAGGGACGCTGCTTTTTGCAGCGTCCCTTTTTTTATCTTTTGAAGGAATGCCTTTACATCTTTGTAGGGAGAAACTACAAAGGATAATTTTTTTTCGTATTGCCCGATCTATAAGGATAAAGAGGGACCTTGCGCGCATAAAATGGACTACCGAATCAAAATGGACAGGGGAGGGAAGGCGCGTGAAGGGCTTACCGGAAGACCGGGCGGTGCGGTTGGCGCAGTACATCATTGAAAAGGACGCGACGGTGCGACAGGCGGCAAAAAGTTTTAGCATATCCAAGAGCACCGTCCACAAGGACGTGACCCAGCGGCTCAAGCAGTTGAGCCCAAGTTTGTATGCGCAGGTCAAAAAGGTGCTGGAGAAAAATAAACAAGAACGGCACATCCGCGGAGGATTGGCCACCAAGGAAAAATATGAGCAGCTGAGAATGCACCGCGAAAAGGGATAATTTGCCATATTAAAGCGTGAAAAACTGATAAAAAGGGAAAAGGCATCCTGTGGAAAATAGTTTAAATATACAAAAAACACAATAATTAGCATAAGAATTAAACAAAAAGGTTGATTTATGATTGCAAATTCAATATACTAGTACCTGTAATAACATTTCAGGATTTCCCAAAAGTGATTGTTTGTTCCAAATCTTCAAGGAATATCCGCTCGTCGACTCAAAGGACGAGGTTATTACAGCTGAATTTGATATTTTCTTAATTATTGTCTTTTTCCCGTATAAAACGAAGGACGCCGAGTGCTCGGCGTCCTTCGTTTTTTTG
>ENA-OOXJ01002210-OOXJ01002210.1-human-gut-metagenome-genome-assembly--contig:-NODE-2210-length-10349-cov-2.082475_pt1 | contig 10349 bp, 15 predicted proteins | sample MGYA00241587_ERZ501343 | MGnify/ENA primary metagenome ERZ501343 (study PRJEB25962, sample SAMEA2042918) | human gut metagenome | biome: human gut; feature: human-associated habitat; material: faeces...
AGGCGTTAAGTTAAATTTAATGATCTAGTAGCAACATTTTTCATAAACTTAGCGATAATAAATAGGTGAAGCCCATACAACAACATCAGCATTGATTACACTATCCATAATACCCGCAACATCATCTTTAATAACACAATGTCCAGTTTTTTGACATGTAAGACATCCAATACAGAAACGAATATCTTTATTTTTAAGTGAGATATATTCTACCTCATTTCCAGATTCTTTTGCCCCTTCTACAAAACTTTTCGCAAGTAATTCTGAATTACTACTACTTCTTAGACTTGTTGATAATACAATGACTTTTTTACTCATAATATCCTTCCTTTTCTATAAGAAAAGGCTAAAGTGAACTTCAAGGCAAGAGAATTATTATTTTCTTTGAAGTGTTTTACCTAATAGTTCTCCTATGAGAGCAATCATAGAATAGGCAATAACATAGACCCAAGCAGAAATATTATAATAGATGAATAATGTAGGAATGAACAGAATTGCGACAATTAGAGGATAGATGAAATCAACTGTATTTCTTAATCCATATATAAGCGAAGTGATCAATGTTATAAGGGGAATGACAATGAGTAGAATAAACATGCCACTTCCTGTATCTTTTATCAGCATTGGAACGATATAAAAAGCAATGAGAATAATGAAATAATTGATCCTGTTCTTTTTGATTTTATCCATGATTTCCTCCTTATAATTATATTAACATGATTTTTTCTTGAAATAGAATGCGCCAATCAGACATAAGACAATTCCTATCACAAAAGGAATCGCATAGAGATAAGCCATTTCAACTGGTGCACTTGTTCCTCCAACCTTAATCTCCCATTCCATATTACAATAGTTATAAGCAACAACAGCACACATGATATGGGAGAGTATAATTGCAATTAATAAGCAAAAACGATATAAGAGTTTCATATGAATTCTCCTAGTTCTTTAAATTATCCTTTAAATCTAATATTTTAGTTTCAATTTGTTTAATAATTTTTACGAATTCTTTATCACTTTTACCTGTAGGATCTTCTAATTCCCAGTTATCATCAAATGGTCTACCTATGAAAGGACATCCTACATTACATCCCATAGAAATCGCAATATCTGGTTTTGGGATATCCTTTATAAGTTTAGAGTATTGCGCCTCTTCCATATCTATGCCATACATTTGTTTCATTATACGAACAGCATCTTGATTGATGATTAGTTTTGTTTCTGTTCCTGCAGAATAGCTTTCAAAAACATCAGATGCGAGATAATGACCTAATGCTTCAGCTATCTGACTTCTACATGAATTATGAACACATATAAATGCAACTTTCTTTTTATCCATAATAAGGACATCTCTCCTTTATACATTGCTTATTCAGTTTTGAATAGTGACAAGATGAATGTTCATATTCCAAAGTGACATTATAATGTGTATTTACATAATCAATCGCATTCTTAAATGAGATTATAGCATCTCTTTTACAACATCTAGGCCCGTTGATTTCACCTAAGTTTTTTAATGCATTTGAAGTAAATTCCATATGGTCTCCCCATGTACCATCCACTGATAATGGTCCTGTATGATCAATAATAGATAATGCAGCACCAAGAGATGTGACTGCACCACATACACCCCAAAAACCACACATGGCACCTGGCATTCTTAATCCTTCTATCATGATTTTATTTAATGCATCATCTAAATCAATTTTACCACCCGCATTTTTAAATGCGACGAGTAAACATGCTCCATCTAAAATATGATGTTCAGGTCCATGCATATTAATGTAATCATTCTTCGCAATATTTTTAAATATCTGTATAGGATTGTTTCCTTTTTCTTTCTTAATGCCCTTAAGTATTCGTTCAGCTTTTTCTTGTATAGTCATTAGATGATCCTCCTTTATTTCATTATATAGTAAAAGCGACAGGATTACCCTATCGCCCTAATTATTTCTATTTTTTCTTATATATACGAATCATGAGAGGTGCTTCCACTAATAACATCGCAATCCATCCTATCAAGTAAGAATAAGGTAATGCTTCTATTCCAAAGTTCCATAATAAAATCATAGGTATTGCGGCAATAACTCTTCCTCCCATATTAGTAAAGCTAGAAAGTAGTGTAACCTTTAAATCCCCTATCCCTCTAAAGAATCCTTGAATAGCGTTAGTAAATGCGGGAAGAATATACATGACTGCAATGAGATGAAGATAAGTGACACCATGACCTATAACTTCTGTATCTTTTACAAATAAACTCATAAGTTCTTTTGCGAATAATAGACATATTAACATAACTATCAAAGCATAGGTTATTTCAAGTATAAGACCACAACGAAAGCCTTCCTTCATACGATTGTCTTTACCTGCTCCTTTGTTTTGAGCCATGAGTGCAGTCATTGCATGGGCTATATTTTGTTCTGGTGATATCGCAAAGTCATCTATTCTATTGACAACCGCAAAAGCAGCAGCGACAGAAACACCCATCGTATTGACTAATGCCTGTATCGCAATCTTACCCATCTGTACTGTAGCCTGCTGCATGGCAGATGCCCATCCATAAGCTACTGTTTTCTTTAAATAACTTGAATCAAAGACAAGCCATTTTTTCCCAAGTCTTAATATAGGTACTTTCTTTTGAATATAGATCACACAGAATAAACAACATAATGCTTCACTAAGTACTGTAGAAATAGCACAGCCATTACATCCTGCCTTTAATACAATTACAAAGAATAAATCTCCAAATATATTTAATATAGCACTGATAATTAAGAAATAAAGTGGTGATGCACTATCACCTAGAGCTCTTAGTGTACTAGAGAAAAAGTTATAAAGAAATGTAAACATAAGACCTAAGAATATAATACGCATATATTCTGTAGTCATCGTAAATATTGATTGATCAACCTGCAACAACATTAATATTGGTTTGGCGAATAATAAACATATGATAGTAAGTACAAAAGAGAATACAACACCTGATATCATAGTTGTACTGATCTGTCTTTCTAATGCTTTATAATTCTTAGCACCATATTGAATCCCCATAAGAATACTGGCACCCATACATAATCCATTTAAGAATAGAATCATTAGTGTACTGATTGGGTTACATATTCCTACTGCGGCAAGTGCTTCTTTTCCTACGAACTGTCCTACTATAATACTATCTACTGCATTATAGGTCATCTGAAATAAATTACCTAAAACGAGTGGGACGGTAAAAGAAAAAAGAAGAGGCATAATCTTGCCTTGAGTTAAGTCTTTCGTCATATCATTAAATCCCCCCATTAATGAACAGTATTATTATTACTCTTAATTTGAGCTATTTCAAGAAGTATGAAGACGTAAAAAAACGAGACTACATTGAATCTCGTTCTAGGTAATATATTCATTATTCTAATGTAAGAAGTAATGCCATCTTGAAACGTTTAGATGCTTTGACTGCATGCATGCCACCCTTCGCAAAACAGAAGTTCTCTCCTGCTTTAATGACATGGTCTTTACCCTCATAACTGATGATACCTTCACCATCTAATGCGAAGATGATAGCTTCTCCTGGTGCTGCATGTTCAGTAAGTCCAGTTCCTTCATCAAATGCCATTACTATAAATTTCATCTTCTCATTATGTACAATATCCATATTGATAATCTTACCTTCTGAATAAGGTAATAGTTCTGCAAGTTTAAATACTTCTCCTGGTTTAATTATTTCGTTCATAATATCTGTCCTCCTAATCATTGCTTCTGTATATATGACACCCTCTTTAGTTCTTATACCTATTGGGGTATCAGTGAATGTAATAAAACTTTCCTTTTCTTTAACTACTTTAGTATAGCCATTATTTCCATAGACTTCCAACTGACCTTTCAAGACATAAATCATCTTATAATAAGGATAGATTTCTGCACTTATATCTGTATTTCTTGCGAGTGAGAAACAAGTGAGTGTATCATTTACTGCTTTAGAAGTCGTACAGCCTGGTATTGGCTGATTATCCTTTGTGATAGAGAAGACTTCTCCTATTTTTTCATTCATGTCTAACTCCTTTCTTGATGGGATGTCTAATAACTGTTTTCCATTTTTCTGGTGCGACTCTTCTTGCATCAGAAAGATATATTTCATGATGTAATCTTTCTTTTGAAAGATCATTGATATATCCATTTTCTTCTAGATATTTATCCATAAGTGCAACAGAAACTGGTTCATCATCAAAAGGACCAATATGCATCATCTGTACACATAATCCCTCCTCTATAGTAAGAAATTCTGCACAAGAACAATCCATCTTTTTCTTAATAGAAACAGTTTCTACTGCCCATTCAAAATCTTTTTTAGTAATAAAGTCTGGTAAACGAATGACAGAAATCCAGTTAAAAGTAGATTTATTGTCATAATCTATACCTTCAATACCATCCTGCCACCAGAAACCTTCTAGTGGAGGAACCACATATTCAAAGAATCCTTTTATCTTATAATTTGTTTTATAGCTCATCTTAAGTGTATAAGCGACTGCATATAGTACACTAATAGCCTTCTGATAAGCCCCACCTTCCTCATTTGGATCTCCTTGTCCTCTTACCGCAATATAGTTAGCACGGGGAACAGTGACTATCATGGGTTTATTTTTAGGCATGTAGAATTCTTTATATTCTTTCTTAAAATCAAAAACCATATAGAACCTCCTGTATTAATTAGCATAGAAAAAGTCTAGAACATCTTTATATACTACTTCTTTATTTGTTTCATTGAGTAGTTCATGTCTTTTATCTTTGTACAGTTTACTCTTGATATTTTCATAACCTACTTCTTTCAAAAACTCTTCTAATTCATTAAATTTCTGTTTTCCTTGAATGACTGGATCATCAACACCCGCAATTAAGAATATAGGTAATGAACTGTTTTGTGGATTCCAATCATCTTTGATGAAAGCTGATTTTAATAGTTGAAATAGATTTATAAAGCCGCTTGTAGTAAAAGTAAACCCACATAGAGGATCGTTGTTATATGAAGACACAGTCTGTAAGTTAGAACAGATCCATTCATTTTCAGTTTTATAGCCTTTGTTGTAGTATCCTACAGATAATCTATTCAGAATCTTATTAGGTTTACAGGGAATAATAGAGATTGTTGCCTATTTGTTACCTATTTAAATCATTCGTTTTTATTTAGTATAATATAAGTACAGAAGGAGGTGATAGAATGTGGGTATAAATAATGTGAAAAATTTCTTGGAAGCCCTAGCCTATTTGATTGCCATCATTGTAGGAATCCAAGAAATCTATCTTAAGTGGGAAGGGAAATGATTCCCTTATTTCCACACTGATTATTTTATCCTACATTCAAAAGTTATGCAAGGTGGAGGACTTATTGCAGTAATTTTAATTCTTTATATTGTTCTAAAGAGAAGAAGAGGTTAATTATGAATGATATCAATTTAAAAGCAAAAAAGGACCAGAGCAATTATGTCCTGGGCCTTTCTTATGAATATAAATTGTTGTGTAGTTGAGATTTAATCGAAATTAAGTCGAGTTTAGTCAACATCTTTATGAATAAACTCATAATAAAACTTAAATTAGACTTTTTTCAAATACTTTCTAGAAACCCAACCGCTTGGAATCTTTGCCCAATCTCCATTAAATTCAGACACAGTAACACGAGTGCCATAATTTAGACAGCCATCCTTATCGTAATCGTGGGCTTTAGCATTCTTAGTTAATTCCTCATATGTCTTTCTTCTACAGTTAGCTCCTGGTCCTGTTCTGACACTTAAATCACTAGCAGTAATCATATAAGTACCTAAAGTGCTAGATGCATTGCTCTGTGGCTTAGGTGTAGGAGTTTCAACGTGTTCATTAACACTCTTATTTAAGATACCCTCTACAATTGCCTTTGCGCACTTGTCAGCGTTCCAATGAGCCTTATCTGTGGCATTGTCAACAAAGCAGCACTCAACTAGAAGTGCTGGAGAATTAGTCTTTCTCAACACATATAACTTTGTAGATGTTTTAACACCTCTATTTCTAATGCCTAAAGTGTTAGAAATCTTTTCTGCAATTCTAGTTGCTTCATCTTTGGCTTTTGAACTATCACTATAGATATATACTTCTGTTCCTGTACCACCCCCAGCGTTTAAGTGGATTGATACATCTAAGTCAACCTTATGATCATTACACTTACTTACAATTGCTTTTAGGTTAGAATTCTGGTCTTTTCCGTTATCATCTGTACAGTCATAGATTGTGTGTCCTTCATTTCTTAATAATTCAATGACCTTGTTCTTGACTGCTCTGTCTTCGTTGACTTCATCAAGTAAACCACTTGCTCCACGACATTTTAAACTATGTCCACCGTGAATGTTAAAATTCATAATTAATCCTCCTCAAAATATGCGCCAATTCCATAATTATAGGCACACATATATTCGATTCTGCATCCTCGTGCAGTATTCCACCCTTTTAAAAAGTAAGCCACATCGGCAGTTGATAATAATTCAATAGATTTTCCAAGGTACCACAAAGGAGTGCCTCCACCATCAATATAACTATCAATAATTTCAACATCATCACCATAGAGACTTTTAATTTTTTTGACTGCTTTCATTCTATTATGTCTGATTTCTTCTTCAGACAGATCTTTCATAGGCTGAGAAATAAATATTTTCATCACTAATCCTCCTCATATCTTATAATTGGCGCTTTTGCCTTGATGACATTGATATCTCCTAAAGAGATGTGAAACACATCTCCAGCACTTGAAAAAGCACGGCATTCATAAGAAAGCTCGTTTCTACTTCTGCCTAGTGTATCTGTAGGATCTATTCGTGCAGTGATTACATTATCCTTTATGGTTGTTTCTTTTCTTCTTATCTCATCACCATCGATAATAACAAGAAGCGCCTTATATTCATTGAAATTAAAAGGCTCGCCATCAGACGAGCACGAAAATCTGATAAGATGTGTAGTTCCTTCAATCACATCTATATCACGCTTATTGCAATTCATTTATTCATCTCCTTCAAAAGGCGAAACCTTTCCGATATCTATATGCATCATGTTGCTTACTTCAATTTCAGCATCTAATGCAGTTTGTGCAGCTATATTGATATTCCCATGATCAGCATCTATTGAAGCGTTAGCATATGTATACTTGCTAATATCCACATCAACGGTATGAGAGACTTCTATATCTACTTCAGTGGATTGTGCTTCATCTGGCCCTGAATAAAGATAAAGAGTGAACCATCCTCTACTCATCCCGACCACACTCCATCTGCAGATTTAGCATAGATTCTAATAAGATAATCACCATCACCCTTAGACAATTCTGTGTCCAACACACTTACTACTCCTGTGCTGCCTGTTTTTAGATCAGTGCCACTTTCAACCAGCAATCCTATTCCTCTACCGGAAGATTCACCGTCACGTGTTGCACGTGCCTCCCACTCTACTATATCGATATCACAATGAAATCTGCAGATACACTCATTTATTCCTAGTATCCTAGATATTCGATACTTATCAATGCTATCAATCGTCACAATAGGAGCCTCAGCTAGTCTGTAGGTTACTGTGATAAGACCATCAGTAAGCCACACATTACCAACAGCAGCCCACGATGATCCCCAGGCGTCACATTCTACGGAGCCATCAAGTGATGTGCCAAAGTCGATAGTTATACTGGTAGTCTTCTTATATTGTGCCCCACTATTTACAGTGAATCTAACTGCATTGGCATATGTATATGAACAGTTAAATATCCCTGTGAATTTTACATTGATGACTATCGCATTAGAGGGAAGAGAAGGAACAGTCCATGTAACCTTCTCTTTGTTGTGCCCACTTCCTGCAATATGAATATTAGGCATTGTGGCTTCTGCTGTTACTTTATATTCCTGTGCCATAGTATTATGCTACTGACCAAGTACCGTGTGCGTTCTTCACGAATACCTTGATAATCTTCTCACCATCACCACTTGAAGCCATTTCAAGGTCTTTGCCGTAGATTTTGCAAGAGATTGCATTATTCTTTTTGAATGTTCCAGTACCTTTCATGTTTGCAGAACCATTAGCAGTACCAATTAATGTTCCAGCATCATTCAATGAAGACTGAGAAGGAACAACCTTAATCTTATATTCAACAAAGTCAACGTCTGAAGTGAAACTGAATGTAGCCACGTTTTTAGGTGCTGTCTTAGAGATTCTTGAGACGTCTGGACCAATGATAGTAACGGCTGGTACTGAAGTATCTAATGTAATGGTAGCAGATGCAGCAGCAGTCTCATTGCAGACATCATCACGTACTTTTACGTATACAGTCTTGAGTCCGTCGCCTGTTGCAAGTGCAATACTTTTTGTTGATGCAAAAGTCTCCCATGAAGCACTATCTTCAGATGATGCCCCATCAATTCCCCAAACCTTCATCTGATATCCTGATGTGGATGTATCAGATACTGAGATGCTTAAAGTAACATTCTTAGATGTAGTGTATTGTGATCCATTGTTTAGTTTGACAGTCAATCCCTGGGGAGCGAGTGTATCTAATACAAGATTAAAATAACTTGCCATGTTTATCCCTCCGCTTTAATGCATCTATTTTCTAATTTATGGTAGGCATCAAAGTATAATTCTTTTTTGTCTCCATTATAAGTCACTTCAAAATACATACCGTCTGGCAGAGTAGTTGACAAAAGAGCCTTGTTATTCTGAAGTGTCTTGCATACCCACACAACATATACATCATAACCCTGTGGATCTTCTAGATTCTCATTTGTGTATCTTCTTACTTCTTCAACTGCAATCTTTAAAAATTCATCGTTGCCCATTATTCTTCTCCTTTTTTAATGGCATTTTCAGCCACTTCTAAACCTTTTGTAAGTACGGATGGTACGTTATCCCCTGCTTCAACGAAATTTTCAAGAATACTGCGTAACTCATTGATAATGAGAGATGCCAAAGTAAACCACCCAATATAGGCAGTAACCGCCAAGTCAATGCCTATAGTCTTTCCAATTTCAATGAAGATAGCAGAAGCCAAGAATGCAACTAAAACCATTAACCAGTAGCCTAGTTTCTTCCAGACACCCTTAACTCCCTTTGCACTGTTGTCTTTTCCTGTCAGTCTTGATTTTCTAACTCCTGTAATATAATCAATGATATTTAATGTTAAAAAGCCTACGAATAAAAACCAATGTGTGCCTAATGCAGTGGTTAACACTGCTACAATAGTGCCCCCTACTGCATTAAGAGTGTCCATATATTTCAATGATGTGTCGTATAATTTCATTTTATTACCTCTTTATTTACATATTTTCCGCAATGATCCATGCATCTAGCTGAATCTGAGTGATGTTCGAATAACTCTGATAATTGTTGTGAGCAGAGTTACACTGCTTGATCTGCATATATAGCTCATTGCTGTTGTTTACGTTGAATTTGACAGGAACGTCAAAGAATCCACCGTTAGCCTGTATGATTGCATTGGCATCCGTATACCCCATGTTAGGAGCTCGCCAAGGAAATGCGTTAGTACGAACAGGAGTGTATAATTTAAATCCATTAATTCCGTTAGAATTGAGATGATTGACCGATTGATCAAATATAATACGATATATGTTTATGTCACCTAAACACTGTCCGTATATTGTTCCTGTAAATGTGCCACCATTTAAACCTACACCCAATTGTCTCTTATCAATCGCACTGCTACCTGTTCCTAGAATATACCCCTTTAGATACTCGGCAATGTTTTCTAGTCCCCAATCATTCGGATGGATTCCATCCGAACTCATCATATTTTCAAAAGACAGGATGTTTTCGGCACCCGGTACTAACATAAAAGGCTGATTTGTATAGCACGCTTTTGATGTGTATGCAGGCATCAATTTATATTTTAATTTAAACTGATTATTCCTATCTTTAAATGCAACCCCAAAAGGCGCAAAGTGAACAACTGCATTTGGATATGTACTCTGTACATATGAAATCAATGTATTGATATTGGATTTAACAGTATCGGTCTTATCACTATAAGCCAGTTCGTTATAGCCACCGCCAATCAGCACATCTGTTACCATCTTCTTATTACCCACCTGAGACTCCACACCTTTGAGAAGTGTCAGAAAACTATTAGAAGAATTAGAAAAGGATGCACCACCTTTATGATTGACATAGATGTTGTCTGCAGAGAAGTGGCAATTCACTAACTTATTCTTAAGTCTGTCGCACCAACCTGTGGCATTTCCATCAGGAGTATAACCATCTCCATAACTGTCACCAATGAAAATCAGTTTTCTTTTGCTTCTGTTTTCTAGATTCATCTTAGTTCCTACCACCCTTTTCCCGTC
>ENA-OOXJ01002211-OOXJ01002211.1-human-gut-metagenome-genome-assembly--contig:-NODE-2211-length-10348-cov-1.775964_pt1 | contig 10348 bp, 10 predicted proteins | sample MGYA00241587_ERZ501343 | MGnify/ENA primary metagenome ERZ501343 (study PRJEB25962, sample SAMEA2042918) | human gut metagenome | biome: human gut; feature: human-associated habitat; material: faeces...
CGCCTTCCAGTGGATCAAGCAGAACCGCAGCGGAAACGGCTACTTTTTCGGCCTCGGCCGCTGGACTCGAGGAAATACCGAGCCCTGCCTGATCGCCATCAAAGGCAAGCCGAAGCGCATCAGCGCCGGCGTCGGTCAGCTCGTGTTCTCACCGCTGCGCAGGCATAGTCAAAAGCCTGCCGAAGTGCGCGACAAGATCGTCGAGCTGATGGGAGACCTACCCCGCATCGAGCTTTTTGCCCGAGAAGCCGCCCCGGGATGGGACGTGTGGGGCAACGAAGCGCCGACGCCTGAAGTCAAGGACGCGCCAGTCGACAGCGTCGAGCTGGCCGGAAAGGAGGAAACACATGAACCAGACGACCAAAGAGACCCGGCGCCGCAGCTATGACGCCGTACTCCCCAAGCGGGCCGCCCGCTGCCGCCTGATCCTCGAGACCCTCGGCAACCGTGAGCTCACGGCCAGCGAGATCACCGAGGAGCTCGTCGCAGCCGGCCGGATCCCGTACTTCAACCGCAACTACGTCGCCCCGCGGCTCACAGAGCTGAAGGAGATCGGGATCCTCACGACGGTCGGCCGCCGTAAGGCCACCCGCTCGGACGCCACCGAGGCCGTGTGGGCCAGAGCGGAGCCTTCAGGCCCCACGGGACAGACGGCCGCAGCCTACGCAGACAACCCGACCGAGGCCGAGCAGATGACGCTCGGATCGGCCACCTGAAAAGAAAGGAGAAACCCCATGAACGAACAGAACCAGCGCGACAGCATCATGTCGATGGCCCGCGGCGCCTTCGAGGAGCGCGTCGACTATGAGATGGACAAGGTGATCCAGAACATCCTCGACCCCAACACGAAGGCCACGGCCAAGCGCAAGATCACCCTCACCATCGAGCTGACCCCGGACGACGAGCGCCGCACCATCGGCGTCTCCGTGACGGCCCTCTCTGAGGCGCTGCACACCAATGAGCCGAGCAGCGACCCCGACGCCAAGATCCCGGCCCCGGCCGCGCCGGTCACACAGTACGGCGACCTCTGGATCCTCGGCCGGCACCGCGTCCTCTGCGGAGACTGCACCCGGCCGGAGGATCGCGCCCTGCTGCTCGACGGCAACAAGCCCGAGATCCTGCTGACCGACCCGCCCTACTGCTCGGGCGGCAGCAAGGAGTCGCAGAAGTCGACCGGAAGCATCGGCACCGAGAGAAAGAACGGCAAGGCCCCGAAGATCGCCAACGACATCCTCAGCACGCGCGGCTATCAAAACCTGATCCGCGGCGCGCTCACCGACATCCCCTGCCTCTACGCCTACATCTTCACCGACTGGCGTATGTGGGTATATCTGTTCGACCTCGTCGAGGCGGCCGGCTTCGGCGTCAAGTCTGAGATCGTATGGGACAAGGGCACGCCGGGCATGGGCGTCGGCTGGCGCTCGCAGCATGAGCTCATTCTGTTCGGCGCCAAGGCTGCCACCCACTTCGACGGCCACAAGGGCTACGGCAACGTCCTGAGCATCTCCCGCTCCGGGAATGAGCTGCACCCAACACAGAAGCCCGTCGAGCTGCTGGAGAAGCTGGTCGACAACACGGACTTCGCCACGGGCGTCTATGATCCCTTCGGCGGCTCCGGCACGACGCTGGCCGCCTGCGAGGCATACGGGCAGCCCTCCTACATCATGGAGCTGACGCCCGCCTTCACGGACGTGATCGTCAAGAGGTACATCAGAATAACAGGAAAGACAACCGTGCGCTGCGTCCGTCAAGGCCGAGAGCTACCGCGCGAGGAGATCGCCGCGATCTTCGAGCCTGACGAGGAAGGAGGTGAGCAGGAGTGACGCCCTGACATAATGAGCGAGAAGCCGATCACACAACGGATCAAGGACAGGCTCGCGGCCTACACCGCCATGCTGAGGGACATCGACAACCAGATCGAACGCCTCGACCGCATGGAGATGACGATGGCCTCACCGCCCGGCCCTGATCTGACAGGTATGCCACGCGGATCCGGCACACCATCCGACCGCACCGGCATGATGGTGGAGCGGAAAATGGAGCTCGAGGAACAGATCGACCGGCTCAAGGCTGAGGAGAAGCAGGAGCGCAACGCCATCGAGGGTCTGATCCTCCAGCTCTCCGACCCCGACGAGCGCGCCGTCATCCGGCTGCGCTACTTCGACCGGGCTGACTGGGAGAGCACCTGCGGCGTCCTGTTCGGTGATCGGCGGGACTACGTCGACAGAGTGGACGCCTACCAGAACAGGACATACAAGATCCACGGCCGCGCCCTGCTCAACCTCGCCGCCGTGCTGGACGAGCTGGAGCCCCTGCCTGAGCCGCGGCAGTAAAACGCAGTAAAAGGAACAAAAGGGAAGTAAAAGGAATTGAAAAGCAGTAGCGACCCGTGCTATTCTATATCCTGCAAAAGACCGCCGGACACACGGGCAACGCCGTGACAATTCCGAGCGGCCGACCAGAGGAAAACCAAATAACAACCGACGGCAAGAGGCCGACGGGCGAACCAACGCCCGCCGGTCTCTTTTTGCGTATAGGAAGGAGGCGACGGCCATGCCGAAGAACAGCATCTCGGCGCAGCTCAGCAACCTGCAACAGCTCGTCGCAGACCTCGAGGCAATCGAGAACGGCGGCAAGAAGGCCATCAGCAACACCATCAAGGACGTCAAGGCCAGAGCCCCGGGCTGGATCGCTCAGGAGGTCACGGCCGTCTACAACATCAAGAAGTCGGAGATCACGCCATCGGGCAGCGGAAAGCCGAAGAAGATGGCTGGCAGCATCCAGATCACCGGCGAGACCATCGAGGAGCTCGCCATCACCTACAAGGGCAGGCTCCTGACCCCTGTGCACTTCGGCATGACACCGAAGGCCCCGCCCCGTGGCAAGAGCTACACGCTGAAGGCGCAGGTGCTCAAGGGGCAGAAGAAGGTAGTTGGCCGCTATTTGAACACAAGAACCCCGGGCGGCCCGTTCTCGCAGCGATCGCACAATATTCTCATGGGGACAGGCAACACCAAGAGCGACGGCACGAGCTGGATCCCATTCCAGCGAATGAGCAAGACTCGCACCGACATCAAGAAGCTGACCACCATCTCGGTGCCGCAGATGATAACCAGCGACCGCACCAACGAGGCCATCATGCTCCGGCTCAACACCGAGACCAGCAAGCGCCTCGAGCACCACATGAAGCGAGCCCTCGGCCTCTAAGCCAGAGCCCACCAGAACGCCGCACAGCGCGTCCACAGCCGCACCCGACACCGAGCCCGGCCCCACACAGCCAGACGCGCACAGAGCGCGCCACAGCGCCGCGCAGACGCCTCCACGGCCACGCACAGCGCCGCAAGGTACTGTGACGGGCCCCTCTGGCCTGCGGTGCTGGCGAGCCCAAAAAACGCGCAGCCGGGAAAAATTTTTTTCGGGCCGTTTCGTTTCGCCCGAGCGGCAGAAAGGAGGGAACGCCATGCCGAACCCAACCAACAACAAGCTCGTCGACAGCAAGACCATCGCGGCCTTGTTCGACATGACGCCCCGCCGAGTGCAGCAGCTCACCAAGGATGGCGTCATCGCCGCGGTCAAGGAAGGCAACGCCAACCGCTATGACCTGCTGCCGACGATCCAGAGGTACATCCGATACCTGACGGCCAAGGCCAACGGCCGGGAGCCGTCGAAGAAGGACAGCGAGATCGAGGGCCGACGTCTGGAGGCTGAGGCTGACCTCAAGCGCAGCAAGGCAGACATCGCCGCCCTCCAGCTCAGTGAGCTCGAGGGCACCATGCACCGCAGCGAGGACGTCGAGGCTGTGATGACCGACCTCGTCTACAATATCAGGTCGATGCTCGTGGCCCTGCCGGGCCGTCTGGCCGTCGACGTCACCGGCGCAGCAACACCCGCCGAGGCGTCTGAGATCATCCGCACAGAGGTCTACAAGATCCTGACGGAGCTGGCCAGTTATAAATACGATCCCGAGGTGTACGCCCGGCGAGTAAGGGATCGGGAAGGCTGGAGCGAGCAGCTCGCCGATGACGCGGACGACTAAAAAAGCCGCCGCGAAGCTCAATACCGCCATCGCCGGAGCGGTCAAACGCTTCGCCCCGCCTGAGAGCCTGACCGTGGACGAGTGGGCCGACAAGCACCGCCGCCTCTCCCCGGAAAGCTCAGCCGAGGCCGGCCCGTGGCGTACCAAGCGCACCCCGTACCTCGAGGAGCCAATGCGGGCTTTTACGGATCCGAAGGTGCACAAAATAGTCATGGTGGCCGCCTCTCAGGTCGGCAAGTCTGAGCTCGAGCTCAACATCATCGGCTACATCATCGACCAAGACCCCGGCAGCATCCTCTACGTCCACCCGACCATCGACGACGCCCGGAAGTTCAGCCGCCTCCGCGTGGCCCCTATGATCCGCGACAGCAAACCCCTGAAGGCGAAGGTGCACGACGTCAAGGCCAAGGACAGCGGCAACACGATCCTTCAGAAGTCGTTCCCGGGCGGGATGCTCACCCTGACCGGCTCCAACAGCGCCTCGGCTCTGGCCTCCACGCCTGCCCGCTATATCATCGGCGACGAGCGCGACCGCTGGGCGACCAGTGCCGGCACCGAGGGCGACCCGTGGGCGCTGGCCGAAGCACGTCAGGCCACATTCTACAACGCCAAGGCGGTCGAGGTCTCCACCCCGACCATCAAGGGCAACAGCAACATCGAAACGAGTTTTTACCAAGGCACGCAGGAACGCTGGTGCCACCGCTGCCCCGAGTGCGGGGAGTACAGCGAGATCGTGTTCGACAATATTCACTTCGACCCGGAGGTCAAGAGGATCCGCGGGAAAAAGTCGTGGAGCCTCAAGAGCGGCGTCTCGTGGAGCTGCCCGGCGTGCGGCTGCTTGATCCCCGAGGACACCATGCGAAAGCAGCCTGCCAAGTGGATCGCCGACAACCCGGACGCCTACAAGAAGGGCGTCCGTTCTTTTTGGCTCAATGCCTTCTCGAGCCCGTGGACTCCGTGGGAGAAAATCGTCCTCAAGTTCCTCGACGCCAAGGATGACCCGCAGCGCCTCAAGGTCGTCTACAACACCCTGCTCGGCCAACTGTGGGAAGATCGCGGCGACCTCGAGGACGAGGACACCATGCTCGCCCGCCGTGAGGACTACGGCACCCGCCCGGACGGCACCCCTGTGGAGCTTCCTGACGGCGTGCTCGTGCTGACCTGCGGCGTCGACACTCAGGACAACCGCCTCGAATACGAGGTAGTCGGTCACGGGAAGTACGGCGAGACGTGGGGCGTCGTCAAGGGCTACATCATGGGCCGGCCAGACACCCCGGAGGTCTGGCATCGGCTCGATGACGTGGTCGACCACGTCTACAAGTTCAAAAACGGCCGCGGCCTGAAGATCTCCATCACCTGCGTCGACTCCGGCGGCCACTTCACACAAGAGGTCTATGAGGCGTGCCGGGCCCGCGTCGGCAAGCGCGTCTTTGCCATCAAGGGCAAGGGCGGCGACGGCATCCCCTTCGTCTCGCCCCCGAGCAAGGTGCCGATCCGCGACAACAAGCGGATCACCTGCTGGCTCTACACCATCGGAGTCGACGCCGGCAAGGCGACGATCATGGCTAATCTGAAGGTGCAGGAGCCCGGGCCAAAATACTGCCATTTCAACCGGCACCCCGACGCCGGTTATGACCTCAATTTCTTCAACGGGCTCCTCTCCGAGAAGCTGGTGCTCACGCACACGCGCCGCGGCGACCGCTGGGCGTGGGAGAAGCTGCCCGGGCACAACCGCAACGAGGCCCTCGACTGCCGCGACTACGCCAACGCCGGCCTCAAGATCATCAACCCCGACATGGACGCCATCGAGCGCCGCCTGCAAGGGCTGGAGGAAAAACCGAAGGCCCCGCAGCAGCGACGGCAGCGGCAACGGCACAACCGGGCCGACGCCTTCGACGACTGGTAAGGAGGACACACCACAATGAGAAAGACCCGCGAACAAATCGAGTACCAGCTCTCCATCAAGAGGAACCGGCTGGATCTCTACCTGAAGCGAGAGGCCGAGATGCTGGACGGAGGCGTCCAGAGCTACGGCATCGGCTCGCGCAATCTGGCCCGCTACAACACCGACCTCGGATCCATCCGGGCCGCCATCAAACAGCTCGAGGCAGACATCGAAGCCCTCGAGGCCGCACTGAACGGCGAGAAGCCGCGAAAAGCTGTGGGAGTAGTGCCCCGAGACTGGTGAAAGAAGCCCCGAAAGGGGCTTTTTTCATAGGCCGACGCCGGGAGTTTTCGCTCCTTTTCTCCCGGCTCGGCCATCTTCACCATGAAGGAGGTGAGCACCATCAGCAAAAGAAAAAGCAGAAGCCGCCCACAGAACAGGCGGCAGCAGCCGCGCCCTGTGAATAAGGGCTACGGCGACGCCGGCGCGAGCTGGCACAAGAAGGCGACCAAGGGCTTCAGAGCTATGAGCGGCAGCCCGAAGGAGGACATCGACGCCAACAACTACACCCTGCGGCAGCGTGCCCGGATGCTTTACATGGCGGCCCCGATCGCCACCTCTGCCATCCGCACCAACCGCACCAACGTCGTCGGCATCGGCCTCCAGCTCAAGAGTCGGATCGACCGCGAGGCGCTCGGCATGACGCAGGAGGCCGCCGACGCATGGCAGGCGCAGGCCGAGCGCGAGTTCAGCCTGTGGGCCAACAATAAAAGGGCGTGCGACGCCACTGGCGTCAATAACTTCGCGGCCATGCAGCAGCTCGCCCTCGCCTCGTGGCTGGTCAGCGGCGACGTGTTCGCCGTTGTGAAGCAGTACGAGCCGACGCCGCTCACGCCCTACTCGCTACGCCTGCACCTGATCGAGGCCGACCGAGTCGCCACGCCAACGACCTCCGGCATCATCACCCCGATGCTGCTGACCACCGGCAAGGCGGCCAACGGCAACACCATCTACGACGGCGTCGAGGTGAACGACGACGGCCAGATCGAGGCGTACCACATCCGCAGCACCTACCCCTTCGAGCTCGGCAGCACGACGACGACGTGGGCCCGTGTTCAGGCATACGGCGAGCGGACTGGCCTGCCGAACATCCTGCACGTCATGGAGAGCGAGCGCCCGGATCAATACCGCGGCGTCAGCTATCTCGCGCAGGTCATCGAGCCCCTGCTCCAGCTTCGCCGCTACACCGAGAGCGAGCTGACTGCGGCGGTCGTCGAGTCGTTTTTCACGGCCTTCATCAAGACCGAGGCAGGCGCCGGCGACAACCCGTTCAACGAGGTCGGGAGCAGCCTGCCGGAGGTGAGCCGAGATCCTAACGAGTACGAGATGGGCCCCGGCCAGATCAACATCATGGAGCCCGGCGAGGACGTGACCTTTGCAGACCCCAAACGGCCGGCCAGTGGCTTCAACACATTCCTGCGCGCCATCTGTGAACAGGTGGGCGCCGCGCTCGAGATCCCGGCCGACCTTCTGCTCAAGAGCTTCAACAGCTCGTACAGCGCCAGCCGCGCCGCCCTGATGGAGGCGTGGAAGGCGTTCCGCATGAGGCGCAAGTGGTTTGTCGATGACTTCTGCACGCCGGTATATGAGATCTGGCTCTCTGAAGCCGTCGCCCGCGGCCGCATCAGCGCCCCGGGCTTCTTCGCAGATCCGGCGATCCGCGCCGCATACCTCGGCGCCGAGTGGATCGGCCCCTCTCAGGGACAGCTCGACCCGACGAAGGAGATCACGGCCGAGATCCTCGCCATCGGCGAAGGCATCACGACCAGAGAGCAGGCGACCATCCGACTCAACGGCGGCCAGTGGGACGCCAACGTCGACCAGCTCACTCGGGAAAACGAGAAGCTGCGCGCAGCGCAGGGGCAGGTCGACCAGAGCACAGCGGCCAGCGGCACGATCTCCGCAGCTCTGCGGGAGGCGATCGTCGCCGAGGCCATCAAAAGCATCAAGGAAGGAGACAAGCATGAGAACGCATAACACTCCCCGGCTCTGCGCCGGGCCTCAGACTGCGGGCACGCCGATCAAGTTCTGGAACGTCGCCAGCATCGGTGACGACGAGGGCGAGATCACCCTCTACGGCGACGTCGTGAGCCGTCAGCCTGTGGACTGGTGGACGGGCGAGCCCGAGCCCGGCCTCTACATCGCGCCCGAGAGCTTCATGGAGGATCTCGCGGCCGTCAAGGGCAAGAGCAATATCACCATCAAGATCAATAGCTGCGGCGGCGACCTCTACACCGGCATCGCCATCCACAACGCCATCAAGGGCCTGACCGGCCACAAGGTCGTCGTCGTGGAAGGCATCGCGGCCAGCGCGGCCAGCGTCATCGCCTGCGCGGGCGACGAGGTACAGGTCTATCCCGGCAGCATGGTGATGATCCACGGCGTCGCCGGGCTGCTCTACGACTACTACACCCTCGCAGACCTGAAGAAGCTCCAGAAGGACTTCGACGCGAGCGAGCGGGCCATCGCGGAGATCTACCACGCCAAGACCGGCCTCGAGGTCGACCAGCTCCGCAGCATGATGACCCGCGAGACGTGGATGGTCGGGCAGGAGGCCATTGACAACGGCTTTGCCGACACCCTGCTCACAGACGAAGGCCCCGACGTCACCCTGAGCGCCGACAAGAAGGTGCTCCTCGTCGCCGGCATCCGGCACGACGTCAAGGGCTTCAGACACATCCCGGGGACGATCCCCATCGACAACAGCATCCACGCCGCCCCTGCGGCTGGAAATAAACACGCGGCCGCCAAGAACGACGGCCCCAAGAAGGAGGACAACAAGACCATGACCCTCGAAGAAATGAGAGCACAGCACCCCGACGTCGTGGCTCAGATCGAGCAGCAGGCGGCCGAAACTGCCAGAACGCAGGAACGCGCCCGCATCGAGGCCATCGACAGCATCGCCGCAAGTGTGGGCGACGCGCAGCTCGTCAGGGACGCCAAGTACGGCGAGACCCCCTGCACCGCTGAGCAGCTCGCGCTCAAGGCTATGCAGAAGCAGGCGGCCCTCGGTGCCAAGCACCTGAAGGACGCCAAGGCTGACAACGACGAGTCCGGCGCTGCCGGCGTCGGCGCTGCCCCTAACGGCGGCGAGGAAGGCAGCGAAAACGACGACAAGGCAAAGGTGGACGCCATCGTCGGCCTCTACAACTCCACCAAGTCTCAGAACGGAGGTAAGAAGTAATGAGCAAGAGACTGGACGAAAACCTCGGCAGCGTCGGCTATGACGGTCTGATTGTTGCCAACGAGCCCGTCGCTGACGTGTTCACCGTGACCATCCGCAAGGAGGCCACCGCCGCAGCCACCTATAAGCGCGGCACCGTGCTGGCCCTGTCTGCCGGCACCGCCGGCGACGGCAAGCTGGTGATCCTCGGCTCCACCGCGACCACCAACGAAACCCTGACCGCCAACTGCATCCTCGCCGAGGACGTGGAAGTCGGCACCACCGCGGACGTGACCGTGCTGGCCTACCGCACCGGCCACTTCGCCCGCAACAAGCTGGCTGTCGCAAGCGGCTACACCCTGAAGGCGACCGACGAGGAGGAGCTGCGCAAGGCCGGCATCCTGCTCTCCGACGCCATCGAATACTAAGAGAAGGAGGACAACAAAATGCCTTTTAACTTCTACGACACCCACACGCTGCTCATGGCCGTGCAGCAGCTCACCCCTGCTGCGACCTTCCTGCGTGACCGCTACTTCCCCACCAACGACGCGAGCGACATCTTCGCCACCGACGACGTGCTCGTCGAGTTCCGTGACGGCAGCAAGAAGCTGGCGCCCTTCGTGGCCCCTCGCAAGGGCGGCGTCACCGTCCTGCGCGCCGGCTACAATATGGAACGCTACACCCCGCCCTTCGTGGCTCCCCGTCGCGTCCTGACCCTCGACGAGCTGCGCAAGCGTGGCTTCGGCGAGGCTCTCTACTCTCAGCTCACCCCTGAGCAGCGCCAGCAGACCCTCATCCTGCGCGACGCTGACGAGCTGGGCGAGCTCATCACCAACCGCGAAGAAGCGATGGCCGCCGAGACCATGCTGACCAATGGCTGCGTGATGAAGCACATCGCCGACGACGTCGACAAGGCCGACGAGATGGAGATCCGTTTCTACTCCGAGGCCAGCAACCCCGCGACCGGCAAGGCCGTGCCGATGTTCGTCTCCGATTATGTTCTTATGAGCTACGGCACGGGCATTGTCATGGGCGTGCCGGGCCACGATCAGAGAGACTGGGACTTTGCAACGAAGTTCGGCCTGCCCATCGTCGAGGTCGTCAAGGGCGGCGATATCACCAAGGGCGCGTTCACGCTCAAGGACGATACCGGCATTATGGTCAATTCCGGCTTCCTGAACGGCATGACTGTCAAGGAAGCCAT